>WNGL01006446.1_pt1 | contig 13819 bp, 10 predicted proteins | sample 5400591 | NCBI WGS metagenome assembly WNGL01 (sample SAMN13153377, study PRJNA577476) | soil metagenome | isolation source: 80 cm soil or saprolite under Garry oak tree replicate 1 | place: USA:California | collected 2016-06-15
CCGTTTCCGATGAGGTTGTAGAGCACCTGGCGCAGATGATAGGGATCGCCGCGCAGCGCGTGCGGCACTTCCGGCATCACGTGGGTCCGGAACAGCAGCCCGCGGATCTCGGCCTGCGGCGCGAGCACCGCCGCCGTCCCGTTGATCAGGCTATGAAGATCGAAATCCGTTTCCTCGATGCTGACCTTGCCGGCTTCGATCTTGGAAATATCCAGCACATCCTCGATCAGCTTGAGCATCGATCGCGAGGCTTCGTGCATCGCCTTCACCATTTCGGCCTGTTCCGTGTTCAAAGGCGTATCGCGCAGCAGGTCGTGCATCCCGACGATGGCATTGAGCGGCGTGCGCATCTCGTGGCTCACCGTGGAGAGGAAACGTCGCTTCGCCTGGTTCGCGGCTTCCTCGCGACGCAGCGAATCGAACAGGCGGGTGACGAGCTTGCCCTGGAACAGCGACAACAGGATCATGCCTACCATCAGACCGATGCCGAGCACGCGGTTTTGTATCCAGTAATCGCTGAACGTCAGGACCAGAGCGAAGCCCACGATGCTGAGGACGAGCGAGTTGTACAGATAGGGCTTGCCGTAGCGGAACCCGTGGCCGAAAATGATCAATAGGTAGAACATGTACAGTGAAGCGCCGGACTCACCGAGGTGATACATGAAGGCCGTGTTCGTGCCGATATCGACAAGGGCCGCGAAAACACGGCGCGCAGGCGATGCCGCCGGGAAGAAGTAGATCCACGCGAATACCGTTCCGCACAGCGTGAAGTAGCAAACCATTGCGGCGAACAGCAGCAGATTGGGTTCGCGGGCGCCAAAGGCTTGCGGGAGGAGGTACAGGAACAGTATTACCGCGACCAACAGCCGAACGATCGCCTGCTCGTGTTCGGTGTCCGGGCGCCCGCTGAGGCGGGCGCGAATTCCTGCCAGGATCGATTTCAGCGTCATCGGGCCCCGTCCCGGGTCACTGCGCCAGCCGGTCGGCAAACCGTTCGCCGATGGAAAGGACTTCCTCTCGGTTCCGCACCAGGATTTCCACGAGTTGCGGATCAAAATGCCTGCCGGCGTGCTCCTCCATATAGACGAGCGCTTCCTCCACGGGCCAGGCCGGCTTGTAGGGGCGGACCGAGGTGAGCGCGTCGTAGACGTCCGCGATGGCGACGATTCGCGCCTCAAGCGGAATGTGCTCGCCCCTCAAGCCGGTCGGGTAGCCGCTGCCGTCGTACTTCTCGTGATGGCCGAGCGCGATCACGGCGGCCATTTGCAAATATCCGGAAGAGCTGTCCTTCAGCATGTCGTAGCCGATGCGCGCGTGGGACTGCATGACTCGCAGGTCCTCTCCGTCGAGCCTTCCGGGATTCTGTAGGATCCGGTCCGGTATGCCGATTTTTCCGATATCGTGCATCGGCGCGGCGAGCTCGATCGCATCCTGCTCGGCCGGGGACAGGCCGATGCCCTTGGCGATGAGCGCGGAGTACTTGGCCATCCGCACCAAGTGCATTCCGGTCACCTTGTCGCGCTGTTCGGCGGCCTTCGCCAGCCGAAACAGCGTCTCGACCTCGCGTCGCCGCAATTCGCGGGTCGCCTCGTCGATTTTCTGCTCGAGAATCCGGGTTCGGTTTTTCTTGAGAATTTCATGACGGCGCAGGCTCAAGAGATTGCGGCAGCGCGCGCCGCATTCGAGCCGGTCGATCGGGCGAATCAGAAAGTCGGTGGCCCCGGCCTCCAGGGCGCGGTAGCGGACTTCGCGATCGTTGACCACCGTGATACAGACGATCGGAACGTCCTCGTAGCCGAAAATGCGGCGCAACCGTCGGATGACCTCGATTCCGTCCAGGCTCGGCATCTTGTAGTCGGTGAGCACCATGTCCACCGGATGCTTGCGCGCGTATTCGATGCCCTCCAAGGGGTCGGCGAACGTGGCGACCTCCAGACTCGCGTCAAGGCTCCTCATGATCTCGCTCAGCACGATGCGCCCGGTGGACTGGTCGTCGATGACCAGGATCTTGAGCGGCGCGAGCTTGGCTTCGATCGAGTCGTGAACCAGCGTAAGCGGTCTAGACGACGTGGTGGTTTTCATTGGAATTTCCCCTGCCTGGACCCCATTGGGAGGTTCCCCCGTCTGCCCTTCCAAGTCCAGGCCCAATTACACTATATTTGGCGGGAAATTGCGAGAAATCCCAAATCCTCGCATTTCCGGGCCCGGCCCCTCCCTTTTTAGGCCGCGCGCTGTTTCGGAGAGAGGAACAGCGATTCCATTTCGCGGCGCACCCGCACCGCCTCGGCCCCTGCGTCGTGGGCAACGTCGGCCCAGCACAGGACCCGGCCCGCCTTGACGGGATTGACGAGCTTAACCTGCTGCGCCAGGCCGAGCGGCAGCGCGCCGGTGCGCAGCGAATCCGCGGCGGGCATGAGCTTGCCCACCACCATGTATCCGCCTTCGCCGTCGAGAATCTCGCCGGCCTTGAGGTCGCGCTTGGCGCTCGCCACTGCATCGGCGCGAAAACCGGTCGCGCAGCCGGTAGGCTCGCCCCGCAACCCGACCGAGGCCACCGAAATTCCGACCTCGAGCCCGATCAGGTGCCAGCGCTTGTACATGGCCGCATAACGCCCGGAGGGGTCGGTTCGCACGCCGTATTCCATGAAACAACGCCGGATGTAATCGGAGTCGCCCTCGAACACCACCCACACGCCGAAGCGGATGTCGTAAGGAATCGCCTGCCCGTCGCGATCGAGCGAGGACACGACTTCGATCTGCCCCTTGTGATGCAGCTGCCCGCCTTCGGGCTTCGGCCGCATCACCATCGGCAGTTCTTCTATGGACGCGGGTGGATACGCGAGCCCATCCGGCGCCGGCGTAAGCCCGGTTGCATTGCACACCGCGGTGGCTTCGATCGCCGGCTTCGACCCGTCGAGAAAAGAATTGAACATCTTCGGGTTGAGTCCCCCGACGCGCGCCTGCTCTGGCGTGAGGCCGTAGTAACCCCAAACGGTTTCTGGCGTGGACTGCGCAAAGTGCGGCAGCCATTTGTGGCCGCGACCGGCCGCGACCACCGGGAACCCCGCCGCGCGCGCCCAATCGACGAGATCGCAGATGATCGCGGGCTGATCACCGTAGGCGAGGCTATACACGACGCCCGCCTCCCTGGCTTTTTTCGCGAGCAAGGGCCCGCACAAGGCGTCCGCCTCGACCGTCACCATCACCACGTGCTTGCCGTTTCGGAAGGCAGCGAGGGCATGGTCGACTGCCGCGATCGGATTCCCGGTGGCTTCGACGACGATCTCCACGGCCGGGTGCGCGACGAGCGCGCGCCAGTCATCCGAGACGTGCGTCCGCCGCTCCTTCAGCGCCGCATCGAGCGACGCCGCAGCGTACTGTTCCGGCTTCCAGCCCACGCGCTCGAGGCTGGCGCGCGCATTCGCCGGCGAAAGGTCGGCGATACCGGCGAGATGCACACCCGGCGTCCGCGGCACTTGCGCGATATACATGGCGCCGAATTTGCCTGCGCCTATGATGCCGACCCGCAGCGGCCGGCCCTGCGCTTCACGCTCCTGGAGCTTTGCGTACAGATTCATGCTGCTTTGAGTTCGCCCTGCAGCTCTTCCGGCGGAGTTCCGTCTCTCCACGGAAGCGGCACGTCGTAGTGCGCGAGCAGGCAGTCATCGGGGAGGCACTTCAACGGCGTAAAGTCGCGGTGCGCGATGTACCCCGGACGCTTGAAGCGCCGTATGTGGTTCGACACAGCGCACAGGCTCAAATAGACGCTGACCCGATTCCAGGGAGAGAGGTTCGAAGTGGAGGCGTGCACCAGGCAGGAATGAAACAGGATCATCGACCCGGGCGGACCTTTTGGAGCCACGATGCCGCCGCGCTCGACCAGTTTCCTGATGGTGTCGTGGTTGATCGTCCAAAGCGGGTAGCTGGTCGTCGAGGTGTCGTGGTCCGCTTCGATCACGCCCAGCTTGTGGCTTCCCGGAATGAGCATCAGCGGACCGTTGAACTCGTTCACCTCGTCGAGGAAGATCGCGACGTTCATCGCGCGAGCCTCGGGCATCAGGTCGTCGTTCTTCCAGGTGCCGTAGTCCTGGTGCCACTGCCAGACGTCGCCGTCGAAAGCCATCTTGCCGTTGATCTTGAACTGGTGCATGTACAACTCTTCGCCAAAGAGCTGCATGATCGGCTCGACCATGCGCGGATGGCGCGCGAGCTTCGCGAAAGGGGTGCTGTACATATGCGCGGCGAAGTTCGTGCGCACCGCGTCGCTGCCCTTCTCGCGCACGTTCTCCGGCCGCCGCTCGGCGTACAGACGGGGCACCTCGTCGGTGAGAACCTTGATCTCTTCCCGCGTGAACAGGCCGGGGAAAAAGAGGTAGCCATCGCTCTCGAACCGCCGGATCTGTTCCTGACCGAGTTTCATCCTGCGCTCCTATTGGGCGGGCGTTCTTCGACGCCAATGCCGACTATTCCACATTATAGGGCTCCGAAAATCTCCCGCAGAGGGTAAACCCTACATCCCGTACAGGAGAACCCTGGCATCCATATTGCTTAACTCCTGCCAGGCTCTTCGGGGTCAGGGGATTTCGGAGCTGGATGCGCACGGAATTGGACACACAAATAAGGAGTGACCATGTTAAGTCTAGCCCAGCGGTACCTCGTGATTGGGATGACCGCCCTTCTGCTCGGTTATGCAACTACCGCGTCGGCAGCGTCTATGCCCGATGCGGACAAGCAGCTCTCGGATGCCCTTGAGCAAGCCATGCCGTCCGTCCTATCGTCCCAAGACTATTGGTCCGCGAGCAAGCTGTACTTTCAACTGGCTGCGGCACGCAGCCGCATGAAGGAAACCGCGGCAGCTTGTACCGCGCTGGTTCAGTCCCTCGCCTATTATCGCAAGGCGCTCGCAAAAGCGACAGGCGCCCCGATGGGCGAGGCGGTAAGAGTCAGCGGCAACGACGAAGGGCTGGCGGAAGTGCGCTCCAAATTCGGGTGCACGAACATGCGGACCGAATTATCTGCCGGGCTCGAAACCTCGCGTCACTGAATCTATTTGCTTGATGTCGCATTACCGGACCGGGATTGACGCGCGCGTCCGGTACGAAGCCGAAGCATCAGCCTGAGAGCCTGGTAGCGCGCGCCCTTTCGCGCGCCACACTTCCTCGCCGATCCAGCACCTGCTCCCGCCCTGACCCGCAATACGCTCCGCGGTGCTCGGACGTTTCACCTTCCGATTCGGCGCCTTGCTTCCGCGAGCGCAACGCTGCTCCCAAATCCGGCCTGCGCACTCGGCCGACCTGCAACGCCAACGGGAATACCTGACACCAATTGTAACGAATGCCCGACGGGACTTACTCCGGACACTTGGATAGTCTCGTTCCCCGGGTTCACTCCGTTGGGTGGACTTTCCTATAACGGTACGGGACATGCATCCACTTCGACAGCGAGGATCAATGCGGACCCTTCCATCCCGGAGCCTGACATTTGCACGCTGGGCGATTTTCACCCTGGCCGTTGCGCAGAGCACAGGCGCTTTTTCCCAGAACGCAGCTCCAAGAGCCGCCGGTCCGCAGGCCCGGCTCTTGCTAGCGATCGATGAAGGTGGCGCGGCCAACGCGGACTCCTCAGAGACTTTTCGTCGCCACGAGGAGTTCAGTCGAATAGTCGGCAAAGTGCTCGGTTCGCCCGTGACCATCGTCGCCGTGCGCGATCGCAATTTGTTACTGGACGCCTTGAAAAAACAATCCTACGCGCTCCTGTTCGCACGCCCGAACGACGTCCCGGCCCAGGCCATTCGCGACTACGGCTACCAGCCGGTGGTAACGGAGAAGGAGCCTGCGCGGGCGCTTTTCATCGTAAAAAAGGATTCGCCGCTCAAATCGATCGCCGATGTCAAGGGCAGCAGCATCTTGACGCCTGACCGATATTCCAGCATCTGGCGAGTCGCCAATGCCATGCTGCGTGACAACAAGATTTCCATGGCCAATGAAAAAGTTCGCACCATGCACGATGACGCTGCGATTGGCTGGTCTTTGGAGAGCGGATTTTTCGACGTGGGTGTAATTAATTCCATCTCCGGCGTGGGGCGCACCTGGGAGAAGAACGGCGGGCGCGTCATCGCAAGAAGCCCGGACTTGCCCAATATGCCGCTGATCGCCTCGCCCCAGCTCTCCGCCGCCCAGGTCGCGAAGCTCCGTGCGGCACTCCTCGCGCTCAACTCAAACGAAAATGGACGAGCAGTGCTGAAAGGGATCGGACTTACCGGCTTCAGGGAAACATCCCCGCAGGAGTTCCTCGATTTCCTTAAGTGGCTCGGGGATCTCGAAGTGTCGCCGCGTTTGTAGGGAATACCTGACATGAATTGTCGGGCCATACCCTATGGACTCGATCCTTTCCGTGATTAAATTCTGAGACGGGTTTAGCGCGGACATTTGCGCGCGCATACTCTACGCGGTGGCTGTATAACGGCATGAATTCGGAACACGTTTCGCCGAGGAAAGCGTACGGCGGGAGGAAAGATGAAAAAGGCGATCTTCAGCACGATCTTCGAATGTTTCCGTTTGGCGATTTTCTCCTTGGTGCTAGCTGTCAATACAAGCGCCTTCGCCCAAAAGCAGGCGGCAAAAGGGGCGGAGCGGCTCGTGCTTGCGATCAACGAGGGCGGTTCCGGCAGTGCCCCAGCCACCGATATTATCTTTCGCTATGAGGAATTCAAGCAAGTAGTAGGAAAGGCGCTCGGTGCGCCCGTTATTCTGGCTCCCGTGCGTGACCTCAAGTCGCTTCGTGATTCGCTAAAAACGCGTTCCTATTCTCTTGTTCTGTTACGGCCGGCGGATATCGCGGCCGAAGCGGTACGAAACTACGGTTATCAGCCGATCGTAGTCTCGAAAGAACCGGCACATACGCTTTTCATCGTGAAGAAAGATTCTCCTCTCAGGACCATCGCCGACGTCAAGGGAAAGAGCATCGTCACGCCCGAACGCTACGGCTACCAGTGGCGGGTCGCAAGTGCAATGATGCGCGATAGCAACATTTTTATAGCTAAGGAGCAAGTACGCATCATACTTGATCAGGCTGCCATCGGCTGGTCGATGGAAGGTGGCTTCTACGATGTGGGCGTCGTCAGCACGTTTTCGGGCGCTGGCCGTACTTGGGAGAAGAACGGAGGCCGCGTGATTGCGCGTAGCCGGGAATTGCCCAACACGCCTTTCATTGCATCGCAGAAGATTTCTGCGGCCCAGATCCAAAAGCTTCGTGCAGCGCTCGTTACTATCGAATCGACCGAAAGCGGTCTGGCCATCCTGAAAAAAATAGGAGTTGTCGGCGGTTTCAAGGAAGCACCATCGTCGCAGGCATTTATCGATTTTATCAACTGGCTTGGCGACATCGAAGCGCCCAAAGATTAACGCGGCACCATAACTTTTTCTCCGAAGCTGATGAGCCGCGTACTGAAGGGAAACAATTCATCTCTCATAGATGCCCCCTCTCTATGGCTCCTATTTTTAAGCTTCCTCAGGATTGGCAGCACGGCGTTCGGCGGATTTATGGCTCTTGTTTCGGCGGTGCAAAACGAAATAGTCGAGCGCAAAAAGCTCCTGGCGCATAGCGAGATGCTCGATGGAATTTCACTTGCCACAATACTTCCGGGACCTGTAGCGGTAAATGTTGTCGCGTATGTCGGCTATAAACTGCGCGGGGGGCCCGGTGCTCTAGTCAGCGCGACCGGCGTTATTCTTCCCTCGTTTATCCTGATAGTAGCTCTAAGCGAGGCCTATTTTCGCTGGGGACAGATCCCGGTGGTCAACAAGCTATTCCTGGGATTCATTCCGGCGGTGACTGCCATTATTGTTTATGCCGCCTGGGGGATGGCTCGCAAAACTATTCTCGGTCTGTCCGAATTTCTTATCGCCGTCACCGCCTGCTCGCTACTGCTATACAAAGGTGGGTTTTTTATCACCTTGAGTATCATCGTTATAGCTGGCCTGGCCGGCTGGCTATCATTTGCACCGTTCTCGAATCCACTTGCGGGAACCAAAGCTGCGGGAACCAAAAAAAACAAGCCGGTAGGAAAAAGAAAGGGAGTAAAACTGCTGGCCCTCAACGCTCCGCTCGCCGCCGCTGCCTTTTTAACCTTAAATGCCGATTTGGCCATAAAGTTATTTCTGACTTTTGCTGGAATGAGCGTGCTGCTGTTTGGGGGGGGCTTCGTTTTCATTCCTCTAATCCAGCAAATTGTAGTGCAAGAACAGGGTTGGCTCACGCGGCAGGAATTTATCGATGCCATCGCTCTGGGCCAAATTACTCCGGGGCCGATCCTGATCAGCGCCGCATTCATCGGATATAAAGTTATGGGATTGCCAGGGGCGGCGATAGCTACTGTCGCTATTTTTCTCCCTCCTGCATTACTGATGCTAATTAGCGCTCATTTCTTGATGCGGGCGCGGGAATCAGTGGTTGTGCAAGCTGCTTTGCGCGGCATACGCTCAGCTGTTATTGGCATGATTGCCGCAGCCGCTTGGAGTATTGGAGCCACCGCAGTCCCGAACTGGCTATCCGCAGCCATTTTTCTAGCCGCGCTGATCGCCTTGTTGCGTTTTCATGTCGGTGTCGCTTGGATTATTCCATCAGCGGGTTTCACGGGACTGTTGCTCTATTGATAAAACCATTGGAGTTAGTTTTTTAGTAGAAACGAAATCTATTCGTGGTATTCGGAGCAGTGTATGACCATTAATACCATCCGACAAAAACGTGCTTATGTTTTTTCAAGATATCTCCCGGATCCGATAAATGGTTTTCGTTTAGAGGATATTCGGAACGTTTTGGTCATCATCTCCGCCTCCCGAAGCGGATCAAGTCTTTTGTATCATCTGTTATCGGGTCATCCTGATGTCTTGGCCCCCACGGGTGAGGAAATTACCCTTTATAAGCTTGCCGGATTGGGTGCAATTGATAGTGTCAATGACTCGGACGCAATCGCCGAAGATGTCCCATTGGAACCGATACAACGAGAGGCCGTTGCCCTCGATATATTAAGTGATGCCGGATGCCCGCATTTAGCGGTCAAAGCGGATTTTCCAGTCGAGACCTATCTTACAAATTGTGTGCAGCGGCTTCTGCTGCAATGGCCGGAGATCGATTTTGATTGCGATGAGCTATATCTTTCAGCAAAACGGGCGCTAGAAAAGCATTTATCCACAAACAAATCATTTGATGCCGCACGATACTGGCTTGATCTCCTTTCAAACTTGATCTCACAAGGATATGTAATAAACCCCTACTTCTATGATCTTTCTCAAGAGCTGATCAAGCGTAGACATCCATCGATACGAATTCCTGAAGGGCCTCCATCCTCTAAGTTATGTCTGGAGGAGCCGCCTTTTGTTGTACCGCAGCCTAGGGTTTTCCCTCAGCCGAACTCACGCCTGAACAAATACTTACTTTTAAAGTCTTCTTCAAATTGCTACCGCATAGGTTTCATGAAGAAGCTATATCCAAACGCACGATTTTCTTTCATCTACCTGACCAGGAATCCGGCCGGGGCGATTAATGGACTCATGGATGGTTGGCTTTCTAATGGATTCTACTCACAAAATCTAGGCGATTTAACCACCCTTGAAATCGACGGCTACTCCTTCCCGAACAAAACCTGGTCTCAGTATTGGTGGAATTTCGATTCTCCTCCTGGTTGGATCAATTATGTCGACAAGCCGCTCGAGAACGTCTGTGCGTTCCAGTGGCGCTCGGCCAATGAACATGTGATCAAGAATATTGGGAACGGCATTATCGACCGGTATCTGATCGCCAAATATGAAGATATGTTGAACCAAGAATCGCTTCGACGGCAGCTCACCAAGGTATTGGATTTTGCTCAGCTTGATCCGCAGCCGATATTGAATGAATTCAAAGCGCCTGTTTATGTCATGACTGTGAACCCTCCCGCGCCAAAAAAGTGGATGAAACGTCGCGATATCATCGTGCCGGCGCTTATGGACAGCGGCGTCATTTCGGTGGCGTCAAATCTGAATTACGATATTAAAACCGCGGAAGAGTTCGTATGAGCAATGTTGCGAATTTGTCTGCGTATCAAGGAAAAGGCTGGAGAGCCCGGATTTCCAGCCTTGGGTCGGAAATCAAAAAACGCAACGGCACCTGGTCTTCCATGAGGGTCGATTCGGAATATAAGACCCTGAAAGACGTTTTGCTCTATTGTCCCGGCCGAGAAATGGCCGACGTTAAGCATCCCAATGCTGTTCAGCATATCGCCCGCATCAGGCCCGATAAAATTGTTGCCGAGTTCAGGAGAATAACGGCGGTCTATCGGTCATTTAACATCGCCGTCCATTATATACAGCCCGATGATCTGCAACTCGATGACAGATTAGACAAATACAATATTATGTACGCGAGGGATCTGTTCTTGAATACAAGAGAAGGGGCCATTGTCGCGCGCATGGGCAGCACTGTAAGGGCTGGCGAGGAGAAATTCGCTGCCCTTGCGCTGGCTAAACTCACCGTGCCTATCAACAAGACCATCACCAACACAGGGCTTTTGGAAGGAGCTGACGTCCTATGGTTGGATCCGGAAGCTGTCATTTGTGGGCTTGGGGACAGAACGAACCGAGATGGATTTCTCCAGGTTCGCGCGGTTTTGAATCAGCAGGGCGTTGAAACACTGACCACACGCCTTCCCGCCGGGATACAGCATCTTCTCGGTATTCTACAAATAATAGACAAGCGACTTGCGTTAGTGCGGACGGACATCGCACCCAAGCGGCTTCTCAACATTTTGCGCGAAAAAAAGTTTTCGATCATAAAAGTAGCAGAAACTGAGGAGGTACGGGTACGGCAGGGTATGAACGTGGTGACTATTAAACCGAGGACTATAGTCATGCCAGCGAATTGTCCTGGATTAAAGCGGCTTTATTTGGCCTCGGGCATTACCGTCGCAGCAGAGATCGAGATCAGCCAGTTGCTCAATGGGGGGGGCGGACTGGCTTGCGCCACCGGCATATTGGCAAGAGAGATATAACTATGGATCCCATATTTATCGTAGGCACCGAGCGCTCTGGATCTAATCTTTTAAGATTGATCCTGGATACGCACCCGAACATCAGCATTCCCCACCCTCCCCACATCATGCACGAGATCGCTCCCTTAGAGGAACGATACGGAGATCTGACTCAGGATAAGAACTTTAGGAGCCTCATAGACGCCGCGGTGCGTATCGTAGAGCTCCACTTCGCGCCATGGGATATCGACATAGATCGAGAGCGGATTTTCAAGGAGGCAGTGGACAGAAATGCGTATTGCATTAAGCGCGCGATCTACGAGCAATTCATGCGTGCTAAAGGTAAGAAGAGATGGGGTTGCAAAAGCACGTTCATGATCCACTATACCGATGTGGTGCGTAAATACCATGAGGTGCCAAAATTCATTCATTTGATACGAGATGGCCGAGACGTCGCAGTTTCAGCGCGTGATTCCGTTTTCAATCATTTTCATCCCCATTACGTGTCGCTGTTGTGGAGAGATCAACAGAAACTGGCTATGCGGTTGAGCGTAGAGCTTCCCAAAGAACAGTTCATCACGGTTTATTATGAAGCACTCGTTTTCAATCCGGAGAAGGAGGTCAGAAAAATATGTGACTTCATTGGTGAGGATTATGTAGGTGAGATGCTCAAGTACGCGAGTCGCCCGGACTCGGCCGCTCTCGCGGGCGTAAGTAAATCTTGGGAAAATTTATCCAAGCCGATTTTGGCTAATAATACTAAGAAATATCAACACAAGTTAACGCGCGACGAGATCTTTGCCGTTGAACGGAATGCTTTTAAAGAGCTAAGCCACTTTGGCTATGTATTGGAAAATGACCTTAATAAGCTTAGGCAGGCCAGTACAGCGCTGGGCTTTAGAAAAAAAATTAAATACTATTTGTCTGAGAAAAGCAGGATGATTTCCGTGGGTCTAAGCTCAATGTTTTCCGACAAGAACGCGTATTTACGGTTGCGAAAGCGATTTTTTGTTTGGAGCTTACGGGCCACGCTTTAACGTCCGTGTTCTCTAAGTGTGTAACTTATGGGGAAACTCCGGATGATATCCGCCGGTTCGACATAGAAAATCAAAAACTGAAAGATGAAGTCAGTAAACACGTCGATCCCGCCGACCTGGATCGGCGTAACCGCCAAGACAACGTCATTAAGGAAATCATGGCGCGCTAAAAACCCGGTTCTTTAGAGAGCTGGGCACGAAGTATTCGTGAATACAGCGCAAACCTCTTGAGGACAGACCTCCAATCAACCGGCTGGGACGTGGGTCACTACCAGGCAACCGGCAAGGCTCTGTCAGGGAAACAAGTCGGGTAAACCCGATCGGGTAAACCTTTCAGGCGTTCCCCTAGCAACCCCAGGGCATTTCGAGGGCGGATCTAGGAAATTGCCCTTCTCCTCACGCTCCAGTGCAGTCTAGTATTTAGCTGCATTCAAGGTGGCTGCATTTAAGGTCGCTGGAAGCATCACGCGGAGGTTACCAGTGTTCTACGAATCTCAAGAACTTTTGAGGATACACGCAGAATCAAGCGTGCATACGGGCGAACCCGTGCGCCGTCAATTGCAGCTTGTGCAGCCCGAACGGGCGCAATCTTCACAAATTCTTCGATTCATTACGTGTGGTAGCGTCGATGACGGCAAGAGCACGCTTATCGGCCGCATGCTGAAAGACTCGGGCCTGGTGCCTGAGGACACGTGGGAGAACGTACTGGCCGAGAGCGAGCGTCGCAATTTCACGCGCGATAAGCCCGACTATTCGCTGTTGCTCGACGGATTGCTCATCGAGCGTGAGCAAGGCATCACCGTGGACGTCGCCTGGCGCTATTTCACCACGTCAAAACGCAAGTTCATCGTCGCCGACTGTCCGGGCCATGAGCATTACACGCGCAACATGGTCACGGGCGCCTCGAATTGCGACGCTGCACTTGTTCTGGTGGATGCACGAAAAGGCCTTTTGCCGCAGACGCGACGCCACTTGGCGGTGGTAGCCATGATGCGGGTGCGCTCGGTGCTCGTCGTGGTCAACAAGATGGACTTGGTGCATTGGGACCGCGCCTGTTTCAACAAGATTCGGCTCGCCGTAACCGAGTGTGCTTCACAAATGGGCCTGGCCGAAATCACCGTGGTCCCGGTCAGCGCCGTTGACGGTGGAAACGTGGTGAACGGGGCACCCGACGCCCCTTGGTACAAGGGGTACACCGTTTTGCAAGCGCTGGAGTCCCTGCCCGGGCGTCGCCACCAAGGCGTGCCCTTTCGGCTGGTAGCACAGTGGATCAACCGTCCGGACCAGGACTTCCGCGGTATTTCCGGGCAGGTCATCGGCGCGCCGCTGAACGTGGGCGATGCCATCCAGGTGCTGCCGTCCAATGCCCAGGCTCGGGTCCAGCGGATCTGCACCTTCGATGGCGACTTGCAGCGCGCGCATCCGGGCCAAGCGGTGACCGTGGTCCTCGATAGCGAGCTCGACGTGGCGCGGGGCGACTGGTTGGTGAAGACTGACGATGCCGCTCCGGCAGTGACCAATCTCTTGGAAGCCAGCGTAGTTTGGATGTCTGACACGCCCTTGATCTCCGGGCACCGATACGACCTACAGATCGGCTGCGCCACGGTGCCCGGTTCCGTACGGCTGATTAAGCATCTGGACGTGAGTTCCCTCAAAACGCACGAAGCCGCGCGCCTGCACTGCAACGACGTGGGACGCTGCGAAGTCGTCCTCGAGCGGCCAGTCCCGATAGATTCGTACGCCGACTCCATCGATACCGGTGGTCTGATTTTTGTCG
>WNGL01006449.1_pt1 | contig 13816 bp, 15 predicted proteins | sample 5400591 | NCBI WGS metagenome assembly WNGL01 (sample SAMN13153377, study PRJNA577476) | soil metagenome | isolation source: 80 cm soil or saprolite under Garry oak tree replicate 1 | place: USA:California | collected 2016-06-15
CTGTACAGGCCGTGCGAGGTCGCGGCGAGGATGGTGGTTCCGTCCTGCACGAGGCGGAAGACCAGGGCGCCGTTGAGCTCCGGGCCGCCGACGCGGTTCCACGTCGAGCCGCCGTCCGTCGAGGCGAGGACCCCGATCCCGGCGTAGCTGTCCGAGCTGGTGTTGGCCTCGCCGGTGCCGACGTACACCGTGTATTGAGTGGCCGAGCCCGTAACCAGCAGTGCGCCGATCGAGAGTGTGCCCTGGCCGTCGAAGATCGGCGCCCAGTGCTGGCCGCCGTCCGACGACTTCCAGACGCCTCCGTCGGCCGCGCCGGCGAACAGCGTGCCGTTCGGGGCCACCGCCAGTGAAGTCATGCGGCCCGCGACCCACCGGTCGCCCGCGCCGGAGTTGCTGAAGTTGCTGGTCGGGTCGATGTAGGCCGGCGGATCCGAGAAGTCGTTCCCGTCAGCGCCGGCGAGGTTTGTGCGTTCGGTCCATGTGCCGGGGACTGTCGGGAGCGAGGCCGACTGCTGCGTCGCCGCCGCGAAAGCGTTGGGATCGACTGCGTCGTTGGGCGCGAGGCGCTGGATCAGGAACCAGTTGGCGGCGTCGGCCGCGTCCTGGCTCTCCTGCCCGGCGTCCTGGTGGGACGAGGACGACGTAGCCTGGCCGGGCGCCGCCGCGAAGATGACAACCGCCGCCGCAGCGAAGAGCAGAGCGAGTCGGCGCATACACCACCCCTGTTCAAGAACAGCACGCGCAGGGCGTGCGATGGACACATCACCTCCAGGCCCCATACGGGCCTCAGCCAACCCCTGGATTTCAGCAATTATTAAGCACAAAGTCAAGTGCCTGATCGCGCCCGGTTCAGAAGTCGGGATTCGAATTCATGGAGTGCCGCCAAGTGATCACCAATTACCACCGCTTGCCACTGGCGCTGCTGTACGGGGTTGCCTCGAACTCGCGTGTTCTGCCGGGTTTAACGGTCGACGTCCTGGCGACGGCACTGGGTCACGGTGTCGCGGACCCACCAACCGGCGATGATGAAGAGCCTGAGCACGGCGAAGCAATCACCCGGAACTGGCCTTCTGCTGCCATCTCGTGAGGTACTCCTGTGGAGGGAGAGTGACCTCGCGTTTGTCGTCGAGGCAGCACGGCGGGCGGAAACTTCCGGATACGACTCAGTCTGGGTCGGAGACTCGCTGCTGGCGCGTCCTCGTGGAGAGCCGTTAACCCTGCTGGCCGCTGTGGCCGGCGCGACGAAACGGGTCACGCTTGGCACGGCCGTTCTCTTGCCGCTGCTGCGGCACCCCGTCTCGATGGCTCATGCGGTCGCCACGCTTGACCGCCTGGCCGAGGGCCGTGTGATCTTGGGAATCGGTCCCGGCGCCGAGCTCCCGGGCACGCATGCAGAACTGAAGGCATTGGGTGTTCCGAGCGACCGACGGGTTGGCGACATGCTCACCGCAGTCGAACGTTGCAGGCGTTTATGGCGGAATGAAGACCCCGATGTCGATTTGAATCCGCGACCAACTCGGGCCGCCGGACCTCCCATCTGGTTGGGTGGGGGCGGTCCTCGCATGCTGCGCCTGGCCGGGGCGATGTTCGATGGCTGGCTTCCGCTCAGCCCAACTCCGGCTGACTACGAATCAGGTCTTCGCGCGGTGCGTGAGGGAGCGGAAAAGGCGGGCCGCGATCCGGAAAGCGTTGCTACGGGCGCGTATCTCACGGTAGCCATCTCCGACACCCCCGACGACGCCGCCAGGCAACTTGACGGCTACATTCGTGCGTACTACGGGGTGCCCGCCGAGATCATGGCCAGGACAATGGCATGCCATGCAGGGACTCTTGAATCGGCTGCCGAATGGTTCGCGGCGTACCGGGCTGCAGGTGCACGTCACCTCGTCTTGCGGTTAGCGCGGCCTAACCTCAGCGATTACGACCAGATCGTCCACGAACTCCTCGGAGCCGCCCGAACCCGGGGCTAGATGTAGTTCCCACGCACGTTGTTGACGACTGCGATCGGCGGTTGGTCTCCAAGTCCTGAGTGGGGACGCCGGTGGAGCGAACCCGATCAATAGAAAGACCCCAGGACGCCGGTACGTATGAGCGTGACCTGCGGCTAGTCGACCTCGCCGCGCCTGAACGGCCCCCACTGCTCAAAGCCGCAGCTCCAACCCTGCGTCCTCGCCTCGTGTAAACACACGCGCCGAGTCAATGGCCAATCCACCCAGTAGCCGAGTGTGTACGTCCCGGGGACTCCGACCCTGTACAGCCAGTTCACACCGTTGCTGACGTAGCACGGACCGACCGCGAACGAGTCATCTGCTAGAGAGATCTCGTGCATGTCGGCCGGGTAGCCCTTGCCCGCGGCGCGGCTCTGTTCCACTATCGCGACCGCCTTGTCGGCGGCACAGCGATCGAAAGTCTCGTCCGCCTGGACTCGCCCTGCCTCGATCAGCGCCAGCGGTGCCGCCAGCAGAAAGACCAGCGCGCCGGCCAGGACGGCCCGGTGGCGCCAGCCCAGCGGCTTGCCCTTCCAGACCGTCGCCGCGCTACCACCCACCACGGCGCCGGCGATTCCCAACGGATACACGTAGGCGAAGGCCAGGGGCAGGACCGCGGCGACGACGAGCAGCACAAGGCCTCCCACGACGGCGGGCAGGACTCGCCGCGAAAGCAGCACGATGCCGATTGCCGCCAGCGCCCCGGGTGCACCCAGGAAGATGACGATGAAAACAGCGTCCACGAGTAAGTCCATGTTGGTGCGCCGGGAAACGTAGCTGAGCCGGCCGATGATTTCGGCAGGAACCGCCCAGGCAGGCAGCAATCGGTAGTCGTTGTTGACGCCGGCTCCCGGTGGTGCTATACCGCCGAGGGGCGCGGACCCGATTGCCCTCCACTCAAGTTCCGCCGCTCCGCGGCAGGAGGTGCCTATGAACCTGAGCCACAGTCACGCAGGCCACGTCCATTTCTGGACGCGACCCATTTCGCGGCGCAACTTCCTCGGCGCCGCGGCGTTTGCCGGTGGAGCCGCAGTCGCCGCAGGCTCGTGGCTGCCACAGGTCGTCAAGGCCGACTTCGACGGCGGCGCCACGGTCTTCCCGAACCCAATCCCTGTAGGCGTAGCTCCGTTCGGGATTCCCATCCATCACTTTCCGCCGGTTCCGGTCCTCGGTCCCGCTTCGATCAACGAGCCATCGCAGGTCACGGACTTCAACGGCATGGTTGGCGTCTGCCGTGTGACAGGCGCCGGCACAGGCACGGATCTGGCCACTGGTGCGACGAGCCGGCTGAGCTTCCAGGTCGACAACGGGTTCATGGACGGCCTGTACGTCGGCGAGGACGGCAACACTCACCACGGAACTTTCGCCTTCGTCTGAATGGACCTGTTCACCGGTGCCGGCGGCACCGGACAGGTTCACGATTTCAACCCCGGCATTCGCGAAAGCGGCCTCTTCTGGACGCTACCGGTCCCCGGAGACGCCGTGACTTTCAGTCTCGAGCAAGGCACCGCAACACTTGCCGTCGACGATCTCGACGAAGAGGACTACCACAACCTGCACAACGCCCTTCTGGACGGCCCGAGCGATTCCGCGAGTGTCAGCTTCGAGATGCGCTGGCAAGCCATCGCGGGGGCGATGAACGTCACCGACGATGTCCACCGATTCACCGGTCGGTTCCGCCTGGCCGCAGTGCAGATCGAGTGGTCCGCCAGCACCGCTGGATTCCACTTCGTCTCCGACCCGGCCGGCACGACACACAACGTGAGATCGGTGATCGGCCGTGAGCGCAACGGGGTCTTCTTCGAAGACTAGCCCAAGTAGGGAGCGCCTTCGGGCGCTCCCCTTCTCATCTCTGGGGGGCGAGGCTTTAGCGATCGACCGTCAGCGCATCGCCCGCGTCGTGCAGTGGGCCGCCGATGTAGGGCAGTACAGCTCTCGGCGATGCGGCTCCACGAGGGTCGGGAAGCTCATCACGCTGATTAAGGTGTAGTGACGTCGAGCTCAAGTCGGCAGGCTGCGCCTCGCGGTCGCGTCCCGAGTTGGGTCCCTTACTTCAACGCCATGACCAAGCCGCTCCTCAAGCTCGGTGTGCCGATGGGACCGGACATCCTCATCACTGTCCGCGGCCGGAAGACAGGACTGCCGCGGACGACACCCGTGACCATCTGCGAGTACGGCGGCCGCCGGGGCTTTATCGCGCCATTCGGCGAGACGAACTGGGTACGCAACCTCCGTGCCGCCGGGGCGGCGACGATCAGCTTCGGCCGGCGCCGCGAAACGGTGAAGACTGTGGAGTTGAACCAGGAGCAGGCCGCGGGCTTCATCCGTGACGTCATCGTCCCGATCGCACGCCAATCGCGCTTTGGCAACTGGTTCGTCCGCAACATCGACAAGATCGACATCGATCACCCGGCGGAGGCGGCGGTGGGCCGGCCGGTGTTCGAGATCCTGAGCCAGCCGAGTGACGTGCCGAAGCAGACGCGCGCATCGTAGTCGCTGTTCATGGGTCGACGATCCGGCGCGTGATCGCAGCAGCAGCAGCCCCCGGGACGACGCAGAGACTGTTTTCGTGGGCTCCGTGTATAGATTGAGTGGCTGTGCCCATATCGTCATCAGAGGCCGTCGACCTTCAGGGCGTGCACAAGCACTTCGGCCGAGTGCGAGCGGTGGACGGCATCGACCTACACCTCGAAGTCGGCGAGATAGCTGCGCTCCTCGGACCTAATGGAGCCGGCAAGACAACAACGATCGACATGATGCTCGGCCTGAGCAAGCCCGACGCCGGCACCGTAAGCGTGCTGGGAATGAAACCCGACGCCGCGATCGCACGCGGACTGGTTGCAGCGGTGATGCAGACCGGTGGCTTGCTCAAGGACCTCACGGTTGCCGAGACCGTCAGGTTGACAGCGACTCTCTTCACGGCGGCGCGTCCCGTAAATGAGGTTCTCGAGCGCGCGGGCATTGCCGATATCGCGAATCGACTGGTGGGGAAGTGCTCAGGCGGACAGCAGCAGCGCCTTCGTTTTGCGATCGCCCTTCTGCCGGACCCGGCACTCATGGTTCTAGACGAGCCAACGGCCGGGATGGACGTCGAGGGCCGCCGCGACTTCTGGGCCGCCATTCGCAATGACGCGCAACGAGGCCGGACGGTGCTGTTTGCCACCCATTATCTGGAGGAAGCCGACGCCTACGCCGACCGCATCATCTTGCTGCGCCAGGGAAAGATCGTCGCCGATGGCACGGCGGCTGAGGTCAGGAACCTGTCGGTCGGCCGCTCGGTCCGCGCGAGCCTTCCCGGGGCAGAAGAGTCGTCATTGCGCGGCCTGCCCGGAGTGCGTTCTGTCGAGATCCGAGGCGACAGAGTCATCGTTCAAACCACTGACTCGGACGCGGTGGCGAGGTACCTGTTGACGGCCACGCCGGCCCGCGACGTCGAGATCGTTGCTCACAACCTCGAGGACGCGTTCCTTGCCCTGACGGGAGATGAAGCTCAACCCGGCGGCCAGGTGGATGGCGGCGCCCCGCAGGTTCCTATCGACGGGAGGGCAAGTTGAGCGCTCGCATTCAGGCTTTCGAATCCCGGCCGGTGCCGCCGCTGGGCGGGTTCAACCTGACCTTCCTCTTCCTCGAGGTCCGGCGCCTGCTGCGCAACCGCCGAACGTTGATCTTCACCCTGGTCCTGCCACTCGTGTTCTTCTTTCTCTTCAAGAGCAACAAGCGGCTTGCGTCAGCCGGCGGTGCTGAGTTTGCCGCCTCAACCATGATCGGCATCGCCGTCTACGGCGCGATGATCGCCGCCACCTCGGGCGGAGCAATGGTCTCGGTCGAGCGGGCCCTGGGTTGGAGCCGTCAACTCCGGCTCACGCCGCTCCGGCCTCCCGCATACGTCGCGATCAAGCTGCTGACCGCAATGTTCCTCGGCCTGGTGTCAGTAAGTTCGGTGGTTGTCGTAGGGATTGTGTCCGGGATCCAGATGGAGACCGGAACCCTGCTCCTTTCTGCGCTCCTGGCTTGGTTCGGAGCATTCGTGTTCGCTGCCTTCGGCCTCTTCATGGGCTACATGCTTCCGTCCGAGAACGTGATGCAGATCATCAGCCCGGTGCTGGCCGTATTCGCGTTCTTTGGCGGCCTCTTCCTCCCGGTGAGCCTGCTCCCAAACGCCATTCAGGACCTCGCTCCGTACATGCCCACTTATGGTGTGGCTCAGATTGCGCGATTCCCGCTGCTGGGCGGGAAGTTCGATTGGACCTGGGTTCTGGGCGCGGTCCTATGGACGCTGGCTTTCGCAGCCGGCGCTACGGTGCTGTTTCGCCGCGACACGCGCAGGACCTGAAACACCTCACTCGCGGAAGCGGGAAGTGTGTCAGCCGGCGGTAGTGCCGGTCGGCACCAGGCAGATCCAGACCAGCCCGGGAGCGACCGGCGCCGGGCGACCCCCGGCGGTGAAGGAAGGCGGCCCGCTCGAAGGCTGCGTCCAGGTGGCATCGAATTCTCTGCCCGCAGTGAACACCTGCGCTTGACCCGTGCCCACGATGTCGTGGTCGACGCCGGTCACGCCGTTGACGTCGACTACTTCCGACGTCGGTTTGATGGCGACTTGCTGGACGACGAGGGTGGAGACGATCAGAGGCGAGCGAGTGTCGGCGTCGCTGAAAGGACCGGTGTCGGCCTCGCTTCTCGTCCATCCACCGGCTGAAGGGTCGTAGATGACCGTCGGCGCCTCCATGCTGGAGATGGGCACCGTGACATGGCTGACTTGCCGGCCGCCAGTCACCGAGGTCGGTTCGGTTCGATCCCACAGAGTCCAGCTCCGCGCCGGGAGGTTGGCGTGGCCGGCCACGTCTGCGAGATGCGCACCATCGCTGTAGAGATTGTGAGGAGCCGGCCGGTTGTTGACGCGAAAGAGGTCTCCGTTCGCCGAATTCTCTTCAACGCTAGGAATGCCGGCCGACTGGATCTGACCTTTGATGTAGGTGCTTCCGCCTGAGAAGACGACGACGGCGCCGTAGATCCTGGCCAGCGAGATCGTGACCAGTCGCGCGCTTCGAATCGGCCCCACCTTTCCCTTCGGCGGAGAGAGATAGATCGCGCTGAAGCGGCTGATGCCGCCCTCGGTCACGTACTCGTAGACGATCGATGCGTCCTGCAGGCCCGACGGTGGCCGCGCTTCAGACAGATTTTCGACCTGGACCAGCAGGGGTACGGAGTTAGACGCGGGCCATAAACCGGTGGCGCCACACGCGACGATCAACACCGAAAGGAAGCACGCTACCGCGCTTCCCGATGTGCGTTGACGCCTCATCACGGTTAGAACGCGTGAGCCCAGGACGACTTAAGTGAGGAAGCCGCTACGCGGTCGAGCGGGCGGGGCCTCTCAGCGCCCACGTACGGAACACGAGCGAGCCTGCCGCACCCACGATGGCGAGCGCGACGAGCCCATGCAAGCCGCCGATGACCGCGGCCGCAACGCTACCCAACGAACCGATCACCCCGAGCACGAACTGGATGACCATCAGCCCGAACAGGCCGACGGTCTGGCCCTTGTCGCGGCGCGAAAGCCCGGCGGCGAAAGCCAGGGCGATCATCACCAGGATCGTGATTGGAATCACAAAGGTTCCGATAAAGCCGTGCAGCGAGGCGAACTTGTCTCCGTTCTTGAAAGCGGCGTAGACGGAGCCGGCGTTGTCCTGTGCCGCCCAGACGCTCAAAGCTCCGGCCGCGATCAGGTAGAACTGCAGCCCCAGCTCCACCAGCAAGATGACTCCGAAGATCGAGTAGGCTCTTCGCCCCACAGGCACGGCTTACCTCCCGCTTAGGTGAACGGTGGGATCAAGCCTCACTATCGCACGGTCCCAGTGCTCGCCATCGGAAGCCCGAGTCATGCCTGCCCCGCCAGCACCTTCGGCCGGCTTTGTAGACTGCGAGATAGCTGAGGTTTCCTGAAAAGAGGCTGTGGGAGAAACTAATCACGGCAGCGGCGATGGGCGCCAGATCGGAACCATTGGCACCATATCGCGCGCCATCCTGGGATTCCTGTTCCTGTTTGGACTCGGGATCCCAGGTGGTGTGACCACGGTCCACGGCCAGTATCAATACCGATTCGACGTGATCTCGGTGATCCTGGGAGCCGTTGTATTTCCGGCAGCGGTCTTGGCCTGGCATTGGTGGGCGGTCCGGCGCCACTCGACTCCCTTGCGGGCGACCGGGACTGTGGCCACCACCATCAACTTGCTTGTGCTCCTGGCGCTGTTCCTGATTCCGTTTTACGCACCGCGGCTTTACGCGATCTCGACCGGCGCCGCTGTCTTCTACGGAGCCTCGATGTTGTTGGCGGCGGTCAGAGGTAAGGCCGGCTGCGAGGTGACGGCCATATCGAACTGGATCCTGAGCAGGGACGACCAGGTCGGTTGCCCCGTGTTCACCCCGATTGACTCGATGGAACGTCGCCCCAAGACGGCGCCTGAGACCTGACTCGAGGCTGCGGCGCTTCAGACCGCCCGCGGCAGAGCGTGCACCAGGTCGATATTGATCAGGGCCCGATGGACTCGTGCGAAGGAGACCGGGCCCACACACGCCGGCCTGGGGCGCCCGTTGCTGTCAGGTTGCCGTCACCCTGTCGCGCGCTCGTCTGCGTCCCTGAAGACGCCGGTTCAGGCCGGGCGCGACATCGCGGCGGGCTCGCGCCGCAAAGAGAGCGTCGCCGCCTTCTTCCAGTGATTGGCGGCGAGAGACGCAGCGCCGCGCGCGTCTAGCACCTCGGCATAGGCGGCGTGGCTTTCGGCGAGCCGGTCTTCGAGCCCCTTCCCCCTGAGAAGGCGAATGGCCCCAAGGAACTCCTTGTCGGCAAGGGTGGTCTTGCCCGCCTGCTCGTGAATCATGCCCATCAGTTGATGGCCGGCGACCAGCGACAGCCCCTCGCCGAGGCGCTTGGCCAGGGCCATGGCCCCTCTAACGGTGTTGACGGCGTCGTACATCCGGCCGGTCTTCGATTGAAGCTCACCGAGGCTCAACAGCACATGGCTCTTCGCTACCTCTGTCTTCGCCTCCTCGATGTGTGCGAGAGCCGCACGGAATGCTTCTTCCGCCCGTCCCATCTGGCCCTTGCGCATGAGCAGCAAGCCGAGCTCGTTCTCGCCGCGCGCCAGGAGGGCGGTGTCGTGCTCGAGGGCGTACAGCGCAAGCGCTTTGTGGGTGAATTCGACGGCACGCTCGAGGTCGCCCCGCTCCTGGTACACCATGCTGAGGCCGTGGTAGGTGCGACCGAGCCGTGTCAGGTCGCGCACGGACCCCGCAACCTCGAGCGCCTCCTCGTAGTAAGCGATCGCCTTCTCGAAGCTGTGGTTCTTGACGTGGATGCTGGCGATGTGCTCGAGGATGCGCGCCTCCGTTCCCGGCAGCCGAGGCTGCGTCGACCGGCAGAGCCGCAACGCGGTCTCGGCAACGGACAAGGCGCGCGGGTCTTCCTTGAGGTACAGCGCGCAGGCCTCCCAGTCGGCGCACTCGACCGCGAGCCATGGGTCCGGCTCTGTCTCCAGGATTTGCTGCGCGAGGCGCAGCTGCTCCAGCGCCTCGTCGGGGCGCGACGAGCGGACGAGCGCCTGGCCGACGTACTGCCGGATGTGTGCCTCGACGCGGGGCGCGGGACCCTGCTCGAGCATCTCCAGGCCACGCTTGATCGCCTGCTGGAACTGCTGCTGGAAGCAGAGAACGCCCAACTCCTCGGTGAGCGGGCCGGCGAGGCCGCTCCCGCCGCGAGCCTGTCCACGCGGAAGGAAGTGCCCGACAGGCTTACCGGTGCGGTTTGCGATCAGCTCCAGCGTGCGCATCGACGGCCGCATCTTCCCCGTCTCGATGAGAAAGATCGCCTGACGGGTCACCTCGGAGCCGGCGAGCGCCACCATGGTGAGCCCGGCGTCCAGTCGGGCACGGCGAATCAGCTTTGGGTCGACATCCACACCCGGAGTGCGCCCGCGTGACCTTGGTTTGGCTTTGCTTATGACGGCGAGTTTATCCGACCGCATCCGCCGAAGGCACGCCTTGCCAAGTCACGCGGGCATCTTGACTTGACCTAGATCCCTGGGCCCGTGCTGTCGGCGAGGACCGAGATCGCCGTGACCAGGAACAGCGCGAAGGTCAGAAGCGACGAGAGGGCGAACTTGCGCATGACGACACCTCCAGAAATGCCGGCGGGAACCGGCGTTGGATCGCCATATAGCAGCGATCCGGGAGGCGGTCAAGCGACGTCTTCGTCCACTTGACATCGCTCAAACGCAGGCGTCGTTGCGGTTGGACCCCTCCAGCTGCACCGTGTTGGCGCCCACCTTCTTTTTCTTCCAAGTGAAGAAACCATCGATCCGAGAGCCGGCGTCAAGCCGTGGCGCGGGCGGCCGCCCTGCCGGCTTGACGCCCTGAGAACAGGCAGCCGCCGAGAAACGTGCCCTCCAGCGATCGGTACCCGTGTACGCCACCGCCGCCGAAGCCCGCCACCTCCCCTGCCGCGTACAGACCTGGGATGGGCTCGCCGTCTTCGCCGATCGCCCGCCCGTCGAGGTCGGTCTCGACCCCGCCAAGGGTTTTGCGCGTGAGCACCCAGAGCCGGACCGCGATCAGAGGTCCGGCGGCGGGATCGAGTAGGCGGTGCGGCTTCGCCACGCGGACGAACCTGTCGCCGATGTATCGGCGAGCCGCGCGCGTGGCCGCGACCTGGAGGTCTTTGGTGTAGCCGTTGACGACCTCGCGGTCACGTGCGACGACCTCCGCCTCGACGGCCGCGTAGTCCAGCAGCGGCGCGGCGGTGACCTTGTTCATCCGCTCGACGAGCTCGCGAAGGTCTGTCGCCGTGACGAAGTCCACGCCGTGGTCGAGAAAGTCCTGGATGGGCCCGGGAATCCTGCTGGTGGCGCGCTGGATGACGCCGAGCACGGACCTGTTGGTGAGGTCCGGGTTCTGCTCCGAACCGGACAGCGCGAACTCCCGGCGGATGATCGAGCGAGTGAGGATGAACCAGCTGTGGTCATGGCCTGTGGTGCGCAGGTGCTGCAGGGTGCCCAGCGTGTCGAATCCTGGAAACAGCGGCGACGGGAGCCGATGGCCATTGGCGTCGAGCCACAGCGACGATGGCCCGGGCAGGATCCGGATGCCGTGGCGCGGCCAGATGGGGTCCCAGTTCTTCACGCCTTCCACGTAATGCCACATGCGGTCGGCGTTGATCAGCCGGCCCCCGGCGGCCTGGACGACCGCCAGCATCGAGCCGTCGACGTGGGCCGGCACCCCGGTGATCATCTCCTCCGGAGGAGACCCCAGCCTCGCCGGCCAAGCCTTGCGCACGAGGTCCTGGTTGCCGCCGATGCCGCCCGACGTGACGATGACCGCCTGCGCCGCGGCCTCGAAATCTCCAACAGATGTGCGAGAGCTCGGCTCGCCGCGTTTGATCGCGCTCGGCTCGAGGACGTGGCCGCGCACACCAGAGACCGAAGAACCGGAGCGCACCAGCTCTTCGACGCGGTGCCGGAAGGCAAAGCGGACCCGACCTCGGGCTGCCGCCTCGCGCACGCGACGCTCGAAAGGCTCCACGACGGCAGGGCCGCTGCCCCAGGTGATGTGAAATCGCGGCACCGAGTTGCCGTGACATCGCGCCGTGTACCCTCCGCGTTCCGCCCACCCGACGATGGGGAACAGCCTGTGCCCCATCGCACGCAGCCAGGCTCGTTTCTCGCCCGACGCGAATTCCACGTACGCAGCCGCCCAGCGCCGCGGCCACTCGTCCTCGGCGCGATCGAACCCTGCCGACCCCAACCAGTCCTGCCACGCGAGCTCGGTCGAGTCGCGGATGCCGAGACGCCGCTGCTCGGCGGTGTCGACCATGAACAGCCCGCCGAGTGAGAACCACGCCTGCCCTCCCATCGACTGCTCGGGTTCCTGGTCGACGAGCAGAACGGTACGTCCCGCGTCGGCAAGCTCGGCCGTGGCAACAAGCCCGGAGAGGCCGGCACCGACGACGATGACGTCCGCGTCGAGCTTCACACCCGCCTCTCCACGCGCAGACGGATGCCTTTCGCGCGCAACGTGATCAGCGGCTCGAGCTCCGGCTTCGAGCTGTCGACGGTGGCGAGACGAAAGCTCGCGCAGACGGTCGCGAGCACGAGCACCGCCTCGACGATGGCGAACGTCCCTCCCAGGCAACGGCGCGGCCCGGCGCCAAAGGGCATGAAGACGCACCGCGGCAGCCGCCCTGCGAGCCCGCCAGACCACCGCGGCGGGTCGAACTCGAGCGGACGGTCGAAATACCGCGAGTCGCGCTGGAGCACCCACTGGCTCGTGAACACCGTGGTGCCGGCCGGGATGCGGTACGGCCCGAGCTCGGTATCCCGTACCGCCTGCCGTCCGAACCCCCAGATGGGCGGATACAGCCGCAGCGTCTCGTGCAGCACCGCGCCGAGGTAGGGGAGCCGCGACACGTCGTCGTGCGTTGCCCGCTCTCCCTCCAGTCTTTCGCTGAGTTCGGCCTGGACCGCCGCCTGCACATCGTTGTGCGACGCGAGGAGGTGAAGCGCCCATGTCAGCGCCATGGAGGTCGTCTCGTGTCCGGCGAACGACAGCGGTATGAGCGTGAGCTTGAGCGCGTCGTTTGACAGCTCGCGCCCGTTCTCGTCGCGGTGGCGCATCAGCGCCGACAGGAGGTCCGGCCGGCCGTCGAGGCCCCGGCGTCTGTCGTCGAGGAGCGTTTCGATCAACGCCTCCGCGCGCCGAAACATCGTTCGGGACCTGCGATTGGAACCCGTCGGCAAGAACGACAGGTAGATCGGGCTGAACGCTCGCGCGCCGACATCCTCGAGCACGGCGTCGAAGATCGCCGGCGCCTCGGCGTGAATGTGCGCAAGGTCCAGGCCAAACAGCGTTCGCGCCAGGATGTCCAGTGTCAGGCGGCGCATCGATGCCGCCACGTCGATCACCTCAGAGTCGCCCCAACCGGCGCACGTCCCCTCCGCGCAGGCGACCATCGTCTCGGCGTACGCCGGCATCCGGTCCGGCCTCAGCGCCGGCTGCGCGAGGCGCCTCTGTTCGAACCATGAGTTCGCCTCGTCGAGCAGCAGCAGCCTCCGCAGCGCGGGGTGAAAGAAGCCGGAAAGGTTGCTCTTGCTGAAGTCCGCCGCCCTACGGAACAGCATCGTCTCGATGAGGACGGGGTCGTTGAGGAACACGGTCGGCCTACCGCGGAACTGCAGGGGCACGAAGTCTCCGTAGTCGCGCGCGAGACTCGAGAGGAACCCGAGCCGGTCGCGGCGCAAGTGGCGGAGATGGCCGAACACGATGTCGCCGCGCGGTCCGCGCGGCCAGCCGGTGTCGCCCTTGACAGCGGTGTTCACGAGTGGCGTGCGCACCATGACACGGCGGTGGCGCTTGTCAAGTAAGTGGTAAAGCGGTACGATGCGGGGCCTCGACCGCGGCCGGGTTGGGAGGAACAATGCGGGCGGTCATCTACCGAGCGTCTATCCGGGTCGCGCAATTCGTCGATCGGCACGCCCTGCTTTTGCTTATCGTGAGCGGCTTCGTCGTCGCCGCCAGCGCCTACGTCAGCCAGGCCAAGAATGTCTTGCCGAGCGCCCTGACGTCCCTGCCGGGCTTCGCGACCGTGGTGGGTGCCTTGCCTGGGATCGCGTCGATTCTCAAGTACGTCCACGACGGACTCGAGAAACGCCGCCAGCAGCAGATCGCCCTCCAAACGTCGGACGACGCCCAGCGGCAAGCTCGTGCTCAAGTCCAGGCCGCCGTCGCGAAGTCCGTCAGCGACGGCTCTTTCACGCTGCTGGAGACTCGCCTCCCGCTTT
>WNGL01017664.1_pt1 | contig 13816 bp, 15 predicted proteins | sample 5400591 | NCBI WGS metagenome assembly WNGL01 (sample SAMN13153377, study PRJNA577476) | soil metagenome | isolation source: 80 cm soil or saprolite under Garry oak tree replicate 1 | place: USA:California | collected 2016-06-15
GGCGCCGAACTCCAGCTCGTGGTGGCCGGCTATACCGTCAGCTACGCGATGATGCTGATCACCGGCGCACGATTGGGTGACCTGTACGGACGGCGCCGGATGTTCCTCATCGGCGTCCTCGTCTTTACCGTCGCGTCCCTGACCTGCGGCATCGCGCCCGGGATCGAGATCCTCATCGCCGCCAGGTTCGTCCAGGGCGCGGGCGCCGCGGCGATGATGCCGCAGATTATGAGCGTCATCCAGGTGCGGTTCGGCGGTGCGGCGCGGGCTCGGGCGCTGAGCGCGTACACGGCCGTGCTGTCGTCGGGATTCGTCGCCGGGCAGGTAATCGGCGGGGTGCTGGTGACGGCGAACCTGTTCGGCCAGTCCTGGCGCCCGGTGTTCCTGGTCAACGTGCCGATCGGGCTGGCCGTACTGGCCCTGGTGCCGCTGGTGATGCCGGCCGACGAGCCTGGCGCGCACCGTCGGCGGCTGGACCTGACCGGGCTGGCCATCGCGGTGCCCGCGGTGTTCCTGGTCGTGCTGCCGCTGATGCTCGGGCACCAGGAGAACTGGCCCGGATGGGTCTTCGCGTGCGTCGCCGGCGGCGTGGCCCTGGCGGCGGTGTTCGTGCTGGTCGAGCGGCGGATCGCGAACCGGGGCGGCGATCCGCTGCTGAACCTGGCGGTGCTGCGCGCGCCCGGCCTGGTGCCTGGGCTGGCCGCGGTGGCGGTGCTGATGATCACCTACGGCGGCTTCCTGTTCAGCTTCGCACTGCACCTGCAGGCCGGGCTGGGCGACAGCGCGCTGCGCGCCGGGCTGACGTTCGCGCCGTGCGCGGTGGTCTTCGGGCTGTGCGGGTATTTCTGGCGGAGGCTGCCGTCCGGGCTGCATCACCTGATCGCCCCGCTGGGGTGCCTGGTTGCGGTGGGCGGCTACGCCTGGGTGGCGCTCGTCCTGCACTCCGGCGGGCGGGGCGGCCCGGTGCTGCAGCTGGCGCTGGTCGTCACCGGGGCTGCGCTGGCGCTCGGCTTCAGCCCGCTGGTGACGCACGCCCTGGTGCGGGTGCCGCTGCCGCAGGCCGCGGACGCGAGCGGGCTGCTCACCACGACGATCCAGCTCGGCCAGGCGGTCGGGGTGGCGACGTTCGGCAGCCTGTTCCTGACGCTGGATTCGGCGCGAGGTCCAGTGGTGTCCGGGCACGCGCTGGCGGTGACGTTCGGCTGGCTGGCGGCGGCGATGGTGCTCGGGGTTGCCGCGGGGATCCCGCTGGCCCGCACGGTCGCGGCGGCCCGCGCCCCGGCGGCCTAAGGCAGTCTGCTCACGCACCACAGCGCGCACAAGCATCATCGAGCCGGGCCGCATGGCGCGACGGGAACCACGACAATGCCACATCGTCGTGGTCGGGACCACCACGGAGTCACACCGTCGTGGTTCGGCGCCCCGGCTCGGCGGTGCTGTTGTGCAGGGAGTGCCAGGTGGGTTCGCCGAGGCTCAGCGGGCCCAACCGTCCGGGGGTCGTGGCCCCCGGCCCCCGATAGGCGGGGGCAGGGGGCCACAATCCCCATTGGCCGACGAGTTCGCGGAGGCGGCTGTGAAAGGCGAGGCTGGTGACGTTCCTGGCCTCACCGGCCACCGGGCACGTCACCGGCCAGGTCCTCCACGTCAACGGCGGCGCGTACCTCGGCCGGTAGCGGCCGGACCCGGCCGGTGAGGGGGCCGCGGAGGGCGAGCGCGGTCAGGGCGGTGGCGGCGCCCGCGACCGCCATCGCGGCCGCGGCGCCGAGGGCCCCGGCCAGCGCGCCCGCCAATGCGGGGGTTAGGCCCTGGCCGGCCATCATCCCGGTGGCGCCGAGGCCGAACCCCTGTCCCCGCCGCCCTTCTGGCAGGCTGTCGAGGAAGGCCTGCTGGATGCCGATCTGGTAAGCGAAGCCGGCGCCGCAGGCCAGCAGGGCCAGGCAGGCCAGCGGCAGCGGAGGGCGGAACACTAGCGCGAGCAGCGGCACGCCCATCGCCGCGGCCAGCGGGAATGCCAGACGCGTGCGCGTACCCGGCGCGCAGAACCGGCCGACGAGCAGGTCACCGAGCAGCATCCCGGCCGGCATCGCGGCGAGCAGCGGCGCGGCGGCGCTGGCCGGCCGGCCCAGTGACCCGTTGTACGGCACGATCAGCGACTCGGCGCCGGCCACCAGCCAGGCGGGCAACCACTGCGCGAGCAGCAGACCCCGGACCGTTCGGTCCCTCAACAACGCGACGTTGCCGGCCACCGTGGCCCGCACGATACCGCGGGCCCGGCCGCTGGGCGCCCGCGCGGCCCGGCGGCGCAGGCCCAGCCGGGTGATGACGGCCGCGATCACCAGCGCCCCGCCCGCAGCCAGCAGCAGCCAGCGCACCGGCACTGCGGCCAGCACCACGCCGCCGACGCCCAGCCCGGCGATCTGGGCACCCGCGCCGGTCAGGTTGAAGACCGAGCGGCCCAGCACGTAGCGGTCCCCGTCGAGCACGTCGGGGAGCAGCCCGGAGATCGCGGCGGTGAACACCGGGGCGATCGTCGCCGCGGCGGCGACCAGGACCAGCATGACCGGGACCGGCAACGCCGGCCACAGGCCGATCACCAGCCCGGGCGCGGCGCGGGTCAGCAGGCCCGTCCCGATGACCACGCGGGCCGGCAGCCGGTCGGCCAGCGCGGTGAACAGCGCGCCGCCGACGGCCTGCGGCGCGAAGCCCATGCTGAACGCCAGCGCGGTCAGGAACGCCGACCCGGTCTGGGCGAAGATCAGCACCGACAGGCCGAGGAGCTCGAACTGGAAGCCGAGCACGTACATGGTCATCCCGGCGAACAGCACCCGGAACTCTCCGGCCGCGAACACCGAGCGGTACGTGGTGCGCCCCCGCGGTGGTTCGGGCCGGGCCGCGGCTGGTGTGGTGGCGGTCATGAACGCCATGGTGCGGGCCATTCGCCGCCGGGAGTACTCTTTCGCCTCAGGACGAAAGCTGGTGCGCTGTGGTACTGCGGATCGAGGTGCGCAACGAGGACCTGACCATGAGCCGGTTCGCGTTGTCGCCGCTGTGGGAGCTGACCCAGGCGCTGCGCCTGCTGGCCAGCGAGCGGCGCCAGCGGGACCGGGCGGTGCTCCGCCCGTGGCTGCTCCGCGCCCGCGACCGGTACCGGGCGCTGGCCCGCGAGACGGACCTCGGCGTGATCGACGCGCTGAACCCGCCCGGCTGGGGCGCCGACTTCCTGGCTCCCGTCCCGGCGAGCGTGCACACCACGATCGGCGACCTGCTCGACCAGGTCCGGTCGACACCAGCGGACCAGGCGCGGCGCGAGGTCGCGGTGGCGCTCGGCCGGCAGCCGCGGGTCGATCCCCGCGTCGAGCGCATCCTGACCAGCGACCAGGCAGCCGGGTACGTCGCCGACGTGCTGGCCGCCGCCTGGCGGGCGCTGCTCGAGCCGGAATGGCGGACGCTGCGCGCCATCTTGGAACGTGACGTGGTGTACCGCGCCGGGCAGCTCGCCTCGAAGGGCTGGGCCGCCGCGCTGACCGACCTGCACGCCGACCTGAGCTGGCGCCAGGGCCGGATCGAGCTGAGCCGCTGGCCCGCCGAGGACGAAGCTGACCTTGGCGGGCGCGGCCTGCTGTTCATTCCCTCGGTCTTCGGCTGGCCGCGGGTCGCGCTGAGCCTCGACCCGCCGTGGCCCCCGGCCCTGATCTACCCGGCCCGCGGCGTATCCGCGCTGTGGGAACAGCCCGGCCGGCCCGGGTCAGGCACCGCGCTGCACCGGCTCCTCGGCGGCTCGCGCGCCGCCATCCTGCTCGCGCTCGAAGACCCGGCCAGCACCACCCAGCTGGCCGGGACGCTGGGCCAGTCGCTCGGCGGCATCGGGGACCACCTGGCCGTGCTGCGCGAGGCCGGGCTGGTGGCCAGGGCCAGGTCCGGACGTTCGGTGCTCTACCGCCGCACGCCAGTCGGGGACGCGCTCGCCGCCGCCGTGCGCGGCAACTCGCTTGCCGTCCGATGTCTCGCGATATATCGTGGAAGGTACTTGGGATTCCCCGTTCTTTGCTACGGAGGGCACGATGGCTACGGGATACAACGTGCGCGTCGGGGACGCCGATCGTGACGCAGTCGCCACTCAGCTGCGTGAACACTTCGCGGACGGGCGACTGACGCTGGACGAACTGAACGAGCGCCTCGACCAGGCGTTCGCGGCCAAGACCAAGGCCGACCTGAACACCGTGACGCGCGACCTCCCGCAAGCCGCGCGGCCGGCCGCGGGCACGCCGTACGGGGGCACGGCGTGGCAGGGGCCGGCGTGGCAGGGTCCGATGGCCACCCGGCCGGGACAGGGCTACGGCCACGGCTCGGGCGACGGCCAGGGGCCGCGCGGGCCGGGCGCCTTCGCGCCGATCATGGGCATGGTGTGGCTGTTCGTCATCCTCGGCAGCGTCATCCTGTTCGGCGGTTTCGGTGGTGGCGGCAGGCCGCTGGCGATCGTGCTGTTCCTCGCCGCCCTGGCGCTGGTCAGGCGGCTGATCGGGATGGGCAGGCGGCGCGGTGGCCCCGGGCCGCGCGGTCCGAGGGGTCCCCGGGGACGTCGCCGCTGGTGATTATCGCTTCGTCCGGGTTCCGCCCCGGGCCGGCTCGACTTATCGTGGAAGGGTGAGGCAGCCAGCCTGGCGAATTCAGGGAGCCGATGACAAGGCGATATGACGTTCGAACTGGAATGGTAGACGAGGATCCCGACGCGGGGCAGCCGCGTGAAGAGCTTGTACCGGGATGGCACGTGCCCGGCCGGACACGGTACGACTACGACCTGAGGATCGGCGACGCCGAGCGTGACCTGGCCATGACCCAGCTGCGCGAGCACTTCGTCGCGGGGCGACTGACCTTCGACGAGCTGACCGAGCGAATCGACGCCGCCCTCATCGCCAAGACGCAGCGCCAGATCGACCGGCTGACGGCCGACCTGCCCCGGCCGCCCAGGCCCGCCAGGCCCTCCGGGTCCGAGCCGGCGCTGCCGGTCCAGGCCCCGGACGCGGGCCGGTTCCTCGTCTTCGCGATGCTGCTGTTCGCGCTGGCCACCTGGATCCTGATCATGGCCTGGATGTCCCGCTACTCTCACATGGGCGGAGATTACCCGTGGCCTCCGGGGCGTTAGCTCTCCTGGGCGGGTCTGGCTGGGCAGGTCTCGCTGGGCGGGGGCCGGGCGGTCAGGCGCCGGCCAGGGCGCGCAGCGGGACCACCAGGTAGCGGTAGTCCGGCGTGGGCTCGTCGCCGTTCCCCGTGCTGCCCGTGATCAGGGCGGGCTTGGTCGGGCTGGTGAACTGCAGGCGGATCCGCGCCTCGTCGGGGACGGGCGTCTTGTCCGCGTTCTGGGCCTTGTCCGTGTTCTGGGGCTTGTCCGTGTTCTGGGGCTTGTCCGCGGCGCCGACCGCCGCGATCAGGGCCGCTCCGAGGCCGTCCATCAGGTAGTGCGGGCTGAACGCGATCGCGGTCTCCTCGCCGGCGAAGTCGGCGGCGACCGTCTCTCGCGCCCGGGCCTGCCCCTCGGTGCCCGCCTCGATCGTGACCGTGCCGTGGCCGAACGACAGCCGCACCGAGCTGCCCCGCTCCGCGACCAGCGCGACCCGCTTGACCGCCTCGACGAGCGGGATGGCCGGCATGTCACCGTGGCTGCCGAAATCGTCCGGGAACCTGGACATGTACTTGATGTACTCTCCCGCGATCAGCCGGGTGGTCAGCCGCCGCCCGCCCGACTCGAACCCGATCATCGCATCGGCCGCGCGCAGCGAGTCGCTCTGCTTCGCCTCGGCGGCCAGTGCGCCGCGCATCATGACCCGGACCGGCGTGCCCGGCATCATCATCCGCGCGGCGTCGGACAGGGTCTTGGCCGGCACCAGCAGCGTGCCTGACGAACCCGGGTGCGCGGGGTTCCAGCCGAGTTCCCTGATCGCGAGCCGGTACCTGTCGGTCGCCACCAGCCTGATGCTGTCCTCGTCGATCTCCAGGTTCACCCCCGTGATGACCGGCAACGTGTCATCGCGGCTAGCCGCGGGCGCGACCTGGCCGATCGCCGTGGCGAGCACACCGCCATCGACGGTGCCCGCCAGCAGGACCGGGAACGGCGGGAGGCTGCGGGTGATCTCCGCCAGCAACCGCCCGGGCACCAGCGCTGTACCCGGCTCGGTTACCTCCGCGTCAACCTGGATCCTGGCCGACACCTCGTAGTCGAAGCAGGACAGGGTCAGGCGGCCGGTGGACGCCTCGAGCAGCAGGCCGGAAAGGATGGGCAGCACCGGACGCGACGGCAGCGAGCGTGCGACCCAGGCCACCGCCTCGGCCAGCGCGTCCCGTTCGACGATGATCCGCATTCCCTGCCGCCTCCATCCCGCGTAGGCCGCCCTCCGCGGGGGCCCACATGCATACTCGCACGGGGCACTGACATTTCCCGGGGGTCGCCAGGAGCCGCCCGTAGATCCTTCGTCGCTTTTGGTTGCTATGACGACAAAAAGTGACGAAAGATCGCGGCGGGCGGCGGGCGGCGCGGGATCGTGCGGCGCAGGATCGGGCGGCGCGGGATCGGGCGGGCGTCAGGTGATGATGACGGCGTGCGGCGCCGGACTCAGGTGATCAGGCCGGGCGGCGCCGAGTCCAGGGTGGCCTGGATGGCCTTGGCCAGCGCCCGGGCCGATTCCGCGGTGAGCTCGACCGCGACCCGCGCCGACGGGCCGGCGCCGGGGTCGAGGAAGTCGATGTTGAGGGTGTGCTCGGCCTGGGCGTGCACCGGGTGGTCGAAGTACACGCTCGCGTCGGTCAGCCGGAACCATCCGGCCGGCCCCTTGCCGCTGCCGCTGATTGAGACCTTCTCCGTCAGGTACGTGCACATGCTCGGCTCCTCTCAGCCTCGGGCGGTCTACAGGTAGCGGCCGTAGAAGTCCCAGATGCGCTGCCAGGCCTCCACGGCCGCCTCGGGCCGGTAGCTGGGCCGGTCCACCTGCAAGAAGGCGTGCCCGGCCCCGTCGTAGAGGTGGAACTCATAGGTCTTGCCGTTCGCCTTGAGCGCCTGCTCGAGTTCGGCGACCTCTTCCGGGGACGGGTGCGTGTCCTCCCGGCCGAACAGGCCGAGCAGCGGGCAGGACAGGTCGGCCGCCCGGTTGACGAGGGCCGGGATGCCGTGCAGCGGATGCCCCTCCGGCGGGGGGTTGACGACGGCGCCGCCGTAGCAGTCCACGGCCGCGTCCAGCGGCAGGCTGACCGCGGCGAGAAACGTCTGCCGGCCGCCCGAGCAGTGGCCGATCACGCCGACCTTGCCGTTGGAGTTGCCCAGCCCGCGCAGGTAGGCTGCCGCGCCCGCGACGTCGCCCACGATCCGTTCGTCCGGGACGGGAATCATGCCCTTGGCCCGTGCCGCCGCCATCGCGTCGTCCGGGTCTGCGCCCGGCGCCTCGCGGGAGTAGAGGTTCGGCATCACCGCGTTGAGCCCGCCGGCCGCGAACGCCCGGGCGAACTCCTTGGTCTGCCGGTCGTAGCCGGGCAGGTGGTGGATGACGACAACGCCACCGACCGGCCCCGGCTGGAGCGTCCGGGCCGAGTACGCCTCGATCTCGTCGCCGTTTTGGCCGGTGATCGTCACGGTCTCGGCCAGCATCGCGTCATACATCCCTTGTCTCCCTCGCGTCGTCCGCAGCCGGCACCATGCTTTCACGGGGCCGCCGGCGCGGCACCGGCGGGAGGTGAAAGACTTTTGGCATGACCTATGTCGCTGCCGGTGACCGTTACGGCAAGATTCCCTACCGCCGCTGCGGCCGCAGCGGCATCATGCTGCCCGAGGTGTCGCTCGGGCTGTGGCAGAACTTCGGCGACGAAAAACCGCTCGAGGACCAGCGCGCGATCCTGCGCCGCGCCTTCGACCTGGGGGTCACCCACTTCGACCTGGCCAACAACTACGGCCCTCCCTATGGTTCGGCCGAGATCAACTTCGGCCGTCTGATGCGGGAGGATTTCCGCCCTTACCGCGACGAGCTGATCATCTCGACCAAGGCGGGGTACGACATGTGGCCGGGGCCCTACGGCGACCACGGCTCGCGCAAGTACCTGCTGGCCAGCCTGGATCAGTCACTGCGCCGGATGGGCCTGGAGTACGTCGACATCTTCTACTCCCACCGGTTCGACCCGGATACGCCGCTCGAGGAGACGATGGGCGCGCTGGACACCGCGGTCCGCTCGGGCAAGGCCCTGTACGCGGGCATCTCCTCTTATTCCGCCGAACGGACCCTGGACGCGATATCACTGCTCCGGCGGTTGGGCACGCCGCTGCTCATCCACCAGCCGTCCTACTCGATGCTGAACCGGTGGATCGAGGGCGGGCTGCTCGACGTGCTCGGCCGGGAGGGCGTAGGCTGCATCGCCTTCTCGCCGCTGGCCCAGGGCGTGCTGACCGGCAAGTACCTGGGCGGGGTGCCGGCCGGGTCACGGGCCGCGCAGAACGGCTCGCTATCGTCCGATCAGATTTCCGAACGGACCCTGGCTCACGTTCGCGCTCTGGCCGCGATCGCCGCGTCCCGGGGCCAGTCCCTGGCCCAGCTCGCGCTGTCCTGGGCGCTGCGGGACCAGCGGGTGACCTCGGTTCTCATCGGCGCCAGCAGCGTCGCGCAGCTGGAAGAGAACCTCGCCGCGGCCGGCCGGGGCGATTTCACCGACGACGAGCTGGCCGCGATCGACCGCGACGCGGTCGAGGCCGGCATCAACATCTGGGCCGCCTCCAGCGCCCACTGATCTCGCCATGTCGTAGGTCCCCCACACGGGTGGTGCGGCAGTGGCTGCTGCGGTTGCTGCGTCCTGTGCCACCTTACGGCGCCGGCACTCTGACCGGGGATGTCGATTCCGCGTTCGCGCGGCGCCCACCGGGCCGGGGTCAGGAGGCCAGGTACTGGCCGAACCAGGTGAGGATCTTCTGCCAGCCGTCGACGGCGGCTTCGGGGCGGTAGGCGGTCCGGTTCACCGAGAAGAACGCGTGGCCGGCGCCGTCGTAGGTGTGGAACTCGTAGGTCTTGCCCTGTGCCTTCAGTTCCTCTTCGAGCTCGTTGACCTGGTCTGGCGAGGGATATTGATCGTCCGCGCCGAACAGGCCGAGGAGCGGGCAGGACAGGTCCTTGGTCAGGTGCTTGATGGGTCCGACCTTCAGCGGCATGCCCTCCGGCGGGGCGCCGGTGACGAAGGCGCCGTAGCAGTCGACGGCGGCGTCGTCCGGGCTGGCGCCAGGGGCGTCACGGTGGTACAGGTTCGGCATCAGCGCGTTGTAGCCTTCCGCGGCGAACCGGCGCGCTATCTCCTTGGTCGGCGGGTCATAGCCCGGCCTGTGGTGGATCACCACCACGCCGCCCTGCGGGCCCTGGCTCATCGGCCTGGCCAGGTAGGCCTCGATCTCGTCCCCGCCGTCGCCGCGGATGGTGACGGTCTCGGCCAGCGTCGCGTCGTACATCGGATTCCCTTCGCATAGGGCAACTAACGGCGCTCAGATCCTACCGCCGGGCTCATCCGGGCTTGCGGGCGCAGACGCGCTCCACGACGCCGAGCGTGAACCGCTCGGATTCCTCGATCAGGAAGCCGAGTTCGGCCAGGTAGACAGCTGGCCGGCGGCGGGAAGTACTCGCCCGCGAGCGGGATCGTGATCCGCTCGTACAGCCATTGCACGGCCCGCAGCGCCGGTTCAGGTCGTGGCTCACGTCCACACCCTGGCACAGCGGAGGCCGGTCCCGCCCCCCACGGCGGGACCGGCCTCCGGTCTGGTCAGCGGTGCACGTGCGACAGCGGGCCCGCGCCGTCAGGGAACTGGGCGGTGTTGAGCGCCTGGATGCCGGCGTGCTGCTCGCCGTTGAACGGCGTCACGATCGGCCGCGTTCCCGGCCCGTTGGGCTCGCAGCCCAGGTTGTACGGGACGTTGGGATCGTTGAACCACAGGCCCAGGTGGTACTGGTGGGTCGCGCCGAACGTGGTGGTACCGCCCGGCGACACCGAGAACGTCTCGACGTCGAAGACGCCGCGCACGGTGGCGTGGCCGACGCCGTGCCGGTCGGCGTTGACGTCGGTCTGGTACCAAGACACGCCGAACGGCTTGTTCGGCTGCTGGATCACGAACAGGTCGAACTCGGCGTTACGCGGCATGCCGAAGATCGAGACCTGCATGGTGTCGTTCTGCGACCCGGGGATGATGGTGACCCGGCCGCCGGCGTGCGGCAGGCAGGACTTGATGCCGGGCGACGGCACCAGGCCGAAGGTAAACGCGCCGCTGTGCCGCGCGCTGGTCACCGGGGCCGCGGACGCCGCGGTGAGGCCCAGCGCGCCGGCCACGGCGGTGACGGCCAGCCCCGCGGTGGCCCACGTCACGGCGCGCCGGCGCAGGTTGTTGGTGATACGCATGAATGCTCCCCTGTTTCGCTGGCCGCGCCCCACGGCGCGGCCGGTGTCAGGCAGGGGTACGCAGCGCGGGGCGGGCAGGGTTCAATGCCGCCTCGATTGAACCTCCGGGCGGTGTCGCCACGTATCTCCTACGGATGGGGCGGGCGGCCGGACGGAGCGACGCGATGCGGGCAGCGGTGCGATCTCGCACAGCCGGCGACGACGCGCTCGTGACCGAGCTCTACCGTCAGTACCGGGTGCCGCTGATGGCCTACGTGCTGCGGCTGACCGCCGGGGACCGGCAGCAGGCCGAGGATGTCGTGCAGGAGACCATGCTCCGGGCCTGGCGTCAGGCCGGCAAGCTCGACCTGACCGAACCGTCACTGATGCCGTGGCTAGCCACGGTAGCCCGGCGTATCGTCATTGACGACAAGCGCCGGAAGAGCGCGCGGCCAGCCGAGACGGGGGACGGCATGCTGGAGAACGCTCCCGCCGCCGACTCCACCGATGAGCTGCTCCGCAAGGTGCTGGTGGCCGAGGCGCTGCAGTCCCTGTCGGCGGCCCATCGCGAGGTGCTGAACGAGACGATCCTGCGCGACCGCACCGTCAACGACGCGGCCGAGGCCCTCGGGATCCCGGTCGGCACGGTCAAGTCGCGCGTGTACTACGCGCTGAAGGCGCTCCGCGTGGTCCTGGCCGAGCGGGGGGTGGCGGCATGACCGCGCACACCGACGTCGGCGCCTACTCGATGGGCCTGCTCGAGGAGCGGGACCGGCGGGAGTTCGAGGATCACCTGGCCGGATGCGCGGCCTGCGCCGCCGAGGTGGCCGAGCTGTCGCCGATGGCGGCCCTGCTCCGGGGCGTCGAGCCGGCCGGTGCCGCGGGCAGCGAGCCGGCCGCGGGCAGTGAGCCGGCCGCTGGCCAGGAACCGGCCGCGGGCCGGGAACCGGGCGGCGGGGACGTCACCGAGCTCCTGCGCCGCCGGGCCAGGCAGCAGCGGCAGCGCAGGCGCTGGCAGGTCGCGCTGGGGGCGGCGGCCGGCATCGTGCTGATCGGCAGCGGCATCGGCGTGGGGATCGCGGCCGCACCCCAGGACGGCACTCCCCCGGCGCCGCCGCTGGCGCTGACCGGTCAGGTGCACTCGGCCACCGACCCCGGCACCGGGGTGGCCGGCACCGTCGGCCTGGTGGCCAAGGCCTGGGGCACCCAGGTCACCCTGGACCTGTCGAAGGTGCACGGGCCGGCCGAATGCGAGCTGGTCGCGGTGTCCAGGACCGGGGAGCGGCGGGTGGTCATGGGCTGGCTGGTGACCGCGCCGGGCGACGGGGTACCCGGCCACCCGGCTCACCTGCTGCTCAGGGGCGGCACGTCCATCCCGCGAAACGACCTGTCCCGCGTCGACGTAGACGTGGTGAACGGCCGGACCCTGGTGAGCATCCCGGTGTGAGCGTCAGGCGGGCAGCTCGACCAGGGTCAGGAAGAAGTTGTCGATCTGCCGGATGGCGTCGATGAAGTGCTCGAAGTCGACGGGCTTGCTGATGAACGCGTTGGCGTGCAGCGAGTAGCTGCGCACGATGTCCTCTTCAGCCCGCGAGGTGGTCAGCATGATCACTGGGATGATCAGCAGCTTGTCGTCCTGCTTCAGTTCGGCAAGCACCTCCAGGCCGCTGCGCCGGGGCAGGTTGACGTCGAGCAGGATGAGCCCAGGGCGCGGCGCGTCGGCGTACGGGCCGGTCCGGCGCAGGAACTGCAGGGCCTGCTCGCCGTCGCCCACCACGTGCAGCCGGTTCCGGATCTTGTGGTACTCGAAGGCCTCCCTGGTCATGAGGACGTCGCCTTCGTCGTCCTCCACCAGGAGCACGTCGATCTCTCTCGGGCCTTCGAGCTCAGTCATCGGCTTCCTCGTCTTCGCGCGCCACGGCGTCGTCTGCTTCCTGGGTAAGTGTTCCCGATGCCCCGGGGTTCTCCTCCCCCGGGGGCTGGTTCATCGTCTCGGCCGGCATGGGCAGCGTGAACAGGAACCGCGAGCCTTCGGCGTAACTCGTGTCCAGCCAGATCCGCCCGCCAAAATACTCGATGATCTTCCTGGTCATGGCCAGGCCGATGCCGGTCCCCGGGTAGGCGGTCCGCTCGTTCAGGCGCTGGAAGATCACGAAGATCCGTTCGGCGTACTCCGGCTCGATCCCGATGCCGTTGTCGCTGAACGAGAACAGCCAGAACGGTTCGTCCCTGGTGCAGGTGATCACGATGCGCGGCGGCTTGCCGCCGCTGAACTTCAGCGCGTTGCTGAGCAGGTTCTGGAACACCGCGGTGAGCAGCGTCAGCTCGGCTAGCACCAGCGGCAGGTGCCCGGTCTCCACGGTGGCACCGGTCTCCTCGATCGACGCGGCCAGGTTGTTCCTGGCCTGGGCCAGCGCGGCGTCGCTGGACACCAGCGCGGGCCCCCGCGCGGACCGGCCCACCCGGCTGTACTGGAGCAGGTCGTTGATCAGCGCCTGCATCCGCTTGGCGCCGTCGGCGGCGAACTCAATGTACTGGTCGGCCCGGGCGTCGAGCTGGCCCGCGTAGCGGCGCTGCAGCAGCTGGGTGAAGCTCGCCACCTTGCGCAGCGGCTCCTGCAGGTCGTGGGAGGCGACGTAGGCGAACTGCTCGAGCTCGGAGTTCGAGCGCTCCAGCTCCTCAGCATGCGCCTGCAGGACGGTGTTCGCGTCCCGCGTCGCGGCCAGCTCTTGCAGGATGCGCTCGCGCATGGTGTTCACGTCAACGGCCAGGTCGGTCACTTCCCGCGGGCCGGTCAGGGTGACCTCGTGCCCGAAGTCACCGTCGGCCACCCGGCGGGCCTCGGCGGCGAGCCGGTGCAGCGGCCGGACGGCCGTTGCCCGCAGGCCGACCGCGAGCAGCACCACGATAGCCGCGAGGCCGACCGCGACCGCGATGAAGACAATCGCCCGCTCGCGGTTGTCGTGCAGACTGAGCAGCGCGAGGCCGCCGGCCACCATGGCGGCCACCGAGAACAGCAGCAGGATCAGCAGGGCGACGCCGATGATCCGGCTGAGCGGCCAGCGCTTCGCCGCCGCGGCCGTGGCCGCCGCCCGGTCAGACCGGACCCGCCGGGCGTCGCGGGCCCCGGCCGGCGGGGCGTTCTCCTGGCCCTCGCGGATGTCGGCGTTCAGGTCTGTCATGGTCCGGCGGGGGACGAGAAACCGAGGGCCAGTACGGCCAGGTCGTCGTCCAGGTCACCTCCGTTGAGCTCGCGGACACGATCGATCACCTGGTCGAGCAGCTCCTCCCCGGGCTGGCCGGGGCCGCCGAGGGCGTCCCTTATCAGGTCCATCAGGCCTTCGCTGCCGAGCCGCTCTGACCCCTTCCCTATCCGGCCCTCGATAAGCCCGTCCGTGTAGAGCAGAATCGACCAGCTGCCGTCGAGCCGGAT
>WNGL01006452.1_pt1 | contig 13814 bp, 15 predicted proteins | sample 5400591 | NCBI WGS metagenome assembly WNGL01 (sample SAMN13153377, study PRJNA577476) | soil metagenome | isolation source: 80 cm soil or saprolite under Garry oak tree replicate 1 | place: USA:California | collected 2016-06-15
CGGTCGCCTGACAGTCCCCTCAACCCCAACTCTCGGTGCGATTACGCTGCCGAATCATGTCCCAGGCGTCGCCGGGGCTGCAGCAGCCGCGTCCGTAGTCGAGGCCGTCATAGACGTCAAAGGATGGGTGGGTGCCCGGCTTTTTCGCCGCCGCCGAGGACGCCGTTGCGGTGACGAGGATGAGGGCAAGAGCCATCATGATCCTGGTCAACATGGTCGTGCCTCCTGGTTGAGCTTTCGACTCGGACCTCATTCGCGCCTAGCCGCATATGGCTGCGGTCGACGGGCGGGGTAAATCAGCCTGAGGTCCTACCGACTCGATCTTTGAAAAGCTCGGCAAGATGCGGAAAGCCTTGCGGGCCATGACCTTCGGAGCCCAGCGCGGCGTGCAGCAAGGAGGGGCTTCGGTCCTGGGACTGAAGTCTTGCTGCGGGAATAAGCGTCGAGCCACTCCGTAGGTTGGGTCGAGTTCTTCACGAGACCCAACAGCCGCAAACACATGTGGCTCGTATTGCATCGCGCGACTTCGACGTGTTGGGTCTCGCGAAGGGCTCGACCCAACCTACGAGTCTCCACCATTCACCAACCCCGAAGGAGTGAACCACCATGCTCGATGGCATGACCGCGCCTGACCAAAGCGCACCAGAGAAGGCAAGCGATCAGGGTCAGGACACGACCGCCCTCCAAGCCATCAAGGACGAGGGCGCAGAGGCCAGCGAGACCGGCGAACCGGAGGATGCCAAGGAGGCAAGCGAAGCCGACGCCGTCGAGGATGTCGACTACGCCGGCAAGACCTACAAGGTCCCCAAGGACCTCAAGTCGGCGCTGATGATGCATGCCGACTATACCCGCAAGACCCAGGAACTCTCCGACCAGCGCCGCGGCCTTGACAGTGAGCGCGATGCGTTCACCAAGCAGGTCGAGGCGCAAAGGCAGCACATCGCCGAGGTCGGACGCTTCGTGGCGATCGAGCAGAGGCTCGCCCAATATGGTGCCCTCGACTGGGGCAAGCTTGCGGCGGATGCCCCGCTCGAAGCCCAGCGGCACTGGATGATCTATCAGCAGCTCAAGGATCAACGCACTGACCTTGCCCGCAAGCTCGAAGAGGACGTGCGCAGCAGGCAATTCGATGCGCAGCAAGCCTTTGCCAGGCGCATCGAGGAAAGCCGGCGCGTGCTCGCCCGCGAGATCAAGGGCTGGAACGCCGAGACTGCCTCAAAGCTCGTGGACTTCGCCAAGAGGAATGGCCTGACCGAGGACGACATCACCCGGTTCGAGGACAATGCTCGCATGGTGAAGCTCCTGCACCAGGCATGGCTCGGTGACCAGGTGGTCAGCAAGCAGAGAGCCGCGGCCCAGGAGGCCAAGCCATCGATCGCCCGAGAGGAGGCCCCCAAGCCCCTCACGCAAGTGGGCAAGGGTCGCACCAGCGCGCCTCCCATCGGCCTCGCCGACAACCTCTCGACCGAGGAATGGGTGAAGAGGCGCAACGAACAACTTCGCAAACGCAATTAATGGCGAATGGGGAATAGGGAATGGCGAATAGGGGGGAGCCTCAATTCGCCACTCGCCATTCGCTACTCGCCACCAGATGAGGAGCCGCCACCATGGCCAATACGATTCTCACTCCGACCGCAGTGACCCGCGAGGCGCTGCGGGTGCTGCATCAGAAGCTCAACTTCATCGGCACGATCACCCGTGACTATGACGACAGCTACGCCAAGCAGGGCGCGAAGATCGGCGACACGCTGAAAATCCGCCTGCCCAACCAGTACACGGTCCGCACCGGCGCGACGTTGTCGGCGCAGGACACGACGGAATCAAGCGTCAGCCTGCAGCTTGCGACCCAGAAGGGCGTCGACGTGAACTTCACCTCGAACGAGCTCACGCTCTCCTTGGACGATTTTTCGAAGCGCATCATTCAGCCGGCGATGGCCGTTCTCGCCTCGAACATCGAATCCGATGCGATGTCGATGTACAAGGACGTCTATCAGCAGGTGAACAATGTCGGCGCGGCGATGACTTTCAACAAGGTCCTCCAAGGGCGCAAGATCCTCAACGACGCGCTCACGCCCATGGACGACGATCGCTCGGCGAACCTCAACACCCAGGACAATATCGACCTGGTCGATGCCCTCAAGGGCCTGTTCCAGGATGCGAGTGCGCTCAAGCAGCAGTACCGGGAAGGCATGATGGGCCGCACGGCAGGCTTCGACTTCTACGAGAACACGCTGTGGCCAACCCAGACCGTGGGCACCAAGGCCGGGAGCCCGGTGGTCAACGGCGGCGCCCAGACCGGGGCCTCGCTCGTCACCAATGGCTGGACGGCATCTTCGGCGGTGCTCAAGCGAGGCGATGTCTTCACCATCGCGAGCGTGTTCAAGGTCCACCCCGAGACCAAGAACGCGACCAGCATCCTGCAGCAGTTCGTGGTCACCGCCGACACCTCCTCGGACGGCACGGGCAATGCCACGATCCCGATCAGCCCCTCGATCACGGTCTCGGGCGCGACCCAGAACGTGAGCGGGTCGCCGGCGAACTCTGCGGTCATCACCGTGGTGGGAACGGCCTCGACCGCCTATGGCATTTCGGTCGCCTACCACAAGAATGCCTTCGCCTTCGGCACCGCCGACCTGGTGATGCCCGATGGCGTCGACTTCGCCTCGCGCCAGACTCTCGATGGCGTTTCGATGCGCATCGTGCGCCAGTACGACATCAACAACGACAAGTTCCCTTGTCGCATCGATGTCCTCTATGGCTACAAGACGATCCGGGCGCAACTCGCCTGCCGGCTGGCCAACAACTGATATTGGTTGGGGAGGGGCGCCCTGTCCCTCCCCACATTCCCGTGATCAGGAGCAAGCGACATGGCTGATGAAGCCAAGACCATCCCGACTTTCGGCTACCGCAAGGGCGAGGCGAAAATCTTCGACCTCAAGCCAGGAGAGAAGCTGCCCAAGGGTTGGGCTGAGAGGCCCTGTCCTGGTGATCATCCTCACGAGATCGAGCTTGCAAAGCTTGGCCCGAGCGACGCAGCGGGGGACTAGACCCCAATCGCGATTGGTGAAATCGAGCCCAGCTTCGAGTTCGTTGTCTCGGATACGTTACGGCGCGACGCAGTCAGGCTTTGCGCGGACCGCGCAAGATTGTTTGCGCATGCTGCGTTGCACCCGGACACATCATCTCCAGCACATAGCGAGTAGGGCGCAATAGCTTATTGCGCCACTTCAGTGCCCCTTCATCTTTCCCTTCTGCATCAAGACGGGTGCGCGATGGCCATCACGACTTATTCCGAACTACAGACGGCAGTCGCGAATTGGCTTGACCGGAGCGGCGATGCGGCCTTCACGGCCCGGGTGCCGGAATTCATCGCGCTCGGAGAGTCACGCCTTAATCGGCTGCTCCGCCTGCGGGTGATGCAGGCGGACACACCGCTGACCGGGACCATCGGGCTGCGCACGCTGGCGCTGCCCACCGACTTTGTCGAGCCGATCAGGCTCCAGCTCACGACATTCGGGGACTTCGTGCGGCTCGCGGCCCAGGATGCAAGCACGATGCGCTATCGAATGACGAATGGCACGCCCCAGGCCTGGGCCGTCAATGGCGCGAATATCGACGTCGATTGCCCTTGCGACCAGGCGCACACCTTCACCTTCCACTATCGCAAGTCCTTCGCGCTCTCCGACACGGCCACCACCAACTGGCTGTTGAGCAATCACCCCGATGTCTACCTGTTCGCGGCGCTCGTGGAATCGGGCCTGTTCACGGAGGATGCGAGCTATCTCACCGGCGTGCATCAGAGGCTCGACCTCGCGATCGAGGAAATCTTGCACAAGGAGGCAAGAAGCGAATCGCTTGCCATCCTCGAAGTCGACCCTGCGCTCGGGGTGCGGGCGAAATCCTTCAACATCTATTCAGGCACGCCATGATCAGAAATCAGAAGTCAGAAATCAGAAATCAGAAGAGATTACCAATTTCCGACTTGCGGGTTCTGACTTCCGATTTCTGATTTCCGAGTTCTGACTTCCGGGTTCTCAACATGATCATCCCCTTCGGGCCCTGGGCCCCTGACAGCGCGGGTGTCGACGCCACCGACGCCGCGGGACTGGGCAGGCTACTCGCGGTCGCAAAGAATGTCTTCTCGCTGCCCAATGGCTATGGACCCATCCCGGCGCTCGCCCCATTCGGGACCAATACGCTGCCCGCGACCTGCGTGGGGATGGCGGTGGCTCGCAATTCGAATGGGGGGTGGGTGGTGTTCGCCGGCACCGCGACCAGGCTCTACAAGCTGATCGCCGGCAGTTGGACCGACGTGTCACGCTCGAGCGGGGGCAATTATAATGTCTCGACCAGCGACTACTGGTCCTTTGCCCAGTTCGGCACCAAGCTGATCGCCACCCATGCCAACGATGACCCCCAGGTGATCGACGTCGATCTGGGCGCGAACTTCTCGGCGCTCGGCGGCTCGCCGCCGCGCGCCCGCTATGTGGCCGTGGTCGGGGACTTCGCGGTGCTCGCGGGGCTTGCCGGCAATCAGCGCAAGGTGCGCAATTCGGGCATCAATGACGCCACCAGCTGGGCGCTGGGCGTGTCGCTTTGCGACGAGCAGGAATTCCCCGATGGGGGCCGCATCACCGGCATCGCCGGCGGCGAGTTCGGCTATGTGGTGCAGGAGAAATCGGTCCGGCAGATGATCTTCCAGCCGGGCCAGGATGTGGCCTTCAGGTTCGAGCGGGTGGAGCAGGAGCGGGGCTGCGCGGCCGGCTACAGCCTCGCCGCAGTCGCGAGCGAGATCTATTTCCTCAGCGATGACGGCTTCTACAATTTCGGACCGAATGGGCTCAATCCGATCGGGGCGCATTTCATCAACGACTGGTTCCGCAACAACAGCGACTCGGCGAGGTTCTTCTCGACCATCGCCTTCGCCGATCCGTTCGGGCCTCGGGTCGCCTGGGCGTTCTTCAATTCGTCAGGCTCGACCTCCTTCGATCGGCTGCTGATCTTCGATCGCAAGCTCGCGCGCTGGTCCTATGCCGAGGTGACGGCGCAGTTCTGGGCGTCCTTCGCGACCCCAGGCGCCACGCTCGAGCAGCTCGACAGCTATGGCAATATCGATGGAGGTGGAATTCCCTATCCCTTCGACTCGCGCATCTGGGAGGGGGGCAGGCCCGGCATCGGCGCGATCGACACGGCGGGCGGGCTCTCCTTTCTCTCCGGCACCTCGGCGCTGACGGCGCTGTTGCGCACCTGCCCTCTGCATCTCGTGCCGGGCCGGCGCAGCAAGGTGACCGATGTCTATCCCTTGGGCGTGTTCAACGATGCGACCCTCAAGCTGCGCCTGGGCAGGCAGGAGCATACCGGCACGGCGACCAGCTGGACCAACCAGACCACGCCCTCGACCCGCACCGGCATCGCGCGGCTGACGGCCGCGGCCCGGGTGCATCAGGTCGAGCTCGAAATCTCGCAGTCTGCAGGCACGCCGTGGACGCAGGCGCAAGGCGCCGACGTGACCGCGCGAGCGGAGGGCACGCGATGATCGAGCGCGAAGTCCGCCGCTTCCTCGATGACCTGCGGGCGGGGCAGGGGAGTGGGCTTCAGGCAGCCTCTATGTCGTGGCGGCGAAGGGCAGCTTCATGCTCAAGCACACGGCGAGCGCAACGACGCGCACGTTCCGCTACGCAGTGTTCACGCCGGTCAACAGCTGATCGAGATGTCGGGTGACGCACGGTTCGAGGTGCTCGATCCCGCCCAAATGCTGTTGGCCACGCTAACTGCGGCCTCGACCAACCAACGAGCTGCAAGAATACTTCAGTCCTAAGACCAAAGCCTTCCTCCAAGCATGCCGCGCTGAGTTCCAAAGGTTCATGGCGCACAAGGCTTTCCTGCATCCAGCTGGCGTTTTCAGGGATCGATTCGGCAGTACGTCAGGCTGATATCCCCCGCCGTTCCGACGCAACAAGATGCGAATATCCACCAAGAAGGTGTGAGTGGCAGCTCAACCAGGAGACACGACCATGTTGACCAAGATCATGATTGCTCTTGCCATCATCTTCGTCACCGCTACGGGCTCTTTGGCGGTGACGAAAAAGCCCAACTCGTCTTTCGATGGGTACGAGACCCGCGGCTACGGACGGGATTGCTGCCGGTCTGGCGATGCCTGGGATCGTCTTCGGGAGCGCAACCGCTTCCCGGATTTATGCCTTGGGCTGTGTGCCGGCTGGATACAGCGTATCCAATGAGGATGAAAACGCGTCAGCCAACAGGTTGGGTCTGCGCGACCCCTATGCCTGGCTTGCGGCCGGATGGGATGGAGAACCTTGGCCGCCTTGGTGAGGTTCTCGGGCTTGCGACGCGTCTGCGCGCAATCGACCGATTTGTGATGGCCGTCACATCGGCCGAAGCGCGCGCCCTCCAGGGTGCTCCCATCACTCATGCGCCGGAGCTTCCGGCAAGCCAACGGGAGAGAGCCATGGCTACCCGATCCGCATCCAAGCCATTCGCGTTCAGCGCCATAGCCCTCGTTCTGGCCGCAGCCATTCTCCCCGCGCGCGCGCAGGAGGTTGAGACCGGGACCGTCATGATCTGCGATAGCCAGAAGCAGGTGGAACGGTTCGTGACGCTCTTTGACGGAAACCCCCAGACCGCGATCGGCGCCGTCAATGCCGAAGAGAAGAACCCCACTGCCTGCGCCGTCGCCAACATCGCCTATCTGCGCGGCCCCCAAATCGGCATGGCCAGGACCAGAACCGACGCGTTTCAGATCATCCCGATCATCGCGGTCGGAGTGCTCACCCCGGCTGGCTTGCGATCGATTGCTCCTGCGCCCTTTTTTACGCTCGTCAGTGTGAAAGAGTACGCGGTCTAGCGCCGGCCATAACAGGGAGCCGGGCATGTCCCGCGTTCCGCAAGCAGTTTTGAACGCCTGCAGGTGGCACATTGCCGAGGTGCAAGCCTGGAGGTTGGCTTAGTCTTACTGAAGATTGGTGACCTCTGCGCCCCCGCTTCCGGGTGGACGCCTATTCCGCCCCTCACCCAATATTCCAGTCTGCCCGTTCTCCCGGCCGTTTCAATTTTTTGACATACGGGATCGAGTTTGGCCACAATCGTGCTGCATGTTGAGGGTGATTCGACCTGGGGAGAACTCGGATGAATGTTCGGCAATGGCTCTACGGTCTCGGAAGCGTCGGTGCGGCTTTCGTGCTCCAGCCTAGTGTCCCAGCATGGGCACAGCTAATCGAAATCAATCCGCCGTCCGTCGAGATAACACCGCCGGGTGAATTGAGAAGAAGGCCACCACCGCCGCCGCCAACGCGGTCGGTCCGACCGGATCGATTTGAGGTGATGCGCCAGCAGATGGTGGAATATCGAACCGACTGTGAGGCTGGCGATCGGCGCGCCTGCGTGAGGCTCGGAATCATCATCGGCGAAAATCGGGAGCGGCGCGCGCAGTGGAGACGGGACAATCCGGAACTGTTCTTCTGGGAGCGCGAAGGCCGCTGATACTTCGTTTGAGCGGTATGTCAGCCCATAGCTTGCTGGGGCGCCCGTCGTCGCCGGCGAAATTGACGTTGGAATGTACAGCGAGGACGAGCGCGGCCTCGATCAGCGACGCGAGATCGCGAGTCGAGACCTAGATATGGCCCGGACCTATGCTCTCTCGATGGCTTTCTTGCTCGCCGGTTGCGGCCAGCCCGACGAGCTAAGCCCCTTCGAAGCGCTATGCGGCGAGGTCATCGCGTTCCACGACAAATATTTCGACGACCCGGTTTTCGTGGAGAAGTTCGAAAGCGATTTTTCTGCAATCCTGCAGCACTGCCCTTCGTAGGCGACCACGGATACGGCCCCTCCGTTGCCGCCGGAATTCTGGTCGAGCCAGCTCTGATCGAGTTTGCCGCACGCTTCCGTTCTGGCTAGATGCTCATTCCACGCGTAATACCGGTCTTCAAAATGATTGACTGATGCTGTCTTTCGAAGCTTGGCATTAGGCACGACTAGGAACCCCCAATTGTCCTTCCGGACGGCTCGCGCAGCGAGCCGATCCGGGACCTATCTGTCCGAGGACACCGAGAGCGATAGGTCCTGGCTCTCGCCTCGCTCGGCCGGGACTCAATTCCCAAGAGTCGGCCCTTTGCGAAGACCTGTCCTGCACGTGCGTTTCCCACAGCGAGAAGAATTGCCCCCGACTGTCGGCAGGTTCGGTGCGGACAAGCGTGCACGTGAAGAGGTAAAACGTTTCCGAATTTCTTGAAAAGGCACGGACCCATACAGCTTGGACATCGCCATATGTTCTGAAGCTTGCATCTTTGGCGTCACATGCAGGTGCGAATCTGGCGATTTCCGAAATAGCATGATGGACTGCTCTGCGCTGCCCTTGAGGCTCGCCCAAGGGCGGCGTTTTTGTTGCAGCAGTTGCAAATAGCCGAATCGCATCCGAGAAACCGTGTCGGATGCATCGCAGGGCCGCGAAAGCGGCCCTTTTGTTTCGGCAGCGGCGCGTCCCTTAGCCCACGCATACGAACACCAGGTGAGAGGCTATGCCATCACTTCCAGGACTGCTCGGACACGTACGGCCCTTTGGCTTGTTGGGGTCCTACCCCACCTCTGCCGCTGGGCCAACAACGCTCCTCTTTGACGAGTTGCATCCGTACCCCGCGTCGCTCAATGAGCCGACGACGCCGCTCCTTGACTCATTAAGACCACACATCGCGCCGGTCGCCGGGCCGCCAGTACCGCCCTTCGACTGGCTGACGCCCGAGAGCTCCAACGATCCATTTTCGACGTTCGGACTTTCGGGCGCGTTCCGTCCGCCGGTCCGCGGACCCAACTTCCAGCCCGTAGCGCCGCCGACGAACCTCGCGCCATGAACCGCGGATCTTGGATTGATCGGCACCCTTCCGATGATGCGCAGCGACTCCGCAAACTTCAGCATACCTGGAGGAACCTTCCCGCAGCATTGGACAAATGCAACCCCTGAATCGGCACCGGAGATAGCCCCTGCAACTCGCTCGTCTGATGAGGAATTTGCTCGATCAAATCAGGGCAATCCAATGGGATTGGTCGATGATCGAGAGGTCACGTCCGACGCCGATCCGGAGGTTTGGATACCCGGGGCAGATTATACACAAGCTCGATCGGGCCGCGGAAGAAGAGGACCAAGCGGGCGCGAACTTTCTCCGCTGCAAGAGATTCAATTGATGCTGTACAGCAGCGCGCATAGGACCCTGCGAGAATTGGACCTCAAGAATCCACAGTTGAGCTCCTTGAGTACCTCGAGCTGGGTTCCGACCAGCCGGGACATCAATCGTCTCAATGAGGAAATCGCGAGAGTGAAGCGTGAGCAAAGCCTCTCGGACCTTGAGCCACATCACACCCTTCCGCGCCAATTCTTTGACAAGCTGGTGCCGCACGGCATTGACCCTGAAGATTTTGTGATGTTCATGCCAGTAGCTTCCCATCGCTTGTTGCCCGATGGGTTGCATACCGGTCCCAACCATTGGAATGGCCAATGGGCCCGGTTTTATGCAAAACATAAGACCCCAACCCGAGAGCAGATTTACGAGCAATTGAACGGTATGCTGAAACAACTATCTCGGTGACAGCCATGAACTCAAATTTTTGGTTACTGGAGCCGCCAGCCAACCAGCCGCGGGCCGAAGACACTCCCGGAACAAAGTATGCGACAATCATCTGTCCAGCGCACGACGGCCATAGGCGCGCCGGAGACCGGCTCGCCGACATATCAGTCCTCGTCCATCCGTCGGGCGCAAGGGACTTCACCTGGACCTGGTATAACGAGGTATTGATTTCAGAAAGAGTGTTGGACATCTTTGAAAAAAATCATGTCACCGGTTTCGAGACGAGGCCGGCCAGGGTCGCGTACCCCGACAAGATCAAGGCGCGGCCGCCCCATCTGTTCGAGCTCGTCGTCACGGGATGGGGCGGGCTCGCGGCGCCGACGGCCGGTCTGACTTTGGTCGAATCGTGTCCGGCCTGTGGACACAAGACCTATACCATCGCGGAGCCGAGTCGCGCGATCGATGCCACGGCATGGGACGGAAGCGATCTCTTCATCGTCTGGCCATTGCCAAGTTTTCGGTTTGCCAGCGACCGCTTGGCCAGCATCATCCGGCAAGAAAGCATTTCCGGCGTCAAACTCATCCTCGCGCCTGAGATTCCGCTGGAGAGAGGAGATGGTCTGAGCCCCGGCCCCCTGGCGTCCTCGATGCCGAAGAAGCGCGCGTGTGAATTGGAAAAACGATTCGGAATTTCGTGAGCGCGCTTGGACTTTCCCCCGAACGAGAAAGGAATTATCGATCTCAAAGACCTCAAATGGTTCAAGCCGGCCTACCAAAAGCCGTTCATTCAACAAAAGGTGATTGAAGAATTTCAGCCACAAATCCAGAAATATCAGACAATCCACCCCAATGTGCGGTTCCAATTTTCTCTAGAACCTCCACCGTGGGCCGCCAAAGCGATTGAAGACGTAGGAGGAACGTTCTTTGTCAAACCATGAAGTCTATGAATTTCCTCCCTTCGATGCTTCCACAGACCAAGAAACGCCATTTCTCGGCTTTGGAGACATACTTGAGCATTCTGCGCGCGCTGAAAAAGCATTTCATGAAGCGGCGGCGATGATGCGAGAGCGCGTTCGCGAAGGTTTTGGGGTAAAACTGAACGATCCATCCGAAATTCCCGGAGAATTGGACGGTATCGTGAGCCACATGTGGGCTACTGGATGGGACCCTAATGTCGGAAATGTCAGTCTGTTCCTCACTGACTTTAGCCTAATCCTTTTCGAGGCGATGCTGGATTCAATGGGAGGAAAGCTGGTCTTCCGGACAACGAGAAATGTTGATCAGTGCTCAATATTTTGGGCCAACGCAAGAATTGAGGCGTTTCCGTTCCATAAAGTGGTAAAATGTCTATTTGCGCCCGAGGGAGAGTCAATGGCTCACTATGTAAGGGGCCTTGCTGCTCTGTTGAGAAATCACTCCGGAAGATATTGATCGGCATCAGTCTCCCATCAATTGATTGCGTCACCCCCGGAGGGCATCACCACAGGGTTGTACATATGGTCAGGCGAAACATTTTCTGAAGATGTGGATTTCTTTTGCTTCCCATGTGTAGCCTCATCTCCGGGATGAGTGTCCGGAAATCTTGAAGTATTCGGGCTTACCGCCACTTCGTGCGCTCGCGCACGCCGGCGAGCGCGGCGCGAGCTTCGGCGACCACCTTGCGCGCGTCGAGGCCCAACAGCTTGCCGCCGCGCTTCAGGATGCGGCCATCGACGACCACCGTGTCGACATTCTCGGGCGTGGTGCATTCGAGCACGAGGTGGGCGGGGTCGGTCATCACGGCCATGTTGAGGGTCCTGGTGTTGATCATGATCAGGTCGGCGCGCTTGCCGGGCTTGAGCGAGCCCACCATTTCGTCGAGGCCCATCGAGCGGGCGCCCACGATGGTGCCCAACTCGAGCGCACGCCGCGCCGACATCTGGAACTCGCTCGCCGCCTTGGCATTCTCCACGTCGCGCGTGAGCTTGAGCACGCCGAAGAGGTTGGAATTGCCGGTGAGCGCCGAGGTATCGACCGAGATGCCCACGGGAATCCCCTTCGCCAGCATCTCGCCGGTCTGCGGATAGCCATAGCCGATGCGAAGCTCCGAGCCGGGCGAAACCGAGACCGAACAGCTGGTCTCCCTGATCATGTCGAGCTCGGCCGAGTTCGCCGCGAGCGTATGGATGAGCTGTACATCCTTGCCCATCAGCTTGGCCTGGTAGAGGGAATCGATCTGGTTCACGGCGTTGCGCGCGCTGGCGACATGAACCGTGATCGGGAGCCCAAGGTTGCGGGCATTGTCGAACTCCGGCTGATACACTTCGGGCTTGATCGGCCCGGCGCGGAACTGGCCCCGCCAGGCCATGCCAAGCTCGATCAGTCCCTCGTTGGAACGGCTCTTCCAGTCCCGTGCGAGCGCGTCGATCACCGACTGATCGGCAGACTGGGTGTCGGGCAGGCCCTGCGGCCAGCCGCAGGAGTGGCGGGCGCGGATGCCGACCTCGGCGAGCGCGCGGATGTCGGCCTCCGCATGGGCAAGGCTTCGCACATTGTGGCACCAGGAGTGCACGAAGGTCATACCTGAATTGATCGCCTCGGCGGCGGAGAGCCGCGTGCTCTGGAAGATGTCCTCGGGCGCCATCTGCTGGCCAAACCGCGCGACCGTGGGGAAATAGCCCTCCTCGATCTTGTCGCCGGCGAAGCTGCGGAACAACGTGTTCCACATGTGCCAATGGGTCTCGATTAGGCCAGGCATCACGATCATGCCATCGCCATCGATCACCCGCGCGCCTGCAGCCTTGATGTCCTTGCCAAGGGCGACGATCTCGCCATTCCTGACATGCACGGAGCCGCCGGCGATGTCGCCGAGCGCAGGGTCCATGGTCATCACATGGGCGTTCTTGATCATGAATTCGGCACGCGCCGGCAGCTTGGACGAACCGCTATCGCCTCGCTTCGCCTGCGCCATCAGCGGTGTCCCGAACAGGCTGCTCGCGCCTACCATGGCGATGGCTTGCAAGAACTGACGTCGGCAGAATTCGCACATGAGCATCTCCCCAGGAAAGCCCGTAGACCGTTGAGTTAGCGCGCCCCGCGCGTCCTCGAATCTAGCTGGACAATTATTGCGCGCGCAACCCAACATTGCAGCCGAGTGTTGGGTCAGGCACGGATTGAGCTGCTCGATCTTACTCGAATGCGTGTGGCCGCGCTAACCCAACACACGGGCTTGCGATACGCCATGGTCCCTGCAAATGGACGAATCCAATAGCCAATGAAACTCAAATTTGTCCCGATCCCTCCTGATGCAGCGAGGAAGACAGTGGCGCATTGGCTGCCCTTCATCGAGCAGATCGCACGCCGCGCAAGGGCAAAGCCGCTCGTGCTGATCGGCAATGTACTCTCTGGCACGGTGCATCTTTGCCTGGCCTGGGATGCGGATAGGAATGAGGCGAAGGCGCTGGCGGGCACGCAGATCGTGCGTCGGGGAGATACTCGCATCGCCGAGTTGATCTGGCTCACAGGCTCGGGTCACGAGCACTGGATTCCACTCTTTTCCGATCTCGAACGGTACTTTCGAGAGCACCAAGGCTGCGCAGGCATAAAGGCCATCGCCAGGCCAGGATGGTCGAAGCTCCTCAAGGCCAAGGGCTACAGGCTCACCCATGTGATGATGGAAAAGGATTTCTGACATGTCAGGCGGCGGAACCACCACGACCACGGTCGCGAACAAAGACCCCTGGGGGCCAGCGCAAGGCTACCTCCAGGACATCATGGGGCAGTCGGCGAAGCTCTATGACTCCGGCGCCGGCTCGCAAGTATGGAACGGAGCGCTCATTCCGGGCGTCGATCCATTTACATCGGAGGCGATGGGGGGCACCGCCAATCTCGCGCGTCAGCAGGCCCCACTCCTGCAAGGTCCCTATGCCTACGGCAATACGATCATGGCGAACCAGGGCATCGCCCCGTCGATGCAGCCGGCGCTCGGGACGCTCGGCGGCGTGGCATCAGGCGCGAGCGGCATCGATACCGCGCCGACCTATGCGAGCTTGGCATCGGGCGCGTTTGCACAGAACACCCCCGTGCGCGGCACGCTGGGCGGCTTGACCAATGCTTACGGAAATGTTGTCGGCCAGGCCCAAGGCAACAACGCGGATGTTATCGGGGGTCTCGGCTCGATCGCATTCGGCGCGGGTGTTCCCGACACCTCAGCATTGCAGCGGCTCTACGATCGCTCCCAGGGCCAAAACGCGGAGGTCG
>WNGL01006453.1_pt1 | contig 13814 bp, 14 predicted proteins | sample 5400591 | NCBI WGS metagenome assembly WNGL01 (sample SAMN13153377, study PRJNA577476) | soil metagenome | isolation source: 80 cm soil or saprolite under Garry oak tree replicate 1 | place: USA:California | collected 2016-06-15
CCTCGCCGTGTAGCCCAACGAGTCGGTCATTCTCAGCCGCGCGAGCGGTGACCCTCAGCCTTAAGCCGAACCGCCGACCTGAGTGGCAGCACCATGGTCCCGACGTCCGCGGATCCATCCACACACCATGAGATCGATGACCTCCGGGAGCACGACCGCGAGGTCCTCGAGTTCCTCTCTCAGGATCCATCGTCCCAGGTCGCGTTCCAGGGATTGCGGCGTCGACTCGGGATCCATCCGGAGCAGCTGTCTCGCGCCCTCCACCGACTCGCGGACGACGCGCTCGTCGAACGCACGGATGTGGGGTACCGCGTGACCCCGAGGGCGCTCCAGGTCTTGAGCCCGGGGAGCCAACGCTCCGAGGAACCCGGCGTCACGATTCTCCAGACATATTTGCCGGCGAACCTCGATCTGAGAGGACTCGTCCAAGCGCTCCGCGGGAGCTGGATCGGCCCCTTGCGGTGGTACGGGCTATCCGAGTTCGCCGAGGGAATGCGCCTCGCGTGGGCCCTCGATGACGATACGATCCGACTGGAGACGTTCATCCGGCCGGGACAGCTCATCGTGACGGCGAACGTCGCGGGTCCGAGCCATTTGGACGACGCGACGCGCCTCGGGCACCTCTTGTTCCAGCACATCGCCCGCGAAGCGTCCCGCGAGCCGCATGCTGGAATCAGCGGCTGACATGTAAGTATCCAATTCTCGCGGCGACAATTCATACATAGCGCTACCTCGACTCGCTCACTATCCGCGGAAGTGTGAAGCTCAAGGTACCATTCTCCATTCGCAGACGATTCCGTGAGATGCTGGTCCACCACTCTACGTGGAACCAAAACATCAAGGACAGCGATGCAAACCTTCGACTAGCAGTTCTCCTTGGCGAGATGACTAGTGGTTCGGATCCTAAGTAACCGTCAGGGGCTTCGAATCTTGAGTGCCGGAGACCAAAAGACGATAGCATGCCAGACCAAATTTCACGAAAGGTAGGACGGTGCATCTATTGCGGAACAACAGATGGTCCCCTCAGTAACGAGCATGTAATTCCATATGGATTGTCAGGAAAGTGGACGCTAAACAGAGCGAGTTGCACGACATGCGCTGCAACGACCTCCAGCTTCGAGAGAGAAGTGTTGCGGGAGCATCTCCTGCAGGTCCGCGCGAAGACACATATGAAATCTAGGCGCCCCGATCGCATGCCGACCGCCCTACCTCTGACTTTGATACGCAGAGGTACAAAGCAAACCAGACTGCTACCCCTGGACTCTCACCTTACGTTGATGTTTATGCCTATCTTTCCTCCGCCGGCGTTTCTTGAAGGTAGGCGTCAAGGCCTCGGCATCGAGCTGGTCGGGCTCGTTACAGTGCAGGTCGGGGGACCGTCTCTGCAAGATCTAGTTGAGTCTACTCAGACAAGGACTTTTAGTGCCACTTCCACTTGGAAACCTGTCTCTTTCGCGCGACTCGTTGCCAAGGTTGCGTATGGCATGGCTGTCGCTCAGCTAGGGCTGGAAGCAATCGGCGAAGCCTATGTGGTCCCATCGATCCTTGGCAAGTCAGAAGACATCGGAAGATGGGTAGGTTGCCCAAGGGGCGGTGAGAGAGACCCTGTAGGGAACCTGCACACTGTGGATCTCAGAGTCGAACGGGGCATGATCGTGGCACGAGTCCGTCTATTCTCCTCACTACGAACGCCCGACTACCTAGTCGTCGTTGGCCGGATTCGAGAGCCAGAGAAGTCCGGTGGTATGGACACAGCGGAACGGCCGGTTCGATAACCGCGAATGACGACTGCTTGTCTCCGCAAGCTGCGGTCTCGACAGGATGCTACGGAACCCGCATAAGCACCATGAGTCTTCCTGAGGATGGTGCAAGCCTATGGCCGACCTACCAAGATCGTTGCCGCGGTAACAGCCGCAGAACCAGCGCCGGTAATCAGGCCTATTATCCAAGGCCTGGCGCCAAGGAAAGTGGCAATCTTTCCGGGAGGAGGACTGACAACCCGCTCTCTGTACCAAGGACTGCTGTCAACAAAGAGGTTACACAGCTTTTCACGAAGGGCACCATATGGGAGCGGAGGTCGAACCGCTGCTGCGACCTCTTCTACCTTGGGCGCCATTGCAGGCCAAGGAGGAGCGTCACCTGACGCTCGATCCAGAAGGTCCATGGCGATTACGCGGAACATCCCCTTGATGGTCCTTGGCCGCTCCGTTACCAGGACTACCTGTGGATCGTGCAGAGGACGCAGTAGAAATGTTTCCGAGGCAGAGCCGAGTCGCTTTCGCAAGAACCAACGCATGTGCCGCAACGCCGTCTGGGTACGCCTCGAAAAGTCTGGTAGGTTGCGGCTCAGCCGAATTCTTGAGAAAGAGTACGCAATGAATTGAGGCCTCTCGGCCCGCATATTCAGAAAACCAATTGAGAGACCGCCGACGAATTCGCCGCTCAGGACCGCAGGCATGAAGGCTGCGGCCGGCTCGTGATTGACCGCCACGAGGCTGAGGAAGATCACGAACCAACTCACAAACCACAGATAAGGGAAAGAGGTGGTCGGAGTGACCCCTAGTTGAACAACGTTCCAAGCCATCTCTTGCCAGAACGTCGATACCTTGGCAGGGTTGGGCCGTGAAGGCTGCTCAGAGGCAGTCATCCGATGATACAAGTCGCTCTTCCCAGATAAGCCTCCTAGAAGATTTGTTCCGTCTTTCCTTCCAGGCCGCCGTCCTAACGGCAATTCGGCTGTGGAGAAAAATCAATGATCCGACCATCATTATTGGCAACGCATAAGGACTTCTCTTGCTCGTGAGATAATTGCATCATGATCCCACTTCATTTTTCGAGCAGACGAGGGGATAGTCCTCGACGCGAGGACCTGGCGCCACCTGCGAGGAGATGATACGGTGGCGCTAGGCGCCGTACCTCTACCGGGAAGGGTTAATCCCTGCCCGTTTGATTCGGGACAGGAGTCGTGACTCGGCGATGGTTGGATTCGCCCGATTGCTGAGGGATTTCCGCGAACTACTCGAAACCGACGATTCCCAGCGGTGGTATTGCTACAAGACGACTGCCGGCGTCGAAACACTTCTTGTTAAGGATCAGAGAAGTCACCGCCGTTACTTGGTCAAGACTTGGGATTCCAAGAATCCGCTCGGCGCAGCTAGAGTTACGAAAGTGACCGAACGGTACGTCAAGTACAAGGGCCAAGAAATCTTTGGATTCGCACTGCTTGCTCGGTCGTTCAGGACCAACGCATTCGGCCTTACCCAACTCCCGGTTTATCGTGAGAGCCTTGGTCTCTTTCAGGTCGAGCCACACAGCGATAGAGTTGTTCACTCGTATCCCCGAGCGGATTCATTCTTTAGAACGATAGAGGCTTTTCTGAAAAGGGCGGGATTTGCGACCCAGTCGCTTCTTCCTAAGGAATTGCGCCAAGACCTCGGCATGAAAGTTTATCTTGACTCGACGGCCCTGGTCGAGTTCCTCAGGACCAGACGGCTTCGAGCGGACCTTCTCCGACGTGGTAGGGATGCGGCGATTCAGTTCGTCAGCTCCAGCCTCGAACTTCAGCAAGTAATGCTGGTTTCAAGGCATACGAAATCCCCAACACCACGACAGATACTCGACTTCCTCACCACAACACCTGTATCACTTGTCGAGGTTCTTCGGACGCCTGAACGACTGGAGCCCTTGAGCGACCTGGACCTTACTAGATTCAAACTCCACACCGCGGACATTCTATCGCTTGTGACGGCAGCTGACGTTGGCTGCAAGTTCCTTCTGACACTGGACGCGGATCTCCAGGCCGTCCGAGGCATTTCGGGAATGAAAGTTATCTCTCCTCGCGAATTTCTGAAAATTCTTCGATAAGGGAACAAAATGCGTGTCTATTTCGATTCAGGTCCCTTCCTTGATTATCTCAGATTCCGAAGCGAGCTGGTCTCTCAACTCCGGCTAAAGTCCAGGCGAGGTCGTTCCCAGGCTCAGATCTCGACAGACTTGGAGGAGTGTCTCCGAAAGCTCTCCGGAACAGACCATGCCTCGTTCACGTCCGCCTTGACGCTAGTCGAACTTGAAGATACTCTCCAGAAGGATCTGAGGCGCAAAGCCAAGGGCTTGCCTCTGTCAAACAAATCCTACTTCTTTCTACTCGACGGGCGCGCCCTATTAGATTATGTCGTCAGCGTGTGTCAATTTCATCAGATCAAGATTGTCGACCTACAACCTGCACATATAGGTCTGGTCCTCGGAACGGCGGAGATGAAAGCTCGGAAGCTCAGTTTTCGCGATTCTCTCCACATTGCCTGCGCCGTTCTGCTCGACTGTAGGGCGATTCTCACAACAGACTCGGGTGTGTTGAAGGTCGACAATGTGTTCAGGAATTCAAAAGGCGATCTGGTTAGGTGTTTGGATTCGGACCAACTCCACCTTCTGCTTTGAAGTCGGTCTTAGGACGTTCGAGGCACTCTCCCGGAGGCACCATGCTCTTAACACTGCCATACGGTCTGGGCGGGAACGGTGAGAGCTGACTTCCTGATTTGCATTCCGGCAAGGACGATGCACATCATTACCCTCCACAACCGGGGCCATCCACGCTTCTGAGCCCGGAGCACGTGAAACCTACAAAGATGCATAGATTGATTCAGCAAGCCGCTCGACGAAATTCACTGAGTCTCCAACGAGAATCGGATCAATCGGCCATCGTCTGCCAAAGGTGGGATCGATGTCCGCTTCGTGCGCAATTTTGTTGCGCCGATCGACCACCAGAGATAGCCGATTCTTCAAGTCCGTCGGGGTTCCGCCGACCCTTGCGGCAATTATCTCCCACATTCTCAGGTCGGTGACCAACCGAAGTGCATCCGCAATCCTATCCGGAGACTGGAAGCTCTGCCACCGGTGGCGGTCACGTATTTCATCTTCAAGCCAGTCCTCGGTTCCTGGATTGGAATTGGCCTTGCGGACATTCTCCATTGTGACACCGAACCGAAGGAAGGCATCCGTTGGAGGACGGGTTCCCCGGTGAACCTCCAACATTCCGATTCTGACTACCTCATGTACAAACTGGTCGAGGGCGCTCACCGCGAGTACAAGCTCGGCCCTCAGTAAGTCGGAGAGATCCACGACCACGGTAATCTGTTTCTTGAGTGCATCATGTAGGGTCCCGAGCGCTTTGACCCGTTCAATGTTGGACCGAAATTGGTCAATTGCTTGGTGCATGGCTCGTGAGGGAGACTAGCTGCCGTGCCAAATCGGAAAATACACGGTTGAACTCGTCTCGTGACTTCAGTGTCTGCTCGAGCACTACCCCGACTTGTCCAATCTGGCAACTATCTAGTCCGAAAATGGGCGTTTGAGCCTCCTGCGACTTGGCAATTAAACTATTGAAGTCCGCAATCGTCGCAAGACAATAATCTGCCTCCTTTAGCTTCTCCGAATACGCTTTATCTGGCATCATCATTCCCTGCTCCCGAAGCACTGGGATGAGCTTTCCACTCACGGTCACGCCTATTTTGTCAATCCAACTTTGGAAAGCCTCCGCCGGTACACCGCCGCGCGGTCTGTAGCGCTGAATTATCGTCCCCAGGAATCCCGGCTTCGAGGCCGGGAATGGATACGTCGCATCCCTCAAAGTCTCCAGCCTGCTGAAACGTTCGGCCCAGGCGGACCAGTCTGGAAGGATGGTTGCCAGAGACTCGATCGCCATGACCGAGAAGTAGTCTGGAGTCGAAGGCACCACGAAGAAGTCGCTGGTCATTAGCAGGTTCTGGTTGATTGAGCTTAGGCTCGGACTCATGTCTACAAGTGTGTAGTCTGCGTGAAATTTCTCTGCTGTCCTTTTGAGAAGGTAGGTAATGGAGCCAGGAAGGTTCTTGAGGGCTTGCAGCGGTCCCGAAAGTTGTTGGGCTATTCCTAGGGTCACCTCGTACTCTGCAAGGCCGATGTGACCTGGAAGCAGGTAAAGACCATCGCGACCAGGTACCGGAACACACTCAACTGCTTCGATGAGCTTTGGTTTTGACTCGAAAGCGGCGGAGAGGCCCGCCCTGATATTGCGGTCCGCCTCTTTTTCATAGAACTTCTCAAAGTCCGTTGGCCCCTTGTAACCGAGGACCATCCCGGTCAGATTACACTGGGGATCCGCGTCTACAATCACAACACGCTTCCCCATACTTGCCAGCATCCAACCGAGATTGAAGGTTGTGGTGGTCTTGCTGACGCCCCCCTTGTGGTTGAAAAGCGCTATTCGCTTCTGCATGAGCGCCCTGCCAGCTGCCAGGAAACATCAGCGTATGTAAAGTCATTTCTGTCAGAAGTGCCAAATGGCAGCCTTGTCTGCCTGTCTCTCACTCTTGAAGGACCGCATGCACCGCGGCTCTGCTACAAACAGTAAAGGACGGGCCATGGTTCCACAACATTTTCGCGGGCCGCATTGCGACCTTTCTAAGACGCGGGGTACGCTGTCTCGTGGCGATCGCGCCAGATCACTCCTTATTGTCGGACGTCTGACTGAATACTCGCGGCCTTGGTGTCATGGAATCCGGTGTAACCGATATCCAGACGCCAGGAATCTCATGGTCTAGGACCGAACGCTTAGCGGCAAGGAGCTCACGAACAGCTCCATCCCCGCCAGCTGGTTTGAGAACCGTCTGACCGAGTGCGTCCAAGACCGTGACTGTGAAATTGTCGACGTCGCCACCGTAACGATTCTGAAGGTTGCCCGGCTGGATTGACCCTGCAGGTAGGAGAAAGGTGAGACGAACTCGACAAGTTCGCGAGACCTCAGGGAGGCTTTCCAAGGCGGAGATCAAATGAGCCATCCACTTCCTATAACCTTCCCCGGACCGGCCGGACTTCGCGGTAATCGGTTCGCCCGGAACGAAGAGGCGCATCTTACCAGAGTTATCGTTCCCGGGGAAATCAGTTTTGGTACCCACTGGGTCCGAAGAGAGGCAATAATCGTGTTGGATTGTAATCGGACATTGACCGCTGAAACAATCACCGTGGGTTGTCATGACAACGCAATACCGGGCACACTCCTGGGCTGGAGAGGCCTCGTCAGCTTTGCCGGGGGAACGTCATCCAGCATTCCTGGACTTGTACCCGAGTGAAACGACCCTAAGTGCACCCTGAACGAACCCAAGCGGCTGCTTCCGGCGAACTGAGCGGTCAAGCATGTTGAAGGTCCGGCACCGGGGGTAGGAGTGCCCAGCGCGCTGTAAAGGGCTGCCTTAGCCGCTGCCCCAGCCGGGAGCCGTCGCTCGTGCAGGCACCCGCAAGCGTCGGCCCGGAAGAGCAAAGCTAGTTCCAGATGCTGACGGCCCCAGCCAGACTGGCCCCCCGCGCGCGAGAGACCGCCCTCTCAAGCTAAGCGTTCCTGTCTCGATCTCATGGCTTTCATGAAGTGCGCAAAGCTGGGCGAGTTTCGCGCCGCTGTTTCGACATCGAGCAACTCCGCAAGAGCCGTGCCATCGGCCTGCTTATCGTAGGCCAGCCCCCGACCATATCCAAGCGTATTCCGGTACAAATTCTCGAGCAGTTCCGACGGCTTCTGTCCCCCAATAGCATCAGGGTTAGGGTGGTGGAAGTTGCGAACCCGGAGGACCTGAACGACGGCTTTCGGGTCAGCAAGAAGCCATGCCTCTAGCTCCCAAACCGAAAGACACAGTTGCGCCTTGGGGAAGCGCTGCCGGATCGCGTTCCGCCACTTGTCGGCCTCCGGCGGGCAAGCTGTCTCGGGGTGCAGGTCCGCCACAACGAGGAAATGGGTTGGTCTAAATGTGACTTCCAGCACCCGAAGAATCTTGTCAAAACGCTGAAACAGGTGGTTCTTTCCTTCCGCCTGCCCTGCCTTCGCATGGTGCCCCGCCTTCCGGCACAAGGTTTCGAGCACGGCGCGGTCGGACGGCCCCTCCACCGCGAGAGCAATTCTATGCGGCATCAAGGACTCCGGATGCGTAGGCCTCCCCAAGAGCCCAGTCCTTGAGCGCGGCCCTAAGCTCCTCCTCAGCTGCCACGCGTCGCGCGGTCGTCCCCCCGTCGGCGCTCCTCTCCACCAACACAAGGTTCTCGAGACTGAGTCGGTTGACGAGAGACACCGAATGTGTGGAGAGCAGAATCTGCTGATCCTTAGACGCACCTCGCAACATCTCGACAAGCCGCTCCATGAGTCGTGGGTGGATGTGATTCTCAGGCTCTTCGAACATCACGAGGGTGGGCTCCTCGGGTCCATAGAGAACCGCCAGGTACGCGAGGAAACCGGCCAACCCGTCCGAGAGCTGGTCGCCGGAGGCACTCTTCTTGAACCATTTCTCCCGAATGCCAATCTCAGTAGTACCCTGTTGACTCGCACTTAGAGGCGACAGCAATTCCTCGATGTTCGGGAAGCTCTTTTTTAATTGGTCCTCGATCCGATCGAAATGCCGTCGATGGCCTGACTGCACCGTGTGAAGATAGCTAGCGAAGTTCGATCCGTCCGCCGCCAGCTGCTCTACTCGGGTTGCCTGGCCCTGCAACTTCAGCCGATCAGGGACAAACTTGTAGTGGCGGAACCTCGAGAAGAAACCGTTAAGAAGCCTGAGTACCGGGGAGGCATCTCCGTGTCCGTCAGGTGTGTAGAGTGACGCCTCGGGCATCCCAATAAGCGCGGTCCGTTCCTGTCCTCCGATCCGGTAGCGAGAAGTGTACCTACCGTCCTGCGTCCGATTAATCGCGAGCAGAGTAATGGCTTCCCCGGGCTTCGTAAAGCCATTCAGGATTTCACGCTCGAGTCCAATTGGGGGGGAGGTCTGAAACCCAAGCGTGTACTCGACGTGTTTGTATTCCGAGCCGGTTGGCATCTCTACGGCCGCTTCCACGAGAACCGGATCTGAATCGGGGGCAGCGTAGTGACGGAGCTTCGCCACATCGCGCATCAAGATGGCTTGGCCGAGCGATGACCTAACCGTATCGGCAAAGAAAGAGAAGACATCGAACAAGTTACTCTTGCCGCTGTTGTTCGGACCGACGAAACAGTCAAAGCCTGTGAGATCGAGCGCCAGAGCGCGAATGGACCGGAAGTTCTGCGCGGAGATTTTTGTGACTCTCATCCGAAGGGTGCAGAACCCATTTGGGTTATAAGTATAAGGCGGTAGTGGTCTGCTTCTCTTTGATGGACCGGTCTAGTCGAGTCGCCCCTTGAAGGTGCGGCGTTCACCGGGCTCCCGTAGGTTCGGGGCGTCTGCGCCACGCGGCCGAGCATTCCTAACTGCGTCGCACCAGCTGTGGAGTGCCCCCGCCGAAGATCGGTCACTTCTGAGTGTCAAACGATCGCTAGCCGAAATCGACCAAAGGAAGCTGTTGCCACAAGCGATTATCGACGATGCCTTACAGGCTCTTAGCGATGCCCGATATCCTCAATCAGAGAGGCGCGAGTAGTCGCTGTCGTCCCCCAGGTCAGACCCAAGCCGTTCCCAGAGACTCCCAGCCGGCACGGCGGACTTGACGCCACGAGCCAGTCTCGCGAGCCCTTCCTTTGGGAGTATAGTCACACCGAGTTCGCGAGCCCCCTCACGGTCTGAGGGTAGGATTGCCGCGTGGTCAATGCTCGAGCATAACAACTTCCTCAACTTCCAACCTTCCAGAAGGCTCGAGAGCTTTACTGCCCTGCCGGCCAGGTCGGAGATCTTTCTTCCAACATCAGCACCCCGCACTGTGCATTCGCCCAGGATTGCATACTTATCGCTCGGCAGATAGGCGACGAAGTCCACCTCACCCTCCGTTTGCCTGCCTCTACCTTTGTATCCAAGCCAATCGACTTGGAAGCCAGCAATAGCCAGGAGAGAAACCACTGCCCATTCCATGTCATGCGGGTGTTTCGTAGTCCCGAGAGCCTCCTCAATAGATCGAAGACCTGGGTCGAAAGCCTCGCGAACGGCTAGCTGAGGATACAGCACGGTCTCTACACGAACCCCGTTTTTCTCGTCGACGAAAGCGGTTGACAGTTCTTCGTCGGCGGCCCAATAGAGCCGCGCCCTCACGGAGCGAATCGGCGTGGGATATTCGTGTTCCACCTCAAGAGAAGGCAGGGCCTCCCAGATTCGTGGTGGGACAATGCTCTCGCGTCCTCGACCGTCCGTGCCGTAGCTTTGGAGTACTAAACGCAAAGCCATTGCCTTTTTCCTGTCCTGAGATTCGACTCTGACACGGATTTTTTGACCGAGGATCAAGACCTGTCCAAGTCTGACATCGAAGCATGGGATCAACACGTAAATCCCCGAACGATGCAACGAAGGTGTCTCGGGCGTGGGACCGTCGGGACAGAGGACATGATGCCAGAGGGCTTGCTCAAGGCGATAGAATCCTATCCGCTCCAAGTTTTCTCGAGGGATCGTCGGTTGGGCGGCGCCTCCTCCAGTTTCCAGAAAGTAGCTAACTGTACCCCAGGGTTCGTTGAACTGAAACGTCGCATCTTCCGAACTATGGAATTCCGGTCCGTGCCACTGAGCGGAGGTGTTCTGCTCTAGGAACGATATCGTGTCCTGCCCCAGCATCGGAAGAGCTGTGTGTTGAGGAACATCCAAAGTCCCCTTCTCGAGTACTCGTTGCAGGAAAAGGACTACGCTTCCGGGGAAGCGTGCAACAAAGAGGTCCATGTATGGCTCTACAAGAGGCGCGATCGGGAAGGACGGTTTTTCAACATACCGGAGCGGACGCACCGACGCAAGCACGTTGACCCACCGCGGGCTCTGTCCTGCCGGGGCCCGCTTAAGAGCCGCAAGCACCAGGGAGCCTCCGTACTTCGAAGAACCCGTGCGACCCAAGAACTGGAGTCTTCGATCTATTGAAGTCAAGTTGTGCTCGTGCTTCTCTTCCATAACCTGGAGAAACCGCAGCGTACGAAGAACCTTCTGAGAAACACGCGCGGACGGTCGAGGAACATGGACGAGCGCCACGGTTCACGATTGCGAAACGGAATCAACTGTTGCCCTCCGTATGGTGCTCGGCCGCTTGATGGTGACCAAAGCGATGAGCTCGCTCCCATGACAATAGGTGTGAATCGTTACCTACTCAGTACTAGGCGCAAAGCTTGGGCGGCGAGAGCGAGGCCGAGTCCGCCGATTGCCCCCGTCACGATGCGCAGTGAATTCGTACTGTGCCGCAGCCCGACAAGCTGCGTGAGACCGTCTACCGATAATGGTGCAACGAGAAGCAAGGCCAAGCCGATTGCGACGAGAGATGGAAGATACCCGGTGGCCGGCAGGATGAACCCCGCGGCGACACCAATCAGCAGACCCGTGCACCGGGCACAGATCGGGAACGTATGCCCCCGGATTGTGAAGCATCGGTCCGGTATCCCGTGACAGAAGAAGTACAGTCGGAAGGGGTGGCGGCCGAAAGGCACCTCGAGGTTTGACCGGAGGATCGACATGAGCACGTCTCTCACGGAACGCGGGGAGGATCGCCCTTCCGGATCTGGCGGGCTGTGCCAATAGTACGCGTACAACAGAAACGGAACGGCGAGGACCAAGGGCCAGCTGGGGAAGATGCCTCGGATCGCGGCGTTCACGTCCCTCCAGAAGAGCACGGCAACGACCACGGCGATGATCAGGATCAGCAAACACGCGGACGCACAGCCCCCGCAGAACGAGCCCCTCCGCCCGACGCCGAAGGCGCGTCGTGCCACGAGTCTGGGGACCGCGGCGCGCGGTCGAAACGCGCCCCGGCGACCCAAGCCGACAGGTCTCAGGCGCTCACCGGTTCGCGAAGGGACGCGGAAGATATAACAACCTTCGTCCGGCGGAACTTCGAAGGGGCCAGGACTCGTCTGGCGCTGATTTCCGGTAGTTGGGGGAGCAGGCTACGAAATCTCGAATCGTTGCCGTAGGATTTCTGAAGAGCGCGTGCTTGCTCAGTCCGTCGAGGTGAGCTCCTCCGAGAACTCGACTCCTCTTCGCTCTGATTATGGAGTCGCGCTCACGCTGATCCGCGGAGGTGATAGAACCGCGGGACATCCCCGGTGTGGCCGACTCTAAGTTCGGAGGGAATAGCGGACTTGAAGTGACGGTTGTAGAGGGGATGGCGACGACCAGTCGCACGCGATTCTAGGGCGATTAGTTCCTTTTCCAGGCCCTTGTACCACTCCCGCCGTGGTTCTCCGTCGATCCGGCCAAGATATAGGCGATTGCGCGAACCGTGTGCTATTGCACTGATGGGTCCCGAGTTGCCCACGTAACGTTCGCCGAAGCCCCGGTATTTCTGTCCGGTCGCCTTGCCAATGTAGAGCGGTCTTCCTTTCGGGTCGGCTATGACGTAGACGCACCGCTTCCAAAGGGCATCTTCCTGGTCGAAAGTTTCGCGCGTGAAACTCAAGCTCTTCCAAATCACCCAGAGTTTACGGTTACGGGTGGGTCCCGCCATTATTCTCGCCACCGCCCATCAAGGCGGTGGCATCGGAGGCTGCACAGGCGGCTGCGAGGGCTGCTGCGGCGGCTGGCGACGACGCCTGATGACAACCGCCGTTACGAGCGCAACGATCACAATAACTGCGAGGACCACCGCGAATATGCCCGAGTCGCTCCCAAGGGCACTCGCGACCGCACTGGTGACGGTGACCGTCACGGTGTCCGAGGCGGAGTTCGTCCGACCGTCCGTCACCACGACCTTGGCTGCGTATGTCCCCGGCTGTGAGTATGTGTGACTTGCAGAAGCCCCCGAACCGGTCGCCCCGTCCCCAAAGGTCCACGCGTAGCTGAAGGGGGCGAGACCGTTCGAAACGGATGCGGTGAAAGTAACCGTGAGGGGTGCCGCGCCGGTTGTGGCGCTTGCAGTCGCGATCACTGAGGGCGCCGTGTAAGGATGTACTGTGAACTGCACCGGGCTCCAGTTACAAGTCGAACTGGCGAAATCCCCTCCGGCATAGCCGTTCACGCTGAGGGTGATCGTGTAAGCGCCCGCCGTCGCGGGGAGAATCGCGGTCTGGTAGAAAGTGTGCGAGCTTAGTCCGGGGATCGTTGCCGTGCCAAGATCCCACTGCGTCGAACTCCAGCTGTAGGTGACATAGAAGTCGTTGACCGTCAGGGCGTCGTTGATGTTGTCGTCGAGTCGGTAGGAGAACTGCGTACTGTCGCCCACATATCCAGACGACGGACCGTATGTTATCGTGGCAGGCTGGCACCAGTGACTCGCGGACACGGGATTGGCGGCAATCGTCAGTACGGTAAGCCCGACCACCAAGCCCACTATCGCGACGATTCTCGAACTCCCCTCCACTGTCTCACCAAACAGTCGAGACGAACCTGCGAGTAACTAAACATTTCGGTCTCTGGTCCTGTTCCATGGGCGCAGAGGGTCAGGGCCCGCATGGCCCGTAAAAAGAGCCACGGACCAAGATGGTCCACTTCCAACCCGCGGCTCCGGGACTTCACAGATAGGCGGGCATTTCGCAAGAAAGGCTTCCGAAACCGATGCCGCCCTTGAATGACATGGAGTGGGCGTTCGCCCCTTGCCTGGCAGCAGATTGTGACGTGACCTACCGGGGGTCATTCGAGTCAACATACCCAACCGCCGCCATTGCAGACCCTTGGGCAAGGTGCCTAAAATGACCACAACGGTCGGAATACGAAGCAAGGACGGCGTCGTCCTCGCGGCCGACAAGCGTGCGTCGAAGGGGTTCTTCGTCGGATCCAAGGTGGTCCAGAAGATTTTCTCCCTCGACGGCGCGACCGCGGTGGCGATCGCCGGTGCGATGTCGGACGCGGAGTACCTCGTCAACCTCGCGAAGGCCGAACGCCGGCTCGTCGCGCTGCGCCGAGGCTACCCGCTGTCCGTCAAGGAGAGTGCGA
>WNGL01006454.1_pt1 | contig 13813 bp, 9 predicted proteins | sample 5400591 | NCBI WGS metagenome assembly WNGL01 (sample SAMN13153377, study PRJNA577476) | soil metagenome | isolation source: 80 cm soil or saprolite under Garry oak tree replicate 1 | place: USA:California | collected 2016-06-15
TCCATGATGTCGCCGAACGCAACCCGTCCGCCGACTTCGGTGAGGATGGAAAGCGAGTACGGGTCCCACTCGACGAGCCGCTGACCTATGCCGACCTTGCCCCCGTCCTTGACCTTGATCTTGGCCCCGTACACGACCGGATACTTCTCGCGCTCCCGCCCGGACTCGTCATGCACGGCGATCTTGGCGTTCCGGCTCATGACAACCCAGTCCCCATCCTTGTTCCTGACCGCGATCGCAGGATTGGGGATGTCGGCGTTCTTCTTGGAGTCGTAGCTCATATAATGGATCGTCCCCGCGTGCTTCGATTCCAACGTCGTCTGCTCGACCACTTTGCTGGCCGTGCCGCCGATGTGGAACGTCCGCATCGTCAACTGCGTGCCGGGCTCGCCGATTGACTGGGCAGCAATCACGCCGACCGGCTCCCCGCGTTCCACCAGTTTGCCTCGTCCCAGGTCGCGCCCGTAGCACATCACGCAGACCCCCCGACGGGACTCGCACGTCAGGACAGACCGGATCTTGACCCGATCCAACCCGGCCTCCACGATCGTGGAGGCCTTCTCCTCTGTGGTCTGTTCGTTCGCGCCGACGATGAGTTCACCCGTGACCGGGTCCCGCACGTCTTCCGCCGCAATGCGGCCGAGGATGCGTTCGCCCAGTTGCTGAATGATCTCGCCGCCCTCCACCAGCGCGGTGACGTAGATGCCGTCTTGTGTGCCGCAATCGTCCTCGCTGACGATAACGTCCTGCGCGATATCCACCAGGCGTCGGGTCAGGTATCCGGAGTTCGCAGTCTTCAAGGCGGTGTCCGCCAGCCCTTTGCGCGCGCCGTGGGTCGAAATGAAGTACTGGAGCACGGTCAGACCTTCCCGGAAGTTGGCCGTGATGGGCGTCTCGATGATCACCCCGGACGGCTTTGCCATCAACCCCCGCATGCCTCCCAACTGGCGGATCTGCTGGGTGCTGCCGCGGGCTCCAGAGTCCGCCATCATGAAGATGGGATTGAAGCCGCGCCGCTCGCCGGTGCCGGTGGACGCCCCGAGCTCCTTCATCATCTCATTCGCCACCTGCTCGCCGACGTGGGCCCAGATGTCGATCACCTTGTTGTAGCGCTCGCCGTTTGTAATCAGCCCGTCGGCATATTGCCGTTCGATTTCCGAGACCTCTTCCTGCGCTTTGCGGATCAGCTCACTCTTCTTCGTGGGAATGAGCATGTCATCGACGCTGATGGAGATCCCGGCGCGCGTCGCGTAATAGAAGCCGAGGTCCTTGATCCGGTCCAGCATGATGACCGTGTCGCGGTGACCGGCCTGGCGGTAGCAGGCGTCGACGAGCTTCGTCAGTTCCTTCTTGGTCATCAACAAGTTGACGGCCTCGAACGGGACCCCCGGCGGAAGGATCTCGCCGAACAGCACTCGGCCGACCGTGGTGTACTGCTTCCACCGGGACGGATCTCTCCAGGTCTCTTCCGTCATCCCAGGCTCGCGGATGGGGGTGAGCCCGCGGACCTTGATGCGGGCGTGCTCCGAAACCTCGCCAGCATCATAGGCCATCCGGACTTCTTCCAGCGAGCTGAAGATCTTGCCTTCGCCCTTCGCGCCGGGCTGTTCGCGGGTCAGCCAGTAGCACCCCAGCACCATATCCTGCGAAGGCACCGTGATCGGCTTGCCATTCGCGGGGGAGAGGATGTTGTTGATCGACATCATCAGTACGCGCGCCTCGATCTGGGCTTCGACTGAGAGCGGCACGTGGACGGCCATCTGGTCCCCGTCAAAGTCGGCATTGAAGGCGGCGCAGACCAAGGGATGCAGACGGATCGCTTTGCCTTCCACCAGAACCGGATCGAACGCCTGGATGCCGAGCCGGTGTAAGGTGGGCGCGCGGTTCAATAGTATGGGGTGCTCCTTGATGACCTCATCGAGGACGTCCCAGACCTCCGGTTTCTCATTCTCGACCAAGCGCTTGGCGCTCTTGATCGTGGTCGCCGCGCCTCGCTCTTCCAGCTTGTGGAAGATGAATGGTTTGAAGAGCTCCAAGGCCATCTTTTTGGGCAGCCCGCACTGGTGGAGCCGTAGCTCCGGGCCCACGACGATGACCGTCCGGCCCGAGTAGTCGACGCGCTTGCCGAGCAGGTTCTGCCGGAACCGACCCTGCTTGCCCTTCAACATGTCGCTGAGCGACTTCAGCGGGCGCTTGTTGGGACCGCGGATCGCGCGCCCGCGACGCCCGTTGTCGAACAGGGCATCCACCGCCTCCTGCAGCATCCGCATCTCGTTACGGATGATCACGCCCGGCGCTTTCAACTCCATCAGGCGCTTGAGCCGGTTGTTCCGATTGATGACCCGGCGGTAGAGATCGTTGAGGTCGGACGTGGCAAACCGGCCTCCGTCGAGCGGAACCAGCGGCCGCAGCTCCGGAGGAAGCACCGGGATGACATCCATGATCATCCATTCCGGCTTGTTGCCGGACCGGATGAAGGAGTCAATGACTCTCAAGCGTTTGATGTATTTCTTCTTTTGCGCGAGGGAGTGGGTCCCCTTCACCTTGTCGTGCAGGACGGCCCGCTCGGCTTCCAGATGAATCTTTCGCAACAGTTCCCGGATGGCCTCTGCGCCGATCCCGGCCTTGAAGCCTGACGGCTGGTCTTGCATCAAGGTCCGATACCGCTCTTCGGAGATGAGGTCCTTCTCCCGCAGGTCCGTAGACCCCGGCTCGACTACGACATAGCTCTCGAAGTACAGAATGCGCTCCAATTGTTTGAGGCTCATGTCCAAAAGGGTGCCGATGCGGCTCGGCAGGCCCTTCAGGAACCAGATGTGCGCCACCGGTGCCGCGAGCTCGATGTGCCCCATGCGCTCGCGGCGGACCTTCGACTGGATCACTTCCACGCCGCACTTGTCGCACACGATCCCGCGATGCTTCATTCGCTTGTACTTGCCGCAGTTACACTCCCAGTCCTTGGTGGGGCCGAAGATCTTGGCGCAGAACAGCCCATCCTTTTCGGGTTTAAAGGACCGGTAGTTGATGGTTTCCGGCTTCTTCACCTCGCCGTAGGACCATGAGCGGACCTTCTCCGGCGACGCCAAACGAATGCGGATCGCGTCAAACGATACGCCCTCGCGTGGCTTCTCAAAGACTGTGGAGATTCCTTCCACGCTTCTACCTCCCTACCGAGCTTGCTGAACCCGGCCCTTCGATCCCATGGGCCTGGCTATCCAATACATTCAATAGTCATCGGCCCATTTACGCCTTCGCTTTGATCAGTTCCACATCCAGTCCCAGGCTCTGGAGCTCCTTGACCAGGACGTTGAAGGATTCCGGGAGTCCGGGCTCAAGGAACGGCTCCCCCTTGACGATCGCCTCGTACATTCGCGAACGTCCTGGGACATCGTCCGACTTGACAGTCAGGAACTCTTGCAGGGTCGAGGCGGCGCCGTAGGCTTGGAGCGCCCAGACTTCCATCTCGCCCAACCGCTGACCGCCGAACTGGGCTTTCCCGCTCAACGGTTGCTGCGTGACCAACGAGTAGGGCCCGATGGACCGGGCATGGATCTTGTCGTCCACCAGGTGGTGCAGCTTCATCGTGTACATGTGGCCGACTGTGACGGGGCCTTGGAACGCCTCACCGGTGCGGCCGTCGTACAGGGTGCTCTGTCCAGTCTCCGGCAGCTTGGCCTTCTTCAACAGCGCCTTGATCTCAGCTTCGGCCGCCCCTTCGAACACCGGGCTTGAGACCCACAGCCCCAGGGCTTTGGCGGCCCAGCCGAGGTGGGTCTCGAGGATCTGCCCGACGTTCATCCGGGAGGGGACGCCCAGAGGGTTGAGCACCACTTCCACCGGCGTGCCGTCCGGCAGATAGGGCATGTCCTCCTCCGGCAAGATACGCGAGACGACGCCTTTATTCCCGTGCCGGCCCGCCACTTTGTCGCCGACGGAGATCTTGCGTTTCATCGCGATGTAGACTTTGACGAGCTTGATGACGCCGGGCGGCAGCTCATCGCCGCGCCGCAGCCGCCCCACTTTCTCGTCGTAGAGCGTCTGTAAAATTTCGATCTGCTCCTTAGCCAGCCGCTCCGTCTCTTCGATCTCCTTCTGATCCTCAGGGTCGCTCAGCACAATCCGGCGCACCTCCTCGTCGCTGAGCTTCTTCAGGATCTCGGGGGTAATCTTCCCCTTCCGCTTCAGGATGATCTCTCCGGTCTCCCCGTCCATGAGGTCCCGGGCAACGACCTTGCCGAGCAGCAGCTTGCGGATCTTTTTGCTTTTCTCCTCTTCCACGATCCGGAGACTGTCCTGATGCTCGCGCTGGATCCTGAGCACGTCTTCGCTCTCGATGCTTTTGGAGCGCTCGTCCTTGTCGAGCCCCTTGCGCGAGAAGATCTTGACATCCACCACGATCCCCTCCACCCCCGGGGGAACGGTCAGCGAGGTGTCCTTCACATCGCCCGCCTTCTCCCCGAAGATGGCGCGCAGCAACTTTTCCTCTGGCGTGAGCTGGGTCTCTCCTTTGGGCGTCACCTTGCCCACGAGAATGTCCCCCTGCCGGACCTCCGCGCCGATGCGGATGATGCCGCTCTCGTCAAGGTCGCGCAGGGCGTCTTCGCCGACGTTGGGAATGTCTCGGGTGATCTCTTCCTTGCCCAACTTGGTCTCGCGGGCCTCGACCTCGAACTCTTCGATGTGGATGGAGGTGAAGACATCGTCGCGGACGAGGCGCTCGCTGATCAGGATCGCGTCCTCGAAGTTGTACCCGCCCCACGGCATGAAGGCCACGAGCACGTTCCGGCCCAATGCGAGGTCGCCACGGTCGATCGCCGGCCCGTCAGCCAGCACCTGGCCGCGCTTGACAGTCTCCCCCACCGACACCACCGGCTTCTGCGTGATGCAGGTGCTCTGGTTGGACCGCTTGAACTTGACCAAGTCGTAGGTGTCAAGACAAACCTCCTGCTTCTTGCTCCCCGCCTCTTTCTTGCGCAGTTCCGTCTTGACGACGATCCGGGTGGCATCCACACTCTCCACGACGCCAGGGCGCTGGGCCAAGACGACGTAACCCGAGTCACGGGCCACGATCGCTTCCATGCCGGTTCCCACCAGGGGCGCCTCGGTCTGGATGAGGGGGACGGCCTGCCGTTGCATGTTGGAGCCCATCAGGGCGCGGTTCGCGTCATCGTGCTCGAGAAACGGGATCAAGGCAGTCGCTACGCTAACCGTCTGCTTGGGGGACACGTCCATGTACTCCACCTTATCCGGATGCACCAGAACGAAATCCCCGCCGTAGCGCGCGGACACATTGTCGGCGATCAGCCGCTGATCAGAACCGACTTCGGAATTGGCCTGAGCGATGTGATACCGATCCCCGTCGATGGCCGAGAGGTGCTCGATCTCGTCCGTCACCTTTCCCTTCCGGACTTTCCGGTACGGGGCCTCGATAAAGCCGAACTCGTTCACCCGGGCGTAGGTGGCCAGGGAGGTGATCAGGCCGATGTTGGGTCCTTCCGGCGTCTCGATCGGGCAGATCCGGCTGTAGTGGGAGGGATGGACGTCGCGGACCTCAAAGCCCGCGCGCTCGCGGGTCAGCCCGCCGGGCCCCAAGGCCGAGAGGCGCCGTTTGTGGGTGATCTCGGCCAACGGGTTCGTCTGGTCCATGAACTGTGACAACTGGCTACTGGCGAAGAATTCCTTGATGGCCGCGATCACCGGTTTGGCGTTGATCAAGTCGTGCGGGAGCACGGCTTCCATGTCCAGGAGGTTCATCCGTTCTCGGATGCTCCGCTCCATGCGGACTAGTCCCAACCGGAACTGGTTCTCCAGCAACTCGCCGACGGACCGGACCCGGCGGTTGCCAAGGTGATCGATATCGTCCACCTCTCCCCTGCCGGCCTTGAGGTTCACGATGTAGCGGACCACCTCGACGATGTCCTCACGCGTCAACGTCCGCTTCTCCAGCGGGAGATCGAGCCCCAGCTTCTTGTTCAGTTTGAGCCGGCCCACCGGGGAGAGATCGTAGCGCTTGGGATTGAAGAAGAGGTTCTCGAACAGCGCGCGCGCCGTTTCGATGGAGGGCGTTTCCCCCGGACGAAGCCGCTTGTAGATCTCGACCATGGCCTCTTCCTTGGACGTAGTTTTCTCACTCTCCAGCGTGTCTTCAATCACCGAGGCGGTCGTCGTGCCGTCGTGGAAGACGACCTTGAACACGTCGATCTTGCTGGCCAGGACCTTCTTCAGGACCTCGGCCGTCAGCTTGTGATTCTTTTCAAGGATCTTCTCTTTGATCGCGCTGTCCACCAGGTCGACCAGGACGGTGCGGCCCACCAGGTCCTCGGGGTTGACCTCGATCTCCTTGATCCCCGCCGCCTTCAACCGGCCGATAGTGGCCTTGGTGAGCTTCGAGCCTTCGCGGCCAATGAGCTCCTTGCCGCCCTTTTCCACCAGGTCATGGGGGACGCGCAGCCCAACATGGATCTCCTGGTCCAGCTTTCGCCACAGCTTGCCCTTCTGGACGTGGATCTCCTCCACGGGATAGTACATCCGCAGGAGATCATCGGTGGTGTACCCGAAGGCTTTCAAGAGAATCGTCGCCGGCATCTTTCGTCGCCGGTCGATCCGGACATAGAGGATGTCCCGCGTGTCAAATTCAAAGTCGAGCCACGATCCGCGATACGGGATGATCCGCGCCGAAAACAGGATCTTTCCGCTGGCATGCGTGCGGCCCTTGTCATGCGTGAAGAAGGCCCCGGGCGAGCGGTGCAACTGGCTTACCACCACCCGCTCAGTCCCGTTGATGATGAACGTGCCGCGCTCCGTCATCAGCGGCAGTTCGCCGATGTAGACCTCCTGCTCGCGTACGTCCAGGACTTTCTTGGTGGGCGATTTGTCTTCCTTGTCGAGCACCACGAGACGCACGCGGACCTTCAGGGGCGCGGCGTAGCTCATCCCCTGCTCCATGCACTCGCGCACATCGTACTTCGGCGTCCCCAGGCTGTAGTTGACGAACTCCAGCACCGCCGTGCTGTTGTAGTCCGCGATGGGGAACACGCTAGTGAGCGCGGCCTGCAGCCCCTTGTCCTCGCGTCGGTCCGGATCGACCTCCATCTGCAGGAAGCTGTCATAGGACCGCTTCTGGATTTCGATGAGATCCGGAATGTCGAGGTGACGCGGGATCTTCGAAAAGTCTTTCCGTTCGATCAAACTACTGCCCGTCATTTCGGACATGGATCTTCCCCCACTCGGATAGTGGCCGTCTCTCCGGACGTCCCAGGGACGGCTGGTGGAATCAGAGCACCCACTGGCACGCGCTATTTAATCTCGACTTTGGCGCCCTGCTCTTCCAGTTTCTTCTTGACGTTCTCGGCCTCTTCCTTGGTGACGCCGGTTTTCACCGGTTTGGGTGCACCTTCGACGAGGTCCTTCGCCTCCTTCAGGCCCAGATTAGTTAGCTCGCGCACGACCTTGATGACCTGGATCTTCTTGTCGCCGACATTACTGAGGACCACGTCGAACGCCGTTTTTTCTTCGGCCGGCGCGGCCCCCGCCGCTGCGCCGCCGCCCGCCGGCGCCGCCGCCGGCGCCGCCGCCGTCACGCCAAAACGCTCCTGCAGGGCTTTCACGTACTCGTCCAATTCCAAGACCGTCATCCCTTCGATCATCTTGATGAACTCTTCCTTCGACAGCTTTGTCGCAGTTGCACCTGGCATGGGTTCCTCCTCCGGTTTCCCCTTAATGGCAATCAAGGTTCCGACAAACTTGACCACAATTCCGTTCAGTGTGCCGACCAGCCCCACCAGAGGGCCCTGCACTCCGGCCAGCAACATCGACAGCAGGGCATTCCGCGGGGGCAGGTCCGCCACAGCCTTCACGCGCGACGCGTCAAGCAGGTTCCCCTCGACCACGCCGACCGTGATTCGCATCTTCTTGTCGCGCTTGTCCTTGGCGATAAAGTCGCGAAGAATCTTCGCGGGCAACGCCGGATCGTCATAGCCGATCGCGACGGACAGCGCTCCCCGGAAATGCTCTTTGGCCACGCCCAACGGGGTCCCGTCCGCGGCCAGGATCGCCAGCGTGTTCTTCACGACCTTGAGCTCCGCCCGGGCGCCTCGTAGTTGTCGGCGCAACTCCGTGACCTCGTTGCCCGCCAACCCCGTACACTCGGTCAGAAACGCCGCGCGCGCGCGGCTGAACTTCTCCCTGAGCTTGGCAATCGCCTGTGCTTTCTCTTCCCTACGCATTACGTTCCTCTCTCGAATCAGTCCGCTCTCGGGAGGTCTGCGGTGGCTACGCGACCAGCTTCTTGCTGAGCGCGGCGGTATCCACTGAGACCCCAGGGCCCATTGTTGACGACAGGGTGACCGATTTGAGATAGCGGCCCTTGCTCGACGACGGTTTGGCTTTGATCACCGAGTCCAGAATGGCGAGGGCGTTCTCGTACAGCTTCTCCGCCTCGAACGAGACCTTGCCAACCCGGACATGGAGAATGCCGGCTTTCTCCACCTTGTACTCCACCCGTCCCTTGCGGATGTCGCTGATAGCCTTGGCGACTTCGAACGTCACGGTCCCTGTCTTTGGATTGGGCATCAGTCCGCGCGGGCCCAGAATCTTGCCCAGCTTGCCCACGGTTCCCATCATATCCGGCGTGGCGATGGCGCGATCGAATTCCAGCCAGCCGCCCTTGATCTTTTCCACCAGTTCCTCGCCCCCGATGATATCCGCTCCGGCGTCCCGGGCTTCTTTCTCCTTCTCGCCCTTGGCAAACACCAGAATGCGGACTTTGACGCCAGTGCCATGCGGGAGAACCGCCGAGCCCCGCACCATCTGATCTGACCGCTTTGGGTCCACCCCCAGGCGGAGCGCCATCTCGACCGTTTCGTCGAACTTCGCGTAGGCTGTCCGCTTCACCAACTCCACCGCCTCCCGCAGGTCATACGGCCGCGGTTCAACCAGCGCGGCGGCCGCCTTCCACTTCTTGCCCATCGTGGTACTCCTCGTCCTAGTCCTTCGCGACGACAATCCCCATGCTCCGCGCGGTCCCTTCAATGATCCGGGCGGCCGCCGCCAAATCGGCAGCGTTGAGATCGGGCAATTTGGTCCGCGCGATCTCGTTGATCTGGGTGGGGGTGACCTTCCCCACCTTGTCTTTGTTAGGTACCCCGGAGCCCTTGATGATCCCGGCCGCTTTCTTGAGGAGGTCTGAGGCGGGCGGGGTCTTCATCACGAAGGTAAAGCTCCGATCGATATAGACCGTAATGATGACCGGGATGATGGACCCCTCCTGACTCTGGGTCTTGGCGTTGAACTGCTTGCAGAATTCCATAATGTTCACGCCGTGCTGCCCCAGGGCCGGACCCACCGGCGGCGCCGGGTTGGCTTTCCCGGCCGGGATCTGCAACTTGACCAGGGTTTTGACTTCCTTTGCCATACGACTCTTCTTTTATAATCGCTCGACCTGTAAGAACCCCAGCTCCACCGGAGTGCCTCGACCGAAGATGCTCACCAAGACCTTGAGCCTACTGCGCTCCTGATCCACGTCATCCACCATCCCATTGAACCCGAGGAACGGTCCGTCGATGATGCGAACGCTGTCCCCCTTGTGAAATTCCTCCTTCTGGCGGGGCACCGCGGTCCCGCTATCGATTTGCTTGAGGAGCGTGTCGACCTCCTCCTGTGCTAAGGGGATGGGTTGCGAGCCCCCGCCCACAAAGCCGGTGACCTTCGGGGTCTCCTTGATCATCTGCCAGGACTCGTTCGACATGTCCATCTCGACCAGAACGTACCCCGGGAAAAACTTCCGAGTCGAGGTGCGTTTCTTTCCCTCCTTGATCTCGATCACGTCTTCGGTCGGCACCAGCACTTGCCCAATCTTGTCCTGCAGACCCATCTGGTTCGCGCGTTCTAAAATGCTGTCCTTGACGCGGCCCTCGAAGCCCGCGTAAGTGTGGACGACATACCAGCTCTTGCCCATGATGCCGTTCTCGCTCAAAGTATCTTCACGATCAGTAGACTGATCACAATATCGGCCAACCGTAAAAAAAGCGACACGATGAACACCAAGATGATCACGACCGTCGTGGACCCGATCGTTTCGCTCCGGCTCGGGTAAGAGATCTTCCTCAGCTCCGACCGGACATCGTTGAAAAACTCTACGAGAGCAGCCCACATCCGTGTGAACATTTGGTCCCGTTTACCTCACTCAAGATTACTTGAGGTATTGCATATCCCGGCCTATTTGATCGAAAGGCCGGGTCCAACAAGTTCGATTGGCAGGGGCACTAGGAATTGAACCCAGACCTTCGGTTTTGGAGACCGACGTGCTAACCGTTGAACACCATGCCCCTCTTTACACACCCTTAAGGCGTGAGGCGTGAAGCGTGAGGTGAGATGCTTCAACTTCTTTAGCCCCTTACGCCTAACCCTTCACGCCTAACGGCTACTTCACTTCCTTGTGCGGAGTGTGCTTGCGGCAAAACCGACAATACTTGCGACGCTCCAGCCGCTCCGGATCGTTCTTCTTGTTCTTCATCGTGGAATAGTTGCGCCGCTTGCAGTCGGTACACGCCAATGAAATGATCTCTCGCATTTCTTACCTCGTGAGGCGTGAAGCGTAAGGCGTAAGGGGCTACCACCTTCCCCGGCGCCTGACGCCTAACGCCTACCCCCTCACGCTAAAATGTCAGTGACGATGCCGGAGCCGACGGTCTTGCCCCCTTCGCGGATCGCAAAGCGCAGCCCCTGGTCCATCGCGATCGGCGAGATCAGCTCCGCCGTGATCGCCACGTTGTCCCCCGGCATCACCATCTCCACCCCCGCCGGCAACGCCACCACCCCCGTCACGTCCGTCGTCCGGAAGTAGAACTGCGGCCGATACCCGTTGAAGAACGGCGTGTGCCGCCCCCCCTCCTCCTTCGTCAGCACATACACTTCCGCCTTGAACTTCGTGTGCGGCGTGATCGTCTTGGGCTTCGCCAGCACCATCCCCCGCTCCACGTCCTCCTTCTTCGTCCCCCGCAACAGCACCCCGATGTTGTCCCCCGCCTGCCCCTCATCGAGCACCTTGCGGAACATCTCCACCCCCGTCACCACCGTGCTCTGCGTGGGCCGCAGCCCCACAATCTCCACCTCGTCGCCCACCTTCACCACCCCGCGCTCGCACCGCCCCGTCACCACCGTGCCGCGCCCGCTGATCGTGAAGACGTCCTCGATGGGCATTAAAAACGGCTTGTCCACCGCCCGCTTCGGCGTCGGAATGTAGGTGTCCACCGCCTCCAGCAGCTTGTGGATCGCCGACACCCCGATCGGCGACTTGTCGCCCTCCAGGGCCTTCGTCGCCGCCCCCGTGATCACCGGAATCTTGTCCCCCGGAAACTCGTACTTCGACAACAGCTCCCGTACCTCCAGCTCCACCAGGTCCAACAGCTCCTTGTCGTCCACCTTGTCCGCCTTGTTCAGAAACACCACGATGTAGGGCACCCCCACCTGGCGCGCCAGCAGAATGTGCTCGCGCGTCTGCGGCATCGGCCCGTCCGCCGCACTGACCACCAGGATCGCCCCGTCCATCTGCGCCGCCCCCGTGATCATGTTCTTCACGTAGTCGGCGTGCCCCGGACAGTCCACGTGCGCGTAGTGCCGCTTCTCGGTCTCATATTCCACGTGGCTGATCGCAATCGTCAGGATCTTCGTCGGATCGCGCCGCCCCTGCGACTCGGAGGCCTTGGCCACCTCGTCGTAGCTGATAAACTTCGCCATCCCCTTCTCCGCCGCCACCTTCGTGAGGGCCGAGGTCAGCGTCGTCTTGCCGTGGTCCACATGCCCGATCGTCCCAATGTTCACATGCGGCTTGCGCCGCTCGTATTTCGCCTTCGCCATAACGTCCCCCTAATCCTCCCCTGGAGGCCTCGTGTCTCCCGGCTCGTGTGATCGAAGTGCCGTACCCAGCAAGCCCACGGGAAAAGGGCCTGTCCCGACAGGCCCGGGGTGGGCGGGTGTAATAATGGAGCCCACGACGCGGATCGAACGCGTGACCTCGTCCTTACCAAGGACGTGCTCTGCCAACTGAGCTACGTGGGCATCCTTCGTCAATCGTTGTTCGCTAATCGCTGAATGAAGGGCAGAGATGCTCCAATACTTTACTCGCGGCCCAGTCCCAATTCTTTGTCTCACGCTTGACGAATAACGCTTAACGGTTGCCCAAAAATGGAGCGGGCGACGAGATTTGAACTCGCGACAGCCAGCTTGGAAGGCTGGAGCTCTACCCCTGAGCTACGCCCGCTCGTGCCATGTCGCAGCGGCATGACCCCCTGTCTCTCCAAAACCCCCTGTATAAGGTGACCCGGTCGCGCCCACCAGCGCTCACTGTCCCCCGCCCAGCACGAGTGGTGTGGTGGGCAGGCCAGGATTCGAACCTGGGAAGGCGAAGCCACCTGATTTACAGTCAGGCCTCGTTGTCCACTTGAGTACCTGCCCACGATTCGCCCCCTAAGAGAGTCCGAGAAGAAATATACCCTAAGCAAGATAGAGGATTCCTGCCATTCAGGCCTGATCGCGCATACCAACTGCTTCCCGGGGGAAAGGCAAAGACGCGGTAACCCTCCGCCGAGTAAATACGGCTCTCTTCCCCACAACCTAAATGGATTGGGTGAACCAAAAATCTATCAAAACAACATAGTATATGAAGAAGAAGGCACCCTGTCAAGCCAATTTCAAGGATTTGAATAAATGTTTCGTGGACTTAGCGAAGGAGGACATGGCGAGAGGTTTAGAGAGGGGACGACGGCTCTTGGTCCACGCTTAACCGCCGTTTGAGGTAGAGGATCAATGCGACCCCTGCTATCAGAGCAAGCAACGCCCAGCCAGAGCGGCTCATGACGATCAGCAGGAGGGGCAGATTCACGGCAAAGAAGAAGGCCAACAAGGAAATGGCCGTGACCCAGGTCACGGCGCCCAAGCAGTTAAACACCAAGAACCGGCCCCAGGGCATCTTGGATGTCCCCGCCACCAATGCCCCGATCACCCGCACCCCCGTGATCCAGCGCTGGACGAAAATCGTCTTGTCCCCATGCTTGTGAAAGAAGCGTTCCACATAAGCCAGTCGTTTCTGCGTGATCAGCAGATAGCGGCCATACTGCTCAATGAACGGACGCCCGAGGCGCCGCCCAATATAGAAGCTGACATTGTCGCCCAGGATGCAGCCAACCGTCGCCAGCAGGATGACAGAGCCCAGATTGAGATGTCCGTGGTGGGAATAGAACGAGGCGATGATCAAAATGGTCTCTCCGGGGACTGGCAAAGACGCGTTCTCTGCCATGACCCCCAGGAAGAGGACCAAATAGCCATAATCATCGACATACGGTCGGAAGAGCTCGATCCACTGGATGACGCGTTCATGCATACGGAGCGCGGGACCGTACCACGGCATCCTGTGCCAGTCAAGGAGGGGGCGAACTCGCCTTGACAGCCCGGGGGCTCGCCAGTACCATCATGGCCACTGATGCCGAGCGTTTCCGTCCGCACGAACAGCACCTGCCTTTCGTGATGCATCCCCTCATCGCCCTGGCTTTCTTTTTCGCGCTCTCCGTCGCTGACCCGGCCTACGCCCAGGTTGCCGTCACGATTCTACACACCAGCGAACATCACGGCACCATTCAGCTGATCGAACACGGCCCGTTCGCCGGACTCGGGGGAGTTGAACGGCGTGCCGCCCTGATCAAACAGATCCGACAGGAAGTCGAACATCTCCTCGTCGTGGACAGCGGAGACCTCTTGATGGGAACGGCGATGTCTTCGGTGTACCGCGGCGAGGTGGACATCGCCGCCATGAATCTGA
>WNGL01008843.1_pt1 | contig 13812 bp, 10 predicted proteins | sample 5400591 | NCBI WGS metagenome assembly WNGL01 (sample SAMN13153377, study PRJNA577476) | soil metagenome | isolation source: 80 cm soil or saprolite under Garry oak tree replicate 1 | place: USA:California | collected 2016-06-15
TGATTGATCTGCCGTTCGTAACGCAGCGCCGAGGCTTGAATTTGACTGCGCTGGTAGCGAAGTTCGGTTGCGGCCAACACACCGCCAAGGTCGTCAATTCGGCGAAATTCATCCAACACGGCCGCTTCGACGGCTCGTTCGACGTTTTTCATTCCAGGCGAACCGCTCAACGCGTTCATCATGAACTTGAACAAGCCCGATTCTTCGAGCAGGATGGCTTGGGCCTGAGCCGCCAGGCGCACGTATTCCTCGCTCGGCGTCGTGAACGGCTCATCGGCGCTGTTGCTGTGGCAGGAGTTGGTCGCATTGGTGTAAGCCAGCAACAACTCCAGGGCGGTCCGGGTCAGATTGTTCTTAAAGTCCCTCGCGATGAGGGAGCGACCGCTGGTCTGCGTGTGCAGTTTGAACAACTGGGCAGGCACGCCGGCCTGGAACACATCGCGCATCCCCACCGCCCACAGTTTCCGGCACACGCGCGCCAGGGCCAAATACTCGAGGTCCAGCCCGCAATCGAGGAAGAAGGAAAGACGCGGGCCGAAGCGGTTGACGTCCAGCCCGCGCGCGCGAAACAGTTCCACGTACGTGAACCCGTTGGACAACGTGTAAGCCGCCTGCTGGACCGGCGTCGCGCCGGCCTCGGCAATGTGGTAGCCGCTAATCGAGATTGGATACCAGCGCGGCATCTGCCCGGTGGTGAACTCCACCATGTCCGTCAGAAAGCGCAGCGAAGCGTCGAGTGGAAAAATTATTTCGTTTTGCGCCTGAACTTCCTTGAGAATGTCGGCCTGGACCGTGCCGCGCAGGGTGGGCACCACGCGCGGGCCGAAGCGCCGTTGGGCGGCGGCGATGTACATCGCCAGGATGATCGGCGCCGGCCCGTTGATGGTCATCGAAACCGAGAAACGGTCGCCGCCGAGTTGGAAGCCGGCGTAGAGCCGCTCTATATCTTCTATCGTGTCAATGGCTACCCCGCCTTCGCCGACTTTGCCGAAGACACCATCGGCGTCGCTGTCCAGGCCGTAGAGTGTCGGGCCGTCGAAAGCGGTGCTGAGGCGGATGCTGGTTTGCTGCCGGGTCACGTATTTGAAGCGCTGGTTGGTGTCCTCGGCCAGACCCAGGCCGGCGAAGAGACGGGTGGGCTCCTCCGGTGGCGCGGTGCCTGGTGCGTGAGGCGCGAGGGGCGCCAGATACATCTCCGGGTAAGCTGCGTTGACGAAGGGAAACTTGCCGGGCAAACCTTCGCCATAAAGAAAGCCGGCTATTTCGCCGGGCTCGTCGGTTTGGGGCAAGGCCAGGCGCGCCAACTTCAGGCCCGTCGGCGTCTCCACGATGGGCACGCGGCCGCGAATCCTGCGCCAGCGCTGCAACAGTTCTCGCCCAAATCGCGGGTCTTTCCGCGCGCGCCGGATTTGTTGCCGCACCAGGCGGTTGTGGGCTTCGACCGCGCTGACGATATTTGCCAGGGTGCTCATCTGGGAGAAAGTGAGGCAGACAATCCTGTCTGCCAGTCCACCGCACTCACGAAATTTGCCAGGGTGCTCATCACCTTTTAAAGGTCCAACCAATCAAAGAGCTCATCCACGCCCGGATCGCGATGCCGTTTGGCGACTGTCGCGATGAGCTTCTGGCCCTTTCCGTTCAGCGCCAGACGTTGCTCCAGTTCCGAAATCGCAGTCCGGGCCGCAGGCCGATCCGATTTGTTGACGGTGACGACGTCGGCGGCTTCGAGCATCAGGATTTTTTGAAGCTGCAAGCGGCTCCCATAGTCCGGGCTCATCACCAGGACCTGTTTGTCGGCCAGCCCGCGCGCAAACGGCGCGGCTTCCTGGCCAATCCCGGCGCTCTCCACCAGGACGACATCGAACCCGGAATGCCTGAGAACTTCCAGACAACCGCGCGTTGCCATGGAGAGCCCGCCGGCTTTGCCGCCCGTGGCCAGGCTGCGCATGAAGACGCGGTCATCCTGCGCATAGACCATTGTCGCGCGGTCGCCCAGCAAGGCCCCTGCTCGGGCCAAACTCGGATCATGCGAAAGAATAGCTAGTCGGCTTTGCGGATGCGCTTTGAAGAATCTCAAGGTCAGTTCATCGATCAACGTCGTTTTGCCTGCTCCACCGGGTCCCGTAATTCCTATGACCGGAGTTGAGCGTTGCGGGTTGGGAGCTGCGGGTCTGCCGCCGGCCTCGACCGCGCTGAGCGCCTTGGCGATCTGGCGGTCCGAGAGTTTCCGTTGCCCGTTCCTGGCGGAATAAGTCCTGCTCCGGCTGCCGTAGGTTCGCTTGACGAACTCAACCATCTCAGCCAAAGACGAGCCGGGGAAAAAGATTTGGTCCACGCCGGAGCGCTTCATCAGTTTGGCGTCAGCGCCAGTGATCGTGGCGCCGCCGCCGCCGAACAGACCGATGTCGCCCGCGCCTCGGCGGCGGAGCCGGTGCAGGACTTCGCCGAAGAATTCCACGTGCCCGCCGTTGTAGGAGGACAGGCCGATGGCTCTGGCGTCCTCTTGAATCGCCGCGCGCACAATATCCGCAACTGATCGGTGATAGCCCAGATAAATCACTTCGATGCCATGACGCACCAATTCCAGGTTGATCGTCATGATGGCGCTGTCATGGCCGTCACAAAGCGGCACCGCAGTCAAAACGCGGACCGCTCGTTTGTGAAGCCTGCGGCGATGAGACGGGGTGGACTGATGCACGGCGTTCATGTTCATTCAAAGTCCGTGGCAAAACCTAAGCCACCGCCCGGTGGCGGGCAACCGTGGCCGCGGCCCACCTGCCCCGGCCGGATTGAGAGAGGGGCCAGGGGGCAATGGGGCCGTCACGCGTTAGCCGAAAACATGCGCCGCCGGCAATCACCTATGCCATATTGGGGTGCTGATGCCGCGAACTGAGGCAGTCCGCGGTAAACACCCAATCAACTAGTTGCTCGGTTGCATCTCGGCAAGGCAAGGGCGAGAGTGGAAAAGGTTGGCCACAGTACGCGACCGCCAACCGGATCGGGTTCCCAAGTGGAGAAGTCGTTTCGAATGATGAACGTGCACAGAGCAGACAATGGCGTGCCAGTTGATTCAAAATTTTGCACCAGGACCAGCCCGGTTTCTAGAAATGGGTAGCAATTCAAAGATTCTTTCGCGGTCAAAAGCGTTTCAGGGGGCAGGCGGTGCGGAAAAAAACGCCTTCGCGTCCGCGCAGACGGAAGCGAGCAAATGTCGTCCGAAGATCGAATAACCCGGGAGCACGATGCCAAAAGCTCGGCCAAGACCGCCGTACCTAGATTATGTGTCGTGGATGATGACCCGGATCTGCAGTTATTCTCAAGGGATATTGCAGATATAGGACACTTTTGTCTTGTCGGCTCATTCTGTAGCGCCGAGCAAGCATTGGAAGGGCTGCCACGGAAGCGGCCCGATGTGGTCTTGATGGATGTTCGCCTGCCTGACATGTCAGGCGTCGAGTGTACCGAGAAACTCTCCACGCTGTTGCCAGAGTTGGCCATCATTATTCTCACTGGTTATCCGGACCGTTCAACTTTTTTCAGGTCACTGCTGTCGGGCGCCAGGGGTTTCCTGGTCAAGCCACTCTCTGCAAAAGAGGTGATAAGCGCTATTAACAACGTCCTCAATGGGGATGTCGCGCTGGCGGGGGAAGCGATCACGTACCTTTTTGAGGTTTTTCATCGGTTTAGACATCTCCGTCGTGAAGCCGGCTTAACGCAGCGTGAAGAAGAAATCTTGGCGTGCATATTCGAAGGGTTGCAAGATAAAGAAATCGCTTCAAAACTCGGAATCGGCTCGGCCACTGTGCACACTCACATGCACCGGCTGTTTGAAAAATTGGGCGCCCATTCAAGACGGGAAATCATCGTCAAATACCTAAAGCTCGCTTGACGCAGTTGCGCACCACCCACGTGCGAAGGGTAACCCACTGATCATCAACCCGGCCGCTTTGCTACTATTCAAGTTTGGGCCATAAAAGAATATGCAGATTTTGCTACCTCGAAATGTGTGCTGTGGCCGTTTTATCAAAGTACGCGGGCTTCATGGGGCGCTTGGCGAAGGGTGCGTGATTGGTTTCGGAGCACGAAATGCCGTTCTGAGTTTATGGTGAATGATGTAGGCAAAGCGGTCGTTTGGGCGGGAGCTTATTTGGGTGCCATTGCTATTAACGAGAGTATTGCTGTACCGCTTCTTGGCACGGCGGCTTTCGTTCTATCCGGCCTGCTATCCGGCGTCTGGTGGCTGGGACGGAAGCTTCAAAGCTTGGAAGATGGCCAGAATGAAATCCGGCGCTGGTTGAAGGGTCTCCCATGCGACGAGTGCAAGCTTGGGAAGCAGAAGAAGCCGGAGGCAAAAAATAAGGCCCGCACCGTCCGTGATTATTGGCAATGAGAGCGAAACTTGTATCAATGCTGCTATGTTTGCTGCCGCTTGCGGGCTGCGCCTACATGCATTCGACAACGACCCGAGCCACCGAGCAGCCGCCTTTCGCACCGTGAGCGGAAAGATCAACGTGCACTGCTTAAAGATATGACGCGGCCAGTGACACCCGAGCCGCTTGAACGGCGGGCGTGGATCCTCCTGGCCCTTGTGGCTGCCTGCCTCCTTGGCTGCCACAGAAGGCCGCCGCTATCCTCCTGGCTCCTGCCCTCAGCAGGTACCTATGAGCTCGTGCCTACTAACGCCGTTTTCCTGGCCGGCACAAACCACGGCCCGCGAATCGACGTCGGCATCGAGTTTTCGGTCTTAAACACAAGCATCTCCGCCATGCCTCGCCGCTCCTACACCATCGACCTGTTCATAGACGGAACCCCCATTTGCTGGAACCACGCGATCGCCACGATACCGCCGAACGAAAAGGACGATTACACATCCAGGACTAAGCTGGCCCCTGGACAGCACTCGTACAACCTTTTGGTTACACTCTCAAAGTCTGCGCGGGAATTCCGCAAGGCCACCAACGAGCTGAAGGGCACGTTCGCCGTGAAGGAGCAGGCAGCAAACAAGTGAGATTTGTTTTTGCGCTATTTTTTGCGTAGCGTGTCAGGAAATAACGCATAGGATAAAGGCCGAGACACTCTCAGCGGAGGAATGGCGTCAGATCACCGCTCCCAAAGCTGTTCAAGGCGCCGCGCCCGATCGCCGCATCGTCTGAGGTCATCAGTCTTGCTGGCTCAGTTGAGCAAGGCATCGAAGGAAACGTCGCCGTGCCCGTTGAGTATGAGGCAGCGCCCGCGAGCACCCGCGAAGAACCTCCTTTTGTGGCCCTCTCCTTCGCACTACCATCAGCGCAGTCGGGAGCCGCGCGACCTGCCCTCGGACAACGCATCTTCTGACGCTACGCGCAATTCCGAATGTCGCCATACGAGAACCTAAAGGACGAACTCAGGGCGACGCCAAAAAAATGGCTCCTCACCGGTGTCGCCGGTTTCATCGGCTCCAATCTGCTCGAAACGCTCATCAAACTCGACCAGCGGGTGACCGGTCTGGACAATTTCTCGAGCGGCAAGAAAATGAACCTCGACGAAGTCCGGGAATCGGTCGAGGCGGCACAAAGGGCGCCTCTCAATAATCGCGCTGCCTATTCAAGGCATCGGCGAATCATCGGCAGCCCACTCCTTCACACGCCCGCAGTACCTTGCCGATCACCCGCGCGAGCTGCCTCGGCAGATTACCGTGACCTCCGAAGGATCACGGAGCCGGGCTGGTCGTGTTCAGTGGGTTTCCTTAGGAATTTGAGACTTGGGATTGTTTTGGGGGTTGGATTTTGGGGGTTCAATCGAGAAAAGAACGAGTGGTCCTGCGCGTATCCTGGTTTACTGACGCCCAAGAAAGTGTGGGTGTGTAAATGTCTCTGCTTGTTTCATTCCAAAAATCGTGTCAATTTGCCCCGAATGAATCTAAGATCTCAAGCCGATAGAAATTCAACAGCCCAGCAGCAAAAGAAGCAGTTCCGCTCGCCAAATTATTCGTGAAACCACCGTTCCTAAAGGCGCGTCTGAAAAATCTTCCTCCTCTCCTCCTCAGGAGGAGAGGGGTGGGGAGAGGAGGCCGTTTTCTCACCTCGTCTTTCCTTTTCTTTCTAATTTTCAGACACGCTCAAAAGGCCCTACTCCTGACCTTGGCCATCCTATGGAGCCACTGGTGCCAGAGCGAACCGGGTGGCGGCGTTATGCTCGCGATCGCACCCACTAATACCAATGCCATTATTTCCTGGCCGTACCCGTCCCGAGGGTTCGGGCTCGAATTTGCGACCAACCTGGCGGGCATGACGAATTGGCAGCCCGCGACCGGAACGTCGGTTTCCAATAGTGGCCTCTGGCAGGTCACCGCGCCAGCCAGCCAGCCGAGCGGCTTCTTTCGCTTGAAGAATCATCTGCAATATTTCGGATTCTGGGCAGGGTCAGTGGCCCCGGGTGGCTCGATCATCGAGCAGCGCGGGTCTGTCAATTTCACGATGAGTTACGGCCCGGGACCTTCCGCAGACCTGGCCGTGGCCTCAGGAATGAAGCTTATGTTTTTTGCGCCGGACTTCAGCGACCCCAATGTCCAAGCCCAGCTCGACGCGATGCGGCCATACGCCAGTAATATGCTCGCCTTCTTCACGAGGGATGAACCCGATTGCGTTGCCAATGGGAACACTAATAAATTGGATCAGCTCATCGCCTCGATTGAGTCTCAGGTGAGCCAACTGAGAGCGTCATTCCCGCAGGTTCCAACCATGATGACACTTGGGTGCGCCTTTTGGAGTTATAGTAATTTCCGCATCCCGCAAGGTATCGATTACATCGCGCTTGAAAGTTATGGGAGTTCGGGCGATCCGGGCGCCACTCGAAACGAATGGATGTCCAAGCTCGCGTTCTTGGGGCCTTACCTGAACAGCTCCCAAAGAATTTTTCTGATGCCGGGCGCCACCGAAGGGTATGGGACGGAAACTCAGCTTATCCAAAAGGCGAACGACATTTTCACGTACGCGCAGACAGATCCCCTGGTCCTGGGCGTGTTTCCGTTCGACTGGTACAGCGACAATTATGATTGTGCCAGCGCCGGCGTCTTCTGCGGAAACGGGGTTCCAACTACGAATTACTCGATCAGCGTCATCGGCAACCGGAGCGCCCGCGATCTGCCCAACTTGCGCGCGCGCTATATCCAGATCGGTCGATCGATCATGAATGGCGCTTTTTTGGACGTGGGCGCCGGCGATCCTTCCATCCAATTTCTGGGCGGTCCCAGCCTGCCTGCATCGCCGTGGATCCCTTCGCAATCTGGAGGAACGGATGGAACAACGTCCATCGTCGATTTTTTCGACCCGGACCTCGGGGCCACCAACCAGTGCCTGCGAATCAACTCGGGCGCAAACGCCAACGAATGGTATGTTGGCCCCTTGGCCCTGGATGAATTGGCCGTCGGGACGCGATTTCGCCTTGCGGCCTTCACGGGTACGGGCAAAGAAAATCTCTTGTGTCTGACCACTCACTCGACGCCGTTATCTCCGGCCCCCGCCATCACCCTCGTCAATGGCCGATACAAACTCTGGAATTATGTCAACTCGGACACTGAGCTGATGGACATCGGCCCGGCCATAACGAACGCCTGGCACATGGCCTATCTCTACGCGCGGAACGACGGCTTGGTTAAGTTATGGTGGGATGACAATTTGGTTTTTGATGGCCCGGCGCCGCTGGTCAATCCCTTCGATGGCTACGTCGAATGGGGCAGCGGCTCGTGGCAGTACGACGCCACAACGACCGTGGACTTTGATTGGGTCGCCTACGGGGATCATTTTTAGGCACTTGGTCCTTTGACTTGGAGGCCTGTGCGGGGCTACGATCTCAAGGCCCTTTATTGACGCCCAATCTTCGGCCAGTTTTGACGCGACCGCTTTCTGCATGCCCTCTGGACAGTCCTTAGCGCATCTGGATCCGTTGAGCAGTGATGTAAATGACCTTCTGGCGGAAACGCTGTTGAAGCCGTTGCCGGAGTTGTGACATGTACAATTGAACCTCGGAGCTGTCGTCCACATCTGTCCAAAGCTTGACCAATTCATCCTCCACGAGTTGGCCCTCATCCACCCACATGCCACTGACGCGTCCCGGCTCCAAGGTAGCGCCGCCGAACCGGCGGGCTAATTCGATTTGGGTTTCGGTGATGTATTCTGCGGGGACGGGTTTGCCCTCAGGAAATTTGAGCGGCAGCAATATGAGATAGCGCGTGTCGCTCATAGTTAAATGGTTCGCGAGCCAGCACTGTATAAGGGATAGCCAACCGGTCCAGCACGCCGAGTCCCTCCTCCGCAACCAGAAAGCGGTTACCCTCAAGGCAAGTCACACGCATCCGACGGCCTATTTCGAGGATACCTTCAGATTCCCGAGCCCGCTCCGTGATCCTGAACTCGACCATGTTCATGCTTGCAGCCTATGTCGGTTTCAAATCCAAGTCAAGGGCGTGCCGGGGACGCTGGACGGTCCGATGGCGCGTTGGCTGGGGCAATTTATATGCGTGCGCAGCGATTCGACGCGCTGGCAAGCACTGGTCTTCGCCGACAAATCTGTCGAGGTAATTGACTAATTGACTGACACCCGATATACGCCGCCCGTATCTCCTGCTCCGCCATGCTTTGGATGTCTCCGCAGCCCGACTCTCAAGCATCAAGGCAATGACACTTGGAGAGCACCGAGAGAGCGCCATAGAGGAAATTTTTTTGTTGCAATTTCGCTGGAGGCTTCGCATGATTGAAAAGCTTCTCGAACGAAGAGCCGGTCGCTGGATTTAACCACCCACTGGCTCGACGGGGCAGGAAGAAAGCCTGATGAAGTGGTCGTAAACCCACCACCCAAACCAGGAGACATAAATGACCACACGTAAAGTGCTGGGCGGACCTAAGACTCTGCCCATGACCGTAAAGAATACCGGCTTTCTATTAGACCGGCTCGGACAGGATTGTCACCCCCTTCAGTTTCTGCGTGAATTAACGCAGAATTCCATAGAAGCCATAAAACGGACCCAGAAATCAGGCCAAATCATTTGGGATGTCGATTGGAACGGCCTTGAACTTCGAGGTGATGGCATAATGAAATTGTGCGTAATCGACACTGGCGACGGGATGACAGGCCAGGAAATGGTCGAGCACATCAATAAGTTATCCTCATCCGGGGCTGAGCAATCTCTAAGCGGGAACTACGGCGTCGGTGCGAAGATTGCCGCCGCAACACGCAACCACGAAGGGCTGATTTACCTTTCCTGGAAGAATGGCCAAGGTTCGATGATTCACCTTTGGCGTAATCCGGACGATGGAACATATGGACTTAAGCAGCAGGAACGGTCGGATGGAACGTACTGTGATTACCTTGACCTTGACGATGCCGCGAAGCCGGACGTGATTGGCTATCATGGAACAATGATTGTTCTCCTGGGGAAATCCGCAGATAGCAGCACTATTGATCCGCCGGCGACGGCGCTGGGCCCCTCGAGGTGGATGGCGAGGTATCTCAACTCGCGGTACTTCCGGTTTCCGCAGGAGGTCACCGTCAGGTGCCGGGAGGGATGGAACTTCCAGCGTTCCGATAAAGATAGAAATCTCCTGCGGACATTGCACGGGCAGGAGCGTTACCTTAAAGATCACGCCCAGACAAGCGGTTCTATCGAGCTCGATCCCAGTGCCACCGCACATTGGTGGATTCTACGCGAGGAGCCGGCGATTACGAACAATAGTGGATTCATCGAATCAGCGGGTCATATAGGAGCTCTTTATCAGGACGAGCTTTACGAATTGGCAAATGCTCGCAGTGGAACTGCGCGACTGCAACAGTTCGGCGTGATCTTCGGAACGCGGCAAGTCGTGATTTACATTGAACCTGATCCCACAAAGGCAGGGCGACTGACAACAAACACAGCACGAACAAATCTCTTGATAAATAACGAACCTCTACCATGGGCGGACTGGGCAACTGAGTTCCGGGAGAAAATGCCGAAAAAGCTCAGTGACTTCATACAAGAAAAGGGCGCAGCGTCGGAAAATGCCGACCATACGAAATCAATTCGCGATCGGCTCAAACCATTGCTCGATCTTTTTAAAGTTAGTCGTTACCGCCCCAGCCGTTTCGGTGAACTCGAGCTCGATGATGAGCAGAGGGTTCGCGGGGGTCGGCCTCGTGCGGGAGTAGGAGAATCGGAGAGTGGTGGAATGATCGGAAAAAGTTCGAATAAGCGAAGTGGAATGCTCGGGAACATATACTCGCTTTTCGAGAAGAAGAACGGCAGTCCCGGCGAACGTACTCAACCTGATCCATTTCCGGTTGTAAAATGGATCAGCGCCCGTGACGGGACACGTGAATCAAATACTCTAGAAGATCGGGCGGCAAAATTTATCGAGGAGCAGAACCTTCTGCTGATCAATGCCGATTTCCGAGTATTCAGCGACATGGTCGCCCGCTGGAACAAGGAATGTGGAGGCGGCGAAGCAGTCAAAAAAACTGTGGAGGATGTGGTTCGCGGTTGGTTCGAACAGGCATTAGTGGAAACGGTCATGGGTATTCAAGCATTGAAAGGATCACGGGAGTGGACGCTGCAGGACCTGCAAAGCGCACTCTCAGAACAGGCGCTCTCCGCTGCGGTAATGCAGCGGTACCACGTGAGTGTAAATGTGAAACGCGAACTGGGCGCTAAACTCGGAAAACGTCAGCCTCAATGAGTCCTTTTCACACCTCGCCATCTCGCGGGTTTCTTGGCGTCGCCGCTGAAAGCTGTCCCGAAACCGACCAAATCGAACGGCCTCGTCGGTGGCTCGCGTCAAAGTTGTCCCCGGGCTGCCGCCACCAGGTGTTTCGTAACTAGGCGTTCTCTTTGAACATGGCCACTCTCGACATGCCTAATTTGTCCGACGAGATCTTTCACTTCGTAACCACAAAGAAACCGGTACTCTTTTCCGGCTCCGGGGTCGGCAAGCCGGTCGGGATGCCGCTTTGGCCTGAATACCTTGATCATTTGGCGAATGTTTGCGAAGCATACAAGGACGTCCTCTCAGCACAGCTGATTAAGCAAAACGTCGCACACGGCAACCTCATACAAGCAGCGGGTATTTATCAGCTGTGCTCGGCAATACCAGACGGCGAGCGTTTGAAGGAGCTTGCCAAACCATTCACTGAGCACATCGAAGATGCGAAGCTCGATCTAATAAAGCCCGTCTTTGAACTACCATTCGGGGCAGTTGTGACCACAAACTATGACCGCTCACAACACGACGCGTTCGCCCGTGCGCGTCAGCGTGCCCCGATGCAGCTCGAGCTCGACGACGGCACGCTGCGGGGCGGGGCCCTTCGAACCGGCTTTTTCATTGCTCCAGTCCATGGACGCGCCGAACTGCCGCAAAGTATGGTGTTGTTTCCAAATACATACGAACAACTGGACCAAAATCAGATCTACAAGGACTTTCTCCTGACACTCCTCAACGAGCGCCCGTGCCTATTCCTCGGCTTTTCGTTCGTTGATCCGGCGATCCGGCACGTTCTGACACTTTACGAAAAGCAAGCTGGCCCGGCGTACAAAACCCTTCACTGCGCGCTGCTACCAGGGGACTCGTCGAATGAGCTTCGTCAGCTCTTGATGAAGCTCAATATCCACACTCATTTCTACGACCCAAACGAAAGTCATCGCGGGCTATGGCGAGCATTGAACAAAGCACAGGCACGGTATAAAGGAGGAATTGCCGCCCCCGAACCGATTCCACTCGGAGACTCGTTAGCACGGCTCCTCGCGGAAGGCACAGTGAGAAAAATGGGTGAAAATTACTTCACCGGCGGTCCGGAGCCAGAGCTGTTAACGAGACACCTCGCGACCCTCGTCTCAGGGGTTGCAAACCGTATGAAGGTGAGAGAGGGCATCGTGCTCCCTACGACAGATCAAACAATGGTTCGCGAGGGACTGGAACGCATCTTTATCCTGCGCGCTTGGGATTTGGCGGCACACTATGCTGGCGGCGGAGCAGGCTATGGAACGGACCTCAATGGTGTCGTTCACGAAGTCCTCGCTGACTTGGCAAAGTCTAAAGCTGCCTCAGAGCTGGCGGCAATGGAGCGGTCAGTGATCAATCTGCTCACCGCCCCTTCAGATCGTGAGGCGGAGCATCTTGCCGAAGTGGGCCGAACTGCATTCGGCTTACAGCTGGTGCTATCCACACCACGTCAGGCGCTTCTCCAGCGCCACTCACTGCCGCAGATCGTCTATTTCGACGCGAGCGTCCTCCTACCAACATTGGTACCAGGCCACCCACTACGCCCAGTTTATAGAGATGCAATAAAAAGATTACGAGAGGCGGCAAACCAGGCCGGAACGAGGTGCGAACTGATCGTCGGGAGGCCGTTCCTTAACGAAATCGTCTCGCACCGGGAAATTGCTCTCCGGTTAGTACGGGCGCAGAGGCTGGAGCGACCGGAATCCCTCAATCGGATCATTTCGTTCTACGGCGCTGAGAACGTCAACGTTTTCGTGAGCGCTTTTGCCACCCACGTTGCGAAGGCGCAAGCCACAGGCCACAAGCCGCCGAAGTTTGCCGATTTTCTCAACCAGGTAGCGCCGTATCAGGACGAAAATGCGCTCGCTGCTTACTTACAGAAAACCGGAATTCAGGTGGTGGCCATAGACTTCAGGACTAAGAACAATGTTCAGTTCATCCACGTGTTCAACCCATTGACCAGCTCTTACGAAAAGAAGTCTTATGACCCGATTTCTCCGAAGAAGAAGGTCCTCGTTCAGCACGAGGCAACGCAACTCGTTCAGCTACAACTCGACGCTCAGTCCGGCAACCGGTCGGTCTTTGTCTCGGCGGATCGGGGCCTGCGGCGCGCCCTCCTTGCGAGCCCAGAACTTCGCTACTTCGCCGGCATGGTCATTCCCCCAGAAGGGTTCGTCGGGCTGGTGGACATCATGGTCGGCCTAAAGGCAGACAGGCGGTCCCTAGCTCGGCTCATTTGGGCAGCCCCTCGCAAGGATGCGGAACAAGCCACGCGGGATTACTTGGTCCGGCACGCACTTAAGCAAATGGATGCCGCGGTTGCATCGCAAATGCCGGACGTTATCGACCGGGTCGTGAATAGGGCCAGACAACAGATCGAAGATGCCAACTTTGACATGACGAGCGCACACGATGTCGAAGACGTCGCCCGCACTGCCCGGTTCATGGATCGCCTCGAAGAGGATTTCTTCGACAACATGAAGTGGTGGATGGAAAAACACGAGGAGGAGGTCAGTAAAGAGCGTAAAAGCAGTCGAAAGAAATAGCCACTGACAAGACACTCGCCTCGAATTTGTCCTCCTATCATGGTCGAACGACCAATCCTGCAAAGTATTTGAGCCTCGTTCCCTCGGCTGCTACGTTCTTGGGTGCGCCCTGGGCAACCAATGCAGGGCGGCGAAAGAGACTTTTAACGAACATCCGGATTTGTTGTTATGTTAAACATTCCTGTGCTGCGCTGGGGGGCCGGCGTTACACGAGCCTCGAGGTTGATAACGTCATTCGCTTTTCCACGGGCGAAACGCTCGCCAAAGTGAGCCAGGCCAATCCCGGTTTGCTCGCCAAAGACATTCGCCAGGCGCAGCACGCCCGCGACGTGCTCTGCGAAATTCCCATCCGCAACCTCATCCGCATGATGCAGAAAGCCGCCGACCTTTACAAAGACGCGACATTGCCGATGGGCGACGGTGTGCAGTCGCCCGCCGATTTCGCGCGCCAGCACTCCGCTTCGACCGGCCCGCCCGAACACATGTGCAAAGCGAACATGGCGAAAAACCATTTCGTTCTCTCGAACATGGATCGCATA
>WNGL01006457.1_pt1 | contig 13809 bp, 10 predicted proteins | sample 5400591 | NCBI WGS metagenome assembly WNGL01 (sample SAMN13153377, study PRJNA577476) | soil metagenome | isolation source: 80 cm soil or saprolite under Garry oak tree replicate 1 | place: USA:California | collected 2016-06-15
CCCGCGTCGCGAGCACGCCCCCCAGCGTCAACCCCCGGGTCCCCAGGTGATCCGGATCGACCGCCGCGCTCACGGAACCTCGTCGCCTCCTGCGCGCACATCGGCGGTGCCGGCTCCCGCTCCTACCCGCGCAGCGAGCGTCCCATCTCCTCCCGGCCACGCGCCGGGCGCCCCGCCGCCTGCCCCCCGCCAGCCGGAGAGAGGTCCCGCGAAACGGGCCGATGCCCACCCGCATCACGGGCGTCGCCGCAGGCGCCGTGGCGGAGGCCCCGCTCAGGGGCGGTAACCCGCAGTTCCCTCGAGCGACGCCCCGCCTGGAGGCCTGCGTCAGCCCGCTCCGTCGCCACGTCATGAGGGTGGTGTGGGGGGGGGAATCGCCATGCGAATCCTGGTCGTCGAGGACGAGGCGGACGCGCGGCAGGCGCTCGTCGACATGCTCCAACGAGCGACCTTCGAGACGGTGGCGGCCGAGAACGGCCGTGCGGCACTGGAGGTGCTGTCGCGCTTCCGGCCCGACGCCATCGTGCTCGACCTGGCCATGCCCGACATGGGAGGCGACGAGCTGGTCGAGGCGCTCCGCAGCGACCCGCAGTCGAGGGCGGTGCCGGTGGTGATCATGTCGGAGTGGGCGCGAAGCATCGCGCCACCAGCGCCGGTCGCGGCCTGGTTGCCGAAGCCGTTCGCGCCGGAGGAGCTCCTGTCGCTGCTGCGGCGCCTCGTGCCGCCGCCCGCGCCGCTGCCGAGCAATCCCGCCGCCTGACGTCAGTGCCGCACCTCGACCGGCCGGTCGGACTGGCGCTGGCTCACCTCCGCCTGCCACTCGACGTCCTCCAGCGGCTGGCCCAGATCGTCGAGCTCGCGGTCGAAGGCGTGGTCCTTCATGATGATGGTGGCATGCGTGGACGGCGGTAGCTGGAGCGCCGACCTGGACTGTTGGAGCATGGCGCCCTCCTTTCGGCGGCAAGTCTGCTCCGGTGCGAGCGAAGCTGCGCGGTCCGGGAGGAGGGGCCCCAGGCGACCGCCGAAACGCGCGCGGCCAGGCGCGCAGCCCCGAACGGACCGCGCGCCGCTCAGCCACCCTCTTCCCCGCCGGGGACAGGGCTTCCTTCACGCCATGCGGACTTCCTGCAAGCCCGCTACGACTCCGTGCGCAGGACTCGCCCCTCGGCCGTCCCCACCGCCGCCGGCTGCTCCTCCCCGAGCATGCTCCAGCCTCCCATGAGGACGAGCGCGATCCAGGTGGCGTCCGCGAGCGCCAGGTGCACGAGCTGCATCCACACCGGGGCGAGCAGGAGCAAGTTCGCCACCCCGGCGACGAGCTCCACGAGCACGAGCACCGCCAGGAGCAGCGCCGCCTGCTGCACGCGTGGATCGGCGCGTTGCCGAGCCGCCGCGGCGGCGGTCACCACGATGAGGCCGGCTGCGACGAGCGCGGCGAAGGGGTGCACCACCCGCAGACGCAGCAGGACGTGCGCCCCGCCGGCGAGCTCGTCCGCGAGACCCTGGGTGAAGCTCACTGCGGGGAAGAGCGTGTCGCCGAGCGCCGCCACCGCTCCGCTCACCCCCGCCAGCAGCACGGCAGCCAGGCTGAAGGCGAGGAGCCGCGTGAGGCCGCCCGGCCTGATCTGCACCCGCCCCTCGCCGCCGCTCCAGCCGGCGGTGAGCGCCAGCGCGCCGAGGAGCAGGAAGGTATTCACCAGGTGGAGCGCCATCGCCCAGCCGCGCCCGGCCGAGGCGTCCTTCGCCACCCAGCCGAAGAGCACCAGTCCCGCGCCGAGCAGCGCCTCGACGGCGATCAAGGCGAGCGCGGCCCCGGCTGCGGAGCGCGCCGCGTGACCGCGCGCGAAGAGCCACCGCGCCCAGAGGAAGAGCACCACCACCAGCACGAGCGCGAGCCCGCTCGTCGCGCGGTGCGTGAGCTCGATCGCCATCTCCACCCCCGGCGAGCGCGGCAACACCTGCCCGTCGCAGAGCGGCCAGTGCTGTCCGCACCCCGCGCCCGAGCCGGTGGCGCGTACGAGCGCGCCCCAGGCGATGACGAGCACGTTCACGGCGAGCGCAGACCAAGCCAAGCGGGCGAAAGCTCTCATGCGCGTCTTCAAAGCACCCGCCGCGCCCGCTGGCAACGACTGCCGGCCCGCCATCCCAAGCGGGACTCTGCCGCGACGTGGGCACCAAGCCCGTCATCGACCAGGTGCTGGAAGAGCTGCGCCCGTCCCTTCCAGACCGCGAATGCCGTGGCGGAGCGCCCCGTGAGGGCCGGGGGCGGGTCGAGAAAGCCCTCCCCTACGTTCCTGAGGCCATCGTTCCCAGAAGGGGGTGAGTTGCTGTAGGCTGGCGGCCGTGCTGGCGCCGCTTCTCGCCTCCCTCGCTGCCCTCGCGCTGGCCGCCTCGGCATCCGCTCCGGAGAACCTTCGCGAGATGGCCCTGTCCGCCTCCGGCGGGACGGTCGATCGCGACGTCCTCGCGTCGACGCTGTCAGTCTCCGGCGGCGCCGAGGCGCTGCGCGAGGCCGCGCTGGGCGCGCTCGCGCCGGCGCCGGACAAGGTGATTCGCGTCACCCGCTCGTTCGGCACCGTCCACATCGATCACAAGGCGCACCTGGCGCGAAAGGCCCACTGCAAGGACTGCCACGGGACGGGGCCCGTCACGAAGATCGAGTTCACTCCCCGCATCGCCCACGACCGCTGCATCGGGTGCCATCGCGAGGAGAAGCGCGGTCCGATGAAGTGCCGCGAGTGCCACGCCGTGCCGGACCCGGCGGCGCCCCCCGTGCAGCAGCTGGCCTTAGGGACGGACGCAAGCCTGACTGCGACCCCCTCACCCCGCCCCTCTCCCTCGACGGGTGAGAGGGGGGAAGGAATCCTGGCCTCGGCGCCGAACTCGAGCGCGACACTCTCCGGGGCGAATCGGTTCCCCTCCTTCGACGCGCCGGCTCCGAGCGGACGAGGCTTCACGCGCGTCCTCTCCATCGGCTGCTCGGCGCTGAGCGGCGCCGGACAGGGCACCGCCGCTGGACCTGCCGTGTACTTCAGCGCGCGCGACGACGACATGCTCGTCTCCTTGAGCATCGAGAACCCCGGCCGGACGCTCGGGATGCTCGGCGCCGGCATGGTCCAACACCTGAAGCAGCGCTGGAACGCCGTCTACACGGTGCTGGGCGGCTTCGATGCCTCGGAGAAGCCCTCCCTCGCGGTCATGCCGGCACTCGGGGCCCGGGCAGGCATCGAGTGGCTGGGAGAGCGAACCACCTTCGGGCTGTCGGTGACCGGGGTCTCCGACCTGGTCCGCCGGACGGACGCCCTCGGGGACCAGGTGGGTGGTGTCACGTTCGCGGTCGCCGCCACCGTCGGCTGGGTCGCCGCCGAGCGCTGAATCCCTCGCGCTGAAGATCAGCTTCCCAGTTCCAACGTGTGGCAATATCCCACATTCACCGCAATATCCGGCGGCGGCCGTCGGTTGGGGTACGCGCCAGCATGAACAATCACCATCCCTCGTCCCGCGTCCACACGGCCTCGGAGCTGCCCCGCGCGCGAGTCCCGGTGCCGGTCCCGAGCTCGTCCGACGTGCTGGCGCTCGTGCTCGACCGCTGTTTCGCCGTCGAGTATCAGCCCATCATCGACCTTGCCACGGGCGCCACCATCGCCCACGAGGCGCTGTCGCGCTTCTTCGACGTGCAAGGCCGGCCGGTCCCGCCAGGGGCCGTGTTCGCTCGGCTGCACGAGGACCCCTCGCTCCTCCTCTATGTCGAAGCGGAGACAAAGCGATTTCAGATCGAGAACGCGCCCGCCGGGCCGCTCCACCTCAACGTGGATCCGGACAGCTTTCACGCCGGCCGCAACGGGACCGATGGCAACGCGCTGCTCGACGTGCTCCAGTCGCACAGCGCGCCGGTGGTGGTCGAGGTCATCGAGACGATGAGCTACGCCGACGCACGCCTCGGCCGTGAGCTCGTCCGGGCGCTGCGGGCGCGCCACATGGTCATCGCGCTCGATGACGTCGGCGCGCCCGACACGCTCATCTCGCTCGAGGTGCTGAAGGAGGCCGACGTGCTGAAGCTCGACGCCTCCTGGCTCCTGCGCATCGCCGATCCGCGCGAGCGCATCATCCTCGACGCGATCTTGGCCCTCGCCCGCCGGCTGGGCGCGCGGACCGTGCTGGAGGGAGTCGAGACCCCTGCCCAGCTCGAGCTGGCGGTCGCTCTCGGCGTAGATGCCGTGCAGGGATTTCTGTATCGCGGCCAATTCACGACCCGCGCCGCCTGACCGGCACCCCTGCGTCCCTGCGACATTCCGCCTCAGTCACAGTCCTCCCCCTGCCGGCCTCCTTCGATCGGGCGGCAGGAGGGACCGGGATCCGCCGAGGCACATGGGGTTCGAGTTCGGGGGGGAGGCGTCGCCACCGCCGTTCCAGGAGCGCTCGCGGGGGGCGCTTCTGGGGCTGGCGGTGGGCGACGCGCTAGGCACGACGCTCGCCTTCCGGGAGCCGAAGTCGCCACCTTTCCCGCAGCTCGCCACCGGGCCCCACCGTGACATGGTCGGCGGCGGTCCGTTCAAGCTCGTCGCCGGCCAGGTCACCGATGTCACGCAGATGGCGTGCTGCCTCGCCGCCTCGCTGCGCGCCCGAGGACGCTTCGATGCCGCCGGAGTGGCGGCACGCTACGTCGGCTGGCAAGAGCACGCCTTCGAGATCGACGGGCAGATCGCCGCGGCCCTGAACGCCATCCGCGAGGGCGCTGCGCCGCTCGAGGCGGGCGAGGTCGTCTGGGCGCGCTCCCCGAAGCCACCGGCCGGCAACGCCTCGCTCGCGCGCACCGCGCCCATCGGCGTCCTCGTGCCAGGGCCCGAGGCGCGCCGCGCCGCCGCGCTCGCCGACTGCGCCATCACCCACCATGACCCGCGCTGCCGCCTCGCCTGCGCCGCCTTCGACGCCGCGCTGGCGGTGGCCATTCGCGGCGCCGCCGCGCCCACCGTGCTGCGCGACGCGGCCGCCCGCGAGCTGTGGGATGCAGCCCCCGCCCTGCGCGGCGAGAAGAACACCTCCGGCGACCGCGTCAGCGCCGCCGTGCACAATCTCGAGGAGGACCTCGCCCTCGCCAGCCGCGACGATCCGCAGCTCTTGCACGGACCGGTCCATCTCCACCGCAGCCAGGGCTTCGTGCGCGTCGCCTTCCGGCTCGCCTTCTGGGAGCTCCTGCACGCGCCGTCGTTCGAGGCGGGGCTCGTCGACGTGGTGAACCGTGGCGGCGACGCCGACGCGAACGGCGCCATCACGGGGGCGCTGCTCGGCGCGTTCTTCGGCGAGGGCGCGATCCCCGCAGCATGGCGAGAGCGGGTGCTCGAAGCGTTGCCGCGCGAAGATGGGCCGCTGCGGGACGCTTATCATCCGGCCGCGCTGCTGGAGGCGCTGGAGGAGCGTGAGCCCGTGCTGGCCATCCCCGATCCAGCCGGCCCCCGACCGCCCTGATCGGTCGATGATTCGCGCGCTCTTGGCCTGCGTCAAGCGAGCGGGCTCCACCGCGATCCTTCAACGGTCGGTGATAGGATGGTCACGTCCATCGAGGATCAAGGGAGCTGCGATGAAGCGAGTGGCCACTCTTCTGCTGCTTGCGCTCGCCCTACCCTCCGCGGCGAGCCCCCAGGCGTCGGGCAAGAAGCGCCGGCCGCTTCCGTACGAGTACGGCACGGTCGTCATCAAGAACCACTCCGAGGGCGCCGGGCTCGCGCCGGTCGTGTTCGAGCACTGGCTGCATCGCGCGAAGTACACGTGCCGGCTGTGCCACGTCGACATCGGCTTCGCCATGAAGGCGGGCGCGACGGACATCAAGGCCGCCGACAACATGCGGGGCTTCTACTGCGGCGCCTGCCATCGCAAGCCCTCCGCCGGAGGCAAGGCCGCCTTCGAGGCGTGTACCCAGGCGTCCCCGCGCGAGCAGCGTCCGGTGTGCCTCCGCTGCCACTCCGACGGCAAGAACGTGAAGCCCGAGATCGAGTTCAGCTCCTTCACCAGGAATCTGCCCAAGGGCCGGTTCGGGAACGGCGTCGACTGGGAGAAGGCGGAGCTGGAGCACATCATCAGTCCCGTGGACTACCTGGAGGGTGTATCGATCCGGCGTAAGCCGATCGCCGCGCAGAAGGACTTCGCGCTCGAGCCGAAGCTGATCGGGATGCCGAACATCATCTTCTCCCACTCCAAGCACACCGTCTGGAATGGCTGCGAGCTCTGCCATCCGGAGATCTTCGTCGGCGTGAAGAAGGGTACGACCAAGTACTCGATGGTCGAGATCTTCGACCGCAAGTACTGCGGCGCGTGCCACGGGGATGTGGCCTTCCCGCTGCTCGATTGCCAGCGATGCCACACGACTCCGGTTCAATGAGCTGGCCTTTCCCGGTGCGGACCACGTCACGCGTCCTCGTGTCGATCACGCTGGGCGCCGTCGCCTGGCTCGGCGCGGGCGGCCCCTGGGACCTCCGCGCCTGGCCGATCGCGGAGGCCCGGGCCGCGCAGGACTGGCGGAAGGAGTTCGACGAAGTCTGCGCGAAGACCCAGGACGTGATGGCGCTCAGCGCCGACGAGCTGCGGAGCCTCGTGGCCCGATGCGAGCACCTGAAGCCGGAGATCGACAAGCTCGACGAGTCGTCCCGGAAGGTCTTCACGAAGCGGCTCCAAGCGTGCCGCGACCTCTACCAGTTCGTACTGGAGTCTCGTGAGAAACCATAGGGCGCGGCGCCCGGGACACTTCGGGCCCCGCCTGGCGCTCGCCTTGCTCGGACTGGCGTCGCTCGCGATGACGGCTCCGCCGCCATCCACCTACGGGCGGGTGGTCCTCGACAACTTCTCGCGCCGGGCGCGGATCCCGCCGGTCGGCTTCGACCACTGGCAGCACCGCGCCAGGTTCACGTGCCGGGTCTGCCACGTGGACATCGGGTTCGCCATGTCGGCCGGGGAGACGAAGGTCTCCGCCTCGACGAACCAGGGCGGGTTCCACTGCGGGGCGTGCCACAACGGCAAGACGACCCTCTTCGGCAAGACGGTCTTCGCCTCCTGCTCCGCCTCCGAGAAGGTCGAGCAGTCCGCCACCTGCCGCCGCTGCCACGCGCGCACCGATCCGGACCGGCTCGACAAGGAGTTCGAGGCGTTCGCGAGCAGGCTGCCCCGGGACCGGTTCGGCAATGTCGATTGGGAGAAGGCCGAGGCCTCCTGGCTGGTGAAGCCCATGGACTTCGTCGAAGGGGCGTCCATCCCGCGCAAGGCGCTGAAGATGAACAGGGACATCTCCATCGAGTCCAGGGGGACGTGGATGACGGACGTCACGTTCTCGCACGAGAAGCACGCGGTCTGGATCGGGTGCGAGGTCTGTCACCCCGAGATCTTCCCCAGCACGAAGAGCGGCGCCGTGAAGTACTCGATGCTGCAGATCACGAACGGCCAATCGTGCGGGGTCTGCCACCAGAAGGTGGCCTTCCCAATCGCCGACTGCGAGAAGTGCCACCTGAAACCCGTTCGTTGAGTCCGGCGCCGCCCAGCCGCCGCTCGCTCGCCTGTTCGGTGGACGTCTCGTTCGTGCTGATCCAGAGCGTGCAGCCGCCCTTGCGCTCCGGGCAGGTGGCGTGCAGGGTCGTCGCGCATGCTGTCCGCCCTTCTGACCGCTGCTCTCGTCGCCGGGACCGGCGATCCGGTGGTCGCCCGCGCGGACGGCGAGGCCATCACGGCGGCCCAGGTCACCGCGCGAGCCGAGGAGCTGGGCCTACCCGCCCTGGCCGCGCTCGAGACCACCATCAAGGAGACCCTGCTCGCCCACGCCGCCACGGCGGAGGGGCTCGCCCACGACCCCGAGGTGCACGCGCGGTTGGAGGCCGAGCGGCGCGGCCTGGCCGTCCGGCAACTTCTGGAAGCGGAGGTCTACCCGTCCATTCGCGCCAGCGACGCGGAGCTCGAGGGGCTCTACCACCTGCGCGCCGACCAGGTCCGGCTCTCCATGGCCGCACGCAGCACGCGCGGCGAGGCGGAGGCCGTCTTGGCACGCCTCCGCGCCGGAGGCGCCCTGCTCGACGAGGCCAAGGGATCGCCCGATCCGGTCCTGCAGGCGAAGTCGGGCGTCCTCGGCTGGGTCGAGCGCGGCGAGCTCGCGCCCGCGCTGGCGCAGGCCGCGTTCTCCGTGCCGCTCGACACGCCCATGGGGCCGATCTCCGTGCCGAAGGGCTTTGCCATCATCGTGGTGCACGAGCGCCAGATCGGGTCCAATTCGAACATGGCGGCCGAGTCGGCCGAGCTGCGGCAGAGGGTGGAGCTGGCGAAGCGCGAGCCGGCCGTCGAGCAGTTCCTGGCGAAGCTCCGCAAGCAGCGACACGCGCGGGTCGACAGCGCTTTTCTGGAGCGCACGGGCGACCGCCTCGACGCGACGGCCGAGGATCTCGAGCGCGCAGTCGCGACCGCCGGCGCGCTCACTGTTCGTTATGCCGACGTGACGGGCCCGCTGCGCGAGGTCGGCGACGGCACCGCTACGGCGCGAGCGAGCGCCGCGGCGAAGCGGCGCCTCTCCTGGACGCTGCTCGACCGCAAGCTGCTCGAGGAAGCGGCGGTGTCGCGCGGTGCCCACGACACCGCGCAGGTGATTCGGGCGCTGCACCGCTTCGAGCGGCACCTGCTCGCGGCGGCCTATGTTCGCAAGCTGGGCGACGCGGTCCCAGCGCCGGCCGACGCCGAGGTCGACGCGCGCTACCGTCTGCTGCGACTGGACCCACCCCGCCCGTTCGCCGAGGTCCGCGCGAACGTCGCCGAACAGCTGCGGCGTGAGCGCGCTCAGAGCGTCATCGAGGCGCGCCTCGCGCGGCTGCGCGCCGATGCGCGGGTGGTGATCGACGAGGCGGCCCTGGCCGCGCTGGTCGCGCGGACGAGGTAGCCGAAGGTCCGCACCCGAGGGCGCGGCGCGAGACCACGGCCCCCTCACCCCGGCCCTCTCCCCCGCCGGGGGAGAGGGGGATGGATCGACCCCGACCTCGACCCCGACCTCGACCCCGACCCCGACCCCGACCCCGACCCCGACCCCGACCTTGACCGGGACCCCGACCTCGCCTGCGACCCTGTATCACCGCCGGTCACTATACCGGGTCCTTCACGACCCGTGATGCCGCGAAACTGCGTCGTAACACCCAGCGCCCCAGCGCTTTCTCCCTTACCCGGTGCCGGCCAGGGTGCGCAGCGCCTGCGTTTCGCGGCATTTTGACGCAGAGGGAATATGGGTGATTGGTCTCCGAGTGAACCCTTGCTACACGCACATGCTCTGTCGCTCGGCTCGACTCCGTACGGCCGCACCTCGCGCACTCCCGCGAGGCTGCAGCGGCGGAGTGCAATGGGGGAGTCACGATGCCTTCTCGTACCGCCGTCACGGCACCGCGCAAGCTCCACGGAGCGCTCGCCGCGCTCGTCACGTCGCTGCTCGTCGGCTGCGGTGGTCCGGCGCCGAGCGCGACCGCGACGACGAACGCCGCGGCGGCCGGCTCCCCCGGCACGGCCGCCTCTTCGCCGCGCCGCACCGCCATCGCTTCCGCCGCGCTGGGCGCTGCGACCGCTCCCGCCACCCATGGCGAGTTCAGGGCGGCCGGCTTCAGCTGCGTCGACTGTCACCCCTGCGGAGGCATCACCACCGGCCACGGGCCGGATTGGATGGTCCGCTCGAGCCCCGCGTTCCACGCGCTGGCGGCGAACCGCAACCTGGCCGACTGCCAGACCTGCCACGGGATGAACCTCGACGGCGCGGGCGGCTCCACCGTCGTCGGCTGCCAGAAGTGCCACGGCGAGAGCTGGCGCACGCGCTGCACCATGTGCCACGGCGGCCAGGACAACACCACCGGCGCGCCGCCCAAGCTGACCTGGGGCGCCACCGAGCCCGTCCGCGCCGGCGCCCACACCGCCCACGTCGGCGGGAGCGCCAGCTCGCAGGCCTTCGGCTGCGAGGTTTGCCACGTCGTGCCGAGCGACGCGCTCTCCCCTGGCCACGTGAACGGCCCGGTCGCCACGGTGACCTTTGGCGGCCTGTCCATCCAGGGCGGCCTCACGCCGATCTGGGATCGCGCGAACCCGACCTGCGCCGGGACGTACTGCCATGGCGGCTTCAAGAACGGCAACGCCCAGAACGCGCCGGACTGGACCAAGGTCGGCCAGAGCCAGGCCGCCTGCGGCACCTGCCATGCGGTGCCGCCCGGCGGCACGCACCCTGTCGTGCCGGCCGACGCGACCGGCTGCGCGATGTGTCACCCGGACTCCGTCGACACGGCAGGCAAGGTGAAGCCCGTCCCGGCCGGCAAGCACCTCGACGGCACGCTCCAGATTTCGGGCGGCCACCCGCCGGACTGGATGGCCCCCGTCAGCCCAGGCTTCCACGCCACCTCCGCCAACCGCGGGCTCGGCGCCTGCCAGGCCTGCCACGGCCAGGACCTCTCCGGCGGCTTCACCGGCGTCTCCTGCGCGAAGTGCCACGGCGCCACCTGGTCGACGACCTGCACGATGTGCCACGGCGGCATCTTCGAGCCGAGCGGTGCGCCGCCCAAGGCGACCTGGAGCCACACCGGGGATGACATCGCGGTCGGCGCCCACACCGCGCACGTGAAAGCCAGCGCCCGCGGCGACGTCATCGACTGCGCGGTCTGCCACGTGAAGCCCACCGACGCCTTCGCGGCGGGTCACATCGACGGCGCCTTCGCCTCCGTCGAGCTCGACGGTCTCGCCACGCAGGGCGGCCTCACGCCGCCGGCCTGGAACCGCACCACCCCCACCTGCGCCAGCACCTACTGCCACGGTGCCTTCCGCAACGGCAACGCGCAGAACGCCCCCGACTGGAGCAAGGTCGGCCAGGGGCAGGCGTCCTGCGGCACGTGCCACGGCGTGCCGCCCGCCGGGACGCACCCCGCCGTCGGGACCTCCGTCTCCGGCTGCGCGGTCTGCCACCCCGACTCCGTGGACGCGGCCGGAAACGTCCGCCCGGCGCACCTCGGCGGCAAGCACCTCGACGGCGTCATCGACGTGAAGGCGAGCCACGACGCGTCGTGGATGGCGTGGGGGACGCCCACCCACCACGCCGCCTCCGCGAACCTGAGCCTCGCGGCGTGCCAGGTGTGCCACGGCCAGGACCTCGGCGGCGGCTTCAGCGGCGTCTCCTGCGCGCAGTGCCACGGCGCGGCCTGGAAGACCTCCTGCACGATGTGCCACGGCGGAACCGAGAGCGCGACCGGCGCCCCGCCCCGCGCCACCTACCTCAACACCGCGGACGCGATCCGCGCCGGCGCGCACACCGTCCACGTGAACGGCCGGCCCGGCAGCCAGGGCTACGACTGCGCCGTCTGCCACGCCGTCCCGGCGGACGCGCTCGCGCCCGGCCACATCGACGGCCCGCTCGCCACCGTCACCTTCGGCGGCACCGCCAAGCAGGGCGGCCTCGAGCCGACGTTCGACCGCGCCAGCGCGAGCTGCGCCACCACCTACTGCCACGGCGGGACGCTCGAGGGCGGCACTCACACCACGCCCGACTGGACCAAGACCGCCGACACCGAGACCGCCTGCGGGGCCTGCCACGGCGTCCCGCCGCCGGCGCCGCACCCGGCCGTCGGGAGCGACCTCATCGGCTGCAGCATCTGCCACCCGACCTCGGTCAACACGGCCGGCGAGCTGCTGCGGCTGCCCGGCGGCACGCACCTCGACGGCAAGATCGACGCGACCAAGGTCCACGCCGGCACGGCCTGGATGGACCAGGCGAACCCCGGTTTCCACGCCCTGAGCGCGAACCGCGGCCTGGCCGGTTGCCAGAGCTGCCATGGCGCCGACCTGCAGGGCGGGAACACCGCCGTCTCCTGTGCCCAGTGTCACGGCGCGAGCTGGACGACGAAGTGCACCATGTGTCACGGCGGCACCGAGAACCAGGCTGGCGCGCCGCCCAAGGCGACCTGGAGCCACCAGAATGATCCGCTCCGCGTCGGCGCTCACACCACGCACGTCGTGGGCAGCGCCCGCGCCCCGGCCTACGACTGCATCGCCTGCCACGTGAAGCCGGCCAACGCCTTCGCTGCCGGCCACCTGGGGAACGGCCCGGCCGAGGTGAACCTCGCGCTCGGCTGGAACCGCACCACCGGCACCTGCGCCAGCGCCTCCTGCCATGGCACGGCGGGCATGGGCGGCACGAACCACGCGCCGACCTGGACCAAGGTCGGCCAGGGCGAGGCTGCCTGTGGCACCTGCCACGGCGTGCCGCCGCCCGGCACCGCGCACGCCGGCCTCTCCGGCGACGTGACCGTCTGCGCCATGTGCCACCGCGACTCGGTCACGGCCACCGGTGCGGTGAAGCCCGTCCCCGCCGGCCTGCACCTCGACGGCAAGGTGGACCACAACGCGATCCACGGGGCCGAGTGGCGCGACGCGGCCAGCCCCGGCTTCCACGCCCTCTCGGCCAACCTGAGCCTCACCGCGTGCCAGGCCTGTCACGGCACGGCGCTCGACGGCGGCTCGGCCGGCGTCTCCTGCGCCCAGTGCCACGGCGCCGGTTGGAGGACCTCCTGCACGATGTGCCACGGCGGGACCGACAACCCGACCGGCGCGCCGCCCCGCGCCACCTTCGGCAACGGCGCGGACCTCACCCGCACGGGCGCGCACACCACCCACGTCCTCGGCACGCCGGGATCGCCCGCCGTCGCCTGCGACGCCTGCCACGTCGTCCCGGCCGACGCGCTCGCGCCCGGCCACGTGGACGGGACATTCGCGACGGTCACCTTCGGCGGCCTCGCCGTCCAGGGCCTGATGCAGCCCGGCCCGTGGGATCGCGCCACCGCCACCTGCGCCAGCACCTACTGCCACGGCGCGACGCTGCAGGGCGGCAAGAACCCGGCGCCCGTCTGGACGAAGGTCGGCGAGGGCCAGGCCGCCTGCGACAGCTGCCACGGGCTCCCCCCCGCCGCGCCGCACCCGCAGAACCCCGCCTGTGGCACCTGCCATCCGGGCTACACGAGCTCGTCGGCGAGCCCGGCCACGCACGTGAACGGCCTCATCGACGTCCTGCCGCTCACGTGCACCTCCTGCCATGGCTCGACGCTCAACGCCGCTCCGCCCACCGGCACGCGCGGTGAGCTGCTCACCACGGACCCGGCGGTCGGCGCGCACCAGGCGCACCTCGCCGGCGGGACGCTCGGCCCGGCCGTCGCCTGCACCGACTGTCACCTCGTGCCGACCTCGATGACGCACGCCAACGGAACGGCAGACGTCGCCTTCGGCCCGAGGGCGTACACGAACGGCGGGCAGCCGAGCTGGGACGCGGGCTCTCTCACCTGCGCCGGCACCTACTGCCACGGCGCGACCCTCCGCGGCGGTGGCACCGTCGCCGCGCCGCTGTGGACGGGCGGCTCGGCGCAGGTCGCCTGCGGCAGCTGCCACGGCACGCCGCCGCCGCAGCCGCACCCGCACACCGCCATCTGCGACAACTGCCACCCGGGGTACACCCTCACCAGCGTCAACGTCGCCACGCACATGAACGGGGTCATCGACGCGGTCGAGCTCACCTGCTCGTCCTGCCACGGCGACGACACGCGCGTCCTCACCATGGCCGCCGATCCGAACGCCATCGCCGCGCCACCCTTCGGCTCGCGCGGTGAGACGTCCAACACCTCGGTCTCGGTCGGCCAGCACCAGTCGCACGTGAACGGCGGCCACGAGCTCTCTCTGCCGAGCAAGTGCCGCTACTGCCACGTCGTCCCGACCACCACCGACCACTGGAACGGCGTCTCCCAGGTCACCTTCGGCAGCCTCGCGACGATGGACGGCGCGCAG
>WNGL01018498.1_pt1 | contig 13808 bp, 10 predicted proteins | sample 5400591 | NCBI WGS metagenome assembly WNGL01 (sample SAMN13153377, study PRJNA577476) | soil metagenome | isolation source: 80 cm soil or saprolite under Garry oak tree replicate 1 | place: USA:California | collected 2016-06-15
GGCCGCTGCCGGACGAGGCCCTGCTTGCCGAGGCGGTCGCGCAGATTCGGGGCGCGGGGCGTCCGCTGATCGTGGCCGGGGGCGGCGCGATCTACTCACGAGCGACGGAGGCGCTTCGCCACCTCTGCGAGCAGACGGGGATTCCCGTGGGGGAGACGCAGGCGGGGAAAGGGTCGCTGCCGTATGACCATTCCTCGGCGCTCGGCGCGGTCGGCGTGACGGGCACGCTCGCGGCGAATCGCATCGCCGCCGAGGCGGACGTGGTCGTCGGCATCGGCACCCGTTGGACGGACTTCACGACCGCGTCGAAGACGGTGTTCCGCAATCCCGAGGTGCGGTTCGTCAACGTCAACCTCGCCGACTTCGATGCCGTCAAGTACGGCGGCGTCGCACTTGTCGGGGACGCGCGTGCGACGCTCGAGCGTCTTGCGGAGCTGCTCGGCGGCTGGTCGGTGCAGGCTGGTTACCGCGACGAGGTCGTGCGGCTGAACCGCGAGTGGAACGAGGAAGTCGAGCGCCTGTACACGCTCCAGCACGGCCCGCTGCCGGCGCAGAGCGAGGTGATCGGCGCCGTCAACGCGGCATCCGCGCCCGAGGACGTCGTCGTCTGCGCGGCGGGCTCGATGCCGGGCGACCTGCACAAGCTCTGGCGGACGCGCGACCCAAAGGGCTACCACGTCGAGTACGGCTACTCGTGCATGGGGTACGAGATCGCGGGCGGGCTCGGCGTCAAGCTCGCCGCGCCTGAGCGCGAGGTGTACGTGATGGTCGGCGACGGCTCGTACCTGATGCTCTCGAGCGAGATCGTCACGGCAGTTCAGGAAGGAGTGAAGCTGACGATCGTGCTCGTCGACAACCACGGCTTCAACTCGATCGGATCGCTGTCGCGGTCACTCGGCACCGACGGCTTCGGCACGCAATACCGCTACCGCCGGAACGGGTCGCTCGGGGTCGACAGCGACGAGTCCCCGGCGCCGGTCCTGCCGCTCGACTTCGCGACGAATGCGGAGTCGCTCGGTGCACGTGTGATCCGGTGCAGCTCGATCGACGACCTGCGTGCGGGGCTCGAACGGGCGAAGCAGGAGGACACGACCGTCGTGCTGGCGATCGAGGTCGATCGCTACGAAGGCGTCCCCGCCTACGAGAGCTGGTGGGACGTTCCGGTTGCAGAGGTCTCGGCGGTCGAGAGCGTCCGCGCCGCACGGGCCGCCTACGAGCAGTCGCGTCCGTAACTGCTGGGGTCTGACCCCTCAGGGGTCAGCCCCCGGACCTTCGTTCGTCACGAGCGGCACGCGCGGGTCGGGCTCGAGCTCGCTCCAGGCAGGGCGGATCCACGCGAGCGCGGGATCATCCGCGGCCGCCATCGAGCGGCGATCGCCCGCGAGGCCGTTCAGGTAGTAGAGGTCGTAGCCGTGCGCCGCGCACGTTGTGTGGTAGCCGTGCGGGACGAGCATGATGTCGCCGTCGCGCACGGTCGCGGTGACGTCGGTGCCGTGCTGCGGGCTGTAGAGCCGCTGCACGGCGAATGCGCCCGGCGGCTCCGTGGGCGTGCGGTAGTAGTAGACCTCCTCGAGCACGACCTCCTCGGGCGGCCGATCCTCGTCGTGCTTGTGCGGGGGATAGCTCGACCAGTTGCCGGCCGGCGTGAAGACCTCGACGACGAGCAGCCGCTGCGCCGGAAACTCCGGCTTGACGATGTGGTTGATCTGCCGCGTAGCGTTCCCGGAGCCGCGCACCTCGATCTCGACCTCGTCCGGCGCGATGGCGCGAGGCTCGAGTCGTTCGTCTGCACGTGCTCCACAGACCGCGACCTCGGCTTCGCCGATCGCGGACAGGGTGTACTCGCTGTCGCGTGGTAGGTAGAGCGCCGACGGCATGCCGTCGAACACCGTCGCCCTTCCTCCAAGCTCCCAGCGCTCGCCGTCGCTCTCGGCCGCGAACCGTCCTCCGAGCGAGACCAGCGCGATTTCCTCGTCCCCGGTCCTGCGGGCCACCTCGTCCCCGTCGCGCAGCCGCTCGACCCGAAACGACAAGTAGCTCCACGAAGCCGACGCCGGATCGACGAGCTCCCATTCGCCGTGGCGCAGGAGCAGGTCGGTCACGTCAGCTCGGCCTCGAGCTCCGCAAGGGTCGGCATCGCCTCGGAACATGCCAGTTGCGAGGCGACGATCGCTCCCGCGACGGTCCCGCGACGCGCAGCCTCCTCGAGCGAACGACCCGTGTGGAGGCTGTGCGCAAAGGCCGCGATGAACGCGTCGCCTGCGCCGAGGCCGTTGACGACCTCGACGGGATGGCCCGGGACGTCGACCTGGGCTCCCTCGTGGAACAACACCACGCCGCGCTCGCCGCGCTTGAGCACGAGCGTCGAGACGCCGAGATCGAGAAGCGCCTGAGGGTCACCGGCAGCCGCCTCGACCTCCTCCTCGTTCCCGATCACAACGTCGGCATGACGTGAGGCGGCCTGGGCGAGCTCGCGGTACTCCTCTGGCTGCTCCCACAGCGTCGGCCGCCAATCGAGGTCGAGGATCGTTGTGCGTTTGTGTGCCTCGAGCGCGGCCAGCGTCGTCTCGCGACTCGGCGATTGTGCGAGCCCCGTTCCCGTGGCGAGGAGAAAGGGGGCTGCCGCTACCTCCTCGGGTTCGAAGTCGGCCGGCGCCACTTGCCAGTCCGGCGCAGTCGGATACCGGTAGAAGAGGAGCGGGAAGCGGTCCGGCGGCCACACTTCGCAAAACGTCGGCGGTGTGCGCAGGCGGTCGTCGACGGCAAGGAAGCGCACGTCGACTCCTTCGCCCAAGAGGAAGTCGCGGACGAAGTCGCCGTGCGGGTCGCGACCGACGCGTGACACGATCGCGGGGGTCAGACCCAGCCGGGCGAGACCCGTCGCGACATTGCCCGCAAACCCCCCGACGAAGCGGGTGTAGGTGCGGACTTCGCGTAGTGGCGTCCGGAGCTGGTTGGGGTAGAGGTCGATTCCCACTCGCCCGAGCACGGCGACGTCGATCATGCTCGCGATCTTCGCACGACCGAGTTAGTGGCTCAGAGCCACAAGCTCGACTGGGACTAGCGTCGCGACATGAGGGTCCTGTAGCTCCGGTCAGACGGTGATGACGACCTTCCCTTGGGCGTGCCCTGCTCCGACGTATCCGACAGCTTCGGGGACCTCGCCCAGCTCGTACTGTTTCTCGATCACCGGTATGACACTGCCGGACTCGAGCAGTTCTTTCAGGACGGCCAGATCCTCTCTTGTGATCTTCGCCAGAAACGGGGAAACCACCCTGCGGCTGCCGGGCAGCGAGACGAGACGTTTCTTGATCCCGTCACCCATGGGGCCGATCCAGCGATTGGTCTTGCGTCCTCCGACAACGACCAAGGTGGCCTTGTCGGTCAGGACGCGCTTGCACTCCGACCACGAGCGGTTCCCCGCCACGTCGAACATCAGGTCGTAACGCTGCCCGCTGCGGGTGAAGTCACCTTGCGTGTAATCGATGACGTGGTCTGCGCCAAGCGAGCGGACGGCGTCGACGTTCCGCGTGCTGCACACGCCGGTCACCTCGGCTCCGAACGACTTCGCGATCTGGACGGCAAAGGTGCCCACGCCCCCCGACGCGCCGTTGATCAGGACCTTGTGCCCGGCCTGGAGCCGTCCCTTGTCGCGCAGTCCCTGAAGGGCGGTGACTCCCGCAACGGGCACGGCCGCTGCCTGCTCGAACGTCAGGTTCGCCGGTTTGAGCGCCACGCTCTTGCGAACGCAGACGTATTCGCCGAACGCCCCGTTCCTCGCGCCGAAGACCTCGTCCCCCGGGTGGAACTGCGTCACCTCTTTGCCGACGGCCTCGACCGTCCCGGCAAAGTCGACCCCCAGGACGTGGTTCTTTGGCTTGCGTAGCCCGACCCCCAGGCGTGCGAGATACGGCGTACCCGTCAGAAAGTGCCAGTCGAAGGGATTCACGGAAGCCGCATGTACCCGCACCAGCACGCCGTCGTCCACGACCGCCGGCCTCTCGATCTCTTTGAGTTCGAGGACATCGGGTGGGCCGTACCTCTCATAGACCATCGCTCTCATCGTGCGCTCCTCGTCCGTACAGTGTAAGTTTACGCTGTAAGGCTAAACGTACACCGTAAGGTTTGTCAACCGCCCGATGACCGCCGACTCGACTTCACCGTCCCGCACGCCACTCAGCAGGGAAAGGGTGCTCCACGCCGCCATTCGCCTTGCAGATGAAGGGGGGATCGAGTCGCTGACGATGCGGAAGCTCGCACGCACCCTCGGCGTGGAGGCGATGTCCCTGTACAACCACGTCGCGAACAAGGGCGACCTCGTGGACGCGATCGTCGATCTCGTCGTCGGCGAAATCGAGCTGCCGGCAACCGGCGACGACTGGGACGTCGCGATTCGGAAGTGCGCGATCTCCGCGCACGAGGCGTTCCTGCGTCACCCCTGGGCGTGCAGCCTCGTGATGTCGCCGACGAGCACACTTACCGTGCGGACGCCGCGACTGCAGTACATGGAATGGCTGCTGCGGGCACTGCGCGAAGCCGATTTCTCGCCCGAGCAGACCTATCACGCGTATCACGCGCTGGACAGCCATATCGTGGGGTTCACGCTGTGGCAGTTGGGTCATTCGGCCGGCGCGAAGACGATCGCCGGCGCGCGGGACTTAGCAGACTTCGCGGCGGCGTTCGCGCTGGAGCTGCGGGCCGGCGGCTACCCGTATCTCGCCGAGCACGCCGAGCAGCACATCGCTGCGGCAGGCGGGGGTGAGCAGGAGTTCGAGTTCGGGCTCGACCTGATCCTGGACGGTTTAAAGCGAACTGCTGGGGTCTGACCCCAAAGGGGTCAGACCCCAGTGCTAAGAGAAGAGAGGGACGAGCTTGCGGTTCGTCGTGAGCCCCTCCATGGCCTCTTCCGCCGGCTGCGTCTCGAACCGGCGCGCGGCGTCGAGCACCTTCGGCACCAGGTCGATGTCGCCGGCTGTGTTGAGAAAGATGCCGGGCCGGCTGAGCACCCAATGCACCGCCAGGTCGATGTCCGGCTGCTCGCGGAGCGGCTCGTACCACGTGGCCGCCGTCTGCGCGCGGCCGTCCCACGGCGCCAGGCTGATGCTCTTGATCGTCTGCACAGCGACGCCACGCTCGCCGCACAGCGCCATCAGCGCCTCGAAGTCGGCGGCGTAGCGAGGATCGCGCATCTGGATGTAGCTGTAGGGGAGCAGGACCGAGTCGAACGGAAAGCGCTCGAGGCTGCGGAGATGCATCTTCGCGACGGTGAGCCCGTGCCCCGTGACGCCGATGAAGCGGATCAGCCCCTCGTCGCGGGCCTCCTTCGCGGCCTCGATCGCTCCGCCTTCCCGGAGGGCGAACTCCCACTCGATCACGTCGACCAGGTTGTGCAGCTGGAGCAGGTCGATCCGCGCGACGCCGAGACGGTCGAGCGATCGCCGAATCTCCTCCCGGGCGCCGTCGTAGTCGCGCTTGCCGGTCTTCGTCGCGAGGAAGAACTGGTCGCGATCACGGGCGAGCCACGGCGCGACCCGGAGCTCCGAGTCGCCGTAGGACGCGGCGGTGTCGATGTGGTTCACGCCGTGCTTGAGCAAGATCTCGAGCGTTGCGTCCGCCTCCGCCTGCGAGACCGAGCCGAGTGCGGCGGCGCCGAAGATCGTGCGCGTGCTCTCGTGGCCGGTCTTGCCGAACGCCGCCGTGGCGATCACCGCTTTACCGTACGTGCTCTCGAGGTCCCGCGAAGGAGCGCGGTTTTGGCCACCGCGCTCCTCTCGCGCGTTTACAAGACCTACTGCGCGTGCGCGGCGCTTCGCCTCGTCGCCCAAGCGAATGCAGCCAGGCCCGCGCCCGCACACGTCAAACCCGCGCCGGCGGCGGCACCGATGGCGGCGTCGAGCCAGCTGAAGCCGTCGCGCGTGCTCGTGACGGTGATTGTCGGGCGGTCCTGACCGGCTGACGTGAAGGGGAGCTCGTTCTTCGGTTCGCCCGCCGACGTCGGCTGGACGGCGACCGGCCGGGTGAAGGGGCCCTCGTTCTTGGCTTCGCCCCCGGCAAAAGCAGGAGCCGCGGTCGCGGCCGCGATGAAGGCTGCCGCGATCGCGGAGATGATGCGCGTGCGGGTCATTTGACGTCCTCCTCCGTTGCGCCCGCCGAGTGCGGACGGTCACGAAGAGCGTGCGACGAGGCGGTAAACGGCCCGTTGCGAACAGCTGCAAGCTGGTAAATCTCCTGCTTGCAGCTGGTTCTGCCGCGCGTTAGCGTCACTTCCGAGTGGTGGAACTCCGCCTCCTAGGGCCGCTCGAGCTGCGGATCGACGGCCAGAGAGCCCCCATCGCGCGAGGTCTCGAGAGCGCGCTGCTCGCACTGCTCGCGATTCACGCCGGTGAGCCCCTCGCCATTGACCGGCTCGTCGAAGAGCTGTGGGAGGGAGCGCCGCCCGAGCATGCTGCGAAGAGCATCCAGATCTACGTCTCGCGTCTGCGAAAGGCGGTCGGGAACGAGCGGATCGCGACCACTCGCGCCGGCTATCTGCTTCGCCTGAGCCCGGACGAGCTCGACACCGCGCAGTTCGAGTCGCTCGCACGCCGCGGGAGCGAGGAGCTCGAGCGCGGCGACCCCGCGACTGCTGAGCGGACCTTCTCCGAGGCGTCGGCGCTCTGGCGCGGTGAACCACTCGGCGACTTCCGCTTCGCGAGCTTCGCGCAGGACGAGGTGCGCCGCGTCGAGGAGCTACGCAACGCGGCAGAAGCGGACCATGCAGAAGCGCAGCTCGCGCTGGGCAAACCGGAGGCTGCGATCCCGCGGCTGCGGAAGCTGGTCGAAGCTTCGCCGCTCTGGGAACGTCCCCGGGCGCAGCTGATGCTTGCGCTCTACCGCATCGGCCGCCAGGCCGAGGCGCTCGAGCTCTATCGGAGCACACACTCGACCTTTCGCGATCAGCTCGGTCTCGAACCGAGCGCGGACCTGGCAGCGCTGGAGCACAGGATCCTGAATCAGGATCCCGGTCTCGGTGCTCCGGCGCGCGCTGTCCAGGTCCGTGCTCACGTGCGACGAACGGCGCCGCTCGTTCTCGTCGGCGGTGTGTTGCTGGCCGCTGCCGCGATCGCCGCCGCTGTGCTCCTGGCACGTGGAGGCGGTGGAGGCGAGGCCCTTGCCGCCATCGCGCCGAACTCTCTCGGGGCGATCGATCCCGATTCGAACCGACTGGTGCTGCAGGTCGACATGGGTAGCAGTCCGACGGCCGTGGGCGTCGGCCAGGGTGGTGTCTGGGTCGCCGACGGCGCGAGGCAAGAGCTCGTGTCCGTGAGCCCCGGCGACGGCGCGATCCGCCGTCGGGTTCCGCTCGCAGCCGTACCGACCCAGGTCGCCGTCGGGCGCGACGCCGTCTGGGTGACCAACCCCCTCGACATCGGCGTGGGAACGCTGACGCGCGTCGACGCCACGACGCACGAAAATCGCCGTGTACCCGTACGAACAGCGTACGTGGGGGACTTGTTCGCTCCGGCAGTGCCGAATGTGCTTGCACTGGACGGGCGTGGTGTCTGGACGAACACCTTGCACGGTCGTCTTGTGCGGGTTGCCGGAACCACGCGGCGCACCTTCGACCTCGGGCCCGGACACTCGATCGATGGGATCGCCGTGGGCGCCGGTTCGGTCTGGATCGCGAGCAGCGCCGACGACACCGTCCTTCGGTTCGACCCCGACCGTGAGCGTCTCGCAGGACCGCCGATCCACGTTGGCGGATCTTCCGAGCGTACGGCTACGACGCCGTCTGGGTCGCGGACGCTCTCGCCGACAGCGTCACGCGTATCGACCCGAGGACGAACTCGGTCGCAGCCACGATTCGCGTCGGTTCGAGACCGACCGCCGTCGCGATCGGCGCCCGCGGCGTTTGGGTGCTCGACTCGGGCGACGGAAGCGTCACGCGTATCGATCCCGCCGGCAATCGCACTGTGGCGACGATTCCCGTAGGCCGCGCCGTGACCGGGATCGCCGCCGGTGCCGGCCGTGTGTGGGTGACAGTCGCCGGTGGGCGGGCGCCACGGTCCGCGCCACCGTCCGCTCCCGCACGGCCGCTTGTGACGGGAAGCTGCGGGCCGCTCGAGAGCGGCGGAGCGTCGCCGGATCTCGTGATCGCCTCCGACTTTCCGTCGTTCGACAACGCCGGTCGCGTGAATGCGCCGATCACCGACATTCGTCGCGCGATCCGGTGGGAGCTGAAAAAGCATCGGTTCCGCGCCGGCCGATATCGCGTCGGCTTGCAAGCCTGCACGGACTCGAGCCCTGGCCAGAGTCCTGACTACGCGCTCTGCGCCGCGAATGCACGCGCGTTCGCACATGACGGGAGCGTCGTCGCTGTCATCGGGACCTATCAGTCCGCCTGCTCGATGGTCGAGTTGCCGATCCTCGACGCCGCGCCGTCGGGCCCGGTGGCGCTGATCAGCCCCGCGAACACGTACGTCGGCCTGACGCACGAGGGGCCGCAGACGGCGCCGTTCGAACCTGACCGGTACTACCCGATCGGCGTCCGCAACTTCGTCCGGCTGGCGCCTCCGGATGATGCGCAAGGGGCCGGCCTAGCCCTACTCGCCAAGGAACTCGGACGCCGGCGGCTCTTTCTGCTCGACGACGGCGACCCGACGTCGCAGGCGATGGTGGAGTACGTCTCGCGAGCGGCGGGGCGGCTCGGTTTGACGGTCGTCGGTCGAGCGCACTGGGGACTGCCCGGGTACGCGTCGCTGGCGCGGCGCGTGCTTCGAGCTCGGCCGACGGCAGTCGTCCTCACCGGCTGTATCTGCTCTCACGGCGGGCCGCTGCTCGTCACCCTGCGGCGCACGCTCGGTCGACGCGTCGCCATGCTCGCCTCGGACAACTTCACGTTCGCCGGCAACATGGCGGGCCCGGGCGCACCTCCGGAGGCCTTCGGCATCTACATCAGCAGCACAGCCGTCGACCCGGCCTTCTCGGCCTTGCCGGCAGAAACGCGAGCATTTCTGCAGGCGGCGTTCCCTGGGCGCCGGTTGACCGACATCGACCGCTTCGTCCCGCTGGCCGCAGTTGCCACGCAGGCGCTCCTCGACGCGATCGCCCGCTCGGATGGCTCTCGGTCGTCGATCGTGGACGAGTTGACGCGCGGACGAGCCGCCGGAACGGTTCTCGGCAACATCTCGTTCGATGCGAACGGCGATCCGACGCGTGATCCTGTGTCGATCTACCGCATCTCGAAGGCCGCGCGGCCGGCGCCCCATCTGCCCGTGTCAGGTCTCGAGCTCGACCGGGTGATCGAGGCCGATCCGGCACTGGCTCAGCCCTGACTATCGTGAGTGGGTGGCCGTCGAGGAGATTGCGCGATGAGGCGCTGGCTTCGGCGTGTTGCCGTCGCGCTCGGTGCTCTCGTCGTACTCCTGACGTTCGCTTCGCTCGCATACAACGCGGCGACGTCGGGACGCGAAGTCTCGGCGACGAAGCTCTACGCCGGCCCGTTCGTGCGGATCGACGGCACGACCCTCTCGTACCGCCGGTGGGGAGTGCGCGGGACGCCGATCGTCCTGCTCGGTGGGTTCATCGAGTCGGCCTGGGTGTGGCACGCGGTCGGCCCGATCCTCGCGAAGAGGCACCGCGTCTACGCGCTCGATCTGCCGCCGTTCGGCTACTCGCAGCGCCGCGGGCCGTACACGCTCAGCCGTTGGGCTCGGCTGGTCCGGGATTTCGACGCGCGCTTTCGGCTCGTGAGGCCGACGCTGGTCGGCCATTCGCTCGGAGCTGCCGTCGTCGCCTCGATCGGCGCAAACGAACCGCGGCACCTCTCGCGGATCGTGTTGCTCGACGGTGACGCGCGGCCGGGCGGAGGCTCGCGGGGGTGGATCTCGCACCTCCTTCTGCCGCCGTGGTACACGAGCATCTACCGCATTGCCACGGGCTCCGACTGGATCTTTCGACGAGTTCTCAGAAGCGCCTGGGGCACCGGCCGGCCGCCGTTCTCGAACCCGTTCATCGACCAGTGGCAGCGGCCGTTCCGCGTGAGCGGCACCGCCGCAGCCCTCGGCTCGATGCTCGGCCAGGGGATCCAGGGGGTGTCGGCAGCGACGCTGCGACGTGTCCGCGTGCCGAGCATCGTGGTGTGGGGTGCGCGTGACGCGGTCGACTCGCCGGCGGCCGGGCGGCGAACGGCCGCGCTGCTGCGCGCGCGCTTCGTCGTCGTGCCGCGAGCGGGACATCTTTCGCTCCTCCAGGCGCCGACGGCGGTGGCTCGAGCGATCGCGCAATTCGCCGAGGGCGCACAGTGACCCTGATCCGAATCGAACGTCATGCGCTCGGCGTTCGCGTCTACCTGCTCCGCGTCCGGCTCCATGAATGGCATCTCGGGGCCGGGATTCTGCTGGCCGTCCTCGTCGGAGCGCTCGTTGGATTCGTCCACTTCACGTCACTGCATCGTGCCGACCCGCTGCCCACGGTCGCCGCACTCGCGGCAGTGCTCGTCGCGGCAATCAATCTCGCCTCGGCGTTCTCGCCGAACGTGAACTGGCGAGGGCATGCGCTGCTCCATGTCGAGTCGGTGGCCGCCCTCCGCGTGTCGCACGCTCTTGCGATCCCGGCCGCGGCGATGCTGCTCGTGACGGCCGTCTACCTGCGCCGCCGTCGACGCCGCGCGGCCTACCTCGCGATCGCGCTGCTCGTAGCGCTCGGGATTCTCAACCTGACGAAAGGGCTGGACTTCGAGGAGGCGGCTGTCGACTTCGCCGCCGCCGCACTGCTCTGGGCCGGACGTGGCTCCTTCTACGTGCAACACGATCCGCTCAGCCTCCGCGGCGCGCTCTGGCGCGTCCCGGCGCTCGTGCTCGGCTGCGTCCTCACCGCCGGAGTGGGAGTGTGGATCGCCGCTCCGGCTCACACGGGCTTCGGTTCAATCGTGCGCGAGGCGGGCGACCTCCTCGTCTGGCAGGACGGCCCCCTCGCGTTTCGCGACGAGCTCGGGCGACTCGATCTCGCGCTCGGCACGATCAGTGTCCTGACCGTGTTGGCGTGCGCGTACCTGATCTTTCGGCCGCTGGCCGCGCCGCGAAGCCTTCCCGACCACGAGCTGCGCGAGGCGGCCGTCGACCTTGTGCGCGCCCACGGCACCGACACGCTCGCCTACTTCAAGCTACGGCACGACAAGCACTATCTGTTCTCGTCCGACGGTCAGGCGTTTCTCGGCTACCAGGTGAGGAACCGCGTCCTGCTCGTCTCCGGCGACCCGATCGGCCCTCCCGACTCGCTCCCCGCGTTGCTCGGCGAGTTGAGCGCGTTCGCCGAACAACGCGCGCTTCATGTCGCCGCGCTCGGCGTCAGCGCGGGGATGCGGAGCACGTTCGAGCAGCTGGGCCTGCGGGCGCTGTACATCGGCGACGAGGCGATCGTCGAGACCGAGGGCTTCTCACTCGAAGGACGGGCGATCCGCAAAGTTCGCCAGTCCGTCGCCCGGCTCGAGAAGGCCGGCTATCGCGCAGAGCTTCGCGACGTCTCCTCACTCGACGAATCGACGGCGGCCGAGCTCGAACGCATCTCGCGCAACTGGCGCAGCGGCCGGTCCGAGCGCGGGTTCTCCATGACGCTGGACGCCCTGCGCCGGGAGGACCAGAGTGACACCGTCGTGGTGATCGCGCGCGATCGGGACGGCAACGCGCGCGGGTTCCTGCACTTCGTTCCCAGTTACGGGCGGCCCGCGATGTCGCTTTCGTTCATGCGGCGCGAGCGGGACACGCCGAACGGCTTGATGGAGTTCCTCGTCGTTCGGTCGATCTTGCTCCTCCGCGAGCGAGGCATCTGCGAGGTGTCGCTGAACTTCGCGGCGTTCGCACAGCTCATCCATCGACCACGAGGTCACGCGCAGCGTGTTCTGGGACGGCTGCTCTCGTTGGGCGACGCGTTCTTCCAGATCGAGAGCCTCTACCGCTTCAACGCGAAGTTCTTCCCGCGCTGGGAGCCGCGCTACCTCCTCTTCGAACGAAGGCTTGGGCTGCCACGCGCAGGGCTGGCGGCGCTTTGGGTCGAGGGTCAGGTACCGCAACCGCAGATCGGCGGGCGAAGGCCCAAGACTCCGCAGACCCAGTAGCGCTAGCCCGTTCGTGGGCGAGCGAGAGATTCGCACAGCTTCCCGGCGGAAACCTACCGACAATTCTCTCGATTGATTCGTCAGTCAATTCGACGGTTTCACGAGTGGTTGCGCGGTGAATAGAACGCAGTAATACTCCGCGCGCTTTTCCCCCCGCCCAACACTCGCCAGGAGGAATTCGAATGCTCGCGCCGCTGTCACGCGGCGCACTTGTTCTCGTCCTTGCGGCCCTGTTCGTGCCGCTGTTTCTCGGCGGCGCGGCCATCGCGGCGACACCGAGCGAAGGCACGATCGGCCCGGCCGGTGGCTCGAGCACGGCATGGGACTTCGCGCCCGTGGGCCCCGGCGTGTCCGCCGGTGGCACGACCGAGACGACAAATCAATGCGTGCCGGTTTACTGCGACGCGTATGCCCTGACCGTCACCCTTCCGGACGCCGATCAGCAGTTCTACCTGACCCACAAGGCGACGTTGACGATCGACTACACCTGGACGAGCACCGGGCCCGACGACATGGATCTGTTCGCGTTTGCGCCCGACGGCACCGAGAGCGGGCCAGGATCTCCCGACGACATCAGCACCGGAGCGGGCGAGGAAGTCCTGAACATCTCAAATCCTCCGTCCGGGGTCTGGACGATCGAGTCGTACGTCGGCATCTCGGACGAGCCGACTCCCGCGCGTGCGACCGCGACGCTGACGTACGAGACGGTGCCTCCGCCGCCCAACCCGACGTTGAGCTCGACGGCGCCGCGCTTCACCGACGTGTCGCCGCCGGCCGGGTATCAAACGGTCGACGTCTTGGAGCGGCAGAACGCCGGCGAGCCGTCGCTCGGTCTGAACTGGAAGACCGGCAACGCGATGTACATGGCCGGGACGCAGATCTCGAAGGTGTCGTTCGACGACTCCGCGACGCCGACGAAGGCGACGTGGAAGGACGTCACGCCTCTGCAGCAGAGTGAGGTGAACGAGGACGCGATCGTCTTCACGGACCCGCTGGTCGGCAGGACCTTCGCCGAGGGGCTCCTCGTCGCCGGCTCGAACGGGTCGATCACGACCGACGACGGCGCCAGCTGGTCGCCGGCCGCGTTCCCGGTCCCGCACGGACCGGACCACGAGACCGTCGGCGCAGGCCCCTACCACGTGCCCGCTCCGCTCGGGGCGGGGATCAGCGGCTACCCGAACGCGGTCTACTACTGCTCGCAGAACATCCTCACCGCTGCCGGTGCTTTCTGCGGCCGCAGCGACGACGGCGGAACCACGTACAACGTCAGCTCGCACCTCCTCGGCGCGGGCACTCCGTGCGGCTCGATCACAGGACACGTGAAGGTGGCGCCGGACGGCACCGTGTACGTCCCGCAACTCAGCTGCACGCGGCCCGACGGCGTGCAGGGGCAAGGGATGGCGGTCAGTGCGGACAACGGCCAGACGTGGACGTACTCGGTGGTGCCGGACAGCACGGCGAAGCCGCCGAACCACGGTTCGGACCCGTCGATCGGGATCGGTGCCGGGAACACCGTCTACTACGGCTACGAGGCCGGTGATGGGCACCCGCGCATCGCCGTCAGCCATGACCACGGCCAGACGTGGTCTGCGTCGACCGACGTCGGCGCGTCCTACGGGATCCAGAACACGAAGTTCCCGGAGGTCGTCGCAGGCGACGACGACCGCGCGGCGTTCGCCTTCCTCGGCACGACGAGCGCGGGCGACGACCAGGC
>WNGL01008380.1_pt1 | contig 13806 bp, 14 predicted proteins | sample 5400591 | NCBI WGS metagenome assembly WNGL01 (sample SAMN13153377, study PRJNA577476) | soil metagenome | isolation source: 80 cm soil or saprolite under Garry oak tree replicate 1 | place: USA:California | collected 2016-06-15
TCGAGGCCTGCGCAAGCTGGTTCGGGCCGATGGAGGAGGCGTACCGGGGCGCGGGCGCCGTCGGACCTCGGATCGACACGCCGTCGGACGCCGACCCCCAGACCCGCCTGCTGGCCGTTTTCGGCCGGAGCTGACGCGGGCGGGGCGCCGCCAGCGCTGCCGCGGGCCACCCTACCCGCGGCCGCTGCGACGTCGTTGCGGCGGCCGCTCCTCCTCTTCCTCCGCCGCCTGCTCCTCCTGCACTTCCTGGGGCTCCTCGTCCTCGGCGTCCTGGGCGTGCTCCGCCTCGTCCTCGAACTCGGCCGGGGCTTCCTCGTCGTCGTCCTCGTCGATCAGCTCGCCGTCCTCCAGCTCCTCGACGTCGAGGTCCTCGCTGTCCTCGGGACTCTGGACGTCCTCCTCGCCCTCGGGCTCCTCGGTCTGTGGGGACGTGGCAGAGCCGCGGGAGTCGTCGGTGCCCTCGCCCCGGTCGGCGAGAGCGGCGAGCGTGCGGCGGGTCGAGGTGAGGCCGCTCACGGTCTCGGTGGAGCGCCTTGCCCTGAACGCCTCGACGGCGGCCTCTTCGACCAGCAGCTCCGCCAGCGGGTCGGCCTCCAAGCGCTCGTCGGGGATCGGCCTGCCGCTGGCGATCGAGCGGCCGTAGGTGCCCCGCTCGAGCCGCTCCTCGGCGCGCTCCAGGGCCGACCAGCGGTCGCGCAGCGAGCGGCTGACCGCCCTTCCGGTCTCCTCGGCGATCCGCCAGTTGGCGTCGTCGACGTCGTCACCCTGGTCGGGGGCTGTTGCCCCGATCTCGGCTCTGAGCAGCCGCTCGAGCCGGGCGCGTTCGTTGGCGACCAGCTCTTGCGCTCGTGCGTTGTCCATCGGCGTTCCTCATCGAGTTGGGATGCAAGCTATGCCACACGAAACCGCATGAAAAGATCCCACGGATGGTGCCAGGTACGCAGGGCGGACGCCACGGGGCAGATGGCTGGTCGACCGGTAGCCTGGGGGTGGCAAGCATGACCCGAGACAGGCCGATGATGCCAACGGGAGGACTGACGCGATGACGCCGAGCAGCCCGACCGCAGGCTTCGCAGGCGCCATCTTCGACGTCGACGGGGTGCTGGTGGACTCACCGCACGAGCGGGCATGGCGCGAGTCGCTGCGCAGGCTCATGGAGGGCGAGTGGCGCGACCTGGCTCCCCGGACGCGGTGGACCCCCGAGGTGTTCACCCACGACTTCTACCAGGAGGTCATGGCCGGCAAGCCGCGCATGTCCGGCGCCAGGGCCGCGCTGGAGCGGCTCGGCGTGCCCGATCCAGGCCGTCGTGCGGAGGAGTACGCCGCCGACAAGCAGCGGCGGGTCGTCGAGCTGATCGAGGCCGGCGAGTTCCACGCCTTTCCGGACGCGCTGCGCTTCCTGCTGGCAACCAAGCACACCGGCCTGCGGATCGCCTGCGCGTCGTCGTCGCGGAACGCGCGCCCGATGCTGCAGCGGATCCGGCTGGACAAGTTCGCCGCCGAACAGGGCCTGGACCTGCCGGAGGTGTCCAAGGGCCTCACCCTGCTGGACGCCTTCGACGCCGACGTGACCGGCCGGGAGTTCGCCCGCGGCAAGCCCGATCCTATGATCTTCCTGGCGGCCGCCGAGGAGCTCGGCCTGCCGCCGGAGCGCTGCGTGGTGATCGAGGACGCCCTGTCGGGCGTGCAGGCGGCCAAGGCCGGCGGCATGGCGGCGATTGGCGTCGCCCGAGAGGGAGGAGCCGACGTGCTCTGGCATGCCGGTGCCGATCTGGTGGTCAGCACCCTGGACGAGGTCGACGTCGAGGCGCTGACCGAAGGGAGGCTCGAACGGCTGTGATCGCCTGGACGCTCGCCTACGAAGGATTCGACCCGGGCCAGCAGGGCCTCCGCGAGGCCCTCTGCACCCTCGGGAACGGCTACTTCGCCACGCGTGGAGCGCTCCCGGAGGCTCGGGCTGACGGGGTCAACTATCCCGGGACCTACGTCGCCGGCCTCTACAACCGGCTCACCAGCACGGTCGCCGGCCGTCAGGTCGAGAACGAGGACATGGTCAACGTGCCGAACTGGCTGCCCCTGGACTTCCGGGTCGAGGACGGCGCGTGGGTACGCCTCGGCGACGTCGACGTGATCGACCACCACCAGGACCTGGATCTTCGAGCCGGGCTGCTCAGCCGGCGGCTGCGCTGGCGCGACGCCGCCGGCCGGGTGACCCGGCTGGAGCAGCGCCGTTTCGTCCACATGGACAAACCCCACCTGGCCGGGCTGGACAGCACCTTCGTCGCCGAGAACTGGTCTGGCACGCTCCAGGTGCGCTCGGGCCTGGACGGCGGCGTCACCAATTCCGGCGTGCAGCGCTACCGCAGCCTCAACGGGCAGCACCTGCAGCTGCTCGGGGCCGAACCGAGCAGCGACGAGGTGGTCGAGCTCGAGGTCCAGACCAACCAGTCGCACGTGCGCGTGGCCGAGGCGGCGCGGACCCGGGTGGCGCGCGCCGGCTCGCCCGCGCCGATCCACCGCGGGGTCGTGCGCGAGGGCGGGTACATCGGCCACGAGCTCACGCTCGAGCTGGAGCAGGACCAGCCGGTCACCGTCGAGAAGATCGTCGCCCTCTACACCTCGCGGGACCGCGCCATCTCGGAGTGCCGGCACCAGGCGCGCACGGCGGTGCAGCGCGCCGGCGGCTTCGACGAGCTGCTGATCGGCCACACCCGCGCCTGGGGCAGGATGTGGAGCCGCTACCGCATCGCCATCCATGACAACGACCGCGCCCAGCTCGTCCTGCACCTGCACATCTTCCACCTGCTGCAGACGGTCTCCCCCAACACCATCGACCTGGACGTCGGCGTTCCGGCGCGCGGCCTGCACGGCGAGGCCTACCGCGGGCACATCTTCTGGGACGAGCTGTTCATCTTCCCCTTCCTGAACTTCGAGAGCCCGACGCTGACCCGCAGCCTGCTCGCCTACCGCCACCGCCGTCTCGACGAGGCCAGGTACCTGGCACGCGAAGCCGGCGGCGAGGGCGCCTGCTACCCGTGGCAGAGCGGCTCCGACGGCCGCGAGGAGACCCAGCAGGTGCACCTGAACCCCAGGTCGGGCCGCTGGCTGCCGGACAACTCGAACCTCCAGCGCCACGTCAACATCGCCATCGCCTACAACATCTGGCAGCACTACCAGGTCACCGGCTCGATCGAGTTCCTGCGCTTCCAGGGCGCCGAGATGCTGATCGAGATCGCCCGCTTCTTCTCGAGCCTGGCCACCTTCAACCCGGCGCTGGACCGGTACGAGATCCGCGGGGTGATGGGCCCCGACGAGTACCACGACAGCTACCCGGGCAGCGACCGGCCCGGCCTGGACAACAACGCCTACACCAACGTGATGACCGCGTGGCTGCTGCTGCGGGCGCTGGAGGCGCTGGAGCTGCTGCCGCCGCACTACCGCCAGGAGATCGTCGACGAGCTGGGGCTGGCCGACTTCGAGCTGGAGCGCTGGCGCGACGTCAGCGCCAAGATGCGCGTGGTCTTCCACGCCGACGGGGTCATCAGCCAGTTCGAGGGCTACGAGCAGCTCGAAGAGCTGGACTGGGAGGCCTACCGCCGCAAGTACGGCAACATCCAGCGGCTCGACCGCATCCTGGAGGCCGAGGGCGACACCACCAACTGCTACAAGGTCTCCAAGCAGGCCGACGTCCTGATGCTGCTGTACCTGCTGTCCGCGGACGAACTGCGGGAGCTGCTCGACGGGCTCGGCTACGAGCTGGCGCCGGACGCCATCCCGGCGACGATTTCGTACTACCTGGCACGCACCTCGCACGGATCGACGCTGAGCGGGGTCGTCCATGCCTGGGTACTGTCCCGCTCGGACCGCGAGCGCGCCTGGGAGTTCTTCCTCCAGGCGCTGGAGAGCGACGTCTTCGACGTGCAGGGCGGCACCACCGCGGAAGGGGTGCACCTGGGCGCCATGGCCGGCACCGTCGACATCGTCCAACGGTGCTTCACCGGCATGGAGGCCCGCGGCGACGTGCTGCGCTTCAACCCCATGCTTCCCACCGAGCTGCCCGACGTCCGCTTCAGCGTCCACTACCGCGGCCACCGGGTCGACGTGACCATCACCCAGGAACACTTCCGGATCGCCACCCGGCCGGGCCCCGCCCGGCCGATCAAGCTCGGCCTGCGCGACAAGGTCGTCGACCTGGAGCCCGGCGGCGTCGTCGAGATCGACCTGGAGCCGGTGCTGTGACCCCGGGCATTGCCGCGCCGCTCGAGCGGACCGCGATCTGCCTGGACTACGACGGGACGATCGCGCCGATCGTCCCCGACCCCGAGGTGGCCGCGCCGCTGGAGGGCATGGTCGAGCTGCTCGGCAGGCTTGCCGGCCGGGCCGCCGTGGTGGCGCTCGTCTCCGGCCGGCCGGCCGCGTTCCTGGCCGCCAACGCCAAGGCTCCTGGCCTGCGCTATTACGGGTTGTACGGTTTGGAGGAGATTCGGGACGGGGAGCTGGTCGTGGATCCGGCGGTGCTGGAGGTGAGGCCGGCGGTCCGTGCGGCGCTCAAGGACGTCGAGGCGGACCCGGCCGTGCGGGACTCCGGTGCCTATATCGAGGACAAGGGCAATGCGGTCGGGATCCACCTGCGCCGGGTGGCCGACCCGGAGCGCTGGTCGGACGAGATCGCGGCGACGGCCAACCGCATCGCCGAGCGCTATGGGCTGGAGGTGCAGCCCGGGCGCCTGGTCTGGGAGCTGCGACCGGCCGTGCGCCGCGACAAGGGCGACGCGGTCCGCAAGGTCCTTGCGGAGACGCGCCCTGCCGCCGTGCTGGTGGCCGGCGACGACCTCGGCGACCTGCCGGCCTTCGCCGCCGCCGAATCCGCCCGCGCAGACGGCGTCGAGGTCCTGCGCGTCGCCGTCCGTTCCGCCGAGACCCCACCCGACCTGCTCGCCAACGCCGACCTCGCCGTCGACGGCCCCGAAGGCCTCCGCGCCCTGCTCGCGAGTCTCGAGGGGGGAGCTGCGCTCCCCCCTCGATGCTCCCCCCTCGGCGAGGCCTGAGTACGGCTACAGGGCGGCGGGGGGAGGCAAGCTCCCCCTCGGCCCTTGCGGGCGTCTCCTGTAAGGGAATCAGCTCAGTGAATTCGGGTCGATCTCGTTGCTCACCGCGATCTGGGTCAGTGAGATGCAGGAAGATGCAGGAAGAGGACTGGTTGTAGACGTACCGGGTGACGGCGGGCGCCAGGATGGTGATGTTGTTCGACCACAGGTACGGCACCCAGGGCACGACCTGCTCCATCAACTTCCGGTCGAGGTTCACCCAGCAGGTGGTGCGGGCCGGGTCGTCGCCGGCGAGCTTCTCGCAGGCGGCGACGTCGCTGTCGACGCCGGGGATGGTCTGCGGCGGGTATTGGACGCCGAAGTCAGCGGCCTGCTTCTGGGTCATGCCACCAGCGAGTAGTTGACGTTGCCGGTCGGGTTGATCGCCTTGCCGGCGAACAGCACGTAGGCGAAGGTGAACGGGTCCGCGTAGTCCTTGATCCAGCTCGGGTGCGTGGCGATGGGGATCTTGTTCTTGATGGTCTGGGTCGTCTGGTAAGGCGCGCTGGTCGCCAGCTCGGTCGGCTTCACCTCGATCCCGAGCTTGGCCAGGCTGCTCGATACGACCGGCTCCATGTCGGTGAATGGTGGATGTCGTCGAACGGCGGCTGGTCCAGGTTCATGGTGATGTACCAGGTCTGGTCGCTGGAGTCCGCGTGCAGCAGCTGCTTCCTGTTGGCGTCGGTCAGGTAGCGCGCCAGGATCGTCTTGGCTGGTTCACGTAGGAGGCGTCGAGCGTGCCCGACTCGACCCGGTTGAAGATGTCGTTGATGTTGGTGTCGACGCTGATCTGGACCCCGTCGACGCAGTTGCTGCGCAGGTCGTCGCTGCTCTGGTCGTAGTTGGGGTTGCGGACCATGATGAGCCGCCCTGGGGACGGGAGCGGTCGCCGGCATGGCCAGCCGGTACAGGAAGTCGCCGGTGGGCTGCTCGAGGTGGAAGACGATGGTGGCGTCGTCGGGCGTCTCGATTCCGCTGACCGGCGCCGGGCTCTTGGCCTGGCAGTCCATGCCCTTGATCACGCCGCAGTAGTAGCTGCCGTATTGGGCTACCAGGGGCGCCGTGTTGATCCGCTCGAAGGCGTACTCCACGTCTTTGGAGGTGATCGCCCGCGTGAGCGGCGGGCCGAACCTGACGTTCGACCTGAGCTTGAAGGTGTAGGTCAGGCCGTCGCTCGAGATTGTCGGCGTGCCGGCCGCCGGTCTCTCCGATTTGTCGCGCACGCCAAAATGCGCCCGACTCCACGACGTCTGTCAATGGCTGGCCGCCGGTCTCAGCAGATTCTTAGCTCCGCGGGAAGCGTCGGGCCCGACCGAGGCGGCGCGGGAAGCTCGCCGCTGCCGGGTCAGGAGTGCTCGGCGGGGGCGGGGAGGAGGACGCGGTCGTGGCCGCTGTAGAGGTTGAAGCGCCGGCCGCGGAGGAAGCCGGCCAGGGTCATGCCGAAGCGCTCGGCGACGTCGACGGCCAGGCTCGACGGTGCCGAGACGGCGCACACCATGGGCACGCCGGCGGCCAGGGCCTTCTGCAGGATCTCGAAGCTGGCGCGGCCGCTGACCAGCAGGACCCGGTCGTCCAGCGGGAGCCGGCCCTCGAGCAGGGCCCAGCCGACCACCTTGTCGACGGCGTTGTGCCGCCCGACGTCCTCCCGCAGGCACTCCAGCTCACCGTCGGGGGTGAACAGGCCGGCGGCGTGCAGGCCACCGGTGGACTCGAACAACCCCTGCGCCTCCCGCAGCTTGTCCGGCAGGCCGTAGATGACCTCGGCGTCGACCCGCGGGCCCGGAGACGGTAGCGGGCAGCCGCGCAGCTCGATGGCGTCCAGGCTGGCCTTGCCGCAGACCCCGCAGGCGCTGGAGGTGTAGAAGTGCCGCTCCAGGCCGCGCAGGTCGGGCATTGCCGCGCCGTCGAGGCGCACGTTCACGACGTTGTACTGCTGCGCGGCGTCCAGCTCCGGGTCGGTGCAGTAGCTGATGCCGCGCAACGCCTCCCGGTCGGCCAGGATGCCCTCGCCGTGCAGGAAGCCGGCCGCGAGCTCGAAGTCGTTGCCGGGGGTCCGCATGGTGACGGCCAGTCGCTCGGTGGCTCCCCCGGCGACCAGCCGGACCTCCAGCGGCTCCTCGGTTGCCAGGTAGTCTCCGCGGCGGCGCTCCTGCCCGTCGGAGACCACCCGCACACGGGCGCGGGTCTTGCTTCCCGGTCGCAGTGCCATGGCTCACCCCTGCTGGCTCGGCCGGCGCCGGCGCGCCCGCACGTCCAAGAGTACCGATCCCGCGAAACCCTGGGCATGAACGTTTCTCGGCAGCCGGGCCGGTAACACCCCCATGGAAGCGCGGTCCGCCCATCAAGGCAGCCCGCGCGAAAGCCGACAACCGTCTTGATGGAGCCACGCCTCGGGGGGGTAGTCCGCGCGCGATGTCGTCCACCGTCGCCCCAGAGGTCGTTCTCGCCGGCCGGTACCGCCTGGTTCGGCGGCTGGCAAGCGGTGGCATGGGCCAGGTCTGGCGGGCCAGCGACGAGATCCTCGGCCGGCCGGTCGCGGTCAAGCTGCTGCGGAGCGAGTACGCCGAGGATCCCGAGTTCGTCGACCGCTTCCGCGCCGAGGCCCGCCGCACCGCTGCGCTGTCGCATCCTGGGATCGCCAGCGTCTTCGACTATGGCGAGACCGGCGACCCCGACGCCCAGGGGACCACCGCCTACCTGGTCATGGAGCTGGTCGAGGGCGAACCGCTGTCGGTGCTGCTGGCGCGCGAGGGCCGGCTCAGCCCAGCGCACACCCTCGACCTGCTGGCGCAGTCGGCGCTGGCGCTCGACTCCGCGCACCAGGCCGGCGTCGTCCATCGCGACGTGAAGCCGAGCAACCTGCTGCTGCGCAGGGACGGAGTCGTGAAGGTCACCGACTTCGGCATCGCGCACGCTGTCGACGAGGCGCCCCGCACCGAGGCCGGCCTGGTGGTCGGCACCGCCGCATACCTCTCACCGGAGCAGGTCGCCTGCCGACCGGCGACGCCCGCCAGCGACGTCTACGCGCTCGGGGTCGTCGCCTACGAGTGCCTGGCCGGGCGCCGCCCGTTCACCGGCGAGCATCCCACCGCGCTCGCTCTCGCCCACCGCCGCAGCGCACCGCCGCCGCTGCCCGACGACGTGCCCGACGCCGTGCGCCAGCTGGTCGCCTGGACCATGTCGAAGGCTCCGAGAGCCCGGCCCCCGAGCGCCGGCGCGCTCGGACGGCAGGCGTTGGTGACGCGGGCGGGGCTCCCCGAGACTCCCGAACCCGACGACCCGCGGACGCCCACCAGCGGCTGGCTCCCGGTCATGAGCGCCTGGCACCCCGCCCTCGGCCGCGGCCAGGCGTCCGACGACGCCGACCCCCCGCCGGTCGCCCCCAACCCCGGCTCGGGCCCGGGCCTGGGGCCCGGAGGGAATGGCCCCAACCCCGGCCTCAGGGGGAACGACCCCGGCGCCAGACACGGAGGGAACGGCCCCGACCCCGGCCCGGGCCCGGGGCCGGGGCCCGGGGGGAACGGCTGGGTCAAGGGCAACGGCAAGGCCCCGCGGGCCGAGGCCGCCCCGGGCACCCAAGGCCCGAGCGACCGCCCGCCGAGCGAGCGCATGCCGAGCGGCCCCGCGCCGAACGGCCAGACGCCGCGTGGCCAAACGGCGGGCGGCCAGGCCCCAAGCGGCCGGGCGGGTGCGCGCGCGGCAGGCGGCCAGGCGGGTCCCCGAGCGCAGCGCGGCCGCGGGGCCGACCGGCGGGTCGGCGACGACGTGGACGGGCTTGCGACGGGTGAGTGGTCTCCTGAGGCGCTGCCGGCCCAAGGGGTGGCTCGGCCCCGGCATCGCCGCAGATTCGTGCTTGCGGCCGCGATCATGCTGACCGTTCTGGTCGTCGGCGGGGTCGTCGCGGCGGCCAGGCAACGCTCGATCACGGTGGTGCCATCCGTCGACGGCCAGCGGATCACGGCGGCCGGTCAGGCGCTGGCCCGCGCGGGCTTCGAGGTCCGGGAGCGCTCGCGGCCCGATCGCAGCGTGCGCGCCGGCGTGGTCCTCTCCCAGGAGCCGGCCGGGGGCACCCGGCTCGCCCGCGGGCGGCTGGTCACCATGGTGGTGTCCAGCGGCCCTCGGATCGTGATCCTCGACCCAGCGCGCTACCTGGGCAGACCGCTCCACACTGTGCGCGCCGCCATGATCCGGCTCGGACTCCGCGTGAGCGTGACCGGCCGGATGGCATGGGCGGTAGCGAGCACGGTGACCGCGATCAACCCGTCCGGCTCGCTGCATCAGGGCGACAGCGTGACGGTGACGGTCGCGACCAGCAGGCGTGGTCCGGGAGCCTGAGCGGCCGCTCGCAATCCCCCAAACAGGAGCTGATCGCGGCGGGCGCCGGGGCGCACGCTCGGGGGAAAACGCGACGATAAACGGTGGCGGCTCAGGGTTGATAGCACTCCGCGCGAAGCATCGTCGCGCCGCGCCACTGGCGGCGGGTTACGGTGTGGCGCGTTCAGCGGGTAGGTTTTCGCCCGCGACCGGGCACGGTCACTCCGAGTCTTCCGAGGCGGCGTCCTGAGAGGGGGGCATCTGCAACTCCCTGGCGAGCGCCTCGATCGCGTCGGCGGGGAAACGACGGTGGCCGCCCAGTGTTCGCATGTACGGCAGCTTCCCCTCTTTTGCCCAGCGGGACACGGTCTTGGGTGTCACGTGCAGGATTGCCGCCACCTCCGTGGCGGTCATGTATCCCGATCGGCTTGCTGGCCCCATGCGACTCCACCCCTTCTACATGCTGGCCGGTCACACCGCCCCAAGGCGCGGCTTGCTGCTACGCCTGCGCGTACTGCAGTTTGCGTAGGCCGCCCTTCGTCGGACGTTGCGGGCCGAATTGACCGGCCAGCGATGACCGGCCGGATCCCGACCAAGGTCGGGGAGATGCGCCTCCTCGTCCCGGTCGAGCCTACGATATCTTCCCGCTGATACACGACTCGGGCGCTGGATCGGCGATCGGCGATGCGCCCGGTACCCGAATTCTGCCCGCTGGACGGTTAATTCTCGCCAACGACTCTACGATTCGATCTCCACCTCCTGACCGTCCTGCGCCCAGCGTGTATGGAAGGTACCGAATCGATCCGTCCGGTGGTATGTGTGCGCCCCAAAGAAATCGCGCAGAGCCTGCAACAGGTTGGCGGGACCGCGCTCGCGACGGATGCCGTCGTAGTAGGCCAGCGACGAGGCGAACGCCGGCGTGGGCACGCCCATCTCGACGGCGGTGGCGACCACCCTGCGCCATGCGGGCTGCACGCCGGCGACCGCGTCCCGGAAGTAGCCGGCCAGCAGCAGGTTGCGGAGCTGCGGGTCCTGGTCGTAGGCGGCGCGGATGCGATCGAGGAAGCGGGCGCGGATGATGCAGCCGCCACGCCAGATGGTCGCCATCGCGCCCAGGTCGACGCCCCAGCCGAACTGCTCGGAGGCGGTCGCGATCTGGTCGAATCCCTGCGCGTAGGCGATCACCTTGGAGGCGTAGAGCGCATCGCGGACCTCATCGATGAACCGCTCGCCCATTCGGCGCTCGACTCCCGGCCCCGGCAGGGTCTTGGCGGCGACGACCCGCTCGTCCTTGCGGGCCGACAGCATGCGCGCGAACACCGCCTCCGTGATCGTCGTGATCGGGACGCCGAGCTCCAGGGCTGACTGCGCGGTCCAGCGGCCGGTTCCCTTCTGCTCGGCCTCGTCCTCGATCATGTCGACCAGCGGCCTCCCCGTGGCCGCGTCGACGTGGCGGAGCACACGCGCGGTGATCTCGATCAGGAAGGACTCGAGGTCGCCCTGGTTCCAGCGGCCGAAAATCTCGGCGAGCTCCGGGGCCTGGAGGCCGAGCGCGTGGCGCAGCAGGTCGTAGGCCTCACCGATCAACTGCATGTCGGCGTACTCGATGCCGTTGTGGACCATCTTCACGTAGTGGCCGGCACCGTCCGGGCCGACGTAGGTGCAGCAGGGCGTGCCGTCGACCTTGGCCGCCACCGTGGTGAGCACGTGCTCGACGCTCGCGTACGCCTCACGGGAGCCGCCAGGCATGATGCTCGGGCCGTTCAGGGCGCCCTCTTCGCCGCCGGAGACGCCGGTGCCGATGAACTCGATGCCGCGGTCGCGCAGGCTGCGCTCGCGCCGGCGGGTTTCCTCGAAGAACGAGTTGCCGCCGTCGATCAGCACGTCGCCGGCGTCCAGGTGGGGGGCGATCTCGTCGATGACGGCGTCGACCGGGGCGCCGGCCTTGACCATGATGAGGATGCGCCTCGGGCGGGTGAGCGCCCCGACCAGTTCCTCGACCGAATAGGTCGGCGTGAACGGCCCCTCGTTGCCGAAGTTCTCGATCAGCTCGCGTGTGCGCGCCGGGGTACGGTTGTGCACTGCGACGGGAATGCCGTGCCGGGCCAGGTTGCGGGCCAGGTTCTGGCCCATCACAGCCAGGCCGGTGATGCCGAACTCACTGCCGTTTCCCATGCTGGCTTCCTCCCGCTGCTGGCCGGTCAGATCGCAGAGGATGGCACAGGTCAGCCTCTGGCGGGCATGCTTGCAGGAATCTGTGGACGACCAGATCGAGGAGGAGCTCGTGCCAAGCAGCCTCCAGCCGGCCACCGACCTGCCGCCGGCCGAGCCGGTGCGGCCCGGTCTGTGGAGCCTGCCGGTGCCGATCCCGGCGAGCCCCTTGCGCTACGTGCTCACCTACGCGTTCGAGGTGCCCGGCGGCGTGGTCGTGGTGGACCCCGGGTGGAACGCTCCCGAGTCGTTCGCCACGCTGGAGGCGGGCCTGGCCGCCATGGGCGCCGCCCTCACCGATGTGCGCGGGGTGCTGGTCACCCACCTGCACCCCGACCACTACGGGCTGGCCGGTCGGGTCAGGGAGGTATCGGGCGCGTGGGTTGCGCTGCACCCGGCTGACGCCGCCCTGGTCTACGAGCGCTACGAGCAGGTTGACGACCTGCTCGACCGGATCGCGGAGTGGCTGCGGGACGCGGGAGCGCGACGTGCCGGGCTGGCAGCTCGTGGCGATCCACACCCCTGGCCACACACCTGGCCACCTGTGCTTCTACGAAGAGCGGACGGCCCTGCTGCTCAGTGGCGACCACGTGCTGCCCCGGGTCACCGCCAACGTGTCGATCCACCCGCAGTCGGGCGGCGACCCGCTCGGCGACTACCTGGCCTCGCTGGAGCGCCTGCGGAAGTACGCCGACAGCCCGGTCCTGCCGGGGCACGAATGGCGCTTCGATGGCCTGGGCGGGCGCATCGACACCATCATCGCCCACCACGAGGAGCGCCTGGAGGCCACCGCCGCGCTGGTCGCGGACGGCGCCGAGACGGTCTGGGAAGTGGCGACGGGCCTGCCGTGGTCGCGGCCGTGGGAGGAGATCCGCGGCTTCATGCGCCGGGCCGCGGTCGGCGAGACCCAGGCCCACCTGGTGCCGCAGGTCAGCGCGACCGTACCGCTCAACGGGTCAGATGCCGAGCAATTGAAGATGACCGTGCCGGGCGGCTGCTCGATCTTCAGGCTGATGTTCGTCACCGTCAGGACAGGGTTGACCCCCGTCCAGTTGGGGTTCGGACACCCAGCCACCGCGCCCGACACCGTCGTTGGCGCCGTCAGCACCGCCGGGTTGGTGGTAAAGGTCAGGTTCCCGTTCTTGATCTGGTCTGCCGGAATCGACGTCGTCGAGGTGGCCGGGCCGACCAGCACCTTGTTCTGCCCCGGCGCAGTGTTGCCGCCGTTGTTCTGGCACTGGTAGACCGCGGTCCCGCTGACGCTCGTGGTGACAACGACGTCGTCGTTGCCGAGGCCGGCGAGCGTGGCCGTACAGGTGATCGAGTCACTCGACGCCGAAACCGGAGTGATCGTGCAGGTCGGCTCCCCGCCGTGCTTGAAGTGCGGGCTGGCGGCCAGGGATGCCTGCGCACCGACGAGCACAAAGTCCCAGCGCGAGGACCAGGATGATGGCCAGTCGTCGCATCCGTCTACTCCTCCCCCTGAGGCAACGGTGCCTCGCTGGAGTCTTCTGGATCGTGGACCGACAGGGTTGGCTGGGACGTCACTCTCACGCCAACAGCACCGCCTCCTTCCCGACTTCAGGTGCCTGCGCCACTCACGGCGCCGCGCGAGCAGACGCAGGAGCAGACGCGCGCGAAAGCTCACATCGGCTTGCCTGGAAGACCAAGGGCGACTGACGCGTCAAGCCCCGGTTGTGTCTACCGCCCCCCGAAAGCCACGGATCCCCCGCGTGATCCTCAGTCCCCAGCCAATCGAGAGCAATCCGCTCATTGCGCCAAATCGATCTCCTGCAAATCGATGACGTCGCCTGGACCCGACCAAATTCGATCTCGCAAAGGCCGACTCTGGCCCGTACCTTGACGAGACGGCCAAGGAGCCTTCCCTGAGGGCATCCCCTACCCGTGGGCGCGCGGGGCCGGGGTCGTGCCCGGCTCATCGGTGATCGCGGCGAGCCGGCCGTCGGGGAGCCGCCGCGTCAGCACCACCGCCACCAGCCCGACCGCGCCGGTCAGGATGAAGACCCCCGCCAGCGCGGTCGACTGCTCCCAGCCCTCGGCGGCGCCCGCGGCGACCAGCACGCCGCCGAGGCCGGCGCCGAGCGCGGTGCCGAGCGTGTCGGAGAGCTGGAGCTGCGCGCTGGCCCTCCCCTGCTCGGCGGCGGGCGCCAGCCCCAGCACGGTGACCGTGATC
>WNGL01024308.1_pt1 | contig 13804 bp, 15 predicted proteins | sample 5400591 | NCBI WGS metagenome assembly WNGL01 (sample SAMN13153377, study PRJNA577476) | soil metagenome | isolation source: 80 cm soil or saprolite under Garry oak tree replicate 1 | place: USA:California | collected 2016-06-15
GGTCACAACACCGATCACAGAACCGTTGCCAAAGAGTTTGGCGTTTTCGCTTTCGCACGTAACCGGAATGAAGACGCCGGGCGATTGGCATAACACGGGGTTGACGGTCACGCTCGAGGACACACAGCATCTTACCCAAGTGTGGACTTATGAGTACAACGGCAAGAAGGGCACTAACACGTTTCGCTTCACGCGAGCGCGGTAGAGCGAAAGACGTTATCCAAAATCTACCTACTAAGTTGAAGAATAACCTCTTCAACCGTCGGCGAGAACTCATGTCTAATTAAAACACTTTGCTCTGTGCTCCTGATTCCTCTTCGATAAATTCACTCGTCGTCCGAAGCGAGTCACGTCAATGAAACAAGCGTTCTTGCTGTTCGCAGCGTTCATCTTTACTGCGACGGCTCTTCGTCTCGCTAACGTGAAAGCAAACGACCTCGCTAAGGCGAAGCCGGGAACGGTCTTCCGCGATTGCGCCGATTGTCCCGAGATGGTCGTAATTCCGGCGGGTTCATTCACTATGGGTTCGCCAGGGTCGGAGAAAGCTTGGGCGGCGGAGCACGGTGCTTCGCCTCAATCAGTTTCCGATGAAGCGCCCCAACATCGCGTTGTCCTGCGATCCTTCGCGCTGGGCAAATACGATGTTACGCGGGCCGAATACGCCGTTTTTGTCAGAGAAACGGGCTATCCACCCGGCGACGGATGCGGCAAAGACAGTTTCAAGTGGGATAAGCAGCCGAATTTGACTTGGCAAAATCCCGGCTTCAGTCAGACCGATCGCGATCCGGCGGTGTGCGTCAGCTGGCAGGATGCGCGGGCCTACATCTTGTGGTTGAACAGCAAGTTGCGTGGACGCGTTTCGAAATCAGGTGACGGACCGTATCGGCTGCCCAGCGAAGCAGAGTGGGAATACGCGGCGCGCGCTGGAACAACAACTAAGTTCTACTGGGGCGATGACGACGCTGCCGCTCCTGTCCACGCCTGGTTCAATGCCAACTCCGGCTGCGAGAAAGTGGAAGGTCTTTTTTGCGACCATGGCCAGACACACCCGGTGGGCGCGAAGCCGCCGAACGCATTCGGCCTTTACGACATGGCAGGGAACGTTTGGCAGTGGACCGAGGACTGCTACGACAACAACTACGCCGGGACTCCCGCAGATGGGCGCGCGAACGAGACCCCCTCGAGTGATGTCCACGCGAACGACAGCCAGGGCAAGTGCCTCCGCGTGGATCGCGGCGGCTCCTGGATGTTTCCGGCGCGGCTTTTGCGCTCCGCTACGCGTGAGCGGAATCCCGCCGATTATCGCGACGCGATCATGGGCTTTCGCGTGGCAAGGACGCTGCCGTGAAGCCTGCGTTTATGTGCAAATTTTTGATCGAATGAAAGGAACACGAATCTTTTTGGTGTTGGCATTTATCAGTGCCGCTGTGATCACCTTCATTGCCGTGCGACTACCCGCTGACGTCGATAGCCGCGCGAGTAAAAGCCCTTCGGAGGAAGCCGATCGCATTGCAATTGAGCGGCTGCATCAGCAGGATGTCGAAGCAACTCTGTCTGACAAAGCTGATGAGTTAGCCAGGTTGTGGGATAACGAAGCTGTTCGGATCCAACCTGGGCGCCCGGCGGAGATCGGCAAAGCAGAGATTTACGCAAATGATAAGCGGTGGGAGTCCAAAGCGGACAGAGCGAAGACACTTTGCTACAAGTCCGAAATCAAGGATGTGCAAATCGCCGGCGGCTGGGCGTTTGAATGGGGCTATTTGTCTTACAAAGACTCCAGCAATCCGAAGCCGATGCGAGGTAAAGTGCTGAGAGTGATGAAGCGACAGCCGGACGGCTCGTGGAAATTCGCGCGCGTGATTGTGTTCAATGAAAACAAGGAATCTGCTGCTCCAATGTCGGATCCATGCCAATGAAAATACCGATCTTAACTCTTTGCTTATCGTCGTTCGTCACCGTTGCTGTCAGCGCTACGGGCGAGCGCCCAAATAGCGCCCCACGCGTCGTTGATCTTAAATCGACTGACGGGACAATCCTAAAGGCCAGCTACTTCGCTGCCGCGAAGCCCGGTCCCGGTGTGTTGTTGTTTCATCAGACCAACCGCAGGCGGGAATCGTGGGAGGATATCGCGCGTCAGCTTGTTGCCGCTGGAATTAATGTGTTAACGGTCGATACCGATCCGAAAACAAGAAAGCAGTGGTGGCCAGGCGGCCTTGACGCTGCGTTTGAATACTTGATCTCTCAGCCCGGGGTGAAGCGCGATGTCATAGGCATCGGAGGAGCAGGGGTAATCGGCGTTGAAAATTCCGTCGAAACGGCACGCCGACATTCCGATCAGGTAAAATCGCTGGTGCTACTTTCTGGAGAAACATGCGCCTTGGAAATGGTACGAACCTTTCGACATCGGAAAGGTTCCCGCAACGGGCGGTCATGGGACCGATTTGTTCAAAGGTCATCCCGAACTTCCCGGCATTATCGTGGATTGGTTCGTGACCACGCTGATCAAGACACCGGGTCACGCGCTGGCGGACACTCTCGCCTCTGCATCGACAATTAACGAAATCCAAACGCCCGGTGGCGTTGCCAAAGTCACGCAGCAGCTGATTGAAGCTCAAAAAAAAGATCCGCAGGCGCAGTTGTTCCCGGAAATCACCGCCAGCACCATCGGCCAAGGTTTTCTGCGCGCAGGCGACACAAAATCGGCGATCGACGTTTTGAAGCTGGTCCTTCTCGCTTATCCCGATTCGGCTGATGCAAACGAGAACTTAGCTGAGGCGTACTTGAAGGACGGCCAAAAAGATCTGGCACGGCAACACGCCGAAAAAGCATTGGCCATTCTTGATGCTCATACCGTACCGGCGTCATCATGGACCGATACCGAAGAGTACCGAGGCGAGATTCGCCGCAGTGCGCAGAAAACACTCAAGAAGTTAAATGAGAAGCAAGGCTAGCCTTCGTCGCTCTTCACTTTTCGCGCTCTGCTACAAATTCTTCTTCGCCCAGGGGCCGACGCGATCGAGTGCTTTCTCGATGTTCTCGATCGAGTTGGCGACACTGAAACGCAAATAGCCTTCCCCGAAGTCGCCGAATGCGGTGCCGGAGAGCGCAGCGACGCCGGCGTCATCGAGCAGCCCGTCGGCTAGTTTCTTCGATAACCAGCCAGTCTGCGTGATGTTCGGGAAAACGTAGAACGCGCCATGAGGCAAGCGGCAGGAGAAACCTTTGATTTTGTTGAGACCAGCGACCATCACGTCGCGACGTTTCTGAAACTCGGCACGCATCGCGTCCACCGCCGCTTGCGACCCGCGGAGCGCTTCGATGCCGGCGACCTGCGTGAAGCTGGCGGTGCACGACGCCGAGTTGGTCATGAGGCGGGCGATGTGCGTCGCCAGCTCGGCGCGCATCACGCCGTAGCCCATACGCCAGCCGGTCATGGCGTAAGTCTTGGAAAAGCCGCCGAGCAGGATCGTGCGCTCCTTCATGCCGTCCACCGACATGATGGAATGATGTTCGCCGTCGAAAATGAGGCGGCTGTAGATCTCGTCGCTCAACACCATGATGTTGCGATCGCCGATCGCGCGCGCGATGCCGTCGATGTCCTTCTTCTCCAGCACGCCGCCGGTCGGGTTTTGTGGCGAATTCAGGATGATCAGTTTCGTGCGATCGTTGATCAATCCGGCGAGCTCATCGACGTCGAGCCGGAAATCCAGCTCCTCGCGCAACCGGATCGGCACCGCCTTCGCGCCGACGTAGTTGATCATCGATTCGTAAATCGGGAATCCCGGATTCGGGTAGATGACCTCATCGCCTTCTTCCACGAGTGCAAGGATGCTGAAAAATATGATGGGCTTGCCGCCGGGGACGACGACCACTTCGTCGGGCGTAACGCTTACTTGGCGCGTTTCGCTCACGTGTTGCGCGATGACTTCGCGCAGCTCCATCAAACCAGCCGACGGCCCATAATGGGTGAAGCCTTTGTGCAGGGCGTCACATCCCGCGTCGATGATGTTGCGCGGCGTATCAAAATCCGGTTCGCCGATTTCGAGATGGATAATGTCGCGGCCCTTTGCCTCCAGCGCTTTCGCTTTGACCAACACTTCGAAGGCGGTCTCGGTGCCGAGACGCGCCATGCGCTTTGCGAGGCGAAGTTCATGGCCCTTAGTCATAAGAGTGAAATCAGCATTATCAAAGCAGTGGCGCAACTTGTCTTTTATCAAGTTCGCGATCGCGGGGCGCATCGCTCTCGAGAATTTGCAGCTGACACAGGCGTCTCTACAGTTCAGTACTTTGAAGCGCGGTTTGCCTTTCATCATTCTCGTTGGTGTTGTTGTGCTTATTGCTGCGCTCGGGGTGCACATCGACTGGACCTGGAAACGAAAACTCTCGCCGCGCGGTGGGCGTTATTTTTTCCATCGCGTCGAACTCGCAGTGCCGTCATTCCATCAGTCGGAAGAAAAATGGCGCGATGATCCGCTTGGCGGAGTCGCAGACAACGGCACTCTAGGCGGCGAAGGCTGCGCAGTGGCCGCCGCGGCGATGGTATTCAAATTTTATGGTATCGATGTCGATCCGCAGCAGTTAAACTGGTTTCTGACATCCGTTGGCGGATACACGGATCGCGGCTGGCTTTACTGGGATCGCGCGGCTTGGTTCGCGCCCAATCATGTCCGGCATGTCTACGAAGACCTGGCTTCGTATGATCTCATCGATTCGAATCTCGCCCGTGGAAACCCCGTCATCGTGCGAGTGCGACTGCGAGGCGGCGTCACGCATTTTGTCGTCATTGCTGGCAAAGACGGGTTCGATTACCTTATTGCTGATCCCGGCGCTGGCTCTGCGAGAGGTCTCTACCCGCTGCGCGAGCTCGGCAGCGATATCGAGGCACTGCGATTCTACGAGCCGATCGCCGCCGCGAATTCGCAACTCTCCGCGAAGCGGGAAACATCAAACTAAGACTTCCCTGATCCTTTCGAATGTAGCTCGCCAACGCTGACACACACGAAAACGACCGCGAATTATGGGTGTCATGTTACAAGCATTTTATTGGGATTGTCCCAAAGCGGAAAATTGCGATCACCAATGGTGGGTGTTTATCAAATCTAAATTGCCGGCAATCGCGCAGGCCGGTTTCACGGCCTTGTGGCTTCCGCCGGCAAACAAGGCCGCCAGCTGGAAATCGATGGGGTACGACCCTTACGATTATTATGACCTCGGCGAGTTCGATCAGAAAGGCGGCGTCCCCACGTGGTTCGGTTCCAAAGCTGAATTATTCGATCTTATCCAGTCTGCTCACACGGCGGGATTACAAGTGTATGCGGACCTCGTGTTCAATCATAACAGCGGCGCGGATGGTCAGGAACTAAATCCAACCGACGGCCAGTTGCGGTGGACGAAATTCGCGCCGACAAGCGGCAAGTTTCCTCGCGACTGGAAATGTTTTCATCCGAGCCAATACGAGACTTGGGACGGAGCGACTTTCGGTGACATGCCGGATCTCTGTCATCGCGCTCCCCTCGTTTACACCGAGCTCATCAACTACGCTCGCTGGCTTCTGGAAGAAATCGGTTTCGACGGATTCCGCTACGACATGGTGAAAGGTTATGGCGGTTGGATGGTCCGGTCGATTCAAGAACTGCGCGCACTGCGCGGCGGCACCAGCTTCAAGCCGTATGCAGTGGGCGAATGTTGGGACAGCGAACGCACAATCGATGATTGGCTCGATGAAACCAATGCATGGTCAGACAATCCGGTGGGCGCATTCGATTTTCCGCTACGCTGGCGCTTGCGCGATTTGTGCGACAGTTACGGTTTCATTCTTCGCAATCTCGCCGAGCACGGAGTCTTAATGTGGGACCGACCGGCGCAGGCTGTCACCTTCGTCGAGAACCACGATGTTGTGCGCGACAGTCCTATCATTAACGACAAGCTGCTCGCGTACGCATTCATCCTTACGCATGACGGTTATCCATGTGTTTTCTGGCAGGATTACTTTAACTGGGACCTCGCGCAGCCAGATAATCAAACCGGCATTGACGCGCTCATCAAAGTTCACGAACAAAATGCCGGCGGTCCAGCGCAAGTGCTCTTCGTCGATGACGACCTTTATATCATGCAACGTTCAGGCCTCGCTCATCAAAGCGGACTGATTTTTGTTTTGAACAACCGCGGCACCTGGAATGGCGCGTGGGTCCAAACGCCGTGGAACAGCAGGCGGCTTGTCCCGGCCGCCTGGCGCGGACGCGACGACTCCGGCGTGCCGCAGGAAAAATGGACTAACGACTCCGGCTGGGCCGATCTTTGGGCACCACCGCGAGGCTATGCAGTGTACGTGCCTGCATAACGCTCCGCGAATGACTAACGCCGCCATGCATACATGGAAGTATGCGGCGTATGCGCTAAATTACACCGGTGTTCGGGAATGCATTTCGCGACCGAATTTTGGTTAACCCGGCTTTGCTTTCAGCGCGCGCTCGGGCTCATTTACCTAATCGCGTTTCTCACTGCGGCTAATCAATTCATCCCGCTGCTGGGTGAGCGCGGGTTACAACCGGTGCGGCGCTTGTTGCGTCACGTACGTTTTCGCCACGCGCCGAGTTTGTTCTGGATCAATTGTTCAGATCGCTTCATCACGGCGACGATCTGGTGCGGCATCGCGTTCTCAGTCTTCGCCATCAGCGGCTTGTCGGAGTCGTTTGGACTCGCCGTATCGATGAGCACGTGGGCGTTGCTCTGGATCATTTATCTCTCGCTCGTCAACGTCGGCCAGACGTTCTACGGCTTCGGGTGGGAAACGATGCTCGCCGAGACCGGTTTTCTCGCGATTTTTCTCGGTTCATCTGACACGCGCCCGCCGACGGCGGTAATGTGGTTAATCGTGTGGGTGCTTTTCCGCACCATGTTCGGCGCGGGCATGATCAAGATGCGCGCCGACCCGTGCTGGCGCGATCTGACCTGTCTTTTTTACCACTACGAGACTCAGCCACTGCCCAATCCGCTGAGCTGGTATCTCCATCATTCACCGCGTTGGATGCACAAAACTGGTGTGCTCTTCACTCATTTTGCCCAACTTGTGGTGCCGTGGTTCTACTTCGCGCCCGCGCCGATCTGTTACTGGGCAGGCGCACTAACGATCCTCTTTCAAATTACCCTCATCCTGAGCGGGAATCTTTCGTGGCTGAATTATATCACCATCATGCTTTGTATCCCCTGCTTCGATGATCGCTTGCTCGCGCGGTTGATCTCGATCCCGCATTCGGTGCCGGAAAAAATGACCTTGCCACACGAGATCGCAGTGATCGGCTTGGTCGCCCTTGTGCTCTATCTGAGTATCCGCCCGGCACGCAATTTGTTTTCGCGCCGGCAACTCATGAATGCGAGCTTCGAGCCGTTGCATCTGGTCAACACCTACGGCGCGTTCGGCGCCGTCACGCGCCAGCGACTTGAAGTCGTGATCAAGGGAACGGACGCCGAATTTCCCGATGCTTCTCCTGAATGGCGCGAGTACGAGTTCAAAGGAAAACCAGGCGACGTGCAGCGTCGTCCCTGCATCGTCTCGCCGTATCATTGGAGGCTCGACTGGCAAATGTGGTTTGCCGCGATGTCGCCGCCGGAGTTTCACCCTTGGATTTTTATACTGGTACAAAAACTCCTTGAAGGTGAAAAAAGAATTCTTTCGCTGCTTGCGCACAACCCATTCCCAAACGCGCCGCCAAAATACATCCGCGCCGATTGGTATCAGTATCGCTTTACCAAGCCAGGTGAGCACGCCTGGTGGACGCGAACGTTCGTCGCCGAATACTTTCCACCGATGACCCTGCACCGCGCGCCAGACGAGGGGCATCGACCTTCACTCTAAGCGCGCCTAAAACTTTCGGCCGCTGTTTGCCGTTGCTTGGAGCGCGCCGCGCTGGTTCAGCTGGCCAGATTGTGATCGTCCGCCATCATCCAGACGCTTCACGCGGCCATTCGCGGGTTTCTTCCAGCGATTCGCCGGTTTCCAAGAGACTTTTGAGACTGGCTAAAATGTGCGGCCATCCGCTCGACACCGCTTCGATGAACTTCGAGCCTTCTTTCTCGATTTCGTGAATGACGGTGAGCTTGACCGAGTTGCCTTCCTTTTCCAGTTCGTAAGTCATGCGCGAATAACCTTCGGCTTTCAATTCAGGTCTGAATTCATTGCGCCACTTGAGAACGAGCCGGCGATTCGGTTCGATTTCAACGACTTCGCCGCTGTCAGCAACGCGTCCGTCAGGCATCAAAATCTTCCACGACGCGCCCGGTTTCCACTCGGATTCCTGCGTTGTGTTGCACCAAAACCGGCGCGTGAATTCCGGTTCGATGAGCGCCTTCCACAATTTCTCAGGCGTCGTGCGAATGTAGGTTACGTAAATGAATTGATCTTTCTTCATAGAATTACTTTCTCTTGGTTTTCTGTTTGGTTTTGGTTTGTTCGAGACCTTTTTTCAAATCGCTCAACGCCTGGAGGCGATGGCGTTCGTATTTGCCAATCCAACGCTCGTAGATCTCATGTAACGGCATCGGATTGAGATAATGCAGCTTCTCGCGCCCGCGCCACACGACAGCGATGAGGTTTGCTTTTTCCAGCAACACCAAATGCTTGGTCACCGCCTGCCGCGTCATGTCCAGGTGCGCGCACAATTCGCTCAACGTCTGCCCATTCTCTTCGCGCAACTCATCAAGCAATTTTCTGCGACTGGGATCGGCTAGCACTTTAAAGACTGCATCCATCGAGCTGCCATTATGCAACCAAATAGTTGCATGTCAACCGACGGATTCAGAAAAATGAATTTCCTTTGATCGAGCCGGTTATTGCCGACAAACGTTTGCTTTGGCCCGACACATTGAGCTGGGGACCAAACGGCCAGTTGTATGTCACCGCATCACAGATCGAAAAAGTGATTGGGCTCGGAAAATCCGATTAACCGCAGCGAATAAATGAATTTACGGCACGCGAAAAATCTTTCCTGTGTACGGATCTTTCACAGCGGATCCGGGAGCAAAAGCGCTGACATCGATGTAATTTCCCTCCGGTAAATAAGGACTTGTGACCATGCCTTTCTGGCCTGGAACCGGAATTCCATAGGGCATATCGCCTGTTGCTTTTTCCACAGGCGCAGCTGAAGCCGGCAGCACAGTGCGAGTAACCTTCTCTTCTTTAGCAGATTTTGATGGCTGTTCGAGTGGAGTCGGGCCCGCGCCGGCTGCATGTGAATCTCGCGTCTTCTTCGTTTGAGGCTGCGCCGGCGGAGGCTGGAAAGCCTTCGAAATTGATTGGCCAACTTTCTTGAAAAAGTCTCCTACGGGATCGGCGTTTACCCAGTCTCCGCTCAAAAAGAAGAGCGCGACGAACAGCAAGAAAATCCAACGAATGAGATAATTCATTAAGTTGTCGGCGTTCAATGTGAAGCCGTGATTATCCGCCAGGATTGGGCTTTCAGAGAAGAAAATTTTTCAGCATCAGCGGGTTAAGTGACGATTATCATTTCGCGTTCGCGAACAATAAATCGCGTATCTAACACTCGATTCGTGAGCGGACAGCCGCGTTGTAGAGGCGTTCGCCGCGGCGAACGCCTGTTTAAAAGGTCAGTGCTGGTCGCATCGGTGCTCGCGGCGGCCAGCACAACTATCGTCACTTGCCTGCCAAGCGGTAGGCTTGCGCGGAGGCTGGCCACATGTCACTCGTCGCTTCAAAGGCGCCGTCGCTATTGCGGTCGTCGCTGGCGATCAATATGATCGCGGGATGTTAAAGGGCGTTCCATTTCTCCTCGCGCTGGCGACGGCTGCCTTTGCACGAGATTCCACCAACGACGCAGCGCAAGTCTGGAATCTCGAGAAAGCGTACTGGGAATACGTCAAAGCCAACGATCTGGAAAAGTATCGCGCGCTCTGGCACGAAGATTTCGTCGGCTGACCGTTTGTCAGCTCAGCACCCGTCCGGAAAGATCATATCACTGATTGGATCACCGCGAACACCTCCAAGGGCGTGAAGTTGCAGTCCTACTCGATTGAGGAACTTGCCATCCATGTGACCGGCGACGTCGCGATCAACCATTATCGCATCAAGGCTAACTGGGCCAATAATGAAGGAGCCGAAGTAAGGATAGACGCATTGCGGATCACGCACACGTGGATTCGCACTCACGGCACGTGGCAAATTCTCGGCGGGCATGTCCGCGCCCGTGAACGCAAAGGGTCAGTAGCATGAAGCCAGGAAGGTCGTCGAGGTTCTCCGCTTCTGGCACTCGGCACGAAGCGAATCTGATATCTGACATCCGACATCCGACATCCGACATCTGACATCTGATCTCTCATCTCTGATCTCCATCCCCTCGCCCTTCCTCCGATCTCGTCCGATATCTTGCTTCGCAATCGTTTGTTTTGTAATCTTCGATCATGAGCACCGTGCAGGAAATCCTCACTGCGATGGATAAGCTGACCCCGGAGGAATTGCGGATCGTGAAGCTCGGCGTGGATTCCCGGCTCTCTGATGATGATGACGACGACCCGGCATTGCTGGCCGCGTTGAAGAACGCGATTGCCTACGCCGATGCTCATCCGGACGAAGCTAGATCGATCGATGAGGTCCGCGCGCTGATCCCCCAATGGATTTCCGAGTCGAAATCAAAGACCCGGCAATAGCGGATCTCGCGGAGATCGTTTCTTACATTGCCCGGGACAATCCGGACGCAGCGACGACTCTTGGCAATAATTTACTCGACGCGGCGCTGAGTCTCGCAGAGACGCCGTACAAAGGCAGCCCGTACCAAAAGCTTCCCGGCATTCGCAAGCTGACGTTGCGCCCGTTCAAAATTTTCTATCGAGTGAACGAACCGACGAAAGTGGTCGAGGTTCTCCGCTTCTGGCACTCGGCACGAAGCGAACCTAACATCTGACCTTGTCCCGTGGTTGAGCCGCTCAGTGACCTGTCATCTTCTCCAGCTTTTCGGGGTATCGAGCGCCTTGCACCTTGATCTTTGACGCGGCGCTTTCGATTTCGCGTAGATCGTCCGACGTAAGTTCGATTGCTGCTGCTCCAATGTTTTCTTCGAGCCGATGCAGCTTCGTCGTGCCGGGGATCGGAACGATCCACGGCTTCTGCGCGAGCAGCCACGCGAGCGCGATCTGAGCAGGTGTCGCCTTCTTCCGGTTTGCGATCTGGCCGAGCAGATCAACCAAGGCCTGATTGGTTTTGCGAGCCTCAGGCGCAAAGCGAGGGAGGGTGTTGCGCAAGTCGGTGCTATCGAACACAGCGTTTTCGTTCATTTTGCCCGTGAGGAAGCCTCTACCCAAAGGGCTAAATGGAATGAATCCGATTCCAAGTTCTTCGAGTGTCGGTAACACTTCCTCTTCAGGCTTTCTCCACCACAGCGAATATTCGCTCTGCAGTGCCGTAAGCGGCTGGACTGCATGTGCGCGACGAATCGTTTGCACTCCAGCTTCCGAAAGGCCGAAGTGCTTCACCTTGCCTGCTCGAATCAATTCCTTCACCGCACCGGCGACGTCTTCAATCGGCACGCCGGGATCGACGCGGTGTTGATAGAACAGATCGATAACATCGGTCCTCAGTCGCTTCAGCGAAGCGTCGGCGACCTCTTTGATGTGCTCTGGCCGACTATCCAGGCCGATCTGCTCACCTTTTCACCACTTGTCCGCCGCCGGACGGATTCGCCGTGGCGAACTTACGGAATGGAGCGAGCGCTTCACCCACAAGTTCTTCGTTCGTGAACGGACCGTAAACTTCAGCGGTATCGAAAAACATAATCCCGCGTTCAACTGTCGCCCGAATCAGCGAGATCATCTCATTCTTGTCTTTGGCCGGACCGTAGCCAAAGCTCATTCCCATGCAGCCCAGCCCGATCGCCGAGACCTCCAAATTAGCTTTTCCAAGTTTGCGCTTCTGCATCTTTGCCCAACTCCTGACTCCTAGCTCCTTTCTCTGATTCGCTCTGATTCAAACAGCAACAGAAGAAAACAAAGGCAACAAAGTTTTGCTGAGCTTCGCTTCTGTTACATGATTGCTCTGTCCCTCAACTCTCAACTCTCAACTCTCGACCTTTTGTCACTCTGATTTGAGCGAAGCCATATCGATTGAGAAGCGGTACTTCACATCCGACTTGAGCAGTCTCTCGTAGGCTTCGTTGACTTTCTGAATGGGGATAACCTCGACGTCGGCGGTGATGTTGTGGGCGCCGCAAAAGTCGAGCATCTCCTGCGTTTCTGGGATGCCGCCAATCATCGAGCCGGAGAGACTGCGCCGCCGGCCAATGAGACTGAACGCAGCGACGCCCAACGGCTTCGCTGGAGCGCCGACAAGCGTAAGGTTACCGTTCACGCCGAGTAAATTGATATAGGCGTTGATGTCGTGATCGGCGGAGACGGCATCGAGGATGAAATCGAAGCTGCCGGCGTGCTTATTCATCTCGTCGGCATTGCGGGAGATAACAACTTCGTCGGCGCCGAGGCGCAGTGCGTCCTCCTTTTTGTGAGGCGATGTGGTGAACACCGCGACGTGCGCTCCCAGCGCGTGAGCAAATTTCACCGCCATATGGCCGAGCCCGCCCAGACCGACTACGCCAACTTTCTTGCCATTGGTCACGCCCCAGTGATGCATGGGCGAGTACGTTGTGATGCCCGCACAAAGCAGCGGCGCGGCCGCGGCAGCATTGAGGTTGGAGGGAACACGCAGCACGAATCGTTCATCGACGACGATGCTCTCGGAGTAGCCGCCGTAAGTCACACTTCCGAGGTGTTTGTCCGGCGAGTTGAAGGTGAGGATCATGTTCGGGCAGAACTGTTCAAGGCCCGCTTTGCAGTGCGCGCACGTTCCGTCCGAGTCGACCATGCAGCCGACCGCGACAAGATCGCCCGGCTTGTACTTGGTAACCGCTGAGCCGACCTTGGTGACGCGCCCAAGAATCTCATGACCGGGGACAATCGGGTAATTCGTGGCCATGAACTCGCTCCACTCATTACGGACAGAATGGAGATCGGAGTGGCAGATGCCGCAGAACAGGATTTCGATCCGCACGTCGCGGTCAGTAGGGTCGCGACGGTTGATCTTGGTCGATGCCAGTCCGGATGTGGGACTGGCAGCGGAATAAGCTTTCGCATTGTACGTAGTTGGTTGCATATGGTTGATGTTAACTCCCTTTATCAAGAATTGATGTGATCGTCTTCCGCCCTCAATTTATTGATCATAATGAAATCGCTGTCCGTGCGCATGTGTGGGATTTTGTAGTGCCACCTTCGGGCCAATCCTGATTCCCTCCTTAAGGTGAGAATCGAAACGCAATCTGCAGTCGCGCCTAATTGAGTGAACAGGCTCGCCTGCGCGCGAACCACATCGGTGATGTGATGGTCGTCGATCGAGCATCGGCGATCGCGTACAAGGCCGGGCGACACGAAGCCGTTGCTCGACTACCGGCACTCGGGTACTGCCGAGCAGATCGCGATCAGCGGCAGGTTCGCGCCGCGTACCGACGCACGCGTAGCGTTACGCCAACCAGCGGGCGACGCGCGCGGCGATCGTGGTGGGAGCCTCGACATGCAGGAAGTGACCGAGGTTCGGCACGACCTCGAGGACACGCACGTCGAACAATCGACGGTCCTCGTCGGTCGGCGGCACGATGCAGCCGTCGTCGCTGCCATGGAGCTGCAACAGGGGTGTTGCAATGTGCGCCTCGGTCTTGCGCACGCGATCGAAGAACGTCGTGAGTGGGCGCACGATCGCGCGGTAGTACTCGAGCGGTGCGGGCAGGCTGCGCTTGAGACAGGCGTGCAGCTC
>WNGL01006467.1_pt1 | contig 13802 bp, 18 predicted proteins | sample 5400591 | NCBI WGS metagenome assembly WNGL01 (sample SAMN13153377, study PRJNA577476) | soil metagenome | isolation source: 80 cm soil or saprolite under Garry oak tree replicate 1 | place: USA:California | collected 2016-06-15
GAGCACCGCCGCCCAAAGCCCCGCTGTGATTCTCATGCTGCGCGCTCCCTGTTGATCTTGCGCGAATTCTGCCATAGATCAGGATGCGATCAACTGGCGCCCCGCCAATGAGGTAGGCTCTCAGAGTCATTGCCGAAAGCGTGTTCCCTTCATTTGCCCGCGCAGGGCGATCATGGCGGCGAGCGATGCGTCCTTCTGATCCTTGCCCCATGGCGGGCCCACTGGCTTCCCGAGCGACACGATCGTCTTCTGCAAGGCGCTCACAGGAGTCGCCAGCGCTCGTTCGGCGTGCTCATGCAACTGTTTCTCGGGTACCCGGAGGAGTCTCAAGCCGGACGCCTGGGCGGCGCGAGCCAGGACGTCGCGGAATAGCACCCCCTCAGCCTTGTGCATCCGGAAGTGCACGGCAAGGATTTCGTCGACGCTCCAATCAGGCATGGGATCGACCACGAGTACCGCGCAGGCGGCTACCTCATGTCCTGCGTCGCGTGCACGTTTCACCGCCGCTCGCATCTCTCGGACCGCGAGTCGGCGCGCCGTTACGAGACCCCGTGCGACCAAGTCTCGTGCATCGCCCGCGCTCAGGCGTTCGGCAGCATGATAGGGCTGCTTCGCCCACGACGCTTCCTCGTTTTCGACCAGCTCCATGCGGGACCGGTCGACCACCTGTAGCACGCCGTGGCGTACGCCGAGGACGACCAGCGCTGCCCACCCTGAATGGGCCTTCAACCCGAACGCGACTTTCATAGTTCGGCCTACCAGATTCTCGGCTGATTCCTTGCCTCGTGCGCAGTTCCGGCGTCCTCCCAACGGCCAGCGCTCACTCCTGACCGCACACGTGTTCACCTGCGGTCGTCGGGCGCAGCGCGATGTCAGCCAGCGGTCGCTTCCCGAAGCAAGGCGCGAATCCACTCGCTGGTTGCGGCCTGATGCACCTGTTTGCCTCGATGGTCCTGGTCGCTCACGCGTGCGCCACGCTCCAGCAAGAGCTTGACGATGGCGGCCTGCTGTTCATGCGCCCGCGGAGAGCCGCTCCCGCCTCGCCCGGTGGTTTGCACGGCAAGGTGCAAGGGCGTCGACCCCGCCTTGTTTGGCTGCCGTGCACTTGCCCCGCCATCCAGAAGCGCGCGCACTGCGGCCAGCGACCGCGTTCGCACAGCTCGGTGCAGCGGCGCAACGCCTGAACTATCCAACGCGTTGGGATCCGCACCAACCGCGATGAGGTACGCGATGGTCTCAGCCTGTGCCGTCGGATCCCGTCGGTTCGCATCCGCTGCGTAGTGAGGCGGTTCCGCTCCGCGGCGATTCTTCGCCCGGCAATCGGCTCCGTGCGCAATCAGGAGTTCAGCGACTCGCCGCTGAAATGCCGCAGCGGCCATGTGCAGGGCTGTGTCGCCAGCATAGAGGTAGTGAGAGATGTCGGTGAAGAAGAAGGTCGGTGGCCCCTGACGCGTCGCGCCCACGTCGGACGGCGTGGTCGCAAGAGCGGGAGTGGCAGCCAAACGCCGGGACACCTGGTCGATGTCACCGGCCACGACTGCGCGAACGAAATCAAGAAAGGCCGAAGTCACGGTCTGCGTCGGTTTTGCGTCCGGCTAACGATCGCGCCGGCGTTTGCAGCCCGAGGCGCCCGATGCGATCATGAGCCGCTGCTGCCTGCCTCGTCGAAGCGGAGCGCGAAGGCGGGGCTGAATCAGCCCACCTTGACGATCGAATAGCAGAAACAGTCGCGCGGCTCCTCACTGACGTTCGGATGCGTGAGCCATCGACGAAGCACGCCCTCACACTCCATGCCGACTCGTTGCAGGAGTCGGGCCGATGCAGCGTTCTCGACGTCGCAGGTCGCCCATACCCGGTAGATCGTCGGTTGCGCCACCGCCCAATGGACCACCGAGGTCACCGCTTCACTCATGAGACCCTGATGCCACCAGCGCCGCACGAGCGCGTAGCCCAGATCGACTGCGCTCGTCTGCACGCGAATCTCGATCAGCCCTGCGAACGCCCCATCCTGCTTGCGCCAGAGGCTCCACGGGAACGCCGACCCCTTGTCCCAGACCCGCTCACATCGCTTCAAGAATTCAATCGTGTCGTTGACACTGCGATGTGGTGTCCAGGTCATGTACTTGGCAACAGCGGGATCGCTTGCGTAGTCCTCAAAAACGACCCGCGCGTCGGCAACAGCGGCTGGTTTGGCAAGGAGCCGCGACGTTTCCCAGGTCCGGTCCGGTATCGGAAAACAGGGGGGGACGCTGCATGGCTCCAAGGCGGGGCTCGCCACCGCCGGCCTTGTCAGCTTCAACGCCTTGTTCGGCTCGTCCGGCGTCTCGTTCACTCTCGGGCTAGTTTCGTTCATTGCCAATTCCACCTGCCGAGCTGTGAATACATCACCGACGTACCACCCAATCGCGATCTGGAACAGCACGAACGCGCCGATCGCCGACGACACTGCTATCACGCCTCGCCACGATAACGCGCTATCGCGTGCCGTGCCCTGATCGACCAAGACCCCAAGGTCGTTGTCTGTCGCCTCGAGCGCCTCTACCGCTGCTGACCAGGCCGCGGACTTGCTCGGGCCGGCTCTTTTCCGGGCTGCGCAGACAGGCAATCTTGCGCTCGTAGCCCATTGCTCTCGGCCACCGTATAGTAACCGCAGGAACCGGGATTACCTCACCAAACCATCGTCAGCGGTGGACGAGACGTGTGAATGCCGCAGCCGGTCGGCGCAGCCACCGGACGATTCGCATCACGTCAGGAAAACGCAGCGCGGCCGCCTTTGGAGCAGCGTGTCAGGCGGCAAGCGCGCGCTTCAACGGCCGAGCCAGGTTTCCCTTCGCTCCAACCGCGAACGACTCGAGCGAGAGCCACGTGGCCATCGAACGCAGCTCGCCGGCCAGCGCGGAGGCAACGCGGCGCGGATCCAGCCCAGGCTCGACATAGGCCGCATGGACGATCAGGGTTGACGCCTTCCGGTCCGCCTTGAGATCGACGCGCGCGGCGAAGCGGTCTCCCATCAGGCACGGCAGAACGTAGTAGCCGTGGATCCGCTTGTGCCCGGGAACGTAGATCTCGATCTGGTACTCGAAGTCGAAGACCGCCTTCGTCCACTTGCGCTCCCACATCACCGGATCGAACGGCGACACGATCGCGCGGACGTCGACTGACGTGGGAACCCTGATGCCCGGAACGACGTAGGCGGGCTGCTTCCATCCTTGGATACGGATCGGCTCGAGGCGGCGCTCCTCGACGAGCTCGTCGAAAAGCAGGTGCGTTTTCGCGGGCGCACGCCGTCCGTTGACCGACAGGCGATCCCACCAGGCGTCGATTTGGAAGTACTGCGCGATGTCTCTCGCGGTGCCGACCCCCATCGCCCGCGCGGCACGCACGATCAGTTCTTTCTTCGCATCGGCCGCCGCGACCGAGCGGGCTTGCAGCGCCGCTTTCGGGAATACCCGCTCGGGGATGTCGTACAGGCGCTCGAAGTTCCGGCGTCCGGCGACCGCGACGCGTCCCTGGCGGAAGAGGAACTCGATGGCGCGCTTGCCCTCCGACCATCCCCACCACGGCCCCGTCCTCTTGCCCGCGATCGAAATCTCGCCGGCGGCGATCGGTCCGCGCTCCGCGACTTCGCTATGGACGGCCTCGTTAAAGTCCCTTTGTTTCCTGCTCAATCCAGCCCACGCGTCGAGCTGATTGTCCATCCGCCAGCGCATGAGCGGATACAGCTCGATAGGCAGGAAGCAGGCGGCGTGGCCCCAGTACTCGAAGAGCTCACGCGTGCGGTGGACGAGGCCGTCGAGCGCCGGCATCGGATACGGCCCGTAGCGCGAGAACGTCGGCAGGTAGTGCGCGCGGGCGAGGACGTTGACCGAGTCGATCTGGATGGCGCTCAGCCGCGACGCCGTCGCGCGCACGTGCACCGCTCCGGCGCGGGCGGGCTTCCTGCCGCCGAAGCCGAGTGACGTCAGCGCGAGGCGGCGAGCCTCGGAGGGGGACAGATCAGCGAGCGCTATGTGGTCCTCTTGACCTCGGAATTGTAGTACATGCCGGCCGGCGGCGAGGCGAACAGCGTCATCGCCTTCTGCATCAGGTCTGGCGGAATGCGCGAGGCGGCGGCCTTGTGCGCGTCGACTGAATCCCAGGTCTCCACGATTGCCAGACGCTCGGCCGCGTCGCGGCCGACGAGCAGCTCGACGGATCGGCATCCCGGCGCGCTGATGATCAGATCAATGACGGACGCAAGGAAGTCCCGCAGTTCGGCGGCCTGCCCGGGTTTCGCCTCGAACGTATTGATGCGTGTGACTGGCATGATCAGGACTCCTGTTTCGCCGTGGCCGTTCATCGATGAGCCACGGAGAGCGCTTCAGCCACGCCGCGCACCTCGTGCCTCCTGCCCTCGCCTCGTCCACTGCCAGAGCCCGGCAGAAATCTCGGCGGGAAGCCGATGACCAAGTTGACGTGCCAGCATCACGATCTGGCCTCTGTGATGACCCTCATGCGCGACGAAATACATCAGGACATGGGGGACGTCCAGCGGCAGGTTGCGCCAGACGTAGGCCTTCGACGGAGGCACATGGCCTCCAGCCGCGATGCCGAGCTCGAGAAGCGCTTCGATCCCCTTGCTGCTCCGTTTCAGGGCGGACAGCAATGCACGGCGCGCCACCGTGCGGCGATCGACAGGGGCCGGCAGGACGATCCCGTGTTCCCGGCCGAGCGTCTTGATCCACATGCACCGGGCGTTGTGGAGATGGCCCGCGATCATGCGGACCGTGCGTCGCGGCGCGCCGGGAACGGCGGCATCCCAGAGTGCCGCGGGCAGGTGCTCGACGAGGTACTCGGTCACCCGGCTGTTGGTCCGCCAGGAGGCCAGAAGCGTGGCGCGGAGATCAACTGGTGCGATCATTTGTTTCCGAATCGGTTCACGCGGATGCCTGAGGTCATGCCCGGGCAGCAACGGTCTCGCGCCATCGGCTCCAGGCCGATGTTAACCGGTCGTGCGCGCCGGTCTGGCCGCTGGTGTGCTCAATTCGGGAGACGTGGGGCTGCTTCGATCGCTCGACAAACTGTCCGCTGCGGACGCGTCCCGGTCGGCCAACGACGGAGCGACGATTGCGGCACATGCGCAGCACGTACGTTACGGGCTGTCGCTGATGAATCGATGGGCGACCGACGGTGGCAATCCTTCGCAAACGCAAGGTGGGATGAGGCATGGAACACGTCGGTCGTCGACATAAAGGCGTGGACGGAGATCCGAAATGGATTACGCGACGAAGCACACGATGGCTACAGGTCCCCAACGCGCTTTTGAATTCCGCTGCTCATCAGCTCCTCCGGCCGAGAGCGCTGGAGTCTACTTCCTGGTGACTTTCCAGCTGCCGCTGGCGACTTCGTTGCCCGTTGATTTTTCGCGGAGCGACCAGGTGCCCGAGGCAGTGTTGCGGTCGAACGATGCGGCCAGGATCACCTCCGCTGCGTCGTCCGGCGTGAAGTCGTAGGTGGCCGTCATCTTCTTTCCATCGAACGAGAGCGTCTTCAACGCCGCCTTGTAGGTGGGCTCGCCGGTGACCGATACCTTTCCGGTAACCGGACCTTCTTTTTCCCGTTCGAACGTGAGTTCGAAGCCGCCGCCCGATCCTGCCCCGTCCCATGTTCCCGACCAGGTGCCGAGCAGCTGTTCCCCTGCGGCGGGTTGCCCGCTGGCAGGGTGCGCCGCCGAACAGATCACCGCGATGGTCAGGATTGCCAGCAACACGAAGCTTGGTTTGCGCATGGAGGACAGTATGCGCCGCATTGCGTGACTCTTCACCGGAGGCCTCCAACATTGTCATGATTTCATTCGCGGCTGCAGGCTGCAGGCCCCCTCGTCACCGAAAGCTGAAGCGCCAGGAACCTCGTCCCCCGCACCGGATTATGCCGGTACGGCGGCGCCGGTGTGAATCCGAGCGAGGAGTACAGCTGGTGGGCGGCGGTCATCGACGGCAGCGTGTCGAGCAGGATGGTGACGTAGCCAGCCTGCCGCGCATGCTCGATCAGGGCGCGCGCAATGGCCTCCCCAATGCCCCTGCCGCGATGCGCCGGAGCGACAAACAGGCGCTTCATCTCGCATGCCGTTCCCGAGAACCTCCTCACTGCGCCACAGCCGGCGAACGCCTCGTCCCAGCGCGCCAGGAGGAAGTGTCCATCGGGCGGGCCGTATGCGGCGGACAGGTTCCCGAGCTCGCGCGGAAAGTCCTGGAAACCAAGATCGACGTTCAGCGACGCGGCGTATTCCTCGACGAGGCGCCTGGCGGCGTCCCACATAAGCGGCGAATCAGGTCGCAGCAGTTCGAGCATGCATGGGAGGTGCGTCGCTTGCTGACGCGCTTCGGCGTCAATTCGACAGCCCGAGCGGCAACGGCCAATTACAACTCGGTCCGGACCGAAGCCGGTTGCGCAGTTCGCTCCCGAGCCGGCGCGCACCGTTCACGTCGCGAGTCACATCTGCCCGCAGATTTGAGAACGTCAGAGCTGCGGCTCAATCGCCGCGGCGGCTTCGGCGGATGTGACGATCGGCACCACCTCGAAGTCGACCAGGTCCTTCCACCGATCCATCCACTCCTGCAGAAGGCGGCGGTCGTCGCACGCCATCACCTGGTAGCAGCGCTGGAGATCGGTGGTCACCCAGCTGCTGACGTACCGCAGCCCGTCCGGAGCCAGCCGGCCGCGCTCCCGAAAGCGCCGGTAGACCGAAACCGGATCGCCTTTGTACCGTTCAAGGATCATGTAGAGCATTACGGACAATCCTCAACTCGAAACGGCGAGACGGCGTCGGGCGTCCGATTGCCAGTCTCAATCGCGGCGCCGACGGCGCGAGCGCTTTGCCGGACCGTCCTTCCGATCTGAGCGCAACGCCGGCGAAGTGCTGCTGTGGATGCGCTGCAGCAACGTTGGCCGATCCTCGCCCGTGGCACTCCTCCCGACCGGGACGTCCCAGACGCCAGCGGGAAGATAGTGGAACCGAATCAGGTAGACGTCGTTGCCGCCGCCGTGACTGGCGGTCTGCAGCAGGTCCTCCGCATCTCTGAAACCCGACTCGCGCGCCAGATCGTCGGTGATGTCCGCCCTCTCGATCGAGGCTATCGAGTCCACGACGACATGTCCCTCGTCCATGGGATATCGCCCGCCCACCTTGACGTGGAGTCCCTTCCAGATGCGAATGCTGCACCGGATCCGCCCGCGTCGAACGCCCTCACGAAGACGTTTGGTGAATACCATCTCGCTGCTCGTACGACAGCTCGCCTCCTATTTCACGGACGTCCAGACGGCGTGTTGACCATCGCCGCGATCGTTCTCAGGCATTCTCCTTTCACAGAAGAGAATAACGCGGCGCCTAGCGCGCTCGTCGAGTCAGCGACCAAACGTCATTCCGATAGATGAATCGCGGAGCGCCGTTCTCCATCACGGAATACTTGCCCCCGGCCATGAAGAGTTTGTCGCCGAATACCCACACAGCCGGCGCGCCACGCGGCGGCCAAGGCGCCGATTCCTCCCTCCACATAACGCCATCGGCGGTGCTGAGCATTGCCGGAGCGAACGTCGAGTTCCGGTTTGCCGCGATCAGCCACAGTTGATCGTCGAACACGACCGGCGAACCGCCCCAGGCCGATCCCGCGCGATCGGGGCTCTTGATCCAGTGAATGCCGTCGGTCGATGCCCACACTTCACGCTTGGAGTTGGGGTTGACCTCTCGCTGGCCGTCAATGACGCCGCCGCCGATGATCCACATCCTCCCTTGGAACGCAGCGGCCATGTCGACATCACGCGGACTCCACGCGGAGTGGTCCGCGATTCGAGTCCAGCGCACCCCGTCCGTCGAGTTCCACACGTCGTTGTAGTACTCCCGCCCGTCGAAGCCGCCGAACAACCACATCTTGCCTTGATAGACGAGCACGCCATAGAAGACCCGGGCGGGGAGGTTGGACTCCTCGGCCAGCACCTCCCATCGTTTGAAATCGCGCGTCCTCGCGATGCGAGAGGTGAGATGAAGATCCAGGTAGTTGCCTGTCATGGTCCCGAGCGCATAGACCGCGTCCCGGAAGGAGACATACTTTTGGTACCCGGAATTCAGGCCCGAGGATGGGAGCTCGGATCGCGTCCAGGTCTTGCCGTCACGAGAGTACCAGTGGCCGCGTGGATGAAACGCCCACATCTCGTTGTGCACGACGAAGACGGGAAAATTGTACGCTCCGTCAAATGCGGCCGCATCCGTGACGCGAGACCATGTGTATTCCGCGGCGGCACCGGCGCGCGGCGCTGGTCCACGGCTGATTCCCGCGGTCGTCACTCCTGCTGCCGCGGCGATCGCGATCAGTGATCCCACGAGCGATTGACGAATCATGGATGCTCCTGCGGAAGACTTGCGGTCAGCGGCGGCGCGACGGGCTCATGATCGCACCGGCCGCCGCCGGCTGCAAACACTGGTCAGCCGCACACAACCCTAGCAGAGACAGCGCCCGACGCAGAATCTTCCTTGCAGCCCCTCTGGGGATAGAAGATCGGTGAGGAACGAGACCAACATTCCCCCGACGCACCAGACCACGAGCCAACGCATGGGGATCGAGAGCGACGTCTGAGAAGCGCGGCTGGCGATAACGGCGCCCATGATTCCCCACTCGACGGCGCGGACTGGCGGATAAACGAGGAAGTACGTGCGGGCAGCCGTCTCGGGATTGATGGAACCCACGGCAAGGAAGACTACAATTCCGAAGAACAGACCGATCAGCCACCGAACCGCACCGAGTCGAATGGAGGACGCGACGCGTGCTGTCGGAGGCTGCCCGATCCGGAGCCCGAGATAACACCATGCGCTGTATGCCAGAAACTTGGCGACGGCGTAAACCAGGATCATGCGGACACCACTCTAACGGGCGTTGTTCCAGTCCTTGACCGGCCTGCCTAAGTGAGAGGAACTCCTTAGGAAGTTCTGAAACGCCTCGAGTGATCTTAGCGGTCCAACGTCGCGTTTCAGGCTCATGATCCCACCGGCGGCCGTCGCGTGCAAACGCTGGTTAACCTGCGTTCGCCCACAGCGCGACCGGCCGATCAATAAACAGCACACATAGCGCTACGGCCGAACTGACGGAAGCCAGACCAACGAATTGTCTCTTTGCTCTCAGCATCACGGTGTAGCCGTTCGTCCTAACGTCATGCCGCTCAGCCGGGCGGCATTCGATCCTCGCGACGGCTGCAACGCTTCGTTAGGCTGCCGCGGCGAATCGGCGGACTCGTCCAGCAGGTCCAAGACGCCTTCTTGCCTCAACAACACCATGCCAAGCCGCTGCCCGCCAGGTCGATGATTTCGGCCAGCACCTGGGCCGCCAAACACCGTCGACGAGGATCGTCAGGCGGCTTTTGGAGTCCGGATGCTGCCAGTTTGAGTTCACGTAGCGCTCGACGCCGTCAGGGTGAGCACGGTCGAGAATCGTGCGATACGTGCCAGAGTCTGCCGCGAGCAGTTGATGGGCGCCTTGGAGCGCCACAATCGCCGAGGAAGATGGCGTCCACATCGTGAGGCGACGGCGAAGGTGTTCTCGGCCCGATCGCGTACGCGTCCAGTCGATGAGATCCAGAAGCGTTTTACCGCGTGGCACCGATGTCGTTATCACGTCGAGGTCGCGAAGTGTGTCGGCGTCGATGACCATAGCGTCCTGCGTTTCAGCCCCGCCTTCGCCTCCGCGGCTTCGGCGAGGCAAGCTGCGGCGGTTCATGATGGCACCGGCCGCCGTCGGCCGCAAACGCGCGGCTAAGGCGTTGGGGGATGACGTGCGATGCGCCTCGCGTTCAACGGCGTTCCCGCCGACGTCACAGGTGGCGAAGCTCTCCGACAGTCGTGCTAGCATCCGGACGCTAAGAAACAGTAGCTGCTGTGCAATCCGGCGCGCCTGTGACGAGACGGGGATCATCCACGATCGCGATCGCGCCTCGACGTGACAAAAGGAGATGTTATGACAGGAAGAATTGCACTCGGCGCCTGCCTCGCGATCCTGATAACGGCCCCGTGGAACATCCAGTCGCTGGCCCAACAAGCGGTGCCTCAAGGCCAGGCCGCCCGTGCCGCTACCTCCGTCGCCACGCCGTGCCTAGGCAGAGAGAACAGCGTCGAGTGTGCGATCTATCGTTTAGATCAGGTCGACAGGCGTCTCAACGACATCGAGACGTCGATCAGGGACCTCCAGTCGCGCCCCGCTCGCGCCATGCCGTCCGGACCGCCGATCAACCACATCAAGGACCCGGGAGGGAAATCCGACGCCAGCAGCGAGTACCTTCAGCAGCGCATTGACGCGATCGCGAAGGTCGTGACAGAGCTCGTCAATCGCGTGAATAAGCTGTGACGACACGGGGGTGGGGCTTGTCCTGGATCGGGCGCGCCCTCCGGCGCACCTTCAAGGACTGGGAGGCCGAGATCGCGCGGCCCGTCCTGATCGCAATCGTCACCGGGTTCGCGGGATTCATGTTTTCGCTGTTGTTCGCTCCGGTGCGCCGATTTCTCTTCAACGACTCGGTTCCCTATCCCATTTACTGCACCGCCGAGACATATTCGACGTCGGCGGATTTCACCTCAGCTCGAACGGAGTTCTTGCTCATCAACACGACCGATCGCGACCTGAGCCGCTCCGATTTGGAGAAGGAGCTCTCGGGCGGGGGCGAAGGTCTTCACGGGCCTTCGCCCGATCTCAGGCTCGTCTACACACGCGGCATCGGACATGTGGTGCGTGCCGAAGGAGATGCGCCGTTCAACGCCGGCAAGGGAGACGTCAACGCGAGACAGGATGGCCAGGACGTGATCGTACAGCCCCAGCACTTCAGGCCCCGTGCGATGCTGCGCGTCAACGTGGACGTCACCGGCTTGGATCCGATCGAGATCAAGCGGGCCGCGCACACTATTGTTCCCTTTCGGATTGATCTGTACGAGCAGGGGTGCTACACGCGCTAGCCCGTCACTTGATACGTCAGGGCACTTATGGCGTGGCAGTTGGGCCTTGCAAGGCGAGGAACACCGCCGCGACGAGCGCAAGCATCCCGCCGAGGATGGCGCACAGCAGCCAGAAGTCGGGCCACTGCAGCTGACGCAGCGCATCGCTGCCCATCCGACGGACCGGCGTTCGCCGTTCGCCCTCGTCGGCCAGAAAGTGTCCGGTCATGCGTCACCTCCGTCGGTAGCCGTCAGAATTTGACTCTGCAGCGCCGCGGTTGTTCCAGGATTCGGCCGCTTTGCTTTCAGACTGGCGCATCGAGATCGGCGTGCATCCGGCAACAGGTCGCCTTTCCTGCGATAAGCGTCTGAGGATGCGCCTTCAGCAGCCGCGCATAGTAGACGAGATTCTGCGCGAGCCCCTTTGCCATATGCATCGTGGCCATGTTCTTCAGTCGTTTGTCGCGATCCTCTGAGGTCGGCTGTCCGACTTCGCCCACCCAGTAGGCGGCGCATTCGGGCGGCAGTGTGAAGCCCATCCAGCTCAGGACCATCATGATACTGCCCATCACGGCGAGCGCGCCGTCCTCGCTGCCCGTGATGACGATGCCGGCGACTTTGCCTTTGATGGCGCTGCGGCCGGTGGCGCTGTACTCTTCGTCGAGCGCGTCGAATCGCTCGATGACGCGCTGCATCAGGCTCGAACGGCCGCCCCACCAGATCGGCGTGCAGAACAGCACCATGTCCGCAGCCTTGATCCTCGTCACGAGATTCGGCCAGTCGTCCTCCGCCCCTTCCCGAAAACCCAGGCCGACCGGCAGCGCCTGGTCACAGAGCCGAATCAGATCGGCGCTGATCGGCGCGAGCGCGCGGATCTCGTCGAGCACGAGCGCCGCCAGCTCACCCGTGTTGGAGAGCGAGGGCTCGTGCTTGAGAGATGCGTTGAGCGCCAGCACCTTCAAGGGCGCCTCGGACGGCATGCTGCAGCGGAACCGCGGCTTGGTCTTGTACATGTCTACCTCGCTGATGACCGTCTCGAGCCGCAATCCTCTTCAGACTTCATGACGATCACTATATCTTCCGGACGACGATCATCACTCCGGACGTGAATCCGAGCGCCGTGGTCTCGCGCAGGATGACGTCGACCGCCGACTCGTGGCCGTCATCGCGGCGCTCGCCGGCTGCAGCTGGATCGGCGCCGCGAGAGGGAACGCGGATCGGCCGGATATCAACACGTTGATCGCGCACGTCGGCGAACGCGTCGCCGCGTACTACACGCGCGCGCAGCAGGTCGTCTGCGCCGAACGGTCGACGGTCGTGCCGATCGAGTCCAACTGGAGCCTGGCGGGTTTCGCCCGGACCGTGGAGTCGGAATTGCGGATCGGGCTTCCCGCTACCGACGACGACTGGTGCCGGAGTCGATCGAGCCGCTGAGGGTTTTCCGCACCGGCCTGCAGTCGATGCGCCGCACCCAGGCGTTCGGCGACTATCGCCGCTTTCTCACTGACAGCCGGATCATCCGACGGTGATCGACGTGCCTCTCACCTGGTCGCCGTCATGATGCCGCGCGCGGCGGCGGTGTCACGGTAGGTCGCGCCTCGAAAGCCGGCATCGGCCAGATACCACTCCATTTCCCGCGTTGAATAGCACCGGCCCTCGGATGAGTGCATCAGCAGGACCGAGTACTCGGCGACGTGCAGCGGACCGTTCTTCTCCGCGTTCAGGAACGCGTCGTGAATCACGATGAGGCCGCCCGCCGGAAGCGCGTCGAACGACCTGGCGATCAGCTGCCGCACGACCGGCTCGTCCCAATCGTGCAGCACGTTCGACCACAGGTGCACGTCCGCGTCCGACGGCAGCGAGTCGACGAGCATGTCGCCGGCGACGGCGTTCACTTTCTCCGTGCAGCCGCGAGCGGCGATCGCGCGCGCGGCGAGGCCGTCCACCGGCCGCTTCTCGAAGACCGTCGCCGAGAGGTGCGGATGATGCGCCACCAGCGAGCACGCGTAGATGCCCGATCCTCCCGCGATGTCGAGCAGACGGCGGCGCCGTGTGAGATCGAGCGACTTCGCAACCGCCTGCGCCAGGTACACGCCACGGCAGTCCATCGCGGCGGTGAACTGCGCCGCGAACGCCTCGGTCTCCATCGCCGTGTGCCAGTCTGTCTCGTCCTTCTGACTGCCCCAGTTCGCCGGCTTCCCCGTCCGCAGCACCTTCAGCAGGTCGAGGGCGACCGGCCGGTTCTTCAGCGACTCGTAATACGGCCCGAGAAACCACGGCGACGTCTTCACCAGGTGCTCTCTCGCCTTCGTCGTCAGGTGAAACGTCTGCTCTCGCTCCTCGATGAGTTCCATCGCCGCGAACAACGTGAGCATCACGTCGGTCGGGCGGTCGATCGTCGCCAGCGCGCGGCAGAGTTCTTCCCTTGTGGCCGGCTTTTCCGCGAGCCGCGAAAACAGGTCCAGATAGACGATGGCCGTCAGCAGCATGTCGGCCGCGTAGATGCCGTCGCGGACGCGGTAGATATCGACAGGATCGGTGTGAGGGACTGTGCGGAGATCGAGCATCAAGGCGTGTTCGATTCTACGTCACGGGCCGCGCGTATCCGATCACATGAACGGGTTCTCGTCCGCTGTCGGGCCGTAGACAGACGGGACCGACAGATTGAGCAGGCGCAGATAGACGAGGAGCTGCCCCCGGTGATGGTACCAGTGGTTCAGCATGACGGCGCGCGCGAACGCGGCGCGCGGCATGGCCATCACTTCGCGCCCGCCGCTCATCAGTCGCCACGTCTTCCCCATCGCCTCGTCGTCCAGGCCGCCGAGATGCTGCCGCGCCTTGGTGACGCTCGCGG
>WNGL01011014.1_pt1 | contig 13801 bp, 11 predicted proteins | sample 5400591 | NCBI WGS metagenome assembly WNGL01 (sample SAMN13153377, study PRJNA577476) | soil metagenome | isolation source: 80 cm soil or saprolite under Garry oak tree replicate 1 | place: USA:California | collected 2016-06-15
GTCGACGTCGAGGACTGGATCTATTTTCAGCGCGGTTTACGGGCGAAGTTCGTGACTTTCGAGAATAATGTTGTTGTACGGATTGCGGAATACTAGCGGCGCGGATCCTAACCAGATGACCTGCTGACCAGACGACCAAATCCTTAGTGGAAAATGATTTACTCATCAGGTCATTTCGTCAATGGGTCGTTTTTACAAGTGCATCGGACATCGCACAACAGACATTCGACATTTGACAGTTCTGGCTGTCGTCGATTTTTTCACAGCTTCATAGACCGCCGCTACAGCTGCGGACCCCAACTCACATGAGAATTCGATTTTTCGAGTACCAGTTGCCTGTCGTGCTGTGGCTGTGTTCGATGTTCATCTTCTCTACTGATGCATTCTCCAAAAACGAGACTTCGAGGATCATCGTCCCGGTCCTGATGTATTTGGTTCCAACCCTTTCGCTTCCACAGATTGACTTCTGGCATACGGTGATTCGGAAGTTGGGCCATATTGGTGAATACACTCTTTTGGCCGTCCTCGCCTACCGGTGTCTCAAGATCGAGCAAATCAATTTGAGCCAGACCAAAATCAGGACGATCGCATTCATCTTGGCGGCCGCTCTCGTAGACGAGTGGCATCAGCTCTTCACAGCTTTCCGAGGTGCGTCCATTATCGATGTCGGGTACGATTGCCTGGGCGGCGTCTGGGCGCTTGGTCTGATCGGTGTTTATGAAACCTGGCGTATACGTTCACATTCCATTTTGTGAGCAGCGATGTTACTACTGCGCATTCACGGTGGCCGTGTCCCCGCAGCTTGCGCATGAGCCTTATGTCCGCCGTTTGATACGCGAGATTCAGCTCTCCCAGTTCAGTGAAGAACCGGAAACCATATTCTTCGGGGGCGGAACACCCTCAATCATTGACGGTGTGTGGATTCAAAAAATTCTCGCGGCTTTTCCGAAAGGAGCCGAAGAAATCAGCCTCGAAGCGAATCCCGGCACGCTCGACCAGGCTAAGCTCGAATGCTATGCCGGTGCCGGCATCAATCGCATCAGCCTCGGGGCGCAGTCCTTTCACGATGAGGACCTGAAAAATGCGGGCCGCCTCCACAATTCCGCTGACGTTTTCCGCGATATCGAGTTGCTCCGGAAACACGGATTCAACAACATCAATATCGATCTCATTGCCGGCCTGCCGAATCAACAGCTCGATGTCTGGCGCCAAAATCTCGCCAACATCGAGCACATCCGCCCAGAGCACGTTTCCATCTACATGCTTGACGTTGAGGACAGAAGTGTGTGGGGCCGATGCGAGTCCAGGAATTCCGACGACCTCTCCGCCGGATTCTACATGGAAGCGGCGGAGCGGCTTTCAAGAGCCGGATACATTCATTATGAAATTTCGAATTGGGCACTGCCCGGATTTGAATGCCGCCACAACCTTAAGTACTGGACGAACGTGCCCTATCGGGGATTCGGCGTCAGCGCGCATTCATTTTCGAGAAGTGCCGGTCCGGCGTTGAAAAGATTTTGGAATACCACTTCTTTGAATGACTATGGGGACATGCTCGATGCGGACCGGTTGCCGATTGCCGGCGAGGAAGTACTCACACGTGAAATGCGTTTGGATGAAGCATTTCTGATCGGATTGCGCAGGACGTGTGGGTTTGACATCTGGCGTGTCGCCGCTGAACTCGGAATCGAATATCCGCGGGAATGGTTTGATCGAGTCTGTGAATTCGAGGATGCGGGTTGGGTTCAGTTTGACGGTAAGTTCTTGAAACTCACATCGAGCGGCTGGCTGCTTGCCGGCGCAGTGACTGAGGAATTGCTATGGCCAACACTACTATCGACCTCCGCAGCGACACCGTAACGAAACCATCCGCAGAGATGCGCCGCGCAATGGCGGAGGCGGAAGTCGGCGATGACGTTTTTATCGAGGATCCCACCATCAACAAGCTTCAGGAACGCGCCGCGGAAATCTTCGGGCGCCAGGCGGCATTGTTCGTGCCTTCCGGGTCGATGGGGAATCTGACCTGCATTCTTGCCCAGACGCGGCAAGGACAGGAAGTCATCTGCGAAGAATCAGGGCACGTTTACAACTATGAGATGGCTTCGATGTCGGCCATCGGCGGCGTGCTTCCCCGGCTCGTTCCCGGTGAGGATGGAATTTTGAGCTGGCAAGCCATATCGAAAGCGATCCGCCCGAAGATTTACTACCGCTCACAAACAGCCCTTATCGCTTTGGAAAACACGCACAACATGGCCGGTGGTACCGTTTATCCGACGAAGCTCTCGGAAGAGATCTGCGACCGGGCGCACGACGCCGGAATCCCCGTTCACTTGGACGGCGCGCGAATCTTCAATGCCGCGACTTATCTTGGCGAAGACGTCGCGGATATGACGAAAAAATTCGATTCTATTCAGTTCTGTTTGAGCAAGGGACTTGGCGCGCCGGTAGGCTCGATGATCGTTGGCAGCCGCGAGTTCATCGAACGATGCCGCAGCATTCGGAAGATGCTGGGGGGAGGCATGCGCCAGGCGGGTGTTCTGGCGGCGGCCGGACTCATTGCGTTGGAAAAGGGTCCGAAGCGGCTTCAAGTGGATCACGATCACGCCAAATTGCTCGCGACAGGGCTTGCGGCAATCCCCGGCATCACCTTGAATCCGGCAAAGGTGCAAACCAATATTGTGATTTTTAACCTGAAGACCTCGGGATGGTCTTCTTCCGACTTTCTACAAACGCTCGCGAAGCGCGATGTTCTCGCAGTTCCTGTCGACAACGAACGGGTGCGGATGGTGACGCACCTCGACGTGGACCGCAATGACGTGGAAAAGGCCGCAGCGGCCGTTCAGGAAGTATTTCTCCGATGAAAAAAATTCGAGTCGGTGTAATCTTCGGCGGCCGTTCCGGCGAGCACGAGGTGTCATTGAGGTCGGCTGAATCGATCCTCAAAGCCTTGGACCGCAATAAATACGAGGTTGTGCCGATCGGCATCACGCATGAAGGCCGGTGGCTCGCATCGACGAAAGCAGTGGCGATGCTTCCCGCGAAAGACCAAATTCAAAAAGTCTTGACTGACGGCGAGCCCATCACGCTGCCCGCTGAACCTGCGAGTCAGGCAATCGTCGATGTCATCTTTCCTATACTGCACGGCACGTACGGAGAAGACGGCACAATGCAAGGTTTCCTGGAATTAGCGAACGTTCCTTACGTCGGCGCCGGCGTTTTAGGCTCCGCCATAGGAATGGACAAGGATGTGATGAAGCGCCTTCTTCGTGAGGCCGGTCTTCCGATTGTGGATTACTGGACTGTCCGCAAAACGGATCTCGATGCGTTTCTTTCCGCGCACATCAGCAATCTTCCTTATCCCGTGTTTGTCAAGCCCGCCAATCTTGGGTCCTCCGTCGGAATCACGAAAGTACACGCCGCCGAAGAACTGCCGGCTGCCCTGGAAACTGCGGCGCAGTACGATCGCAAGATTGTCGTCGAGCAGGGAGTTGATGCTCGCGAGATCGAGATCAGCGTTCTTGGTAACGACGATCCGGTTGCGTCGTTGCCCGGAGAGATCATTCCCTCCCGCGAGTTCTACGATTACAAAGCGAAGTACGTCGATGAAGACTCGCGCCTGTTGATTCCCGCGCCGCTCGAGGCGATTCAGACGAATGATGCCCAGCGGCTGGCCGTTGCTGCTTTCAAAGTCCTCGAATGTTCGGGCATGGCTCGGGTCGATTTGTTTTTGGAGCGCGTAACAGGCAAGTTCTACGTCAATGAGATCAACACGCTTCCGGGATTTACCTCCATCAGCATGTATCCGAAATTGTGGGAGGCGTCGGGAATTCCATATTCAGAGCTGATCGACCGGCTGATCACACTTGCCATCGAACGGCATGGGGAAAAAAATAAGCTGCGAACGAAATACTGACTCTTGGGCACTCCGCAACTGTAGGGGCGCTCTATGAGCGCCCGTTTTTCCTGCAATCAACGAAATACGGGCGGTCACAGACCGCCCCTACAGCGGCCTACTGCCAGCGAAAAGTATTTTCTTCGAACCTCAAAACCCGGCATGCCGCGTCTCTCGCGAATTGCTCGGAATGCGTTACGACGATCTGTGTCATGCCTTCACGATCCAGTTCGCGCATGACATTGAACACCTCGTCGACGAGCCGGGGATCCAGCTGTGATGTCGGCTCGTCGTAAAGCATGACTTGCGGTTGCATCGCCAGACTGCGTGCAATCGCGACGCGTTGTTGCTGCCCGCCAGAGAGCTTCGCGGGATAGGCATCGACTTTGTCTGCCAAGCCGACGCGCTCCAAAATTCGCCGTCCCAGGGAAGCCGCGTCGTTGGCGTGCATTCTTTTTACCTGAACCGGCGCAAGCATGACGTTTCCAAGGACTGTCAGATGCGGGAAAAGATTGAAACTTTGAAAAACCATTCCCGTCTTCAAACGCATCTTTTGAAGCAGGACCTTCTTCTCCGGAGGAAGATGACTGGATTCGCCCTCAGCCCATCCGACGCTCAAGTCGCCGATCGATATGGTGCCGCTATCGAAGAGTTCGAGGAAGTTGATGCAGCGCAGCAGCGTGGATTTGCCGCAGCCGGACGGGCCCATAATGACCGTCAGTTTGCCGCGTGGAAATTCGAGAGCGAGATCTTTGAAGAGAGTATGACTGCCGAATGACTTCGTCAGCGCTTCGATCTTGACCACCGCTGGTTTGCGAGGGCGCTCCTTAACATGATTTTCTGCTGGCTTACTTTAGCGTTAAAGCCGATCGCATAAGGACAAAAAATATTCGCGCGCTTCGCGCGTGAGAATTCGTCGAGATAATAGCCGCCGATGCGGAAGTGGTAATCGTCCACGGTTCCCGACAATGTTCCGTCGCCATTGTATTGCCACGCACTCGATCGCCGCTTATCGTTGGCCACAATGACGACGTAGACATTTCCGTGAATCATGTCCATGACGTCTTGCGAGCTCAAGTTGCCGACGCCCTTCAAATCGCCCCAACCCGTATGCGAATGGAAATCGCCAATCAGCGACAGATGCGGCAGGTTCGCTAAAAACTTTTCCATCCTCCGCGAGGCCCGGCCATTCTTTTCGACACTCGTGTGGCGGCGATTCGCTGTCTGATAAGAGATGGCGTGCTCGACAATATAAATGTTGCCTGTAACGTTGCCTGTGTCGCGATATCCAAGCAGAAGCCCGAAGCATTCCCGCTTGTAGACTTCGACGGTAGATATCAGCAGAGCCCAGAACGCGTTGGACGAAATGTAAACTTCCATGGTTCAGCCGGCTGCGAGATTCTAACAAAAAATAAGGGCCGCATCACGTGCGGCCCTTGTAATCTCGGTCTTTGCGCCTAATTTGTAAAGGCTTGCCTTACTTTTTCTTTGTGGCTTTCTTCTTTTTCGCTGGAGCTTTTTTCACTTTTTCCCTCCTAAAGTTTCTTTTTTTTTGCCTCGCAACATCTTGAGGCATTGTTTATCTATTGCTACTTAGTATTGTGGTGAAAGTTTTACCTGTCAAGCGCAAAGTGATGATTCTTGACGAGAGGAGCGGCCACAAAAAAGGCAAAAAAAACACAAACTCGAAATGAAATGAAAACCATTCTTGTGAATTTTGTGCCTCGTGGCTATTCCCTTACGGATACTGGTAATAACCTTTGCGATGGAGAGTCTTCAGGTTGTTTCGCGCGATCGTCACCTGGATGTCGCGGAAGACGGGTCCCGGCCCGACCACTTCGTTATTGGAAACGTAACCGAGCACGTACTGATTGCGCGCCTCCTCAGTGGCTGAAGCGTAGGATTTCTCGATGCTTTGTATCGAATTCACGAAATACGCGTCACCGCCGGTGGTCTTGACGAAGTCATCCAGCACCGACGTCTTGCTGTAGGGAAACGGTTGATCGAGTCCGACAGCGTAGACTTGCACTCCTGTCTGCAGCAGACTTCTGGCCGTTTCATCGAATGAATGATCATTTCCGTTGTTTTGACCGTCGGAGATAACCAGCACGATCTTACGGCGGTTGTGTTCTCGCTTTGCCAAATCGGACGCCGCCTCGAACAGGGCGTCGTTTAGAACGTTCGTGACTTTCGGCGGCGACGTGATGACGACACCTACCTGTCCCGGCGGCACAACCGGTGCTCCGTTAATGACGGGTCCCGGCGTTGAGAATGGGCCGCGAGGAAGATTCGAATCGCTGAGCGCGCGCGGTTTGATCTCCCGCAACGTGTTCATCGCGGTTTCCACGCGCTCCGTGTCGGCGGAGAAATCCAGTACCTTCGCCACAAATTTGTCGTACCGGTATACGGCAACTTCATCGAACTGGCTGAACGCACCTGCCAGGGCCGGGAACGTCTTCTGGATTTTGGAGAGGGATTCTGGTGGAAGTCCGGTATCGACAACCACGGCCGCCGAGAGCGGAACCGGATCGCTTGTGAAATTCGTGATGATCTGCCGGCGCCCGTCTTCGAAGATGACGAAATCCTGCTTCGCGAGACTCGTGACGAGTTTGTCGCCCGCTCCCTTCACTGTTACGGGAACCACGACCAGATCGATTTTCGCGCGGATCTTGAATTCCTGCGCGTATGCAACTGCGGCAAGAAATAACGCTGCAGCGAGCACCACTTTCCGGATCTTCCTAGCTTCGCGGCGCATAATATCCTTTCCTTGATTTTACGATATAACCCGGCTGTCGAGCCGTGACTTTGATCTGACGGTACTTCCCATCTCTAGCCGTATTCAAGGAGACGTATCCCAGGCTGTATTGGCTTCGCAATTCTTGTGCGATCTGATCAAAGATTTTCGCGAATGAGTTCTCATCGCCGACAACAAATGTTGAGCCGCCCGTTTCCTCCGAAAATTTTCTGAGTGTGCGGATGCTGCCGCCGCCGAATCCACCCAGGCCAGGCCTTCCGCGGCCAAAGAGACCGCCCGGCAACGCGTTCGAAATGGCATAGATAACGGCGTTACTCCGGTGTGCCGCTACGAGAGCTTCGGTCAGTTTTGTTTTGCTCGTGGTGTCCTCGCCATCACTGATGAGGATGATTGCCTTGCGGCCCGCTTCGTCGTTCAATTTTTCCTTGCTGGCGAGATACACGGCGTCGTAGATCGAAGTGCCGCCTCCAATTTCGAGTTCATCGATGGCGCGCTTCAGTAACTTCAGATTCTCGGTGTAGTCCTGAAGCAATGTCACCGACTGGTCGAATCCAATGACCAGCGCCAGATCTTTTTCACGCAAAATGGATTCCAGGAAAGAGGCGGCAGTCAATTTCTCTTCATCGAAGACGGGCCTGACGCTCGGGCTCGTGTCAATCAACAAAGCAAGCGTCAAAGGCAATTCGTTTTCTCGCGCGAAGTTTCGAATCTCTTGCCTCCGGCCGTCTTCTTCGACTTTGAAATCCCGGGCCGTGAGTCCGGGAACGAACCGCCCCTGGCGGTCCGTCACGGAAAACTGCACATTGACCAGATCGACGGTAACTTTCAGAGTGTCCTGAGTGGCCTGAGGCGTGCCCAGCCCGAAACCGGTAAGCGTTGTTATGGCCAGTGCTAGTGTCGCGAATAGCATGTGTTGTAGGGGCGGTCTATGACCGCCCGTTTTATAGTGCCTCGCAAGGAACATATGAATTACGGAAAAGCCGGCGGTCATAGACCGCCGCTACAGTAGACCCGCCCTATGCCACATTCGCGTCATGTTATCATGCCCATTTATATCCATTGGGTTAGACGCGCCAGACCAGTCGTGGTAATTGACTCCAGATGTTTAAGCTTACGAACACCCTGACAGGCGAGCAGGAGGTATTCGAACCGCAGGACAAAGAGACCGCGCGGATGTATACCTGCGGGCCAACCGTTTACAACTTCGTGCATATCGGCAACCTTCGAACCTTTGTTTTCCAGGACATCCTGAGGCGGCACCTTTCAAGCAAATGGAAGCTGAGGCACGTGATGAACATCACGGACATCGATGACAAGATCATCGCTCGCTCGATTGAAACCGGCCAGGACATCAAATCCTATACCGCCGTTTACACCGCGGCATTTTTCGAGGACTGCGAGAAACTGCGAATCCACAAGCCGGAGATCATCGCGCCTGCAACCGAGCACATCGACGAGATGATCGAGCTGGTGAATCGCCTTCTTGCCGCCGGATACGCTTATCGCGAAGGCGATTCCATTTACTACCGCATTTCTCGATTTCCGGCTTACGGCCGGCTCTCCAAACTGGACAAAAGAGAATTGAAAATTGGCGCTCGCATCGACGCCGACGAGTACGAGAAAGAGGAGCCGCGGGATTTCGTCTTATGGAAAGCGCCCAAGGATCCGCGGGAGCCCCGCTGGCCCGCGCCGTTTGGTGAAGGCCGGCCCGGCTGGCATCTGGAATGTTCGGCAATGGCGATGAAGTATCTTGGTGACACACTCGATCTGCATTGCGGCGGGATCGATCTGCTGTTTCCGCATCATGAAAACGAGATCGCCCAGAGCGAGGCTGCGACCGGCCATACCTTTGTCAGGTTCTGGGTTCATAGTGAACATTTGCTCGTCGATGGCGAAAAGATGTCGAAGTCCAAAGGCAATTTCTTTACGCTTCGCGATCTTCTGGACAAGGGTTACGACGCGCTCTCGGTCCGGTATCTTCTGGTGTCGGTCCGGTACCGGAAACAGTTGAACTTCACGCTGGCAGGTTTGAAAGAAGCGCAGGCGGCTCTGGAGCGGATCAAAGAATTCCTGTTTCGGCTGAAAACGGCAAAGCTCCAACCCGGGAACAATGCGATCCTTGCCGGCCGATTGACCGCTTCACGGGAACAATTCGAAGCCGCACTTGACGATGATTTGAATACCTCGGGCGCACTCGCGGCTATTTTCGTGTTGATCAGTGACGCCAATATCGCGCTCGAAGAAGGCAAACTGGGCGAGGAGAACCGCGCCGAAATCCAAGAGTGGTTTAAAGTTATCGATGTTCGGCTGGGTATTGTCCCGGCAATGGAACCTCCCGTGCAAGGCGACAAAGAGGTCGAGGAGATCGAGGCGATGGTCCGGCGCCGAAATGAGGCCCGCCGAACCCGGGACTTTGAGCTATCGGATCAGATTCGCCGTCAATTACTCGATCGCGGCGTTGTCATTGAAGACACGCGGGAGGGCACCAGGTGGCGTCGCAAGTAATCAACGAAAAACTTCCCAGGCTGCTCACAGAATTACCCGGTCCGAAAGCTCGCCAGATCATCGAGAGCGACCGCCGGTATATCTCGCCTTCATACACGCGTCCATATCCGCTTGTCGCCGAGAGCGCCGCCGGCGCGATTGTGGAAGATATCGACGGCAATCGATTCCTCGACTTCAATGCCGGCATTGCTGTCTGCTCGACCGGTCATTGCCATCCCAATGTGGTTCGGGCAATTCAGAAGCAGGCCGCGCGGCTGATTCATATGTCGGGTACCGATTTTTACTACGAACAGATGCCGCAGCTCGCCCGCCAGCTGGAATCGCTAATGCCGGGCGGCGAATCGTGGCGCTGCTTTTTCGGAAATTCCGGGACCGAAGCGATTGAAGCGGCGATGAAGCTTGCGCGCTACGCCACCGGCCGCTGGCAATTCATTGCGTTTCATTCGGCGTTTCACGGCCGTACGATGGGTTCGCTGTCCTTGACGTCGTCGAAGCCGGTTCAGCGGAAGGGATTCGGGCCGCTTATCCCCGGCGTTACTCACGTCCCCTTCGGCGACACGAGTCATTTAGAGGATGTCGTTTTCAGGACGACCGTCGATCCGAGCGAAGTCGCGGCGATCGTCGTCGAACCCATTCAGGGTGAGGGCGGCTACATCATCCCGCCGCCGGATTTTCTTCCGCAGCTCGAGAAGATCGCGCGCAAGCACGGAATTCTCCTGGTTGCGGATGAAATCCAGTGCGGTATGGGCCGCACCGGCAAGATGTTCGCCTTCGAACATTTCGACTTCCATCCCGATATCGTCGCGATCGCCAAAGGCATTGCGTCCGGCATGCCGCTCGGCGTAACGATGGCTCGTGCCGAAATCATGACGTGGGAACCGGGCGCTCATGCGTCGACATTCGGCGGAAATCCGGTATGTTTAGCGGCCGCGTTGGAAACAGTCCGGCTCCTGGAAGAAAAATATGTCGCGAATTCCGCGAAGCTCGGCGAATACTTGCGCGCGAAACTGGAGCGCCTGAAGGAGCGGCAGCCGGCGATCATCGATGTTCGCGGCCGCGGCCTGATGATTGGCATTGAACTGGCTTCGGGCGAGCTTCGTGACGCGATCCTCAATGAATGCTTCCGGCGCGGATTGCTGATTCTGGGCGCCGGTCGATCGACCATTCGCCTCTCTCCGCCTCTGATGATCGACGAAGAACAAGCGGATTTCGCCGTCGACACCATTTCCGAGGCCCGGATCGTGACCTCCGGTTACCGTACCAAGGACGGCGAAATCGATGTAGTCGCCTGGGAGGGCGCCACGCTCGTTTTTGTGGAGGTAAAAGCCCGCCAGAACTCCGACCCGCCTGAGGACTCCGTCGGCCATCGCAAAAAACAGCGGATGATCCTGGCGGCTCATGCCTATATTTCACGCCACCGGTTACAGGAAACCCCCTATCGTTTCGATATCCTTGCCGTTACCTCGCTGCCGGGCTCGAAGCCTCAATTCCGCCTTCTCCGCGACGCCTTTGACGAGTAAAACGTAGAACGTATTCCGTCCTCGCAGAGGCGGCCAGTCAGAAATGTTAGCTGTCAAATGGCTTGTTGTGCGATGTGGAATGTACTTGGTGCGATTATCAAACCGCCAAATGACCACTTGGTCAATGGGTCAGTTGGTAATCTCGCGATTGAAACAAGTACATTACACATTCCACAACAAGCCATTTGACAGTTGACATGTGGCGGTCCGGCCAAGACCGTATGGACTAGAGAGACGCAGCTATGGTCATAAATATCCTTCTGGGAGGTCTTGGTGTTTTCATCCTGACGCTCATCATTCTGTTCGTCTTCAGTTTGATTCTGCATAGCTGATCGATCGTTGATCTGGCTGCTCCTTGGCGGTCGATTCAAATTCACGAACGATGACTTGGTGATGGGGCTGGTCGAACTGGCCTTGGGCCGGTCCCCGGAAGAGCGTGAGGCGTATCTCCAGGGCGTCTGCGCCGAGGACTCAGAACTGTTTACCCAGGTGTGGAAATACGTGCGGTGGGAAGAACGCATGAACGGATTCTTGTTGGATCCTCTCTGCGATCCTCCGTCACATGAGCATACTTTCGAGCCAGGCGAGGTTCTGCATGGCCGTTTCCGCATTGTGCGGGAAGTGGCTCGCGGCGGCATGGGCGTCGTGTACGAAGCGATAGACCAGAAGTTGGAGCGCCGGATCGCCATCAAAACGGCCAAGGCGAATTTTCAAAAGCTCCTGCCGCCGGAAGCGCGCAACGCGACGGAAATCAGCCACCCGAATGTCTGCAAAATTTTCGAGATCCACACAGCTTCCACCGAAGAGGGAGAGATCGACTTTCTCACAATGGAGTTTCTCGAGGGCGAGACGCTCGAACGGCGTCTCCGCTCGGGACCCTTCCCGCTGGAGGAAGCGCGCGCGATCGCGCGGCAGCTTTGCGCCGGTCTGGCCGAAGCCCACCGCAACCAGGTAGTCCACGGTGACCTCAAGAGCAGCAACGTCATCCTGACCACCGGGGCGGACGGGACCAATCGAGCCGTGATCACGGATTTCGGCCTGGCCCGCAGGCCCGGCGCTGGAATGGCAACCGCGCAATCGGGACCGCTGGGCGGGACTCCGGACTACATGGCTCCTGAGCTTTGGAAAGGCCAGAAGGCTACGGTTTTCTCGGACATATATGCGTTGGGAGTGATTCTCTACGAGCTCGCCTGCGGGCGCCGCCCGCACGAGTTGATGCACGACCAAAACGCGACGACCGTGCGTATGTCCAAGATTTGGCAAGACCGGCTGAGCCGCAAACCGCCGCGCGTCGATGCGAAGTGGGACCCGATACTGGCGCGCTGTCTGGACCCGGATCCCGCGGAGCGATTCCGCAGCGCGGATGAAGTCGCCCGCGCCCTGGCGCCGCGTTCGCGGCGATGGTTTATGGCTGCCGCGGCGGCCGTAATGCTCGCGGTCCTCTCTTCCGGAGTCGTTACCTATCGACAGGCTACAGCTCCTGTGGAATCCGAGAGCCTGGCCGTATTACCGTTCGCAACAAATGCCGATACTTCTGCCCTGGCAGAAGGTCTGCTGTTGGACACCGGCGAGCAGTTGCGGCACCTGAAACCCGGCAAAAAGCGGCTTACGCTGATTCCGCTGAACGATGCGATTCAGAACAAAGTGGATCAGCCGGCCAAGGCCCGCACGATGTTAGGCGCGAAATATATTCTGCACGGCGCGCTGCGAAAGGAGACGGGCCGCATTCTGGTGACGGCCTACCTGACCGACACTCGCGCGCTGGTCCAGTTGAGGGAGTTCCGGGCCGACTATGCGCCGGAGGAACTCCGAAATGTGCCTATCGCTCTTGCCGGTATGGTGACCGCAACCCTCCGCCTTCCGCCATTGTCTGTTAAAGCGGCCGTGAATCCTGCCGCCTATCCGGACTACGCGGCCGGTATTTCGCTGTCCCGGCGCAATCCGACGCTCGATAGCGCGATTCCTTTGTTGGAGCGCGCCGTCGCGGCCGACGCCGGTTCCCCGCTCACTCACGTCAAACTCGCTGAAGCCGAGTGGTTGGAGTACCAGGTGACCAAAGACCCGCAATGGGCCCAGCGGGCTTTGGTATCGCTCCACAATGCCGAGCAACTGAATCCCGACGTGGCGGCTGTGCGATTCTTATCCGGGTTTGTCCACGAGCAGGAAGGCCAGTACGAGCAGGCCGCGGCCGATTACCTGAGGGCCATTGACCTGGAACCCAACTATGGCGACGCCTGGCGGCGGCTCGGAAAAATCTACGAGAGCAGCAATCAGCCTGGCCGGGCGCTGGACGCTTATCGTAAGGCGATCGAGGTCGACCCGAATTACTGGCGAAACTACCAGGACCTGGGCACGTTTTACTTCTACCGGGACGCGTACGACGAAGCGATTCAGCAATACAAAAAGTTGGTTGAGGTGGCGCCCGATCTCCCTGCTTCCCACTACGCGCTGGCTGCGCCTTATCTCAATCTGGGCCGTTATGCGGACGCGGAGTACGAGCTGAATGCCGCTCTCCGTCTCCAGGAATTCCCGAATGCCAGAGAGGGGTTGGGGCTTTCGCTGATGTACCAGGGCCGGGATCGCGAAGCAATCCCTCATCTCAAACGAGCCATCGAGATAGGTTCTCCCTCAGCCCTTTACTATCTGAACCTGGGAACGGTACTACGGCGAGCCGGCATCCCGAGCGAATCGCAGGAAGCCTACCGGAAGGGCAGAGAGCTTGCGGAAGCCGCGCTCGCGCAGAATCCTCGGGATGCGATCGAAAACTCCAATTTGGCCTACCTGTGCGCGCGTCTGGGCGAAAACCGGCGAGCGACCTTCGAAGCCGCGCGCGCATTGCAGATCTCGGATAAGAACACGAGGGTACGCTGGATGGCGGCGCTAACCTATGAAGCCCTGGGGCGGCGTGATCTGACGCTGCCCCTGCTTGAGGACGCCCCTGCCTCCATGCTGGATCGGCTAAACCGGTTTCCTGATTTGGCGGACTTGCGGGCAGATCCTCGCTTTAAACAGTTGTTAGTGACTCACAACATACGATGAAAGGAGCAAACCAATGCCGGTGCCAGTACACTTGAACCATCATATCTCTGTCGATAGCAATGGAAAAGCAACAGTGACGAATCAAGGCAT
>WNGL01011976.1_pt1 | contig 13801 bp, 12 predicted proteins | sample 5400591 | NCBI WGS metagenome assembly WNGL01 (sample SAMN13153377, study PRJNA577476) | soil metagenome | isolation source: 80 cm soil or saprolite under Garry oak tree replicate 1 | place: USA:California | collected 2016-06-15
GGCCTCGCGGACGGCCTCAAATCTCCCAGCAAAGTTCCCAGAAGGAAAAGATTCATTCCGAACATGAGGGCGTAGCCGACAAAAACCGTGAAAGCGACATCCACATAATCTGAACGAGTCACTTTGGTCATGCTGAAAAGCAACACGCCCACCGCAAGGGGATGGCCGGCATAAGGAATCATATCCAAGGCGCTAGCCAGCGCCGCCGCTCCAAATAATCCTGGCACGTTGTACTCCAGTTTTTGAAGTTTCAACATAATCCACAGCGCGAGTAATAGAAATGCAGCCTGGACCAGGAATTCTATCGCAAAGGCCACAATTTCTGAATCCATAAGCCCCCTTCCTCAGTTTACCCTGACAAGAAACTGCTTTTTGCTCGGAGCCGGTTCATAAGCGGTGCATGGCTAATCATCAGTAATACCTTCATAACAACTGGCTTAAACGTTTTCCTATTGGTTTGGAACTGACGCCAGGTACCGGAGGGATGATAGACGTTTCCTGGCCGAGCGTCAACCGTTCTTGCTGTCTTGTTTTGATTATTTGAGCCAATTGGATCGCGAGGCAGAAAATGCAACGAGTTTGCAACATGACGTTGCGCGAGATACGAAGAAGTAGCAGGCGCACTGCTTCCCGTTGGGATTTGGAATTTCGGCTTTGGGATTTTCTCAACGGGTCCTTACTTCCGCGCAGTCTTGAATCGCCAGTGTTCAACGATGACATCGGAGGCGCGGGCCATCCATTTTGCGTCTTGTTCTGATGTAGGTCATTTCTCTTGAGGGTCGGCGTCGAGCGAGGGTGGGCCTTGCTTCCAGGCGCGGGCGCCTGCCTGGCCAAGCGGTTGGCACGCCACCATGAGAGGGTCCTCGCGGCAGAACCGAAAAACGTCCTCAAAAACAGGCTTCTTTCAACCCATGGTAGCGACAAAACGGCATAAAAATAGCTATGCTGTAGGGGTGAGTCCAATTCAAAGAAAAAATGGCGCAAGCAATGGCAGCGCGAATGCCATTGGAAAGACGCCATTTGGAGTGCTGTCCCAAAAATGGGCACGACGATACTCTGGTAGAATCTTGTGGGGAGCCGGCTTTGTTTTGGCCATCTTGAGTTTGGCGGTGCTCGTCGCCATTTCGCGTCGGTCTGGGAAGCAGCTCCAGGAGGCCACGCGGGCGGTTACTCACACCCGCGAAATTTTGGAAAAATTGGGGGACATCACGGCCCGATTAAGCGAGATGGAAAGAGATTGAACCGCTGATTGCCGAGCACCTCAAGGCCATGAAGGACATGGTGGAGCTGGGTAATAAGAACCTGTTTCGTGGGTACGGCCAACGTAGTCTGACAGACGAGGGGAATAAGCTGATGGAGAAGATCCGAGCCGCTTTCAGCGGGATGGATAAGGAGCAACGCGCGCGACTGGACCAGGAACAAACCGCCGTAGCAGCGAATGGGGAAAGCGTCACAATGATCAGCCTGACCGGAAGTGTGCTGGCCGGCGTGGTTGTTCTGGCGTGCGGCGCGTGCGCGCTGCGCGCCATGCACGGGCGCGGAAAGGCAGAGGAAAAACTGGACCGATTGCTGGGCTCGATGCCGGACGCGTTGGTCATCGTCAACGCGGAAGGCAAGATTGTGGGCAGCAACGCGCAGGCGGGAAAACTATTCGGTTATAGCGACCGGGAATTACAAGGGGAAGGCATAGCCCTGCTGGTCCCCGAACGCTTTCGAAAAACCCAACGGCAATATTACGCCGCGTACTTCTCGCAGCACGGGAGTCGTGTTCCGGAAACGACGATGGAGCTTTGCGGTTTGCACAAGGACGGCCGCGAGTTTCCGATCGAGGTGAGCACAAAGCCGTTGGCCGCCGAAAAAGGACTGGTTGTCACCAGCACGATTCGCGACATCACCGAGCGCAAACGGGTGGAAGGACAAATCTCCAAACTGAACAAAGAATTGGAACACCGCGCGATTGAGTTGGAAAGCGCCAATAAGGAACTGGAAGCATTCAGTTACTCCGTTTCCCACGATTTACGTTCGCCGCTTCAGAACATCGATGGCTTCAGCCTCATCCTGATGGAAGATTACGCCAACCAGCTCGATCCAGAAGGCCTGGATTATGTTCAGCGACTGCGGGGGAGTTGTCAACACATGGAGGAGATCATTGATGCTCTCCTGGAGTTGTCAAATATGATGCGTAGAGAGTTGCTGGTGGAGCATTTCGATCTTACAGCCCTGGCGAATGCCGTGGCCGCTGATTTGAAACAAAAAAAACCGGACCGTCTGGTGGACTGGGTCATTGCCAAGGGCCTGACCGCAGAGGGCGACGCCCAGTTGTTGAGAGTCGTGCTGGAGAATTTGTTCGGCAACGCGTGGAAGTTCACGGCGAATCGTCAGCGCGCGCGTATAGAATTTGGGGCACTTCCTCAAGCTAACGGCGCCCGAACCTATTTCGTGCGCGACGACGGCGCGGGATTTGACATGGCGCGCGCGAGTAATTTGTTCACGCCATTCAAACGTCTGCACGATCAGAGCGAGTTTCGTGGGACGGGCATCGGGTTGGCGACCGTGCAGCGAGTCATTCACCGCCATCGGGGTAAGATCTGGGCCGAGGGCGTCGTCGATCAAGGCGCAACATTTTGCTTCACCCTCACAGGTGAAGCAGGAGATTCAAATGGACAAAATTATCACCTCGTCAAGCCAAGATAATTCACCCGAAACGGGCGGAACAAACAAGCCCTTGCGGGCTTTGATCGCGGATGACTCGGAAAACGATGTTCTGATTCTGTTGCGCGTATTACGGAAGGCCGGCTATGAGCCCGTTTACCAGCGGGTCTGCACCCCGCCGGCCATGAAGGCGGCACTCCAACGGCAAGCATGGGACATCGTCATTTCGGATTACGAGATGCCCAACTTTGGCGGGTTCGAGGCGCTGCAATTGTTGAAGGAAAGCGGACACGACCTGCCGTTCATCCTGGTATCAGCAGTGGTCAGCGAGGAGAGGGCCGTGGCGGCAATGAAGGCCGGGGCGCATGACTACATCATGAAGCGCAAGCTGGCGCGGCTCGCGCCCGCGATTGAACGTGAGTTGCGCGAGGCCCAGACGCGTGTGGCACGCAAAGCTGCAGAGGAGGCTTTACGCCAAAGCGAGGAGCAACTGCGTCAGGTCCAAAAAATCGAGGCGGTCGGCCGACTCGCCGCAGGTGTGGCCCATGATTTCAACAATATTCTGACCGTCATTACGGGCCATAGCGAACTCCTGTTAAGACAACTGTCCGCCGAAGATCCGCGGCGTAAGAACGCCGAACAAATCGAGAAGGCCGCGTACATGGCAGCGGCACTGACGAGGCAATTGCTGACTTTCAGCCGCAAACAAGTGATTGAACCCCGCGTGCTGAACCTCAATGCCATCATCGTTGCGATAGAAAGGATGTTGCGCCGGCTCATCGGGGAAGACATCGAGTTTCGCACGTTACCCGACTCGGCAGCAGGGTACATCAAGGCCGACCCTGGCCAAATCGAACAGGTTATCATGAATCTCGCGGTGAATGCCCGCGATGCCATGCCCAACGGCGGCAAACTGACCATCACAACTGCCAACACCACGCTGGACAAAAACCAGCTAAAAAACTTCCCCGATTTGTGTGCGGGTAGCTACGTGATGATAGCAATTGCGGACACCGGCACAGGGATGAGTGATGAAGTCAAAGCGCACCTGTTTGAACCCTTTTTTACCACCAAGCCTCCGGGCAAAGGCACGGGGTTGGGTCTTGCGACTTGCTTCGGGATCGTAAAACAAAACACCGGCCTCATCAATGTGCAGAGCGAGTTGGGCAGAGGCACGACGTTCAAGATTTACTTCCCTCAGGTGGAAGCTGCGCTTGAACCATCCCCCGTTCGCATGACGCCGCCAGAGGCGGCAGGGGGCAGCGAAACCGTGCTTTTGGTCGAGGACGAATCAGTGGTGCGCGAATTGGCCCTAACCACATTACGAGAGAAAGGCTACACGGTTCTTGAAGCGGTCAACGGCGAGGAAGGCCTTCGCATGGCGCGACAGCACGATGGGAAAATTGACCTTGTGCTGACGGATGTCGTCCTGCCCGTCATGGGCGGCAAAGAATTGTCAGATGCCCTCCGCGTCATTGCATTCCTGCAAAAACCTTACATGATGGCTACTTTGGCGCGGAAGGTGCGCGAAGTCTTAGATGAATGCCTGATACAAAGCCGCTAAGACATCAGCGGAAAGCTCCTTCCTCCCCTTCCTGGATTGTATGGTTGGCTTTGACTTCAGCACGCTTCAGATGTTCTGTCTAATGAGCTTTCCACGATACACGCAGCGGCAGCCGCCACAGACCATGATGGTCGTGCAGAAGTTGGCTGCCAGTGTTGCGTCCTGCTGAACGTGCGCGTGCTTTGCCGGTAATGGAAGTGTCCACTCCAGCCCCGCAGCAGCTTATTCAGCTCGTCCACTGCCTCGGGTATACCTGGCGGTGAAGCGACTCAGAAAGCCGGATACGGGAAATCCGTCCGGCTTGATGAGGGGTCGGAGTCTGACGGTCATTGGCGCAAGCCTTTCATCCTGTCGGCTCCGGCCTACTCTACTCCGGGTTTGTTCGAAGGCCAGCTTGGGATGCTGTAAGCAGCGAAGCAAGCTCGACGCACGCCGTCGCGCCTCGAAGAAACGATCCGTGAGGATGTCTAGCCATCCTTTTTGTGGATGAGGATGAGCCCGTTCGGTCCGCCTCCTCACGTCGGCGCCTACTCGTCGGCAGCTACTTTGTGCGCCCTGACGAAAAATCGTAACCCCGCCCGCAAGAAAGCAGGTTTACGAAACCTCGTGAGAGGGTGAACAGCGCCCGATATTCGTATGATCTTGATGTTAGGGGGTTTCCGCTTTGTTCCCAAGTTGGCACGGGACTTGAGATACACGACTTGGCTTGGTGAAATCCACCGGCTGGAACAAATAACATGAGTTTGTTTTATGAAACATTTTGAAATTCTAGCGAGCTTCTACTTTATCCAAGGGTTACGAGAAGAAGGGACAGGTCTTGCGATAGTGGCCTGCGCTCTCCTGATAGGAGGCATTTTCATTTGGCGAGTGACCCGTCTCCTGAAGAAGGACGCGGCCGAAGAGTTGGAGCGGGAACGTCACGACGAAAACATTCCATGAAGTACCCATGGAAGTTTTTCCTCACCAACTGATTGTGGCCGGTATAGTGGTTTATGGCGCCCCAGGCCTCGCCCGAGCGGATGACAATCCGCCGGCTGCCAAGCCTGAGCAAACCAAGTCCCAACTGACTGCATCCGATGTCCAGCCAGGGCTAGTGAACGACCGGCTTCGAAGCCAATCCAGTTCGTTCTCCGCCTGGGACTTAGGCGGACAATTCCGAGCACGCTACGAGCACGCCGAATACCTGGGGCCGGTGGACTTCAGCGCGACCGGCGGCCACTCCTCCGATAATCGGATGCTGCTGCGCGCATTCGTCCACGTGGGTTATGATCCGACGCCTTGGTTGAATTTCTATGCAGAAGGCCGGGACAGTCGTGGTTTTTGGGATGAGCCAAATCCGAACCTCGATCTGGATACGATGGATCTACACCAGGCCTTTGTTCAGATCGGAAATCCACAACTATTTCCCATTATCGCCAAGATCGGACGGCAGGAGTTGACTTATGGTGACGAACGGCTGATCGGCATATCGGACTGGACGAATGTCAGAAGAACCTTTGATGCGGCCAAACTGCGTTACGAGGTCGAAGGCTTGTGGGTTGACGCATTTGTTTCACATCCCGTGGTTGTCTGGAACGAGCATTTCAATGAGTCCGATGGTCAAGATTGGTTCTCCGGTGTTTATGCCTCGACAACGAAATTGATTCCCTGGCAGGAGTCTGAAGTCTATTTCCTGGCCCGGAACACGGGCACAGGCTCGCCGCAATTTTATGGGCCGCCCCCGGACCCGCAGGGCGCGACGCCGCGTGATATTTACACGATCGGAGTGCACCTCAAGTCCTTGCCAGGCAAGCTGGGAGGTTGGGATTACAACCTTGAGGCTGCCGGACAATTCGGCCGGTACAAGGAAACCACCGCTGGCGCGCCCGCGTCAGTTGCGGGCAAGAATCTTGTACAGCAGGCTTACGCCGCAGTCGCCGGCGGCGGCTACACCTGGACCAATGCGCCGGGCAAGCCGCGTGCAGGCTTGGAGTATCTCTACTCCAGCGGTGACAGCAACCCCACCGACGGCAAACACGAGACCTTCGACAACCTCTTCCCGACCAACCACAGACAATTTGGGATGATGGACATCTTCTCCTGGCAGAACGTCCAGATCCTGCGTTTCATGGGTTCGATCCAACCGCTCGAATTGCTCACTGTTGCTGCGGATTATCGCCTGATCTGGCTCGCTGACACGCACGATTCGTTCTACACCAACAAAGGTGCGCGGCGCGGCGGCCTGACGCCGACCGATGGCACGGGCTACGGAATAAATCCGAATGCCGGCAGCTATGTTGGCTCGGAAATTGATTTGGTCGCAACCTACGCCATCAGGCACTACACGTCGCTCCAGGCCGGGATTGCACGCTTCTTCGTGGGCGACTACGTAAAAAGTTCCCTGGCCGAAATCGGTGGCGCGCGGGATGCCACGTTTGTTTACGCCCAGTTCACCCTTAACTTTTAATCTTATGCATGACTACAAAATTTCCCACCAGGAAGCAGGAGCGAGACGTAGTACCTCGGTCGTACCGGGTAGGGCGCGCCAGTCCTCTGCGCGCCGGGGTGAAATATGCGACGGCGCGCAGAGGACTGACGCGCCCTACTCGCTATTCACGGACCGATCACGAGGGCGACCTACGAACCGTTGGGTCGTTGCGGTAGCAGGCATTGTGATGCAGATCGCGCTCGGCGCGGTTTACGCCTGGAGCGTCTTCCGAATTCCGCTCACGCGGGCTTATGGGTGGAGCATCCCCCAGGTCACACTGACTTTCGAAGTGGCGATACTCATGCTCGGTTTTGCCGCTTTCGCGGGCGGTCTGTGGATGAAGCGAGCAGGTCCGCGCCGAATCGCGGTGATCGGCGGACTTGGTTACGGGCTGGGTGTGATGTTGGCCGGGCAAGCGCACGGACACCTCGGATTGCTCTATCTTAGTTTTGGAGTCTTGGGCGGCTTTGGTTTGGGGCTCTGTTACATCGTTCCGGTGGCGACGCTTATCAAATGGTTTCCGGACAAACGCGGCATGATTACCGGCATGGCGGTGGCTGGGTTCGGCGCCGGCGCTCTCGTCACTGCGCCGATCGCACAGCGGCTGATCCCGTCAGTGGGACTTCCCGCCACATTCGGCATCCTTGGCAGCGCTTATCTTATCGCGATCCTGGGTTCTGCTTTCTTCATGAAAAATCCACCGGAAGGTTACCGGCCAGCGGGATGGCAGCCTGCACCAACTCAACGGGCGCAGGGTGCTGCTCGTGATATGGCGTTAGGAGAGGCGCTACGCACATGGCAATGGTATGCGCTTTGGGCCATGCTGTTCCTTAACACGACGGCCGGGATATCGATCATCTCTCAAGCGGCGCCAATGGCGCAGGAGATTGCCAAAACCAGCGCCGCGACGGCGGCCGGTTTGGTGGGGATCATCTCGATCGCCAACGGAGCGGGCCGATTCCTGTGGGCATGGGTCTCCGACTTCCTTGGCCGAGCGCGGGTATTTCAATTCATGTTCGCGGCGCAGGCAATCGTATTTGTGCTGCTTTCCCTGGTCCATAGTTTTGGAGCTTTGGCCATTCTCTTATTTATCGTTTTGTTGTGCTACGGCGGGGGCTTCGGAACGATGCCGGCGTTTGCCGCCGATTTCTTTGGGCCGCGAAATGTCGGTTCCATTTATGGGCTGATGCTGACGGCTTGGGGATTTGCCGGGGTATGTGGGCCGACTCTGATTGCGCACGTGCGCCAGAGCACAGGCCACTATACCCAGGCCCTCGAAATCATTGCTGGAATCATGCTGATAAGCGCCGTTCTCCCGTTTGTAATCCGTCCGCCCAGGGGTCGAAATGCAGAATCTACTAATTCTACTAATGCTGCCATTACGCAACCGAACCCGGCGCTGAATCCAATGCGATGAAGAGTGCGGAAGCCCTTTGTAGAAACAATTTTGGCCCCATGGCATGCAAGTGTCGCCCAGGAATTGAGCCAGACTGACCGCACACGGGGCAAGATCGTCCCTTGGGTTCCCTTGGGTTGATTAGAGCCCTGGAACCTGCGACGCTGCAAGGGAATGAGTGATTTCCTCTTCGCTCGCTCACAGATGGCCATGTCGCTGGCCTTCCACATCGTCTTTGCCGCGTTGGGGATTGGCATGCCGCTGCTCATGGCCATCGCTGAGGGGATGTATCTGCGGACGAAGCAACCGGTGTATCTTGAACTCTGCAAGCGGTGGGCGAAGGGCACCGCCATTTTGTTTGCGGTGGGGGCGGTTTCGGGCACGGTACTCTCGTTCGAGTTGGGTTTGCTTTGGCCCGGGTTCATGGAGCATGCAGGGGCAATCATCGGAATGCCTTTTTCGCTGGAAGGTTTCGCGTTTTTCACAGAAGCCATTTTTCTAGGTGTTTATCTGTACGGTTGGAAGCGTGTTTCACCGCTCATTCACTGGCTGTCCGGCGTGGTGGTGGCCCTGAGCGGCATTTTCTCGGGTATCTTCGTCGTTACGGCGAATGCGTGGATGAACTCGCCGGCTGGCTTTAAGTTGGTCGATGGAAAGATTACGGACATCGACCCTATCGCAGCGATGTTGAACCCCGCCTCATTTCACGAAGTCTTGCATATGACTTTGGCGGCATTTGTGGCCACGGGATTTATGGCGGCGGCGGTTCATGCTTTTTTTCTGCTGCGCGACCCGAATAACTCTTTTCATAGAACCGCGCTGGGCCTCGCCCTTGCCGTTGCGTGCATCGCCATGCCTTTGCAAATCCTCAGCGGCGACGTGAGCGCGCGCGCGGTCGCCCGGCTACAACCGGCGAAGCTCGCGGCAATGGAAGCGCACTACCGGACGGAGGCCGGAGCGCCGCTGGTTATCGGCGGGATTCCGCAGGACCAAACGATGACGACCGATTACGCCCTGGAGATTCCTCGCGGCCTGAGTCTCCTCACCGCGCACGACCCGAACGCCACAGTGACCGGCCTGGAGGAGTTCCCCCGCGACCAGTGGCCGAATATCCGGGTCGTGCACTGGGCGTTCGACATCATGGTCGGTTCGGGCATGCTGATGCTGGCGCTGACGCTTTGTGCGGATGGGTTATGGCTGAAATACCGACGTCTGCCTGATAACAGGTGGCTTTTGCGCGGCCTGGTTGCCGCCGGTCCGTTAGGATTTCTGGCGATTGAAACTGGATGGGTCGTAACGGAATCGGGACGCCAACCATGGATCATTTATGGCGTGATGCGGACCCGTGAAGCGGTAACACCCATGCCGGGACTGGTCGTGCCGTTCGTTATCTTCACGGCAGTTTACATCTTGCTGGCCATGGTCGTTGTGCTGCTCCTGCGCCGCCAGTTTTTGGAGAGCGGCTATCCTGTGCCAGCCCAATCAAGCGGGGTAACTCATGCTTGAGGTCATCGTCGCCATTTTCATTTTATCGTCGCTCATCGTGTATGCGCTCATGGGCGGCGCGGATTTTGGCGGTGGGATATGGAACTTACTGGCGTTCGGGCCCCGCGCCAAACGGCAGCGTGAGGCGATCGCCGACGCCATCGCGCCCATTTGGGAAGCCAACCATGTATGGCTCATTCTCGTTATTGTTTTGTTGTTCACCGGATTCCCGAGAGGTTTCGCAACCATGATGACGGCGCTCAACATTCCGATAACAGTGATGCTGCTGGGCATCGTGCTGCGCGGCTCCGCGTTCGTGTTCCGCAAATACGACGTGAAGGATGAGCGACGGTGGAACACCGTCTTCGCGATGGCCAGCTTTTTAACACCCTTTTTTCAGGGGGTCATACTTGGCGCTTTGACTACGGGCCAAATCCGCGTGGAGCAAGGGCGTGTCCTCACGGGCTTCATGGTAGGCTGGCTGACGCCATTTGCGCTGTCCTGCGGCGTGTTTGCGCTCGGACTCTTCGCGTTTCTGGCAGCCACTTACCTCACGCTCGACACCCGGGATGAACCTGAGCTGCAAGACGATTTTCGCCGGCGCTCGTTGTGGTCCGGGCTGGCGCTGGCGCCGATTGCCCTGGTGGTATTCCTCTCTTCCCGGCGAGGGGCGCCGGCGATGTATCACGAACTGACGCGCTGGTGGGCGCCGGTGCTGCTGGTGTGGACAAGTCTTTTTGCGGGTGCCGCATTGATTGCTCTTTGGCTGCGACGCTTCGTCGCGGCACGGATTGCTGCGATCGGACAAGTCACGCTCATTCTTGTGGGCTGGGGTATGGCGCAATACCCCAATCTGGTTACGCCGGATGTCACAGTCAAAAACGCCGCTGCTCCTGAATTCACGCTGCGCTTATTGGTGATTGCCTTGGGTTTCGGTGCGATCCTTTTGCTTCCGTCGCTGGCTTATTTATTTCATGTCTTCAAAGGCCGGGAGCGTGCGTAAGTTCTGCGATAGACAATCTTATCACGGGGCTTTGTTGGGCACGACGACGCTCGGCTTTCCCACCATGATGAAAACTTTCTAGCCCAGCCAATGACCCATCGCCCGTTCATTACCGCCGTCAAAGTGCACTTCCAAGTCGGCGGGTACGGTCCGGCAAGCTTCGTGCGCAGTGCGCAAGGCCCTCAAGACGAGTCGGCGGTGCAACGCCGCCGCACCTTCGGCGCCGAGGGCTGGAATCAGGCGGGTACAACCCTGCCAGGAATTGGGTACCGCGCGAAGAGGATCAGCCTTCTGCGGACTTCGCTCATGCAATAGCGCCTCAGCTTCTCTGCCACGCCAGCCAGCGGCCCATCCACTTCTTCACACCAGGAGTGAGCCGGGTCCGATTGTAGGCATCGCCGCACTGACGCAGCGCTTCCGCCTGCGTCGGATATGGATGAATAACCGCGGCCAATTTGCCCAGACCCATCCGAGCCGCCATCGCCACGCTGACTTCACTAATCATCTCTCCGGCGTGGCGCGCCACGATGGTTGCTCCGAGGATTTCATCGCGCCCCCTCCTGACGTGGAATTTCACGAAACCCTCTTCCTCATCGTCCAGAACAGCGCGGTCCACTTCTTTGAACTCGCGCACGTAGGTGTCCACTTCAATGCCACGCTCCCGGGCGTCACGCTCGTAGAGGCCGACGTGGGCGATTTCCGGGTCGGTGTAAGTGCACCAGGGCATCGTGAGGGCACTGGCTTTTTTGCGGCCAAGGAACAGGGCATTCTGAATCACGATGCGGGCGGCGAAATCAGCAGCATGGGTAAACTTCCAGGCCAGGCAAATATCACCGGCCGCATAGATGCGAGGGTTGGTGGTTTGGAGGAAATCGTTCACCAGGACCCCTTTACGCGGGTCATACTGGACGCCCACAGTTTCAAGGTTGAGCCCTTCGACGTTCGGCGCACGGCCGGCCCCGGCCAGAATCTCATCCGCAGCGAGTGTCTCCTCTGTTCCCTGCGCTTCGTAGCAAACAAGTTTCCCGCCGCCATTTCGTTCGACACGAGTGATCTTCGCGTTGAGCCGCATGGCTATCCCCTCATGAACGAAGGCCTTCTGCACGAGCGCGGCTGCGTCCATGTCCTCACGATCGAGCAGGTGCGCATTCTTGTGGAGCAGGCTGACCTGGGAACCCAGCCGCTGGAAGGCCTGCGCCAATTCGCAACCAATGGGTCCACCGCCGATAACCGCCAGCCTGGCCGGGCACTGGGTAAGACTGAATACCGTCTCGTTGGTCAGGTAGCCGGCCTCAGCCAATCCAGGGATAGGCGGCTGAAGGGCACGCGCGCCGGTGGCGATGACGGCCCGTTTGAACCGTAGCGTCTTTCCCGCTACTTGAATGGTATCGGGGCCAGTGAATTGGGCCTCGCCCAGGAACACATCCACGCCAAGCTTGGCAAAGCGTTGCGCCGAGTCATGAGGGCTGAGGTCGGCGCGCAACTTGCGCATACGTTCCATCACGGCCGGGAAATCTGCCTGGGCCGGCGCACCCACCCGCACCCCGAAGCGGCCTGCCTCATTCGCATCAAAAGTGGCGCGCGAACAACGGATGACGGCTTTGGAGGGAACGCAGCCCACATTGAGACAGTCCCCGCCCAGGAGATGCTTCTCGATTAGCGCAACCTTCGCCCCAAGTCCCGCCGCCCCGGCCGCGGTCACCAACCCAGCCGTCCCTCCGCCGATCACGACGAGATTGTAGCTGGGCGCAGGGGTAGGATTCTGCCAATCGGGCGGGTGGACATTGGCAACGAGGCGCGCGTTGTGCGCGTCCGCCGGCCTGACCAGAACGGCCTCCGTGTCGGCGCTCATAACCCCTGCGGGTTGTGGCTGGTCTCGCTGCTGCTGATCTTCCTAGCCAGCGCTTTCTTCGCGAGCCGCGTCACAAACACCGTCACCGCGATGGCGGCCAGCAGGCCAACGCCGTATAACACCCATTCACCGACCGTGAGCTGGCGATGTCCGGCGCCGACATTGACAATCGAACCGAGATAGACATACATCACCGTGGCCGGCATCATGCCAATCCAGGAAGCCAGCACATAATGGCTCAACTTCACCCGCGTCAGACCAAACGCATAGTTCAGCAGAGTGAACGGAAAGACCGGCGAGAGGCGTGTCAAGAGCACTATCTTCCAGCCTTCATCGGCCACGGCTCGGTCAATGGTGGCGAACTTCTCGTTCTTCTCGATCTTCCGCGCGATGGTATCGCGCGCCAGATAGCGGCCCACCAGAAATGCTGCCGTGGCACCCAGTGTTGCGCTGATGGATACACACACGGAGCCAAGCGCCACGCCGAACACAGCGCCGGCCCCAAGCGTGAGCACCGAGCCTGGAACGAACAATACCGTCGCCACAACGTAGAGGCCGACGAAAATCACCGGCCCCCACGGCCCAAGCTTGCCAATCCAGTCCAGCGCTGCCTTCAACAAGTCCTGGACATGGAAGTACTTCACCGCCAGCACAAGGGCGACGCCGGCTGTTGCGTAAAGCACCCACCTCCAGCGGGAGTTGATGTTGGAAGAGGTGGCCTGTGACCGCGCAACGGCGCCGGTTTCAGCCTGGGTCTCCGCGGAATGGGAACTTTTAGAAAACATGCTTCCGTGATTGGATTCGAATCTCTGAGGCGTTTCACTCTTGTCCCGGACGCTCACAGATGCGTCCCTATGATCGCCCTGGCAACCAAAGCGGTGATTATCCCGAAGGGCAGATTCACCAGCAGCAGGTAGAGCGTGAACATCGGCCCCTGCCGAAGCCCGAAGAACCCCGCGCCGCCTATGGGCAGGAAGATCAGAAACAGAGCCAATAATGGCGCGAGGACATATAGAAAGCCGAACAGGTATAGCGACTTCCAGACGGCCCCTATGAGGAGCCCGAACGGGATGCCCCACAGCCCGCCCCAGAAAAGCGGCCTGTATATATCCGGCGACTTCAAAGGAATCGGGGCCTTTACCCCGAGTGCTGAGCTGATCCTCAACCCAAACAGGACGTAGCTGAAAAGGACCACGGCCGCTGCGCCTACGACCCCTGACGCAAAGCAGATTGCCACCCGCTGGATCAGGGTCAAACCATGTAACACGTTCATATCTTGTTCCATCATATTTCACCCCTCGTGCGTTTCTTTGTCTCTAATACTTTCACACTCCACCCTTCATGGGGATTCGTAATTGGATTCGAATCCTCTGAGGTTCTCC
>WNGL01011872.1_pt1 | contig 13797 bp, 21 predicted proteins | sample 5400591 | NCBI WGS metagenome assembly WNGL01 (sample SAMN13153377, study PRJNA577476) | soil metagenome | isolation source: 80 cm soil or saprolite under Garry oak tree replicate 1 | place: USA:California | collected 2016-06-15
GGCCGCAGCCGGGGACGCAGCCGGGGACGCAGCCAGGGCCGCAGCCAGGGCCGCAGCCGGGGCCGCAGCCAGGGCCGCAGCCGGGGCCGCAGCCGGGGACGCAGCCGGGGACGCAGCCGGGGCCGCAGCCGGGGCCGCAGCCTGGGCCGCAGCCGGGGCCGCAGCCTGGGCCGCAGCCGGGGCCGCAGCCTGGGCCGCAGCCAGGGCCGCAGCCGGGGCCGCAGCCGGGGCCGCAGCCGGGGACGCAGCCAGGGCCGCAGCCTGGGCCGCAGCCAGGGACGCGCTCGCTCCCACGGTCACTGAACTGCAGGCATCCGCAATCGCCTTGTACGACGTCCTCATCACGGGCGAGTGGCCGTCATGACGGCGCTCGCCGTCGGCGTCCTCGCCGCCGCCGCGCTCTACGCCGCGGGCGCCATCTTCGTCGGCCTCACCCCGGACAAGGGCGAACGGGTGCGCGGGAAGCCGGAGCGGCCCCGCCGCCAGCTCGCCATCACCGCCCCGGCGGCGGACACCACGGCCGAGATGACGTCCATGGGACGGCTCCGCGGCCTGCCACCGCGGGACACCCCGGCGGCCGCGTACCCCTGGCGGCCGGCGGACTGGTCGCCGAAAGCCGCGCGCTGCTGGCGAACGGCTACCTGCGGCTGTCCCGTCGGGCGCTGCCTGGACCTTCCTTCCGAGCGCGAGGCCGGGCCGGTGATGGCCGCCGGCGTCGCCGCCCGCTACGAGCCGTACTACCAGCCGCGCGGGATAACCGCCGTCGGCATGGCGCTGGTGTACGACGACCCGCCGGACGGTCATGAGTGGGACGCGCCGCTGGACGTCCGCCCCCACGCCGTCATCACCGGCCGCGAGCCGGAACCGTACTGCGCCCGCGCGAGCTGCGCCGACCGGCACGGCCACTGGACGGAAGAGCACCCGGAGCCGGACCCGCTGGTAGCCGAACTGCTGGCGGCCCGCGCGGAACGGATCGCCGCCTCCGGGCCGGTGCCCGGCACCCTGCACCCGGCCATCACCGCCAGCCTCCAGGCCGCCGGGTTCACCGGCCACGTCACCCGGCAGGCGCTGGACGACTCAGTCATCGGCACGATCACGCCGGTGCAGGCGGAGGCGGACGCGCCATGACGCCCGCCGAGCGGCAGCGGCGCTGGGATGCGCTCCTGGCCGCGAAGAACGCCGAGATAACCCGGCTGCGTGACATCGCGGCGCAAGCGCACACGCTGATCATGGCCGGCAGCCGGCCGGAGGATCTTGCGCATGCGGCAGCCCTTCTCGCCGGCGTGATGTCATGAGCAGCGACGTGGCGGCGGTGGCCGTGTCCGGGCCGTTCGCCCTCGCCCGCCTCGCCTGGCTGATCATCGCCGCGAGGCTGCGGGCACGGAGGAGGCGGCCATGACCGCGCTGGGCTACGGCCTTATCTACACGGGCGCGGCCGTCTTCATCATCGGGACAATCCGCCACCGCTGGCGTCTCACGCTCGCCGACACCGCCGCTAACGCGCTCATCGCCGCCGGGTGGGCACTGGTTCCTGACTGGTTCTTGGCCGCTTTTGCCGGGATCGTCACCGTCGTCTGCCTGTGGACCTGGTGGCGCCGCAATAAGGAACGCCGCCGCGCGCTTCGCGAGCTAGGCGCCAGGTCGAGGGCCCGGATCGCCGCCATGGTCACCCGGATGCGGGAACGGCCGGCCCGGCCCGTGCTGCGGCCCGTCCCGGCGGGCGCGCCATGGGGGCCGCCGGGCAGCGACTGGAGACGGCCATGAGGCCCCGGCTGCTCGATGCGTGCTGCGGCCAGGGCGGCGCCAGCGAGGGATACCGCCGGGCCGGGTTCGACGTGACCGGCGTCGACCGGGCGCTCAAGCGCCTGCCAGACGGCACCTACGTTGACGACCCCGCCATCCCGGCACGCTACCCGTTCGAGTTCATCAAGGCAGACGCATTTGACGTGCTGGCCGACGCCGCCTTCATGTCCCGTTTCGACGCGCTGCACGCGAGCTGGCCATGCCGGGCGCACAGCATCGCCAGCAAGTACAAGGGCACCGCGGGCCGGCACAAGGATCTCATCACGCCCGGCCGGAAGGCCATGCAGGCAACGGGCCTGCCCTGGGTTATCGAGAACGTCCCCGGTGCCCCGATGCGCGCGGACTACCTGCTCTGCGGCTGCATGTTCGGATTGCCGGGACTGCGGCGCGAGCGGTGGTTCGAGACCTCCTGGCAGGGCTTCGCGATGAACCTCTGCCATGACCATCGCGAACCCGTCGTCACCGTGGCCGGCCACGGTCCGCCGTCCTGGGTCCGTAGCGATGCCCGGCCTGTCACAGTCGCGGACTGGCGCCAGGCCATGGGCATCGGCTGGATGACGCGTGACGGCCTGGCCCAGGCGATCCCGCCTGCCTATTGCGAATTCATCGGCCGTCAGCTTCTCGCCGCCCTGGAGGCCGCCGCATGACCCACGACGTGCACAACGGCAGCCCCCGGCAAGTCCTGCACGACGGCTGCGGCGAATGCGGGCAGCGCGCCCGCGACGTCCACGTCGCCATCGCCTGCCTGGACCCGCAGTCGTTCACCGCCGCGTGGAAACGGGCCGCCGACTGGCAGCAGGGCCGCGGCATCAGCTCCGAGATCAGCAAGGCCGAGGCGCCGCTGCTCCGCGCCCTGTGGGCGGTCCAGGTGCAGCTGGAGCGGCGCGGTTTCCCGATCGGCACGGTGCCGTCATGGTAGCCCGGCCGGTCCCCCCGGTCCCGGCAGCCGCGGGAAGCAGCCCCGCGCGCGCCGGACGGCCCGCACCGGCATCCCCCCCGCCGGCCGCGGGCAGCGGCCCCGCGCAGCCACCACCCGCTGCGCGGGGCCGCCTCACGATCGACCGGCCCGGCGCCTACGACATCTCCGACGCCGACTACCACGCCGACCCGGTGCCCGGCGGGTCACTGTCATCAACGGGCGCCCGCAGGCTGCTGCCGCCATCCTGCCCGGCGATCTTCCGGTACGAGCTGGACCACCCGCGCGAGACGGCAGCGTTCGACCTGGGGAAAGCCGCTCACCTGCTGGTGCTCGGCGCCGGGGCCGAGCTGGTCATCATCGCCGAAGCCGACTGGCGCAAGAAGGCCGCGCAGGAAGCACGCGATGCCGCGCGCAAAGCGGGCAAGATACCGCTGCTGGCCGCCGAGCATGAGCAGGTGCTGGCCATGGCCGCCGCGCTCCGCGGGCACCCCATCGCATCGGCGCTGTTCGACCCCGGGCGCGGCGGGAGGGCCGAAAAGTCCCTGTTCTGGGAAGCGGACGGCATCTGGAAGCGCGCCCGGCTCGACTGGCTCCCCCTGATCAGCGACCGGCCGATCGTCGCTGACTATAAAACGGCGCGGTCGGCCGATCCCGGCAGCTTCGCCAAGGCCGTTGCCAACTTCGGTTATCACGTTCAGGCGGCCCATTATCTCGAAGGGCTGCAAGTGCTCACCGGGGCGCACGGCGCATTCGTCTTTGCGGTGCAGGAAAAGGAGCCGCCGTACCTGGTTACGGTCTGCGAGCTGGACGCGACGGCGCTGCGCATCGGCAAGGAGCAAGGACGGCGCGCAGCCGAGATCTACAGGGACTGCAAGGAAGCCGGCGTGTGGCCCGGCTACAGCACTGACATCGAGCTGATCTCCCTGCCGCCGTGGGCGGCGCGAGCCGAGGAGTACGCGTGACCATCACCGAACCGAACTCGGGCCGCCGCGGCGACGCGGCCCTGCAGCAGCATCTCGCGCCGTCCAGGCTCGGCCAGGCAACCGCCGTCGAGCAGTCCAGGGCCATCGCCGAGGTCCAGGCCGCCATCGTCGTCGCCCAGCAGATCCCGCGGAACGTGCCGCAGGCCATCGAGAGCATGCGCGATTCGTGCCGCCGCAAGGAACTGGCCGACCGCGCGTTCTACCGCTTCCCGAAGGGTGGCCAGGTCGTCACCGGGCCGTCGATTCACCTGGCCCGCGAACTGGCCCGCATCTGGGGAAATATCCAGTGGGGCCTGAACGAGCTGCGCCGTGACGACGACTACGGGCAGTCCGAGATGCTCGCCTTCGCCTGGGACGTGCAGGCCAACTCCCGCTGCTCGACGGTCATCATCAACCCGCACCGGCTCTACGCCGGAGGCGGCGGCAAGCGGCTCACCGAGCTGCGCGACGTCTATGACAACAACACGAACGTCGGCTCCCGCCGCGTTCGTGAGGCCATCTTCGCCGTACTGCCGACGTGGTTCGTCGAGGAGGCGCAGGATCTGTGCGCCAGGACGATGGCCGAGGGCGGCGGCGTGCCGCTGCCGCAGCGCATTGCCAACGCGATCGAGGTATTCGGGAATCTGGGCATCACGGTCCCGCAGCTGGAGGCGAAGCTCGGCACCGGGAGCGGCAGGTGGACTGACCAGGATGTGGCGCAGCTTCGGATCATCCGCCAGTCGCTGATGCGCGGCGAGGTCCGCAAGGAGGATGAGTTCCCGCCCGCGCGGGTGACGGCCGCCGACATCACCAGCCAGCCGCAGGCTCCTGCGGCGGAGGATGACACTCGGAGCGGCCCCGCCGGGCAGCCTGCCAGCCAGGCGCCGGGTGCGGATCAGGCCGTGAATGCCACGCGGGACAACCCCAGGGCCGCCCGCGACCCGGCCGCCTCTGCCCGGGGTGCGCAGCCGCCTCCGCCGCAGGACCATCAGCCGAAGCCGAAGGGGCAGCCCGCGCCGCCCGCCATGGTCGCGAAGATGGACGACCTCATCGCCCGGGTGCTGGAGCCCGCGCCCCGCAAGGACATCGACGACCTCATCGGCTGGCTGTGCCCCGGGTACAGCGCCACCCGCAGCGAAGTGAAACGGGTCACCGACCACCTGGACGGGTGGCTGGAAGCCGCGCACGGGGACATTGAGGCGGCGTCGGACGGCATCTGGTCGCAAATGCGCCGGGCCCTCGGCGAGCAGCAAGGCGGCGGCGGTGGCTGACCCGTACGAGGGCTGGGCGATATGCGAAATCATGGGCCACCGGCGCCTGGCCGGGCACGTCACCTGGCAGGCGATGGGCGGCGCCGACTTCATGCGCCTCGACATCCACGCCGACGGTGACGGCGGCCCGCGGATCACCCAGTTCTACGCACCCGGCGCCGTGTACTGCATCACGCCCACGACGGAGGACATTGCCCGGAAGGCCGGCGCCCGGTCGATGCCGGTGCCGGTCAGCCGGTACGAACTGGAGCCGGTCAAGCCGCCGCCCGTGTCTTTTGACGCGGATGCCGCCCTTGACGACGACATAGCGAGCTGGGACGAGGAGGACGCCGGTGCCTGATTTCCGCTGTGATCACGTGCCGCCGTGCCCGGGTCTGCCCGGCCACCAGGCGCTGCAGCGCGCCGCGATCCGCAAGGCGGTCGCCGCCCGTGCCGCGGAACGGCGCCGCCGGCGGGGCAGCCGCCCGGCGCCGCAGGTGACCGGGGTGCGGGTGATGCCGCCGGGGGCAGGCGGCGGCGATGGGTGACTACGCGCAGTTCCTCGCGTCCAAGCAGCGCGCCGCCCCGGCGGCCGGCCGGCCGTGCGCCGAGAGCGACGTGCACCCGATGCTGCACCCGTGGCAGCGGCGCATCACCGCGTGGGCGGTCCGCCGCGGCCGCGCCGCGCTGTGGGAGGACACCGGCCTCGGCAAGACCCTCCAGCAGGCCGAGTGGGCCAGGCTGTCCGCCGGCCGGGCGCTGATCGTCGCGCCGCTGGCCGTCTGCCAGCAGACCGTCCGCGAGGCCGCCAAGGTAGGCGTCACCGCCCGCTACGCCCGCAGCGATGAGCAGGCGCAGGGTGACGGCATCTGGGTCACGAACTACGAGATGGCCACCCGGTTCGACCCCGCCGCGCTCGGCGCCGTGGTCCTCGACGAGGCGTCCATCCTCAAGCAGTCCGACGGCAAGACCCGCACCGCGCTCATCCGCCACTTCGCCCCCGTGCCCCGGCGGCTCACCGCGACCGCGACCCCGGCGCCGAACGACATGGAGGAACTCACCAACCAGGCCGAGTTCCTCGGCGTCGCCTCGCGGACGGAGATGCTCGCCGCGTACTTCGTCCACGACGACGACGGGTGGCGGCTCAAAGGCCACGCCCGCAAGCCCATGTTCGCGTGGATGGCATCCTGGGCCGCGGCCGTATCACGCCCGTCGGACATCGGCGGCAGCGATGACGGGTACCTGCTGCCCGGGCTGGACATCATCCCGCACCTGCTCGCCGTCGACATCGTGCCCGATGACCAGCTGTTCGCGACCAGCCTGGGCGGCGTCGGCGGCCGGGCCCGGATCCGGCGCGCCACCCTGGACGCCCGGTGCGAGGCCGCCGCGAAACTCGTCACCGACGAGCCGGATGAGCCGTGGCTGCTGTGGTGCGGCCTGAACGCGGAAGCTGACCGCTTGGCTGACCTGCTACCCGGCGCGGTGAACGTGCACGGCTCCATGTCGCCGGAGGAGAAGGCCGAGGCATTCCTGGCCTTTGCCGACGGCAGCATCCGGCACGTCATCACGAAAAGCTCGATCGCTGCCTTCGGATTGAACTGGCAGCACTGCGCCCGGATGGCGTTCGTAGGGCTCGGCGACAGCTACGAGCAGTACTACCAGGCGATTCGCCGCTGCTACCGCTACGGCCAGCGCCGCCGCGTCGCCGCGCACGTCGTGCTGTCCGAGCTGGAGGGCCAGATCACCGTGAACATCGCCCGCAAGGAAGCGCAGGCCGCCGCGGTGAGCAGGGAGCTGGTCCGCGAGATGCGGGCCGCCGGGGAACTGGAGGACCGATGACCGCAGACATGTACGTGACCGATGACGCCACCGGGGAGCGATGGGAGCTGCGGCTCGGCGACTCCTGCGAGCGGATGGCCGAGATCGCGGATGAGACGGTTGACCTGTCCGTGCACTCACCGCCGTTCGACTCGCTGTACACCTACAGCCCCAGCCCGCGCGACCTCGGCAACTCGGCCACCCGCGGCGAGTTCCTGGAGCACTACGGCTACGTCATCCGCGAGCTTTACCGCGTCACGAAGGCCGGCCGGATGGCGGCCGTGCACGTCATGGACGTCTCCACCACCAAGGCCACCCACGGCGTCATCGGCATCTCCGACTTCTCCGGCGACGTCGCCCGCGCCTACCAAGCCGCCGGGTGGACCTACGTGGCCCGGGTCACCATCCGCAAGTCACCGCAGGCCGCCGCCACCCGCACCAAGGCACACGGCCTGATGTTCGTCACCCTGCACCGCGACTCGGCGATGACCCGCCCCGTGCACCCGGACTACCTGCTGCTGTTCCGCAAGCCCGGGGACAACGCCGTCCCGGTCCGCTCCGACGTCGACAACGACACGTGGATCCGGTGGGCCGAGGCTATCTGGGACGACATCCGGGAGACCGACACGCTGAACGTGCGGGCCGCCCGGGAGGAACCCGACGAGCGGCACATCTGCCCGCTGGCGCTGCCTCTGATCGGGCGGTGCGTGCGCCTCTGGTCCAACCCGGGGGAGCTGGTGTTCACGCCGTTCGCGGGGATCGGGTCCGAGGTGTACCAGGCCGTGAAGCTGGGCCGCCGCGGGCTCGGGATCGAGCTGAAACCGTCGTACTGGCGCAGCGCGGTGGTGAACCTGCGGGGCCTGGACGCCGAGATGGCGCAGGGCACCCTGCTGGACGCCATGGCCGGCCCGTAGCGTCCCCTGGCCCGTGCTTGCAGCCCGGCATGGAGGGCGCGGAGGAGCACGGGCCAGGGGCAGCCACCTATCCGCCTACCAAGGAGACAGGACGCGTCGGGTGACGACAACAGCCGATCAGCAGTGGACCGCCGAGCCGCATCCCTGCCCGCGCGGGCTGCCCGGCCTGTGCAACTGCGCCGAGTGCCCCGTCACGCAGCCGAGGGCGCCGCACCTTCGCGCAGGCTGGAAACTGCTGCCCGGCACGCCTGAGTACATCCGCGCGCACGAGCAGGTCCGCAGGGAACGCGGCCCCGCGCACGGCTACCTGTGCGCCGGGTGCTGCGGCAGCCATGCCCAGCAGTGGGCAGCCGTCCCGGCGGGGTTCGTGCCGCTCTGCATGGCCTGTCACGTCCGGTACGACAGGCCAGCGGGATCACTGCGGCCCGTCACTGGCGGTCACCGAAAACCCTGAGAGGCCAAGGTAAAGGCTTGGTCAAAAACTATCAACCTGAGGTTCGGGAATCAGGGCACGCGCCATACCAAACCCCGCGTAAGGCGCAGAGTAGGACTAATCATGCATTCGCACAGGTCACAGTGATTTTTCGAAGGAGGCTAGCATGGACCGCTAGCCGCCGCCTCACGACAGTGCCCTTGCCACGGCAGGGGGGCTCCGCCCCACCCGCACCCCCTCGGGCCCTAACGGGCGTGCGGCGATCCGCGCCGCTCTCCGCCCTAACGGGACTGGCCGCAGGCGGAAAGAGTTCCGCTCAGCCCACGATCTTCTGTTCGTGATCTAAGTGCACGTACGTTACGTGCGCGCGAGAGACCAGATATCAATGGAAAATCCGATACAACTGGCCGTAGTCGCAGCGGAGCTTGACTGGCCAGCCCGCATCTGCGTCATCGCTGCCAAGGCGAAGGCCTCCTGCCGTGAGCGCAGGGGGGCCGTACTCCGCTACCCCGACCTGGCCGCGCGGCTCTGCCAGCCGCCGCTGAACTTCAGGCGGCCCGACAACTGGAACGGGTTCATCCCGCCGCACATCGCCGTGGTAGATGACGACGGCGAAAGGCTCCGGCAGACCATGCAGGCCAGGAACGGACGGCTCAGCTTCTGGTGCAACCCGCACGGGAAACGGTCACCGGGCGATGTAGTCAATGACTCGGCGTGCCGCACCGTCCTGCTGGAGATCAGCATGGAGGCATGGAAGCGAGAGCACCCGGACTCGCCAGCCGCGTCCGGAAGGCCAGGACCCGGAGCACCTGCCCTCGCTGCCGCTGCCTCATCACCGTCGGCACTCTCATCGGGCTCATCCCCGGGCTCGGCTGGTGCCATGTCGTTCCCTGCATCATCGGAGAGCGGCGATGACGACCACCGCTGAGTCCGTGTCCGTCCGCGACATCCCCCGCTCCTGCACCTGCACCTGGCACTACGCCCGCGCCCCCGCCCGGTGGGTACTCACCGCCCCGGACCCCGCCTGCATCTGGCATAAGGAGGACCCGCCGTGAGGTCGTACATGCGGCGAGGCGGGAGTCCCGCACCGCGGAGTACGCGGCGCGCATCGATGCCGGGCTCACCCTCGAGGAGGCCGCGGAGGCGCGGCTGCGACATGACAGGGACCGGCGTGTCGTGACCGCCCCGGAGCGCGTGAAGACGATCACCGAGTCCGGCTGGTACCGCATCACCCCGCAAGGCTGGGAGAAAGCCGCCCCGCCGGACGTCCGCATCAAGGACATCCCCGGCGCGGGCTGGGACCTGGTCCACGTGAAATTCGAGGGAGAGGAGATCACGCTGTGGTAGTCCCGCACGAAGCCGTCCGCGCCGCCGCGCTGGTTCTGTCCTGCACCGAAGGCCAGTACGACGAAGACGATTACCGCGTAGCCGGGGACATGCTGGAGGCCGCCGCGCCCGCCATCCGCGCCGCCGCCGTGGCCGCCGAGAGGGACCGCATCCGGCAGCTCGCCATCCGCCATCACGCGCTGTACCTGGCGGGCGGCGTCCCGGACGACGGCGAGCCGAGTGGCCTGATGCCGTTCGCTGACCTGCTCGAAGACCCGGCCGCGCAAGAAGGAGGCAGTTAACCATGCCCTGGGCCGGCTACCCTCCCAGCCGCAACCCCGCCTACGGCACCCCCGAATGGAAGACCGCCAGGACCCGCTGCCTCCGCAGCGCGAACTGGCGCTGCGAACTCCGCATCGAAGGCGTATGCATCGGCACCGCAACCGAAGCCGACCACATCGACGGCCTCGCCAACGACCCCCACCACCAAAGGCTGCAAGCAGCATGCAAGCCATGCCACCACCACAAGATCCTGTCCAGAGCTGCGCCTGCTCCTGACCCTCCCCCCGGATGGCTGGCGGGGGGGTTCACGATGCGTGAGGATGGTCACCATGAGTGTCCGTGACGCTGACGAGCTCGTCGCGCCTGCGCTGCGGGAGACGATCGCCGCCCTGAAGCCTCCGGCGTCCGACAATGCGCTGGTGCGTCTGGCGGAGGTTGTCGCGGCGACGATCGATGAGCTGGAGGGCGGCCAGCGGGGGATGATGCTGGGGCAGACGGCGCCGATGCTGCTGAAGGTGCTGGTTGAGCTGGAGGCGCGTGCGGTGAAGCGGCGTGCGGCGGAGCATCCGGCTGGCCGGGTGAACAAGGTGGCGCAGATCCGGGGCGCTCGTGCTGCGGCGGATGTGAAGCGGCGGCGGGCGGGCTAGCCGAGCATCCGCAGCCTGGCGCGCTTGGGTTCGGGCATGGCGAGCGCGGCGGCGATGGCCCCGGCTGCGGCGTAGGCGGCGTCGACGTGGCCGCCGGCGCGGCCGAATCGCCAGCCGTCGCCTGCTTTGAGTTTCGCGGCGGCTTTGACGTGGGCGTTCAGGAGCGGGTCGCCGGGGTGGATGACGCGGCGGGCGCGGACCAGGTCGGCGAGTTCCTGGCAGACTTCGGCGACGCGGGTGCCGGTGATGGTGCCGTCCTCGGGGGGATCGCCGTCGCGTCGTTTCCCGGTGCGCTTGTTCGCGGTGAGGGCGGCGGGTCGCAGGATGGAGCCGAGCCCGGCGGCGGGCCCGGCCGGGAACCATGTCAGCGCGGCCGGCCGGATCCGCTCCAGGACCGCGGGCAGCTCGGCACGGGCCTGGTCGCTGCTTTCCCACACCTTGACGATCCTGACGCGGGGCCGGCCGTCGTCGAGTTTCGCCGCGGCGGCTAGCGTGCAGTGCTTGCCGTCGGGGGCCATGTCGAAGCACAGGGCGAGCCGGTCGCGCATGCCGTCGAGGCTGAGATTGCCTGCGGGGTCGTGGCAGGCTTTCCATGCGGTGTAGTTGATGGCGCCGTCGAGCTGCTCGACGTGCTGGCAGAGGACTTCGGTCCTGTATGTGCCGGGCAGGTCGGTGACTATCGCGGTGCTTATCGCCTCTTCGTTGATGGTGTATCCGAGGCCGGGGTTGGCCTGGGCGATCTGGGTCCAGTCGTCGAGTTCGCAGTCGTCTTCGGCGGACCATTCGAAGAGGCCGACGGACGGGGCGCGGCCGGACAGTGCGGCGTCGCGGAGCTGGTTGAGGACGACGGACCCGTCGTCTCCGGCGTTGGACATGCACCAGATCTGGGCGTTTGCGCGGGCCATCGTGGTTTTGGACAGGGCTGACCAGGGTGCGGTGGTGCGCCATTCGCGGAGTTCGTCGATGTTGAGCTGGTCGACGGACAGGCCGCGGCCTGCTTTCCGGCTGGAGGCGGCGATCTTGTACCGGCCGCCGCCGGCCAGGGTGAGCGATTCGTCGCCGTCGGCATCCTGGTATTCGATGGGGAGGTCGTCGTCGATGCGGAACCATTCGTCGCCGTTGACGCGGCGTACCTGACCGAGGTCTTCGGCGAGGTCGGCGCAGCCTTCGATGGTGTCGATGGACATCTGCCACATCTCGCGGGCGAGGGAGACGTCGGCGGCGACGCCGAGGACGAGGCGGACGCCGTCGATGTAGAGCTTGTAGAGGCTGAGGGTGCGGCCGAAGCTGGATTTGCCGTTCTGGCGGGCGACGAGGACGACGATGACGCGGAACCGGTACCCGCCGTCCGGGTTGGTCTCCAGGGCGTGGATGGCGAGCCATCGCTGCCAGGGGAGGAACGGCTCGCCGATGGCGTCGGCGAACTCGGCGGCCTCGTAGCCGCGGCTGGTGCGGCGGTTCAGCGGGCGGAGCGGCGGCGTCCAGAGCCGGGGCTGCGTGCGGCCGAGCAGCTTCCGCTTTGCAGACATCCTCTAATTCCGGCCTGCTGTCTTCGTAGGTTTCGGATAACCGGAATGCTAACGTTGCGGCCGTGACCACGGTTTCCCTTCCTCGTCCCGGCGCGGCGCGCGGGAAGCTGGCGGCCGGGGCCGGGAGGCTGGCGCGGCGGCTGCTGTCTCCGGCGCGGCCGGTTCTGGCCAACGTGGCGTCGATCCCGCTGACGGTGGCCGGGTGGGCGCTGATCTCGGCGTGCGCGTTCGCCGTGAGCACCACCCTGGGGCTGGGCGCGTCCGGCGTGATCCTGATGGTGCTGGAACATCAGATCGCTGACGAGCAGTGAGCAGCGCCGGCGAGTACGCAGATCAGGTACACGAAATCTGGGTCAACGCGCTGAAGCGCAGCGCACCCGGATACCCGCTGATCGTTCCGCAGGTTGTCTTTGACCGGCTGGAGAAGTTCTTCAGGCCTGAGGCGGTCTCGGGCGTCCTGAACCGCCCGGCTGAGATGTTCGGCGGCAAGTCGCCTATTGCATGGGTTGCTGATGGTGACGGCACGTGGGAACGGGTGCTCGCCGAATACGAGCGCATTTTCTCCTATGCGGTGACGCAGTGAAGTCGGGGCTGCGCAGGCTGCGGAACGCCGCGCCGGTGCCGATGGCGCCGTCGCGCCCCCGGTCACCGTTCCTGGGCGGCAGCACCCCGGCGCCGGACGCGCAGGCGAACATGGCGGCCTACGCCGCGGTCGGCACGATCTTCTCCTGCGTCAGCCTGTACGCATGGGGGACCTCGCGGCCGGAGTGGCATCTGTACCGCAAGCAGCCGGTGGACGGCCGGACCCGGTACACCACCCGCGACGAGGGTTCCGACCAGCGGGTTGAGGTCATCCGGCACCAGGCGCTGAACGTGATCAGCAAGCCGAACGATTTCACGACGCGTTCCGGGCTGTTCGAGGCCGCGCAGCAGTACCTGGACCTTGCGGGGGAGGGCCCGCTGGTGGTGGAACGCGACCCGCGGGCCACGTTCCCGGTCGGGCTGTGGAATGTGAGCCCGGCCCGGCTGGAGCCGGTGCCGGACCCGGAGACGTACCTGAAGGGCTGGATTTACACGTCGCCGGACGGCGGGGAGAAGATCCCGCTGCGCACCGACGAAGTGATCTTCGCGAAGTACCCGAACCCGCTGGATCCCTACCGCGGGCTCGGCCCTGAACTCGGCGCTGCCGGGCGGCCTTATCGCGGTGGATCACCACATGGACGATCCGGAATGGGATGAGTTCCAGGACCGCTGGCGCGAGTCGCACCGGGGCGTGGCGCGGGCGCACCGGGTGGGGATGCTCGAGGGCGGGATGACGTGGATCCCGAACGCCATGTCGATGCGGGACATGGATTTCGCGGCGCTGCGGAACCTGTCGCGGGACGTGATCCGTGAGGCGTTCAGGATGCACAAGGTGATGCTGGGCGTGAGTGATGACGTGAACAGGGCGAATGCGCAGACCGGCGAGGAGGTTTTCAGCAACTGGGGGGTGGTGCCGCGTTTGGACCGGTGGAAGGACGTCCTCAACTATTTCTTCCTGCCGATGTTCGGCTCCACGGGGGAGGGTGTCGAGTTTGATTACATCCGGCCGGTGCCGACGAACCGTGAGCAGGACAACGCGGAGCTGACCGCGAAGGCGAATGCGGTGCTGGTGCTGATCCAGGCCGGGTTCGACGCGGCCGAGGCGTGTGACGTGGTGGGGCTGCCGCGGATGAGCATGGCCAGCATCGGCGAGGCCGCCGCGCAGCCCGCGCTTCCCGCGCCGCAGCCGGGCGAGACCGGCGCCGACCCCGCCGAGCAGAACCGGCTGCCGTGGGCGCCGTTCCGCCTCGACGACACCCGGTTCCGCAAGGTCAACGGCAACGGCCACCTGGCAGGCAGGCGATGACGACACCCCAGGTCCCCCCGTTCGAC
>WNGL01006473.1_pt1 | contig 13795 bp, 13 predicted proteins | sample 5400591 | NCBI WGS metagenome assembly WNGL01 (sample SAMN13153377, study PRJNA577476) | soil metagenome | isolation source: 80 cm soil or saprolite under Garry oak tree replicate 1 | place: USA:California | collected 2016-06-15
TTGATTTCAATCGCCAGGACAAAGCCCAGACCGTGGCAGCGTGCGAACTTGCCCTCGAAGGCCTTTACGCCGAAAACAAGATCAGCCGCAACGAAGAAGGCGGCTACACTGCCGTAACTAAGGCAAAGAAAGATCGGCGGGGGATGATTTATGATGATCTCACGGAGACCGGAAGATACAGCTAGAAATGAGCCACAGATGGACACAGATAAACACGGATTCAAACTTTATCTGTGTAAATCCGTGTTCATCTGTGGCTGAATAAATGAAATTCACTCGCTACTCAAAATTCAACGGTCTTGATGTCTGGTCGCTCAATCTGGGCGACCTGATGGAAGGGCTGTCGGATTCGCTGCTCTACTCTGGGTATGACGACGATTACTACTGGAGCCGGCAGCAAATGCCGCAGGACACTTCGCTCGATGCTTTGCGCCGTGCGTTGTTGCAGGCGCTGATGGATCAGGGACTGTTGAGTCAGCACCAGATTCAGCAGATGCTCGACGACAACGAAGGCCAGTATCAAGGTTCGCAGCTTCAGGAGATGCTGAATCAACTGATCGAGCGGCTAGTGGAAGAAGGCTATCTGACGCTACACGAGGAACCGCAAACCGAGCAGCGGCGGGAAATGATGGGCGGCAACGGCGAAGGGCGAATCGAAGAGCCTCTGCCGCGGAACATCAAGTTTGAAGTCACTGAGAAGGGTTTGGATTTTCTCGGTTATAAAACGCTGCGCAATCTGCTCGGAAGTTTGGGCAAGAGTTCTGTTGGGCGCCACGATACTCTGCATCTCGCCACAGGCGTGGAAGCAGAAAGTGCCAGTAAACCTTACGAATTCGGCGATACGATCAATCTTGACGTGAACACGACGTTGCTGTCAGCGATTCAACGCGAAGGCCTCAACGTTCCGCTGAACCTGGAATACAAAGACCTGCACGTGCATCAATGCGATTATCAATCGTCCTGCGCCACAGTGGTCATGCTCGATTGCTCGCATTCGATGATTCTCTATGGCGAAGACCGTTTCACACCTGCGAAGAAAGTCGCGCTCGCCCTCAGTCACCTGATCCGCACGCAGTATCCAGGCGACTCGCTGAAGATCGTGCTGTTTCACGACACTGCTGAGGAGTTGCCGCTGGCCAAGCTCGTCACCACGCAAGTTGGGCCTTATCACACTAACACGGCCGAGGGATTGCGGCTGGCGCGACGGATTCTGCAAGCGCAACGCAAAGACATGAAACAGATCGTGATGGTGACAGATGGCAAGCCGACAGCGTGTTTCATCGAAGGAGCGTCCGTCGGAGCGCCCGCATCCGTGCGGGCGGTGCGCCGGCATCCTGCCGGCGAGGAAAATGCGGGCAGGGATGCCCGCGAACCGCAGGCAGGGATGCCTGCGCTCCCGGCGCGACGCCTCTACAAAAATTCGATGGGCGGCGATCCTTGGGTAATGGAAGCAACGTTCCGCGAAGTCCAGGCTTGCCGTAAAGCCGGCATCATGATTAATACGTTCATGCTCGCGAGCGACTACTACCTCGTCGAGTTCGTCAAACAAATGACCGCGATGACGAATGGCAAGGCATATTTCGCCAACCCCGCCAACCTCTCTCAGTTTGTTTTGATCGATTTCCTCCGCAGAAAGAAAACCAGAGTAAAGTGAAGTTTTCACTGCACTCGGAAGTAATAGCTCGCCACAGACTTCCTCGATCCATTATCAACCCGACTTAGATTGACTTCATATTCGCCGGTTTTCAGCAGCCGCGTGGGGACATCGAAATCGATCTTCGCGTCACTATCGGTCTGCTTCAGAGCCTTGGCGCTAAAGACAGATTGGCCGTCAATCGTCAGCAGTTCTGATTGATAAGTCCCCTCATCGTTGCCTTCCAAAATGAGTTGGACGTGGATCGTATCGCGATCGTTACCTGAAAGATCTATGACTTGCGCCGCGGCATTCGCGCGAAGAACCATAGTCGAGCCAACTTCCCGGTGAACAGGCTGCGGAGGCGAAGGTTCCTGGTGCGGCATTGAGGTGGCGCCGGACGAATGTTGACCTTCCTGGGATTTGGCTGGCGCTTTTCCATTTGTCGGTGCGCGCTTGGTAAAGACCGGTAAAGCACTCTGCGGTTCTCTTGTGACCAGCCATACTGTCGCCATCAGCAGAATAAGAATCAGGGCCGCAAAAGCGTACCGCCAAATTGGATGATTAAGATCGAAAAGAAGCCCAACTCTTTCCCCCATCGCCGCCCGCCATCCGATTAACGAAGTGTCGAAGCGATCATACAGCGCGCTCGATACATTCAGGGCCTGTCTACGCTCGGCGCTTACCAGAAATTTCCGCTCGAATCGTTCCCGGTCCACCGCGTTTAGACGCGCGAAAACGTAGTCGTCGGTTAGATCCAATTCCGCCAGACGCACACGGGTCTCCAACTCCTCGTCCATGAACAAAGACTCTTCAAGACTTGTTTGCTGTGTGGGAGCTAATCGGCCGAGCAAGAAACGACGGATTAGGTCGTCAGAGAATGCTGCCGAAGGTTGCTTATGAGAATGCGGTGACTTCAACACAGCCTCCCATTCGGCGAAATCCCTCTCCCTCGCCTTCTTCCAAAAGGAGATGCTTCTGACACTTCCAGACACTGCTTGATGCAGGTTTGCAGTTTTGCCCTGATGCGCAGCGCACGCAGGCGCAGCGTATTGAGACTTACCCCAAACTCCCGTGCTATACGCTTACGCAAATCAATTTTTGCTCGCTTGCTCTCCGCGTAATATCGCTCGATGATTTGTCGCGAGTGTGGAGCGAGCTTCTCCAGACAGTTATCAAGGCAGAGATGAGTTCTTTCGCGCTCGTCACTATCGTCGGCGATTTCTATTAGGCGCAGCACGGGCTGCTTCAGATATTCATGATGCACATTATTCATGACGCCTAAGAAGTAGATCGCCTGGTCGCCCACATATGTCGCTTGAATGTCGGCGACGCGGCGCGCCACCCGATCGATTGTCTCGTCCGCTAGTTCTTCGGCAATCGGACAACCGCGTGACGCGAGAATGGCGATTAGTCGCCAGCGAATCTTTTCATAGACTACTCCAGCGCGTTCCGGATCAGGATCGAGCCAGAATAGCAGCCGATCAAAATCTTCCCGACAAAGCACCTGAAGTTTTCTAGCGGGCGTCATAAAGGTTCGACAAACTTCAGTTTGTCGCGATCATAACTAACTTACTCCAAAGCAATCACACGACAAACTGAAGTTTGTCGGACACTTTGATGAGGGCGACGCGCTGGCGTTGCCCTCATCTCCAGCGCTCAGTCGGTTAAGGCTTCTTGACATCGCCGATGGGCACCGACTTCTCTTTCCCGTCGCTCCGTAGCTTGACGATAGCTTTCCCTGATTTTTCATCCACGCTGACGACAATGGCTTCAGCCAACGATCCATTGATCGATACCTTCACCGCTTCGCCTGCTTTAAGCTGCGCCGCCGCCGATGGGCTCGGCTCAGGTGTCGGCGAAGCCGGCGCAGGCGTCGAGACAGTCTGGTTCATAGGTTTTGCGTTACTGTTCGCGTTTGAACTTTCGGGGCCGCTGGACTCGCAGGCCGTGAAAGCCAGCGACAGAAGCGTTACTGCCAGAATCTTTTTCGTCATGGTTATCCTCCACTCTATGGATGTCTCTAGGTCGGGAAGACCACCTTCCCTTCTCGAACGGTGAATGGGAATAAATGGCGAAACATTTCATGGACTGAGCGAAAAAATATTCAAACAGATTCGCTACGTGCACTTTTATGTGCTTGCGGTTAAGCTGATACTTGATATCAAGCAGTTACAAAGAAGCGGGGAGACGAGGACTGAATGGCAAACAGGACTGCGGTTATTCAAACCAATAAAGGCACGATCAAGTTCGAGTTGCTCGAACTTGACGCGCCCAAGACGACCGAGAATTTTCGCTTGTTAGCCGAGAAAGGTTACTACGACGGCGTAATCTTTCATCGCGTGATAAAGGGTTTCATGATTCAGGCCGGCGATCCGACCGGCACTGGCAGAGGCGGAGAATCAGCCTGGGGCGGCCGGTTCGCGGATGAAATCAACTCGTCATCAGAAGTCTACGGTCGCGGTTATAAAGCCGGCACGGTGGCGATGGCCAACGCAGGTCCCAACACGAACGGCTCGCAATTCTTCATTATGCACGTCGATTATCCTTTACCGCCGAGCTACACGATCTTTGGCCGCGTCACCGAGGGACAAGACGTAGTCAATGCGATCGCTACGACCGAAACCGATCGCAGCGATCGGCCAACCTCGGAAGTGAAAATGGAGAAGGTTTCGATCGGTGAGTAAGCGCTGGAGTACTCGAACTAATTCCGGAGCTTGGTCATCTCCGTGACTTCCAGTGTAACTGGATCCGGTCCTAATTTTGGAGCGTAACGAATCGCGTCCGCGACAAATTCTTTTGCCGCGCGAACCGATTCCTCCAGGGGCATTCGTTGGGCTAAGAGCGCGGCTATCGCTGACGACAACATACACCCTGTGCCGCGAACAGGCGGCGAGTCGATCCACTCTCTTCGAAAAACGGTGATTTGACCCTGATCATCCAGCACATCGATCGCCTGACGGCTTGTGTCGTGGACCGGATGGTCATGTTCGACCAGATCAACCGGCCTCTGATCTCTGAGCTCTGACCCCTCCTCGAGATGTCCTCCCTTAACCAGCACCGCACGCGCGCCCATCTCCCGCAGCTTCCTGGCCGCTTCGCGCATTTCATCTTCGTTGCTGATCTTCAGGCCCGTTAGCGTCTCCGCTTCGGGGATATTTGGCGTAAACACGCGAGCCAGTGGCATCAATTCACTCAACATTACTTCGACAGCAGCTTCGGCCATTAACTCATCACCCGAAGATGATCGCAGGACTGGATCGACGACCGGCGCCGGCAGATTCATTTTGCGCACGAGTCTCGCGACTGCCAAAACGATCTCAATGTTCGGCAACATGCCAACCTTAACCGCCGCAATGCGGAATTCTTCGATGAGCGGCAGAACCTGCGAGCGCAGCGACTCGGCGCTCTGATGAATCGCTCCGAAAACGCCTTGAGAGTTTTGAAAGGTCAGCGAGGTAATGGCGGCCAGTGGTCGGCAACCAAAAGCTTGAAAAGTCTTGACATCAGCAATAATCCCGGCGCCACCGGAAGGATCGAACCCTGCAATCGTGAGGACTGCAGGCTGCTCGTTGTCTCTATCATCAGTCATAAGCGATACCGCTTACTTAAGAAAGAACTGGCGTTCCTCAAATTCCTTGACGATCGGCTTTTTGCGGTCGCGAACAAAAGCGAAACCCTCGGCGCGCAAGTAACGTGTTTGCTGGCTTACACCGCCGGGAAACTTCGGATTCAATTCTCCGTTGTCGCGAACGACGCGCCAGTAAGGCGTAATGCGTTTCGCGCCTTGCGCGCGCGCTTCTTCGGCGGCTTCAGCGGCGACGCGAATGAAGATGCCGGTGGTCAGCGGACAAGTGACATCTGCGCCGTGTTCGGCAGCAAGCTTTTTCCGGATCGCACCTACGGTTATGAGTTTGCCTCTGGGAACCTTGCGGATGACGGCGTCCACTAATTTTGGCGTGGGAATCAACATCATGCCTTTACCAAAGCGCGACATCTTCGGCGGAACAGCAACGAGTTTTGGTTCTTGAGGCCTATCCATTTTTTCACGCCAGGGAATTCGACTCATGAATTTGCTTTTCATCTCACTACTCCTGTAAAAAGCCTTCTTACACTTCCAGCGTTTCTCTTCAAAGTCTCTGGCTCGCTGAATAGAGTAATCGCAGCAACACCACTCGCGCCGGCCCGCAAACATTCACCGGCATTGTCTTTTGACACTCCTCCAATTGCCAGCACTGGGATTGGCGCTAACTCGTGTGCGACTTCCGAGAGCTTGCCGATGCCGAGCGGCGGACCGTATTCCTTTTTTGATGGTGTTGGAAAGATTGGGCCGAACACTACAAAATCGGCGCCGGCATCTCGCGCGCGGCGGGCCTCGACATGTGAGTGCGTCGAGACTCCAATTAGAAAGTTAGGTGCGAAAGTTCTCCTAATAACCTCCGCTTCGAGCGATCGTAGAGTAAGATGAACGCCATCCGCACCGGCTCCGGCAGCGATATCAGCACGATCATTTACCAGTACTTTCGTCGCAGTGCCGCAAACGATCTCCATCACCCGCTCCGTAAGTTCAAACAGAACGCGAGCAGTCAGATTCTTCTCTCTTAATTGAACGAGTTGAATTCCGCCAGCGACAGCAGCAGAAACTTGATGCAGGATCTCCTGAAACTCTTCGTCTGCCGGCGTCGTGGTTTCAGCGGTTGCGCCGGGGGTAATCAGATAAAGGATCGGCTGTGACAGGTTGAGACTCATTTACCGTTGCGCGTGGGGCGGATTTCCGGCGCGAGCTTTTCATAGAAGGATGTTCTGAGTCCAGCGCCGCCACCGTCTCGCGAAAATGGATCAACTGCCAAATTCCCATCGCGAGGTTCAGGAGCCCGAGTCCTGAAACGGCGCCGCGCACCCAACCCGAGGCCACGAAACTCTGCAACTCATAGTGTCCCGTCTTGCGCGCAGCAAGCACCAGAAAGTAGTTGCTGCTCCAATCACTCAGACTCAGCCCCAACCAGCCGTAAGGTATCCAAGGCAGCACGGCCAACGCCAAGCCGAGTTCAATGCACACCAGAATATAGAAGATTACCGACAGTCGCGACGACATGCCCTACCTCAAGACAAATCTGCCCAGCCACGCTCTCAATTGCGCACCGGCGCGAGCTACTTCCGTTAATACTACAAGAACAGGGATTGAAAGTCAGTTCAAGCGGGGACTCGATTCTCGCTTTGTTCGATGGCGGGCTTGGCTCTGCCGTTACTTCCGTTTCCGCTGAGGCGCGCTTGCAGCTCTCGCAACCGTTCGTTAACACCGCGATATGACACGTTGATTCCGTAAACTTCAGTAAAGAGATCGATGGCGCGATTGAAATCGCCGGCCTGCTCGTAAGCGGCGCCCAGCTCGTATCGAAAAGCCTGACGCTGATCTTCCGAAGCATCAGGAAGGGTCAGTCCCTTATCAAACCATTTGATGGCCAACTGTGTCACGCCCTTCTGCATGAAACAATGTCCCAGAAGATTGCAGCACTGCAGGTATCGCGAGGTTCCGTCGCCGGGTGCTACCAGACGCACGGCGACTTGAAACTCCTCGAGGGCTTCTTCAAACAAATCCATCTCCTGAAACGCCAGGCCCAAATTGTAGTGGGTTTCAAAATCTCCATTGCCGGCTGCGTCATCTTCTCCCTCGGCAGCGATACGATATTCCTCGAAGATCTCTGCCAGCCCGGGATCGATTCCGACCAGAGTTTGCTGGGCGTTTGGCGTCAGATCCGCACCCTCTTTGACGCTCGCGTTACTGCCTTCGGGCATGGTGGTCACAGCGGGGGATCGGTTTGGCTCTTGTGCCTGGGACGCGCCGCCCTCAAACGCAAATTCCCGCTCATCAGCTTGAGGCTGCAGTGGTGTGCTGCGAAGCTGCTGCCGGCGAAGATCGATGTCGATGTGCGAGCCCAATTGCTTTTCCAGCAAATCCAAAGTGTCCAGCGCGATGTCAACATAGCCCTGAGCAATATAGAAATCTACGCTCTCAAGTTCCTGGACGCGAATGGCAGCGTTACGCGCCTGCGTATCGGAGTCTGCGTCTGATTCTTCCGAGCTGGTAAGAACCATCTCGTCCTGGTTCGATGTCAGTTCTTCCGCGACGACAGCCTCAAAACTAAAACCTTGCTCGAAGGAGATTTCACTGTCGGACTGGCTCGACTGCTTCGAAACATCGGTAACCGTATTCCATTCGAATTCAAATTCTCCGTTTGGGGCAGCGGCCGTCGTCGATTCTACGATAAATTCGTCCGTCCCAGACACTGCATCTACAAGCGGCTCAGTGGCGGAATCAAATGCCCGCGGAGCTTCCTCAGGAAACGCTTCGGTCAGGGCATCTTCCTCGGCGCCGCCAAGCTCTCTGAGGCGCTCGACATGATGAGCCTGATCAGGAGCCAGTCGCGTCAATTGCGTTAGGGCGTATCGCTCATCCTTTTCGAGACCCGCGGCCGCAGCGGCATCAGCCAGTCTTTCCAGTGCAGCTTTCAATTTCTCGGTATCGCGTTGCCACCAATGCGCGCGAACAAGCAAACGCAAAGCCTGAACGTTATCCGAGTCGCAGGCCAGCAACTCGTTCACCAGATCTAGCAATTGATGGTCTTCGCGTTCAGCAAGCATTTGCTCAGCGATCAAGTCAACCACGCGAACCGCGTCGTCGATGCCGTCGCATCTCAGATATAGTCGCGCGACATCGATGTAGCGAAGATAGTTTGAAGGCTCCTTGCCAATCAGCACCGCAGTCGCTGCTTCGGCCTTGGCCGGATCTTCTGACTCAACGTAGGCGCTCGCGAGCATCGACAGCAACTCGATGTCATCGGGATGCGAGGTGGAAGCGCGTTCGATTAACTCCGCGGCTTCATCGGCAGTGCCGCGCGCACTGTGCGCAGCGAGCAGACCTTTCAGCGTTGTGTGATCGGCCGGATTAATGTGAATCGCTTTTGCGAACACTTCCAGCGCTTCATCGCATGCGGCGCGCGCCAACAGGTGCTGACCTGCTTCGGTAAAGCAGACTGCCGCTTCCGCAGTCAAGCCCGCTCTCAGATAGCCTTCCGCGAGCTTGGTTCGAATCTCAGTGTTGGGCGGATCGAGATCCGCTATTTTTCGCAGCACTGCCAAACCTTGCTGCGTCGCGCCGGCTTTACCGTGCGCCTCTGCCACGAAGAGATAATGCGCGCGCGCTTCAACCACCAAATCCTGACTCGCGTACAAGTCGGCGAGGTTGGTCGCAATTTCCGTATCGTGCGGTTGCAGACGATCGATCTTCTTGTACATCGCGATCGCCTTCAAGACGAAATCCTGTTCGCGATAGTGTTCGGCGATGTGACGGAAACAGGAAATCGCCGCCGCCTGATCGCCGACGCGCGCATATAGATCGCCCAGCATGTTGAGCGTGGTGAAATCCTGAGGCTCACTCGCGACGATCTTGCAGTATTCTTTAATTGCAGCCGGAATCTTACCCAGTTCGAGAAATTTCTCGGCTGCACGCAGAGTCTTTACCTTGTCGAACGCCATGTTTGCGAATCTAGGACTGGAAATAATTAGGACGAGGCCAGATGCCTAACGCGTCTGAGGAGTATCAGGTTTTAGCATACTCAAAACCGTCTCGGAGCTCGACGGCCCCTCTACGCTAACACGCGAAAAGTGAAGTGTCAACGCTGTTTTTATCGAATAAAATATGGCCAACGAGGATTGCAGCGTTAAACCACATCAGCAAAGTTCTTCCGAGTTCGCGCAAACCACCAGTATCCAAAAACAAAACTCGCTATTGCGAAGGCTGTAAAGTATGCCAAGCCCCGCCAATCCGGAAGGTTCCCTTCGAGGATGATTCGCCGATAATTGCGCACCAAAGGCGTGAAAGGATTGAGATTAACCAAAGTGCGATAACGATCCGGCACCAGAGATTCCGGATAGATGATGGGAGTTAGGTACATCCACGCCATCAAAACCAACGTCACGCCCTGAACGATATCGCGCACAAAAACTCCCAATGAAGCCAGCAACCACGCTGCCCCCAGGGTGGCAAACAGTTGCGGAATCAGAAGCACGGGCAGGAACAAAATCGTCCCATGAATTTCGCGTCGCAAGAGAAGGGCGGCTATGATCAGTGCGGCCGTGCCGAACAATTGATTTGCAATCGCCGCCAATGACAGAGATATCGGCAAGGTTTCAAGCGGAAAGACCACCCGCTTAACGAGATTAGCGTGAGACACGATCGTGTTGGCGGAAAGTTGCAGCGCCTCTTGAAAAGCATTCCACGGTAACAAGCCGCAGAAAAGATAAAGCGCATAGTCCCATTGCGAGCTACTGGCGCCGAATTTCGCTTTGAAAATCCCGGCGAAGATGATCGTGAAAATCGCAATCATCACTACCGGCGTCAGAATTACCCAGAGGATGCCCAGCACCGAGCCGCGATAGCGTGCCGCCAACTCGCGCTTGGTCAACGAGACGATCAGATCGAAGCGCCGAGGCAGTTGCCAAAGCGGCCGCCACACGGCCCGTCTTGCTGTCTGCGCGGAAATCATTACGCGACGATCTGCCGAAACGCCGACAGGAAGGTTTCCATTTCCGGCCGCTTGCCAATGGTGACGCGAAGATGATTTGGCAGGGCCGGAAACGGGCGGCCGATCTGCACGCCTCGCAGGGCTAACGCTGCGATTATTGGTCGAGCCTCGCGCTTGACGTTAACCATTATGAAATTGGCTTGTGAAGGAATCGAGGCATAGCCCAGAGAACCCAACTCGTCAGTCACAAACTTTTTCGTCTCGCGGTTCAATCGTTGACCGTTGGTGACCTGATCGGCGTCTTCCAGGCTAGCTGTTGCCGCGGTAATCGCCATGATGTTTACGCTATCCCAGGTTTGATGTGGCCGCAGGCGTTGCATTGCTTCGGGCTGCGCGACGCAATAGCCACAGCGCAGTCCGGCCATGCCGTAAATCTTCGAGAAGGTGCGCGCCACAATTAGGTTGGAATGATTCTTCACCAACGGGATCACGCTTTCATACTCGGGACTGTCCGCATAGTGATGGTAAGCCTCGTCCACCAAAACCATCGTGTCGCGCGGCACTTGGTCGAGGAACTCGCGCATTTCTTTCTTCGGCGTAATGCTGGCGGTGGGATTGTTCGGATTGCAGATGTAAATCAAACCCTGGTTCGCGGCGGCCAGCATCTTCTGCAAGTCATGACTGAAGCTGCTGGTAAGTGGGACCTTCAAGACTTCCGCTTGGTTGACGCGCGCGTGATTTAGAATCGCTTCGAAAGTCGGATCGGCGACGATCATCTTGCCGCGACCGGGTATGAACGACGGCAACGCGCCACCGCGCGAGCGCGGCAACAGTTCGACTGGACGATTGCTTCCCGGTTCTAATGATCCCGTGAATGCTGCTGCGCAAAGCTTCAAGATTTCCCCCGAACCATTGCCCAGCAGAATCTGATTGCGGTTAACACCGTTGAGTCTTGCCAGCGCCTCAATCAAAACATCAGCATGCTCGTCCGGATACCGACAGGAGATACTGAATGCATCGGTCATCGCCTTAAGGGCGATTGGCGAAGGCCCGTAAGGATTCTCGTTCGCGCTCAAACGCACCACGCCGGCGGGCATGGACGTGAAATGCCGGCGCGCGTCTGCCGCGCGCAATGGCGTTCGCCATGAAACTCCGCTTTGCGCCACGGCATAAGTTGCGCCGGCCCCCAACAACTGTGCGAACTTGCGTCGAGAAAGCGAGTTGATTGTCTTCATTTCAGACCTCCGGTGTTGATTTCGATTCGTTGCATTATCCACCACGTTTCGAGCAGCGCCAAACTTGACAGCAGGGCGTTAGAGTACCGACTTCAGTCGGGTCTTGTTTTGCCGGGAAAAAGCCCAATTAAAGTTGGCACTCTAACACTCGGCTTCCCGCAAAGTCATCGTGCCTCGATGCGGCTATTGTGTTACGCTGATTAAAAAAATGGCTGGGCAAAGAGCGACAACCCTGTTTCCGGAAATGGTTGATTTTGCGGACACGACTGCCGGCTCTCCGGTTTCAGCGCCGTTGGCCGATCGCATGAGACCGCGGAGTTTGAGCGAGTTCGTGGGCCAGGAGCATCTGGTCGGCGAGGGCCGTGTACTCCGACGTTTAATCGAGGGTGGCGGCACGCTACCATCAATGATCTTTTGGGGTCCGCCGGGTACTGGTAAGACGACGCTCGCACGCTTACTGGCCGAGAAAACCGACGCGCGATTCGTGGCCCTGTCGGCGGTTTTTTCGGGCGTGAAAGATTTGCGCGCTGCGATTGCCGAAGCACGCCTCGATAGACGACGAGGCCGCCGCACGATTCTATTCATCGATGAGATTCATCGCTTCAACAAAGCTCAGCAAGATGCGCTTCTGCCGTCAGTCGAGGATGGAACGGTTACGCTAATCGGCGCCACAACCGAGAACCCATCGTTCGAAGTCATCAGCGCGTTGCTTTCTCGCAGTCGCGTCGTGGTGCTTAATCCATTGTCAGAAGAAGAAGTGCAGACGATCGTGCGGCGTTCTTTGGTTGACGAAGAACGCGGACTGGGAAGTCTTCATCCCGAGATTACCGATCGGCTGATTACCCAACTCGCGCACTCGTCCGGTGGCGACGCACGGATGGCCCTGGCAGCGATCGAGGCTGCCGTCGAAGCCACGGCGCCAAGTGCCAACAATGCGCGTGTGATTACCGAAGACACACTGGTCGAAGCATTGGGCCGCGCCCAGTTCGCCTACGACAAAGGCGGCGAAGAGCACTACAACCTGGCTTCCGCGCTGATCAAGTCGCTGCGCAATTCGGATGTGAACGCGGCGCTCTATTGGTTGGCGCGAATGATCGAAGGGGGCGCCGATCCAGTTTTTATTGCGCGCCGGCTTTGCATCCTTGCATCCGAAGACATCGGCCTCGCCGATCCACAGGCAATGGTCCAGGCGGCGGCTGCCGCTGATATCGTGCAACTAATCGGCATGCCTGAGGGCCTGTTCCCTTTGAGTCAGGCGACGATTTATCTTGCCCGCGCTCCAAAATCCAACGCGGTGCTACGCGCGTATTCCGCCGCTAACAAAGACGCCGTCGAAACCGCGCGTGAGCCGGTGCCGCTGCATCTCAGAAACGCGGTGACTCCATTGATGAAGCACCTCGGTTACGGCAAAGACTATCGTTACGTGCACAGCGACGCGGAAGCGAAAGAAGAGATGTCATGCTTGCCTGAGAAATTGAAGGGCAGGGTTTATTATGATCGGGATCCAACCACAGAGGGCACAGAGAGGGTTAAAGAAGAGTCAAAATGATCGGTCTTCGATCTTAATTCCGTTGTTCGTCTTCTCTGTGTCCTCTGTGGTGAAAACTCATGAATACGAAATCACAAAAAGAACTTGCCTTTCTCCAGGACCTTTACATCGCCACCGATTGGGGTGAGCGGTTTGCCGATTTGGTCGACGAACGCGTCACGCTTCCGAAGGAAGGCCGCGCACTCTATGTCGCCGCGGGCACCGGTGGACACGCAATCGCCTTGCAGGAGCGCGCGGGCAAGAAGCTGCAGTTCCTATGCGTTGACGAAAACGATGAATGCCTGGAACTCGCACGCGCAAAGGCAGTCGCCATGAACGAGGAAGCGGAGTTTCAGCGAGAGGACCCGCGCGCTCTGACATTCAACGACGATCAGTTCGATCTCGTGCTCGGCGACGCATCGTTAACGCCGCCTGAAGATTTTCAGAAATTGCTGACCGAGACGATTCGCGTCGCCAGTTTCGGTGCCACCGTGGCTTGCTGGCTGCCGACGTTTTCCAGCTTCGGCGAATTTTTTTCCATTTATTGGGAAGCGCTGCAGAACTCCGGCTTGGAAGATCACGCCATCGATGTCGAAACCCTGATTACCCACTTGCCAACGGTCTCGGATATAGAGAGTTTGGCCGACCGACTAGGCCTGGACGGCGTCACTTCCTGGACGGTGATCGAAGAATTCGACTTCGATTCGAGCCAGGAGTTTCTAAACTCACCACTCATTACGGACTTTCTGTTGCCGAACTGGCTGCAATCCGTGCCCGAACGCGCGAGCGAGAGAGTCGTCGAAGAAATCTCAAAAATCATTGACGAAGAGCGACACAGCGGCGAGTTTGTATTAACGTTGAAGGCGACGCTGGT
>WNGL01006474.1_pt1 | contig 13795 bp, 12 predicted proteins | sample 5400591 | NCBI WGS metagenome assembly WNGL01 (sample SAMN13153377, study PRJNA577476) | soil metagenome | isolation source: 80 cm soil or saprolite under Garry oak tree replicate 1 | place: USA:California | collected 2016-06-15
GCGCCCGCAAGGCCCGCGTGCACCACGTCGGCTCGCTCACCGACGACGCCGGGCTGGCGTTCACCCTCGGCCTGACCGCCCTGCCCAAGGCCACCCACCTGGGCACCTACTCCTGGCGCATCCGCCGCCAGTCCAACCAGAACCTGCTGGCCGGGCTGATCGCCGCGCTGCGCCCGCTCGGGCTGGCCACCGGCGAGGCCGGGTTCAACTGTGACTTCCACGCCATCCGCCACCACGGCGCCGACGCGCAGCTGGAAAAGCATTACGTGCCCCGCCGCTCCCAGCGCACCCGCGCGGTGCTGACCTTCTTCGCCCAAGATCACGCCTCGGCCGAAATGGTCTACGCCAACGCCGGCCTCACCAAGGCCGAGCAGGCCAAAGAGATCATCGCTTTCGCCGGCTACTGGAACAACGCCACCGGATCCGACCCAGGGCTGGTGGTCTTCGACTCCCAGCTCACCACCTGCAAGATCCTCGACGAGCTCACCGGCCGGGGCATCAACTGGCTCACCCTGCGCCAGCGCGGCAAGTCCGAGCTGGCACGCCTCGCCGCGCTCCCGGCATCGGCGTGGAAGACCGCCACCATCGCCCGGTCCGGCCGCTACCGGCGGCCCCGCCTGCACGAAGACATGATCAAGCTGAAAGACGTCAGCTCCAAGGTTCGCCAGATCGCCGTGAAAAACATCGGCCGCGACGAGCCGACCCTGCTCATCACCCACGACCTGACCACCCCCGCCAGGGACCTGTTCGCCCGCTACGCCGAGCGGATGATGGTAGAGAACGAGCTCGACGCCTGCATCGGCGGGTTCCACCTCGACGCCCCTGACCTCCGGCGTCCCGCTGAACGTCGACCTGGACACCACGCTGACCGTGGTCGCCGGGAACCTTTACCGGCTGCTCGCCCGCAAGCTGCCCAGGTATGAGACCGCCACCCCCGAGCGGATCTGGCGGCACTTCCTGGATGCCACCGGCACCCTGCACATCGACGACACCGGCATCACCTGCGCACTGAACCTGCGCAGCCACCACCCCGTCCTCATCGACGCCGGCTTCGCCGACCTGGAAACGCCCATCCCCTGGTGGGGCAACCGCACGCTACGGTTCCGGTTCCCGCCACGATGATCAGCTGGCCCCAGAGAACCTCAACTCAATAACCTGACCGGGAATCGAGGCTAGACGCGGTGGCCGCGAGCTGGACAATGGGAGCCGAGGAAGATGGCCTACGGACAGCACTAGCTGCTTCTGAATGAGCTGGATTGATCTGCGGGAGCTGCCCAGCGCGGCGCGCCCGTGCCGGGCGGGCGTCCCAACGCAGAGCCCGGTGGCGGGCGCGCCCGCGGCGTCGCGCAGCGGCGCCGCCTTGATCTGAAGGAGCGGCTGAATTCGGCAGTGCGGCATTCGACGCTGGATGAGGCTCCTAGGAACGTAGGGCACCTTCGGTCAGATCACCCAGCGCGCGGTCAACAGGCCAGCCTCAGGTTCTCTACCACCACTAGCCTCCGTGCGCGGCGCAGGCAATGTCGATCCTTTCTGACGGGGGCTGGTCGTGGTGAGCACAGGTAAGGCACCTATCTCAAGACCCGGGACGAGTGGCCAGAGCCTTGAGGCGGACGGAGCAATCCGTCGTGTTCGACTCGTCGAACACCGCGCCTCGCTGCCCGGGCGGCACAGGGAAAAGGTCGCGCTCAGCACTGCGGGCGGGCCGCAGGCCGAAGACCGGCAGCACCCGGCCCGGTGCCAGGCCGGCCAGCGTGGCGAGCTGCTTCGCGACCAGGACAGGGTGGCGTCCCGGCAGCACCGATACTCCCATGCCTACCTTCAGCCTGGCCGTCCTGGCGAGGGCGTAGGTCATGCCGGTGAACGGCTCCACCATCGGCCCGTACACCATCTCCGACAGCCACAGCGAGTCGATGCCGAGTTCTTCCAGGTGGCTGACGGCGCTGGCGAAGCCCGCTGGTCCGGCGGCCGCGCCCAGCCCTATCCCGATCCGGATCTTCATCTCTCCATCCGATCACGGCAAGCCCGCGGCGACGCGGCCCGGCCGGCTGCCCGGCCATGGCCGCCTAGGATGCCAGCATGGTCTTCCTGACCTCACCGGTCACGGTGGCGGTGCCAGCCACGAGCGCCAATCTCGGTCCCGGTTTCGACTCATTCGGCGTGGCACTCTCCGTGCACGACGAGGTCACGGCCGCGGTGGCCGGCGATGCGGTGCGAGTGGCCGTGTCCGGCGAAGGCGCCGGCGAATTGCCCGGCGATGAGCGGCATCTCGTCGCGGAGACCATGCTGATCACTTTCGGCAGGCTCGGCGTCCGGCCGCCCGGCATCGAGCTGACATGCGTTAACCGCATCCCCCAGGCGCGGGGGCTTGGCTCGTCCTCTGCTGCCATCGTGGCCGGCATCCTGCTGGCCAGGCAGCTCGTCGCTGGCGGGCCCGGCAGGCTCGGCAGGGCCGCCGTGATCAGGCTTGCCGCCGAAATCGAAGGGCATCCGGACAACGTCGCACCATGCGTGCTCGGCGGCTTCAGCATCGCGTGGACCATCGATGCAGGGCCGCCAGACGACGGTGCCCATGCCGTGTCGCTTGACGATGCCAAGGGCGTAATTCCGGTGATCTTCGTGCCCGGGCAGCGGGGATACACGGCGCGCGCACGGGCGGCACTGCCGGCGAACGTGCCGCTCAGGGACGCCGCCTTCAACGCGGCCCGCACGGCGTTGCTTGTCCGTGCGCTGACCGGAACCCCTGAGCTGCTGTTCGTCGCGACCGAGGACCGGATACACCAGGACTACCGGGCGCCCGCCATGCCGGACACCGCCAGGCTGGTTGCGGACTTGCGCGCGGCCGGGATCGCTGCGGTGGTCAGCGGATCCGGGCCGAGCGTGCTCGCCCTGGTGCCGGACAGCCAGCGTCTGGTGACGGCGGCGCAACGCCATTGTCCCGATGGCTGGCTGGCGCGGCCGGTGCTGGTGGCGAGCGACGGGGCGCACGTCGTGCCGGGGCCGTCCGGATCCAGCTAACGCGGATTGCCGGGCGCCATCAATCCGCGTTTCCATGGGCCGCGGCACGCCGTCAGCCAAGCACTTCGCACAGCGTGTCCAGCGCCCCGCTGAACGAATGGTCTGGCGGGGTGCCGTAACCGACCACGAGTGCGGCTGCCGCATCCTGGCCGGCTGCGGGACGTGCCGCGCTCGCGCTCACCGATGCCGTCACGCTGATCAGCCAGGCTCACGTGCCGGACGATGTCTACGCCCGTGCCGCCGGTGAGTTCTCGGAGCCGGAACTGGCGCAGCTAATCGGGCTGATCATGACCATCAACGCCTGGAACCGGCTAGCCATAAGCACCCGGGCGCAGCCAGGGACCTGACGACGAGGCGGAGCCGGCGGCAGCCAGCCGGGCAGGGACACCCGCGACGGCAGGAACCGGCCCGGCAGCAGCGACCTACTTCTGGCCCGGCTGGCCCGGTGCTGCCCGGGCCGGCCAGCGGCGGCGCGGCCGTCACTGCGCCCGTTCCTCGCCGGCGTCCAGCGCAAGCAAGCCATCGCGCACGCGCCGCAGCAATTTCGGATCATTCATGACCATCGTGGGAAAGGCCGGCCGCGCGTTACGGCCGCGCCGCGGCAGCGGACCCGGCAGGACCGCTGCGTCGTCGTCGGCTGCCGGGCGGCTGACGTGCAGTTCGCACCATACGACCTTGCCGCCGCTGCTCAGCAGAAAGTAGTTCCACTTCGCGCTCATTGAGGCGACCACAGCGAGGCCGCGCCCATCTTCGGAATCAAGGCATTGTTCCGGTAGTACTGGCGGCTTAGCCGAGTTGTCCCGCACCTCGATAACCACGCTGCGCGCGACCAGGCTAAGCCTTAAACTGATTAATCGAAAATTATCATGAACTGTCCGGCGCGGTGCGCTTAATTTCGCCATGCTGGTCGTTTTGACGGCGTTCGTCACCAGCTCCGATACGAGTAGCTCAGCCGTTCCGATCCGCTCCGGTGCGATGCGCTGTTCCTGCAGTACATAGCGGGCGAACCGGCGCGCGCGGCGGACTTCTGTGGCTAACGGGACAAGTGTCAGCTCGTGTTCGGACCGAGGCTGGTGGTCATCCTGCATGACAGAGTCAGCCCCCTTCCAGCGTAAGCGTCAGGTCGGCCCACGGGACTCGGACAGATGGCCAGCGGCCGACGCTGATCCTACGCTACAGGGTGCTATTCCATTGCCAGCCACTAAGCCAAGAAAAGAGGCAATGTGGCCGGCTGGGGTACTTGGCTGCACGCAGCAGTGTTTGACCCTCGGCGCTTGCAGGCTCCGGCTAGTGCCGGAGAAAGCGGATGATCGCCGCGCTGAGCGCCCTTGCTATTCGCCGCTGAAAGCGGGCCGAGGTCAGCAGGCGCGCGTCGGTGGCGTTGCGCATGTTGCCGCACTCGATGAGGACCTTGGGGACGCGGGTGAGGTTGAGCCCGGCCAGGTCGTCCCGGTGCGCGATGCCCTGCACGCCGTCGTACGTGCTCTCCGGCATCGAGGTGCGGTGCAGGAACGCGCGCCGCACGTCCCGGCCGAGCCGCCCGGACGAGGAGATCACGTTGTTGTTCGGGCCGTCTGCGACGGGCTCGAGGATCGCGAACCCGCGGCCGGAGGCAGGCCCGCCATCCCCGTGAATGTCGACCGCCACGTTGGCATGCCCGCGGTTGATGATCCTGGCCCGCCGGTTGACGCACGGCCCGACGCCCCGGTTGCTATTTCGCGTCATGACCACCCGCGCGCCGTCCCGGCGAAGATCAGCGCGCAGGAACCGGGCGACCCGCCAGGTGAACAGCGGCTCGGTGTAGCCGCTGTCGGTTTCGGTGCCGGTCGTATCGCAGGTTTCCCACTCCCGGCCGTTCCAGATCAGGTGGTTGAGGTAGGCCGGGTCGGTGTTGTTGCGCCCGTTGTGCCCTGGATCGATGCCGATGATCTTCCCGGCGAGCGGCATGGCGGCACTGCCCTTCGCGCCTGCGGCGGGCCCCGTCGCGTTGGCCGCCTGCGACGGCCGCGCCGTTGCCGGAGACTGCGCGCCCGCCGGCGACTGCGCGCCCGCGGACGGCTGGGCGCTGGCCGACGGGCTCGCCCCGGGCGCTGCCGGCTTCGGCCCGGCGGCGGCGGGCCGCCCGGCGCTGAAGCCGCACCCCGACGCGACCAGGCAGGCAGTGACAGCGGCTGCCGCCAGCGCCGGGCCAGCATGCGAGGCCCGTGGGCACCGCCAGCAGTCAGTCATGGTGCCTCCTTGGCCAGCGACCGCCAACTCCAGCGCCGCCCGCCTTGCGGCGAGGCGGCAGGCTCAGCGTAGCGATAGTGCCGCGAGGGCGGCGTTGACGATGGATCCTGCGTCCAGGTCGTGCGCACGGTACAGGTCGGCGACAGCGCCGGACTGGCCGAACGTGTCCACCCCGAGGCTGACCGCAGGCACCCCGAGGGCCGATCCGAGCCAGCTCAGCGTGTGCGAGGCCGCGTCGTGCACCGTCACGATCGGCGCCCGGTCGGGGAACACCGTGCGCAGTGCTCCCGGGATAGACGGCGCCGTGGCAGTGCGTACTCCCTGCCGTAGCGTCCGCTGCCATGCACGGTAAAGCCGGTCGGCAGACGTGACGTCGACGACATGCGCGGCGATTCCCTCGTCCGCGAGTTCGGCGGCCGCGGCGAGCACCTCGGGCAGTACCGCCCCGCAGCCAGCCAGGTAGACCGACGGTGAGCCGTCGGCCGCAGCCGACGCGTCGACAAGCCGGTACCCGCCGGCCAGCACCTGGCGGCGCAGGATGGCATCGCCGAGCCGGTCCCGCGCGCGGGCGAACGGTCCCTGGTCGATGCCCCGCGTCGTCAGCCGGAAGTAGTAGGCGCCGTCCTCGGCGACGGCCGTGCCTGGCGGGGCGGCGTTCGCGGCCGCGATCGACTGCAGCGCGCCGCAGATAAGCCAGTCAAGCGCGGCCGCGTACCCGGGCTCGATGAACGTGACGTTCGGCAGCTCGAGGCCGACCGACGCGGTGATGGTCGACTGGTGCGCGCCGCCCTCCGGGGCCAGCGAGACCCCGGACGGCGTGCCGGCCACCACGAACCGGGCACCGGAGTACACGGAGTAGATGAAGGCGTCCAGGCCGCGCAGCACGAACGGGTCGTACACGGTGCCGACCGGCAGCAGCGGCTGCGCGGATAGGTCCCAGGCCAGCCCGAGCTGCCCGAGCAGCAGGAACAGGTTCATCTCGCTGATGCCGAGCTCGATGTGCTGCCCCTCCGGGCCCTCCGCCCACTTGAGCAGGGAATCCTCACTCCACGAGCGCCGCGCCGCCGGGCTGAACACGCCCTTCCTGTTGATGAAGCCGGCCAGGTTGGTCGACGTGGCGACATCGGGCGCCGTGGTGACGAGGTACGGCGCCACGGCATCATCGCGGGACAGGTCGACCAGGATCCGGCCGAACGCCTCCTGGGTGGAGATCGGCCTGCCCGACCGCATCCCGGTGGAGTCGGGCACGGCCACGGCCGGCCGGCTGACCCGCGGCGCGGCAGCCAGGTGCTCGCGCCGGGCCGCCACCCACTGCCCGGCCCTGGTCATCGGGTCGAGCCGGTCCCACTCGGTGGCCGCGGTCAGGCCGAGCCGTTCCCGCATCTCGTCGACCTGGGCCGTGGTCAGCAGCGCGGAGTGGTTGCGCGGGTGGCCGGCCATCGGCAGTCCCCAGCCCTTGACGGTGTACGCGAACACCACGCTGGGCCGGCCGGATTCGGCGTCGCACGCGCCGAACGCGTCGAGCAGCGCGCCCAGGTCATGCCCGGCAAGGTCGGTGACCAGGCCGGCCAGTTCCTCGTCGCTGGCAATGCCGGCGCAGAACCGACGCACATCATCGGGCGCACCTTCGAGAAACCGGGCTTTAACGGATCCTTCGGGCGCCGATCCGAACAGTGACTGGTAATGCTCGTTGGGCATCTGATCTATCCACGCCCGCAGCGATTCGCCACCCGGCTGCGCGAATGCCGCCTGCAGCCGCCGGCCGTACTTGGCCTCTTCGACGTGCCAGCCCGCCGCCCGGAACTGCTGCTCCCACTGGGCGATCCGGATTCCTGGCACGACCCGGTCCAGCGACTGCCGGTTCACGTCGATGATCCACAGCACGTTAGCGAGGCCGTCGGTCGCCGGGTCGGCGACGGCCTCCCAGATATTGCCCTCGTCCAGTTCGGCGTCGCCGATCAGCGCGACGAACCTGCTGGCCGGCCTGGCCCCGAAGTGCGCGTCGACGTACCGGCGGGTGGCCGCGGCGAACAGCGGCGCGGCCGCGCCGAGCCCGACCGAGCCGGTGGAGAAGTCGACCGTGTCCGGGTCCTTGGTGCGGCTCGGGTAGGACTGCAGCCCGCCGAACGCGCGCAGCGTCGGCAGGTAGCCGCGGTCGAGGTTGCCGAGCAGGTACTGGATGGCGTGGAACACGGGGGATGCGTGCGGCTTGACGCTGACCTTGTCCGGGGCGTCCAGGTGCGCGAAGTACAGCGCGGTCATGACGGTCACCAGGCTGGCGCTGGATGCCTGGTGACCGCCGACCTTGACGCCGTCTCCGGTGTCGCGGTCGTGGTTGGCCGCGTCCACGATGCGGGTGGCCAGCCACAGCACGCGCTGCTGGATCTCCTCAAGGACGGCGAGGTCGGGGCTGGCCGCGCTGCGCCCGGCCTCGGTCACTGTCATGCGGAGCTCCACTACCCCAAGCTATCCCGGCCGCAGCAGCGTACCCGGCGATGACCTGGTGCAGCCGCTGGGTCAGCTGGCTGACCGGCCCGGTCCGGCGGTGATACTCGCGGGCTGCGTCGTGAGCCTCCCTGATCCGGGTCAGCAGGAAGACCTCGTAATCGAACCTGGCTGCATTTCCGGATATCCCCGCGAGCCGCTATCGACAATCTCCCTGTATCTGTGGATACTCCTGGGGACGTTCGTCGCTGGCCGGCTTTTGTGACACAACGGCGCCACGCATCGGCAACCCGTTCACCACCATGTGGCACGGTGCCCGCGAGGTGCTCAGGTCGCTGAGCTACTACGAGATGAAGAACCGGGCCGGCGTCGTCGGCCGCAACGGCCTCGGGCCGCTGCTCGGCGGACTCGCGGCGCCCGTCGGCCACACCATGCGCGTGCATCTCATGGGCCACAGCTTCGGCGCGCTGGCTGGCTACCGCAGCCGAGTCGACGGCCCGCTGGTCGCCACGTTCACCAGCGCAGATCGCGCCGTCGGCTGGTGGTATCCGATGGCCAGCATGCTCAGTCACCAGGACGCCGAGTCCGTCGGCGACCTCGGCTACCGGTGGGGTGGCCTGGGCCATGACGCGTACCAGCAGGCGGCCACAAGTACCGCGGTGCTCGCCAAGCCCCGTACCGGCTACGGCTTCGCGACGGGCGCGTTTTACCGGCTCGACTCCAACGCGGTGATCAAGGCCGACCAGTCGCCGGTCTCGGGCGCGCACAGTGACATCCAGCATCCCGAGGTGGCGTGGGCGGCTATTTCCGCGGCAGGCCTGGGCTGACTGAGTCGGCGATGGCGCCGACGAGTTCAAGTCCGTTGTCGTCTGCGATCGCGGCAATCCGTGCGGCGATAGCCAGGCCGCCGGCATTAGGATCGACGTTTAGTCCGAACTCTACTGGTATTTCCATGCACGTCCCGCCCTGCCGGGTAACGGTGATCAGCACGCCGCGGCGATCATCGGCGTTGCCCGCGCGGGCTAGCCCGCCGAATCGGACAGTAGCACCCGCGCCGTCGCCCGGTTGCGGGTATCACGGCGCGACGGCGATCCAGGTGATGGTGATGGTGAAGGACGTGGAGCTATCGCTGAACCTTGTCGGGCCGATCAGCTTGATGCCTTCGTGCCGCAACTGCCCTCTCGCGGCAAGGCAGCCACCGGTTGGGTCGAAGACGAAGTCACATGCGGGGCTGGCAGTCAGCGCGGTGGCACTTAGCTCCCCGCGCGCGGTGGTCCGTGCCTTGTACTCGTTGGCCCCGGGGGCTCCGCCCGGCCCGGTGCATGCGGGATGACCGTGGGTGCTGCACAGCCGCCACCGTGTGCCGTTGTCAGCTGGCACCGCGTTCGAGGCGCTCACCTCGATGTTCGATGGGATACCCACGTTATCGATCGTAATGGGATACGTACCGTGCGCCCCGAGGGTTCCTACCGAGCATTCGCCGTTCGGCTGGCCGAGCAGGGTCGAAGTGGAATGGTACGGTGGTTGCCCTCTATGGCAGTCGCTGAACGTTACCTGGCCTGGCGACACGGTGATAGATCGTGTGGTGGGCAGGACGTTGACGGTCGCGCTTGTGCTGCCGCCCGGAATCGCCGTAGTCTGCGCAGCCTTTTTGACGACGCCTATCCCGCCGATTGCGAGGATTCCCACGATTAATACGGCCCATATGCTACCGACCACGGTATTCCCCTTGGCTGTCAATGAACTTGCTGCTAACAGGCCTCCGCACGACCCTGACCTGCAGGCCGGAAACACGGAACGCCAGCACGGCCACGGCGGCGACCAGCAGCCCGCCGATGGCCCATAGGGTCCATGGCGGAATGCCCAGCCCTGAACCTGATGCGCGGCCGACGCTGAATTCGAGCTTGGTCGCGGCCGCGACACCTAGATTGGTTTTGCCGACCGAGATCGCCGCGGAGCCGACCACCACGACGTCGCTCAGGTACTTGCCTGGCGCGGCACCGGCCGGCACGACAAGTTCGAGCGGGACCCGGGCCGACTTGCGGGCCGACAGCTGCATCCCGTTGCCGGTGAACTGGATCCAGGATGAGGGGACTGTCCGGCCCGGCCCATGGGAGAGCCGCTGGACGCGCATGCTGATCGTTTCGTCCTGAGTCCCGGTATTGACCACATATACCGGCGGCAGCGCGTAGCTGCTGCCCGGCCGCGCAACGGTGTGCAGGCGAACAGGGGCGCCCTGCACGCCTACCCCGATGCTCGCCCTTGCCAGCCCGGGAAAGGCGATGAGCAGGCCTAACGCTGCTGGCACGGCCAATGTTGCCCGCAGCAAGCGCCGGGCAAAGCGGCGTCGCGCTGCCGCCATGAACTCGCTCTCAGCGGCGGGCAAGCTCACGGTCACGGCGAGGCCGCTAGCGTCGCCACCGCTACCGTCGTCACCGCTACCGAACATGGCAGGTGCCCTTCGCGCGTCGGGGATTCGCCCGGCGATGTGCATCTGTAACTGATCGTTACGATAGATGAAGGCGCAATGAACAGCTAGCGGTGCGGCCGCGCATATCCGGCAATGGCCGGGGACGCCTGTCGCGCAGAGCCCGTGCGCACGGCAGACAGCCGGCTCCGCTCGGCGGGACGGAGGGGCCGATCCCTGGCATCTCGGTCATCCGGGCTCCTGCCCGCCGGGTTCCGGGGCGGTCAGCGGGAGCCGGACCCGGAACCGGGTGTCGCCGGGGACCGACTCCACCTGGAGGTCACCGTGGTGCTTGTTCACGATGATGCGCCAGGAGATGTCCAGCCCGAGGCCGGTACCCGCGCCCACCTGTTTCGTCGTGAAGAACGGCTCGAAGATCCGCTCCCGGATCTCCGGGGGCACGCCAGGGCCGGTGTCGGCGAACTCGACGAAAAGCTGGTCCCGGTCGAGGCCGGTGCGGACGGTGAGCGTGCCCGTCCCGTTCATCGCCGACACCGCGTTGTCGATCAGGTTGGTCCAGACCTGGTTCAGCTCGCCTGCGTAGGCAGGGGTCGCCGGCAGCGCGGCGTCGTAGTCCTTGACGACGGTAATGCCGGTAGGGATCTTGCCGCCGAGCATCATCAGGGTGCTGTCCAGTAGTTCGTGCACGTCAACGACCTGGTAAGGCGCCCGGTCCAGTTGTGAGTACTGCCTGGCGGCACCGACGAGGGTTGAGATCCGGGTGGCGGAGTCCTCGATCTCGTTCATCAGCAACTCGGTCTCGACGGTGTAATTAAGCCACCGCAGCGCGCCGTCCAGGGTCGCCTCGTCCACGGTCGCCGCTACGTGGTCGAGCCAGCCGGTGTCCAGGCCGGCCTGCACGAACGTCGGGGCGATATCCCAGCCGCCGGCGATGCCGTGGTCATCGAGCCAGCCGGTGACGGCATCCTCCCGGTCCGATGCCTCGATCGGGTCCAGCGCAGGTGCCTTCGGGACGCGGTCGGCGGCGTCTTCCTGCAGCCGGATCAGCGTCTCCAGGGTGGTCCGGTCATACGGCCCGGCCGCGATCGTGGCCAGCTTGTGCCGCATCCCGGCGACCCGCTCGCGCAGCGCTGACGTCGCGCGCATGGCCGCGGCGGCCGGGTTGTTCAGCTCATGCGTCAGGCCGGCCGACAGCGAGCCCAGTGCCAGCAGCCGTTCCCGCCGGCCGATCGCCTGCTGGGTGTTCTGGACGCCGAAGAACAATCCCTCGAGCATGTGCACGGCCATCGGGAACCACTCGCGCATCATCCCGGCGAAAACGCTGGCGTCCAGGACGAAGAACCGCGAGGGCTCCGTCACCCGCAGCGAGTTGTTGTAGACCTGCGGCACCCGGTCGCCGAGGTAGGCAAAGAACGCTCCCGCGTACACGCCGCGCTCCGACGTGCGGACGACCTCGACATCGTCAGCTCCGACCCGGCGTGACAGCACCAGGGCGCCGTCCAGCAGGACATACAGACAGCGCGCAGGGTCACCCTCCGCGTACACCTGCCCGGGCTCGGCGCGTTCCACGTGCCCGTGGCTGCACAGCCACGCGAGTTGCTCCTCGTTCAGCTTCTCGAACAGGAACAGCATGCGAAGCTCGTCGGCGCTGCACGGCAGCGGACGTCCCGGCTCTGTCATCAAAGCTTCTCCAGGTACCGGTGCACGAGCATGACAGCCATGGCGCCCTCGCCGACGGCGGAGGCGACGCGCTTGGCTGATTCGGCCCGCGCGTCGCCGGCCACGAAAACGCCGGGAACGCTGGTCTCCAGGTGGTACGGCGCCCGGTCCAGTTCCCAGCCCCTGGGACGCTGTCCCTCGACGGACAGGTCAGGGCCGGCCACCACGAAGCCGCGCGCATCCCGGGCCACGACACCGTCCAGCCAGCCGGTGAGCGGGGCAGCGCCGATGAATACGAACAGCACCTGGGCATCGACCGTCTCGGTGCCGCCGGTGCTGCTGTCGCGCAGCGTCAGGCTTTCCAGGTGGTCGCTGCCGTGCGCGGCGATGACCTCGGTGCAGGTGCGGACCGAGATCGAGCCGATGCCCGCGATCTGCTGGATGAGGTAGTAGGACATCGACGTTTCCGGCGACGGCCCGCGGACCAGGATCGTCACTGACTTGGCGCCCCGCGACAGGTAGACGGCGGCCTGCCCGGCCGAGTTCGCGCCGCCGACGATGAACACGTTCTGCCCGGTGCAGGCGGCCGCCTCGGTGAGCGCGGAACCGTAGTAGACCCCGCGCCCGGTCAGCTCATCGACCCCGGGCGCGGTCAGCTGCCGGTAGGAGACCCCCGTGGCGAGAATGACGGTGTGCGCGTCGATGGCACTGCCGTCTGCGAACCGGGCACTGCGCGCCGAGCCGTTGATGTCCAGGCCGACCACGTCGCGGGTGGTGAGGATCTCGGCTCCGAACTTGGCGGCCTGCCGGCGGGCCCGGTCGGTCAGCTGTGCGCCGGACACCCCGTCGGGGAAGCCGAGGTAATTCTCGATCCGCGAGCTCTGGCCGGCCTGACCGCCCATGGCAGTGCGCTCGACAAGCACGGTCCGCAGTCCCTCGGACGCGCCGTACACCGCGGCGCCAAGGCCGGCCGGCCCGCCGCCGATGACGATCAGGTCGTAGAAGTCCTTCGACGGCGTGGTGGCCAGTCCCACCCGGCCCGCAAGATCGGCGTCGGAGGGTTCCACCAGCGGCTCGCCATCCGGCGTGAACACGACCGGCAGCGCCAGGCCGTCCGCGCCGGCGGCGGCGAGCAGCCGCCGGCCTTCCGGCTCGTCAGAGGAGTACCACCGGTAGGGCACCTGGTTGCGGGCCAGGAACTCACGGACCTCGGACGACCGCGCCGACCACCGGTGGCCGACCACCTTGGTCTCCGGGACCGGCCGGTGATCGGACGCCAGCCACGCCTCCAGCAGCCCGTCGACCACTGGGTAGAGCTTCTCCTCCGGCGGATCCCACGGCTTGAGCAGGTAGTGGTCCAGATCGACGACGTTGATGGCATCGATCGCGGCGCCGGTGTCGGCGTAGGCGGTCAGCAGCACCCGCCGCGCCCCCGGGTACACGTCCATCGCGTGCTCCAGGAACTCGATCCCGTTCATCTGCGGCATGCGGTAGTCGGCCAGGATCACCGCGACCAGATCGCCGCGCGACTTCATCTGGCGCAGCGCGTCCAGCGCCGCTTCCCCCGACTCGGCACGCACGATACGGTGCCGCTCACCGTAGTGGCGCCGAAGGTCGCGGGCCACCGCGCGGGATACTCCCGGGTCGTCGTCAACGGTGACGATCGCCGCGCGGGACGCGCCGTTAGGCGCGGTCAGCGTCATCCGCACCCCGCGCCGTTCTCAGGGCCGCAGCCAGGCCACCAGTACATGAACCCCATCGTAGGTTCTCCCGGCCGACAACATAGGCCCCGGCTGGTTCCGGTCATTCGGCTGCGGGCCCGCGGGCATGCGCGCGCCGCGCGGGGAAGTGCTCCTGCTCGCCTGGGCCGGGGTTCTTGACGGGCGCTCTGTGATCGGGCACGCTGGTCCGGTTCTGCTGATCTTTTGGGGGGTTGGAAAATGGCACACCCGAACGAGGAGATAGTGCGGGAAGGGTACGCGGCATTCGGGCGAGGTGACCTCGAAGCCTTGCAGACCC
>WNGL01006475.1_pt1 | contig 13794 bp, 9 predicted proteins | sample 5400591 | NCBI WGS metagenome assembly WNGL01 (sample SAMN13153377, study PRJNA577476) | soil metagenome | isolation source: 80 cm soil or saprolite under Garry oak tree replicate 1 | place: USA:California | collected 2016-06-15
GAACTGACAGCCGAGGAGAAGCTGCTGCGGGCCATCTTCGGTGAGAAGGCCCGCGAAGTAAAAGATACCTCGCTGCGCATCCCCCATGGGGAGCGCGGCAAAGTTATCGAGGTCAAGGTATTCTCGCGTGAACTTGGCGATGAGCTGCCGCCGGGAGTGAACTACCGCGTGCGTGTCAGCGTCGCGCAAAAGCGCAAGATTGGTGTGGGCGACAAAATGGCCGGTCGTCACGGCAACAAGGGTGTCATTTCGCGTGTCCTGCCCATTGAGGATATGCCCTTCCTGCCGGATGGTACGGCCGTTGACATCATCTTGAACCCTTTAAGCGTGCCCAACCGCATGAATATTGGGCAAATCATGGAGATGCACCTGGGCTGGGCTGCGAGTGCATTGGGCCTGAAGACCGCCACTCCTGTCTTTGATGGTGCGACGGAAGAGGATATCGAGACCCTGCTGCGCCGCGCCAATCTGTCGCAGACCGGCCAGGTCCAGTTGTTCGATGGTCGCACAGGCGAACCGTTCGATCAGCCGATCACGGTTGGCTATACCTACATGTTCAAGCTGATCCACCTGGTTGAGGACAAGATTCACGCCCGCTCAACCGGCCCGTACAGCCTGATTACGCAACAGCCGCTCGGCGGTAAGGCCCAGTTTGGTGGGCAGCGTTTAGGCGAAATGGAAGTTTGGGCGCTCGAAGCCCACGGTGCAGGCTATACACTGCAAGAGATGCTCACGGTGAAATCGGACGACGAGCTGGGCCGCGTCAAGACCTACGAGGCCCTTGTGAAAGGTGAGGATCTGATGGAGCCGGGTGTACCAGCCTCCTTCAAGGTGCTTGTTAAGGAGTTGCAGGCTCTGGGCATCAATGTTGAGGTCCTTAACGAAGAGGAACAGACGATCCACTTTGTTGAAGATACCTCAAGTGACCTGGTGCCAGAACTGGGTATCAACCTGTCCGGCTTTGAGGAGAGTTGATGCCCTACAGTTTTCTGTAGCAGTGAGAGGTCGTGGCAGAGCCACGACCTCTCACTGCTATAGAAAAATGAGAAGCACCCTTGGGTCGGCAGTCCAGCTCAAAACGTGTCAAGGAGAGAGGTTGAAGATAGGTGGCAATGTTGGTTCGGGCTGGCCCAATGGCCCCTGGCGAGCCGCCTGGATCAGCGCCCAGACCTTCTCAGGCTTCAGCGGCATATCGATAGTTTTGACACCCAACGGCGTGAGAGCATCCAGTACAGCATTGACAATAGCAGGTGGTGCAGCAATACAACCCGCTTCACCTACACCCTTCGCACCCAATGGATTGATGGGTGAAGGAGTCTCGATGATCGCAGTGACAAAAGCCGGAACTTGCTCTGCATTGGGTAAGGCATAATCCATCAGAGTGCCCGTCAGTAGCTGACCTTCCTGATCATAGAGGGCTTCTTCATACAGAGCCTGCCCGATACCCTGAGCCAGCCCCCCATGTATCTGGGCCTCAGCAAGGTAGTGATTGAGAACTCGCCCGAAGTCATCCACCGCTACATAGGTCAGTATATGTACTTCGCCAGTCTCACTATCTACCTCGACCACGGCAAGGTGAGCGCCGGAAGAGTAGGTTGCATTTGATGGAACAAAATCACGCCAGGCAGCCAGTCCTTCGATGGGCACACCGTTAACCGGATTAGGAGGCTCGTGCTCAACCAGCTCGGGCTGCTCCTCAACCAACCGGGCCAGTTCACCTAATGCGACAGCCCGCGATGGGACGCCTCGCACCATCACCTGGCTGAGCCCCATGATGAGGTCTGCCGGGGAAGCTTCCAGCACTCGTGCTGCCACCTGGAGGGCCTTCTCACGCACAGCTTCGGCGGCGAGCACTACAGCAGAACCCGCTACCTGGGTGGTGCGACTGCCGAATGTGCCGATGCCGAAGGCAGGCAGAGCCGTGTCATTCATACGAACTTCTATCTTTGAGGCTGGTAGGTGAAAAGTTCTTGCTGCAATCTGGGCAAAGGCGGTGAAGTGACCCTGACCATTAGAAGCGACACCACTCTGCACCAGAATCGTCCCATCCCGGCGAATACGCACAGTAGCAGCTTCCTGTGGTATGCCGGGTCGGTTTGGCCCCATAGCACCACCCGATGATTCGATAAAGGTGGACAGGCCAATACCCAGAAGTAAAGAACTACGAGCTTCGCGCTGTTCTCGCTGCTTTGCTCGCCAGCCTGCATAATCTGCCACTTCGAGTGCACGATCGAGCGCGACCTGGTAATTGCCACTATCATACTGAGGGCCTGTCACCGTCGAATAGGGAAAGGCGTCGGGAGCGATAAAATTGCGGCGGCGCACCTCGGCTGGATCAAGTCCCAGTTCGTGGGCGATGCGGTCCGTCGTGCGTTCCAAGATGTAGGCAGCTTCAGGTCGCCCCGCACCACGATAGGCGGCGGTCGGCACTTTGTTGGTGAAAGCGCCTACTACCTGGCTATCCACAGCTTTGATCTGGTAGGGACCATTGAGCAAGTATGGTGTGCTATTGGGGACCATTACTGTCGTTGGCATGAGGAAGGCACCCAGGTCAGCAATTGTGCGCACTTTGAGGCCGAGCAGCCGCCCATCGTTCTGGAAGGCAGCTTCGATGTAGTTCACCTGGCCGCGCCCCTGGGTCTGGGCCTGCAAATTCTCGCTCCGACTTTCAATCCACTTAACGGGCCGCCCATATTTGACCGCCAGCGTCGCTGCGATGATTTCCTCACCTACGAACATGGTTTTGGAGCCAAAACCACCACCTACTTCGGCGTTGTACACATGGATACGGCTACGCTCGATACCCAGAAAATTGGACAAGATATCCCGCGCTCGATAGATGGCCTGAGAAGAGAGCCATGCTGAAAATTGGCCGCTAGCCGGGTCAAAGTCGAACAGGCAGGCGCGTGGCTCCATGGAATTGGGAGCGAGTCGCTGGTTGACTACGCGCAATCGAACAGTATGGTCAGCATTCGCGAAAGCAGCCTGAATATCCCCACCACCAGACCGGGAATGGAAAGCAACGTTCGAACCAAACTCATCATACAGTAGGGGCGTTGGTGGTTGGGTTGGGTGAGGACCCTTGCGGTGGTTCGCATCAGAGGCAAGTGCTGCCTCCGGGTCACTCACAGCAGGTAGCGGGTTATATTCTACTTCAACCAGGTCACGAGCATCCTGGGCAACGTAAAGATTTTCAGCCAGCACCACCGCCACCGGGTCACCTACATAGCGCACCCGACCCACAGCCAGAGGCCGCCGTTCCGGCTTTTTGAGGCCCGGCATCGGCATAGTATCAATAGTAGGCATGCCACTTACCAGTTCTGCACCCGTAAAGGCAGCGACAACACCCGGCAGTGCCCGTGCCGCCTCCAGTTGCATCCCCTTAATCTCCGCATGAGCATACGGGCTGCGCACAACCAGCATATGCAGGATAGCAGGTCGCCCTTCAGGGGGCCTCAGATCATCCACATAATGGGAACGACCAGTAATCAGTCCATAATCTTCTCTGCGTCGTTCCAGTCCAGTCACTATACTTGTCTCTGTCATGTTTTTTCCTCTGTCCATTGGGATAATGAGTTTATTATATCTTCTGCAAGGTTTCTTAGACCAGAGGATGAACTGTAGGGAGCCTACCAGGGCGACCGCAAGGGATCGCCCATAGGCACCAACTGAAGGCGGGTTGCAGCATGGCCCCACACCGGAGGCGCGACCGGCTCGGTCGTCCCATAGGAGGGGCGGTGGCTTGTCCCCGCCCTGGGTGGTGCTGAACACCTGCTTCCCTCAACCCTTCAGTTGGTGCCTCTGGGCGACCGCAAGGGATCGCCCCTGCCCAACCTACGGGGCATGGTTCATCGTGCCTGGGTAGGGGCGATCCCTTGCGGTCGCCCTGCTGGCCTGCAACAAAATGACAGACACCCAACTGGTAGGGCATGTTTTCCTTGACAATTGAGCAATACTATGTCAACTTGTTAGTACGGGGAGAGTCAGTGATTCTGGCTTACGCTCTCTGAACAGGTAGCGATTCCGGTAAGATCGAGGGCATTGTCCGCTTAGAACCAGAAGAATAGTTGGTCGTCATTATGAATACCCCTGGCTCTTTTCGCCATCTCAAAATAGCCATTTTCCTGGTGCTCAGCGTACTTGCCCTGGGCATCGTCGGCTATATGCTGATCGAACACCTTTCCTTTATCGATGCCCTCTATACCACCATCGACATGATGGCAACCGTAGGAAACGTCGTTCATCCGCTTTCTGAGGCTGGTCGCATATTCACGATGGCTATCATAGTTCTGGGAGTAGGATCACTGCTCTATACCTTCGGTGCAGGCATGGAGTACGTGATTGAAGGTCACTTCAACCAGGCAATCAGGAGGCGTTTTATGGAGAATAAGATTGCAGCCTTGCGCAACCACTATATCGTCTGCGGTCTTGGCCGGGTTGGTTCACAGATAGCTGAAGACTTTGCAACAAGACGTATACCATTTGTCATCATAGATGAGAAGGAAGAAATGGTTCGCAACTCCATCCAGCGTGGATACCTGGCTTTGCAAGGAGATGCCACAAGCGATGAAGTGCTCCGTGAGGCAGGCATCCAACACGCAAAGTGTTTACTGGTCGCTACAGATAACGATGCGCACAACATCTATATCACTCTCTCAGCACGTCACCTCAATAGTAAATTATTCATAGTCGCACGGGCTAACCACACTGAGACAGAAGCAAAGCTCAAGCTAGCGGGAGCCGATCGCCTGTTCTCCCCCTACAAGATTGCTGGACATCGGATGGCAAATCTGGCGCTTCAACCTGGAGTGGTAGAATTTTTTGATGCCATTACGAAGGCCGGAAACCTGGAACTGGCAGTTGAGGAAGTGATGCTTGCTCCTACCTCGCCGCTTGTCGGCAAAACCATGGCGGACGCACAGAACATCTTGAGCGATGGCACTATGCTCGTCGCAGTAAAAAAGCCAGGGGGATTGATGATGGGTTCCAGGCTGGAGACCCGCATCGAAACGGGCGACACGGTGATAGTCGTAGGAGCGCCTGAGCAGCTGGCAGCATTTAAGCAGAAGAATAGTCTTCACTGAGAGAAAATCAGAACCACAAAAACAGTTTCTGATCTTGATGTGATAAACTGCATATTATCAAGGAACCAGGATTTCCTCCAATATCCTAAATCGGGTTCAGATCAATCGCTGATTGGCCCCTATCTCTCGCAGAAGCACGACATTTAGATTAGATTAGGAGTAACCTTACATGACCACCTCAACCAACGTTGAGCTTATCCCAAGAGAAATTCTTTTTGGCAACCCCGTCAAAACCAGTCCGCAAATCTCACCAGACGGCACGATGATGGCCTACCTGGCACCGGTGAACAACGTCCTGAACGTCTGGGTAGGCAAGATTGGCAGCGATGATTACGAACCTGTTACCAAAGACACCGATAGGGGTGTACGCTTCTATTTTTGGGCCGCAGACAACAAACATATTATGTATATCCAGGATAAGGGGGGCGATGAGAACTGGCGATTGTATGCCACAAACCTGGAAACGCGGGAAACGCGGGACCTGACCCCCTATGAGAATGTGCAGGTGCAGATCGTTGACCGCGATAAGCACTTCCCCAACGAGCTGCTGATTGGCATGAACAAGGAGAACCCACAGGTTCATGATGTCTACCATCTCGACCTGGTATCCGGTGAACTCTCCCTGGTTGCTAAGAATCCGGGAAATTTTCTTGGCTGGGTCTCCGATACCAACTTCAAGGTGCGTGGTGCGCTTGCCGCAACTCCTGATGGTGGAACTGAACTGATGGTCCGGGAGAATGAGCAAGCCGACTGGCGAAAACTGATCATCTGGAACCCAGATGATGCACTCACCAGCGCTCCAGTGGGCTTCACCAAAGATGGACAGTCCCTGTATCTTGAGGATTCACGGAATGTGAACGCAAGTCGGCTGGTGAAGATGAACATTGCCACCGGCGAGATCAGCAAGATCGCAGAAGACCCGCAGTATGATGTCGGCAGCGTGATGATTCACCCCGACACTTACGAGGTCCAAGCGGTCGCATTCAACAAAGACCGCGTCGAATGGGTCGTCCTGGATCAGTCTATCAAGCAGGATTTTGATAACATCCGGGATATCCACCGTGGAGATTTTGGGATCATTAGCCGCGATAATGCCGATGCTACCTGGATTTTAGCGTTTACCGTCGATAATGGGCCGGTACCATTCTACGCCTACGATAGGAGAGCCAGGAAGGCTAGCTTCCTCTTTGACAATCAACCTGACCTGAACAAGTACACTCTGGCGACGATGGAACCCATCTCCTTCACCTCTCGCGATGGCATGACCGTTCATGGCTACCTCACCTTGCCACCGGGAAAAGGTCGGACAAATCTTCCGACAGTGCTCGATGTGCATGGAGGTCCATGGGGACGTGACGCCTGGGGATATAATCCGGAAGGCCAGTGGTTCGCCAACCGTGGATATGCCTGCTTGCAGGTGAATTTCCGAGGCTCCACAGGCTATGGCAAGGATTTCTTGAATGCTGGCGATAAGGAATGGGGCCGCGACATGCACAATGACCTGGTGGATGCTGTTCACTGGGCGATTGAGCAGGGTATCGCTGACCCGCAGAAAGTTGCAATCTACGGCGGTTCCTATGGTGGCTACGCAGCACTGGTGGGTGCGACATTCACACCTGATCTCTTCTGCTGTGCCGTGGATATTGTGGGCCCCAGCAACTTAATCACACTTATTCGAACGATCCCTCCATACTGGTCCACCTTCCTGGCAACCTTCCACAAGCGTGTAGGCAATCCCGACACCGAGGAGGAGTTCCTGAAATCGCGCTCACCGCTGTTCAAGGTCGACCAGATCAAGATTCCGATGCTAATCGCACAGGGAGCAAACGACCCCCGCGTCAAACAGGCAGAGTCCGAACAAATTGTGAATGCCATGAAGAGCAAGGGCATCGACTACGAATATATGCTCTTCCCGGATGAGGGGCATGGTTTCGCCAAGCCCGAAAACCGCCTCAAGTTCTATGCAGTCGCCGAGAAGTTCCTTGCGAAGCATCTTGGAGGCCGCTACCAGGAATAGGAGTCAGCTAGCATGATCAGCGAGATGGTTGGTTATCTCATCAAGGGCCACTATAAAATCATTGATGAGCGGGCACGAGGCAATTTTGCCATCGTCTACATTGCGCGTGACATGCTCAATAACCACCTGTATGCCTTGAAAATCATGCACCCGGAACTCCTGGATGATCCCAAGCTTTTAAGCCGTTTCAAACGCGAAGCCTCCATCCTGAAGAGGCTTCGCGACCCCCATATTGTGCAAATCATCGATAATGGCGAAGATAACTATATGTATTTCATCGTCATGGACTACGTCGACGGCCATGACCTGAAATACCACATAGCTACAGAGGGACGGTTAGAACCATTACGCGCCTTGCAGTTCACAGAGCAAATCGCTGAAGGTCTGGACGCTGCCCACCAGGAAAATGTGATTCATCGCGACATGAAACCACAGAACATCCTCATTAATAGTAAAGACGAGGTGAAGATCACCGACTTCGGACTGTCCCGTAGAATAGACCCATCTCCAAAGGCGGGAGTCAGCGATACAATTACAGGTTCGCAGGAATTTATGGGCACGGCCTTCTACATGGCTCCCGAACAGGCAGAAAGCGGGCGTAAGGCTGATATTCGTTCTGACCTCTATTCAGTTGCTGCCGTCCTGTTCGAAATGCTCGTCGGGCACCCACCTTTCCCGAAGGGAAATATCTGGGAAGTTCTCGAAAAACACATGTATGAAAAAGTCCCGTCAGTCTGCCTGCTGCGTCCCGATCTATCTGGCCAGATAGATATATTCATGCAGAAGGCCATGGCAAAATCACCAAAGGATCGTTACCAGACACCTCGCGAGTTCCTTGCAGCAATCCAGGAACTGCAAAGCTCTACCTCTACAACCCCACGCATACTCCCGCCAAAGCAGGGCTACTTCGTAATTCTCTCTACCGGAGAGTCCATCCCACTGACAGGTGAGACAATGGAAATTGGCCGCGAGGCCCCAAATATACAGCCAGATATCAACCTGGCAGATGATAAGGTCAGCCGACGTCATGCCTGCCTGCGAAACCGCCAGGGAGCCTTCTCCCTCGAAGCTCGCCATTCCAAGAACCCCACCTACTTGAATGATGTACGCTTGACCCCAAGCGAGGAGCGCCTCCTCAAAGATGGAGATATTCTAAAGTTTGGCAATGTTGAGATACGTTTTGAGCTGCGGTGATAGAGAGCCAATTGCGCCCCTACATCGGCTTTTCCAACCACCCAGGCAAATCCACAACTGAATCCAGAATTGCATCAGGATGCACCCGCTCCAACAACGGTGAATCGGCATTGTGTTTGCCCGTACAGACCAGCACGGCATGCAGACCAGCCCGTTGCGCTCCACCAATATCGTTCTCGATATCATCACCGACCATCATTGCTTCGTTCGCTGCTACGCCAATGGAGAGCAACGCCTGCTCGAAGAAGGCAGGGTCAGGCTTGCCGAGGACCTTTGCATGCTTTCCTGTTGCCAGTTCCAGCGCATACACGAATGGGCCGCTATCCAACCTCAAACCATCGCTGACACGCCAATAGAGATTAGTATGCATAGCGAGCAGGTCAGCACCGTTCATAAGCATACGGAAGGCATGGTTCATTGCTTCGTAGGTGAGCAGTTCCTCTGCTCCACCAATCACCACGACATCCGCATCCGATTCAACCAGCTCGATCCCCGCAAAGTCCGCGAGCGTGTCGCCTTTTGTGAGCACCCAGCAGCGCTTTCCTGGGTAATGTTGGCGGATGTAGTTCGCGGTCGCTACAGGGGCCGTGATTAACTGCTGTTCGGCAATGGGGAGGCCGATGTTCCGCAGGCGTTGTGCCAGGGTTGCACGCGCCAGGGTCGTTGTATTTGTGACGAAACAGGTTCGATAACCGTGTTGATCTAACCAGTGGAGTGTCTCTGCCGCACCAGCAATCGGCTGCATGCTGACGTGAAGCACACCATCAATGTCGAGAAGAATACTACGAACAGATGACATAATCTTCGTCCCTCAAAAATCAATTACCAGGCAGCCACACAGTACCATGCTACTATATACTATACCCGTCGGAAATGGCCCTTGTGTACCTCCGAAACTGTGGTCTGGTAGAGCTATCCCTTGCATTCGCCCTGGCGGGTGGGGTATTTCAGCAGTGGAACGAAAAGTTCAACTTACCCAATGACATCGGCTTTGGAATGATGTATAATAGGCTGCGAGGTGTAGCCCTTCAGTAGGAGACTTGCTCATGAACGGTGACATGATCGGTCGTGTCATCAAAGGTCGGTACAAGCTTATTGATGAACGAGGACGGGGCAGTTTTGCCACGGTCTATATTGCGCGTGACGTAGAAAACAACCACATTTCGGCAATCAAGGTGATGCACTTTGAGCTTTCAAATGATGGGGAGCTATTGGCACGCTTTCAACGAGAGGCGCATATCCTCTTGAACCTCAGTGACCCTCATATTGTACGCATCGCCGATTATGGGGAGGACAACAACTTACACTTTATTGTGATGGACTACGTCGACGGCCAAAATCTCAAGTATCATGTACTTAATTATGGTCCGATGGATCCATCACGGGCCTTGCAGTATGCCCAGCAGATTGCTGAGGGGCTCGATACGGCCTATAAACATGGGGTGGTGCACCGCGACATTAAACCACAGAATATTCTCATCAATACCAAGGGGGTTGTGAAGATCACCGATTTCGGCCTGGCGCGTAGCCGGGAAACCGTCACCCTGACACAGTCCAATGTATTCATGGGGACAGCCTACTATATCTCACCGGAACAGGCAGAAAGTGGGCGTTCGGCGGATTCTCGCTCCGACCTCTACTCGGTTGCCACAGTCTTGTTCGAGATGCTCACCGGTCGCCCACCTTTCGAGGGAGAGACCGCCGTGGATATCGTCATCAAACACATGAATGACAAAGTTCCCTCGCTCTGCCGCCTACGCCACGACCTCCCTATGGATATAGACATCTTTATGCAGAAGTCCATGGCAAAATCGCCCGCAGACCGCTACCAGACACCCCGAGAGTTCATTGCAGCCCTCGAACAGTTACAGCAGCGTGTCCAGGCATTGCCACAAGTAAAACCAGCACCATCGATAGTATCAGGTCCAATGGGACCTGAATCCAGGCCGCTAGAAGCGATAAAGCCGGAACCGCCTGTACAAAAACAGGCTCGCCTTGTAGTTATCTCCAGTGGACAGGTCTTTCCATTACTAGGAGATGTGATGGTGGTTGGGCGACACGACCCGATACTCGGCATCTTCCCGGAGGTCAATCTAGCGGATAAAACGGTCGGTCGACGCCACGCCTATATACGGAATCAGCAAGGAAAGTTTAGTGTTGAAGACCTCAACGCCCTGAACAAGACTCGATTAAATGGAGCGACCTTAACGCCATACGAAGAATGTACGCTTAAAGATGGTGATATACTACGCTTTGGTAGTATTGAGGTCCGTTTTGAATTGCGCTGAGGTGTTGAATTGTACACAAGGGCGGCCAGTAGAGTGCCGATTTATCGAGCACGTAGTCGCCCTCGGGTATCCACAAGGGAGGCCCTACAATCGGACGATCACAAGCATCGTCCCTATGATCAAAGGGGTGAACGACATGAGAGAAACATTCGGACTCATAGTTATTGCAGCACTTCCTGTCAGTCCAATAATTATCATCATTGTTGGCCTGGTATTAGCAGTTGCTGTCCTGATCGGAGCATTTCTGCTCTTCCGCAGCAGTGGGAAATCCAAGAAGGGTGGAACTGCTGCTTCAACCAGCGGTTCGGCAGATTGGCAGCGACAGCAACAACCAGGAACCATGAACTCATGGAATCCCCAAGGGATGGGAGCGCAAGCCGATAATAGTCCCTGGGGTCAAGCTGGTCAGCAACAGCAAGGATGGGGAACACCAGGCCAGGGACAAGGACAAGGACAAGGACAGGGCTTTGGTCAACAACAGCAATCAGCCACGCCTTGGGCGACACAAGGTTCAACCGGTTCCCCGCAGCAGCCCGCCAGTCCCTGGGGTGCACAGGGGTCACCGGGTTCCCCACAACAACAGCAACCAGCCAGCTCTTGGGGTGCACAAGGCTTTGCTCAACAACAGCAACCGGCCAGTCCCTGGAGTGCACAGGGGTCAACGAGTTCCCCTCAGCAACAGCAACCGGCCAGTCCCTGGGGTGCCCAAGGAATGGGAAGTCAACCTTCATGGGATGCCACCCAGGCAGCTTCACAAGACCCCTGGGCACAGGCCGCTCCCGCCCAGCAAGGTCAACCTCAGAGCACACCAGCATGGGGCATGCAGAGCACTCCCTCGGCATCTCAGCAGCAAGCTCCCACAGCGTTTGGGGGTGCAGGTGCAGGCCCAACCTGGGGACAACCTCCTCAGCAGGCTCAGCCAGCAGACCCATGGGCACAGCCGCAATCAGCACAACAAGGTTGGGGACAGGGCTTCCAGCAACAGAGCCAGCAGCCTTCGACTCCCTCCAGCGGCAGTCCACCCCTACCATCCTGGCAACAGTCTGGACAAGGGCAGGGACAGCAGCAACAGGGATTCGGAACAGGTACACCAGCTTCCAGTGGCTTTGGAGGAATGGGTTTATTAGGAGGAGCCAGGCCAGAAACTGCCTCACCTTTTGCGAGCAACGATGCTGATAAGACAGTTGTACGTCCCGGTTCTGGTTTGCAGGGTGGCATGCCGGGAGTCGGTCCTCAGGCCGCTCGTATCGGCATTGTACGTGTTAAAGAAGGCAAAGAGCCAGGAAAGACTTACGAGGTGCGTAAGGAGTCGCTCAGCATTGGACGCAGCCGTGAGAGCGATATCTTCCTGGAAGACCTGGCTGTTTCACGTCTCCATGCCTCCATTGTCAATCTGGGTGATGGGAACTACGCACTGCGAGACGAGGGCAGTGCCAATGGTACCAAAGTAAATAACCAGACGGTGAACAAGTTCCAGAACTATCCTCTACAAGAGGGAGATGAGATTCAACTCGGGCAGACGGTGCTTGTCTTTGCTAAAAGGTAATCATATCTCTCAGTGTTGCTCTAGTCTGAGGTCGGTTGGGCACTTGCAAGAGGTGCTCCTACAGGGGGAGGGCGTGCTCTATTGCGCCCAGGAACGTTGTGCAACGAGACGATCTGATCAGTACGACACTTGGAAACTATAAAATCCTGGCTCCGCTCGGTCAGGGCGGAATGGCCCGCGTGTACCGGGCACGCCAGGAAAAACTTGATCGTGAAGTGGCGGTGAAGGTCCTTCCACCCTGGTATGCTGCTGACCGCAGCTTCGTAGAACGTTTTAATCTAGAGGCGCGCCTGGTGGCCGGGCTTTCACATCCCAATATTGTGACGGTACATGATGCTGGCGAGCAAAACGGTCACCTCTATATCGTCATGCAGCTGGTCGATGGAGGCACGCTAAAAAGTCGCCTGGATGACCTGCGGGCACAAGGCAGGACTATGGACGTGTTGGAAGCAAACCGTATGTTCCAACAACTCGCCAGCGCTCTGGGGCATGCACACGATCGAGGGATTATTCACCGCGATGTCAAACCAGTGAATGTCCTGATCGATCACTTAGGCCGCCCCATCCTCTCCGACTTTGGGATTGCAAAAGTGCTTGCCGCCACAACTGATCAACTGACCCGCCCCGGGGCTGGAGTGGGAACCCCCGAATATATGTCACCTGAACAGTGCAAAGGAGCACCAGTTGATGGACGTGCCGATATCTATGCACTTGGAGTCATGTTGTTCGAGGCACTTACGGGGCAGACACCCTTCATAGCAGATAACTATCCGGCACTGGCTCACAGTCATATCTATGTCCCGCCTCCTCATCCCAGCACAATCAACCCACAAATTGATCCCACTATTGAGCTGGTTATCTTGAAAGCGCTCATGAAAGCTCCCCAGGATCGCTTTCAACATGCAGGAGAGATGGCAAAAGCCCTTGAGAAGGCTGTCAGTTCGCTCCCCCCTGCAAAAGTGTCCAGGGCAACAGAGACAGCCACAATCGCGGTACCACTATACATCTGCTCCCGTTGTCAACATCTCAATAAGCCAACGATGAAGTTTTGCACGAAGTGTGGCGCTCCACTCAACGTTTGTTTTAATGGGCACCAAAACCCCGCAAACAACAAATTCTGTACCAGGTGCGGGCAGCCACTTACAGTCGTCCGGCAGATGTAACTCTGTGACGTACCCCCGGTCAGAAACCGGGGGTTTCTACGCAGTTGCCCGCGTTGGGTGCGTCCCACCCGAAAGCTATTGGTATCCTCGGTCCCACGGGTTGCGCAACGAGGTTGCTCTTGGCGTGAATCGGCTCCTCAACCACGGTCGTTCACCCCACGCGCCCAAGGGTGGCAGATCATGTGGCAACATGCGCCAGTGGACTCCGGTCTTCACGAGAGAGCGCAGCCCGCTCTGCGACCTCGCGCAGATCATGCTTGCGCTGGCTCACCTCTTCGGGCAACAACGCGAGAGAGGGCGCGACAAAGGACCATTCCTCGGAGCTTCCATCAGAGGGGGAGGGGTTGCGTATGGTTGACAGAGCCGCATGCTCCCACCTCTCCCTGTCGAGTCTTGAACCGGCTCTAGCCGGGGAAATCCGCCGGGAGCCCGTGCATGCCGAGGGTGAGCGAGAGCTCGCCGCCGTGGTGCAGGTCATGCTCCATCACATGCCAGACGACCC
>WNGL01030048.1_pt1 | contig 13793 bp, 12 predicted proteins | sample 5400591 | NCBI WGS metagenome assembly WNGL01 (sample SAMN13153377, study PRJNA577476) | soil metagenome | isolation source: 80 cm soil or saprolite under Garry oak tree replicate 1 | place: USA:California | collected 2016-06-15
CTTCCACGGGGATCCAGGGAACCACGACGTAACGGTGACCGATCACGTGCGCCGCCTCGAGCGTCTCGCGCCAGGCGTCGGGCGCGATCGAGCCGAAGTGCGCCGACGGGGCGGTGAGGCCGTGCCGGTCGAGGACGGCGCGCACCTCCGCGGGCTTCTTGCCGAAGTAGCCCGCGAACTCGACCTCGGTGTAGCCGGTCGCAGCGACGCGGGCGATCGTAGCCTCGACGTCCTTTTTCATCTCGTCGCGCACCGTGTAGAGCTGCAGCCCGACGTGGTCGATCCGGTGGCGGTACGGGGCGTGCCGTGCGGCGCCCACCAGCACGGCCGTAGTGGTAGCGACGAAGCAGCGGCGATCCATCAGAGTTCCCTCCGCTTCAGCTGCTCCACGGCGTACGCCGCGGCGCGCGCCGTAAGCGCCATATAGGTGATCGACGGGTTCTGGCAGGCCGACGACGCCATGCAGGCGCCGTCGGTGACGAACAGGTTCTTCACGTCATGGCACTGGTTGTGTGCGTTCAGCACGGACGTCTTCGGATCGCGTCCCATGCGCGCCGTCCCCATCTCGTGGATCGTCAAGCCCGGAGGGTTGTCGTCCACGAACGGCGCGATGTCACGGGCTCCCCCGGCTTCGAGCATCTCGGCGGCCGTGACCGACATGTCGTGCAGCAGCTTGCGCTCGTTGTCGCTCCACTCACAGTGGATGCGCAGCGCCGGAACCCCCCACGCGTCGACCTTGTCCGAGTCGATCTCCACGTAGTTGGTCGGGCGCGGCAGGCATTCCCCGAAGCCATAGAACGAGAAGTGCCACGGCCCGGGGGTGTGCAGCCCGCGCTTGAGCTCAACGCCGAACCCGGGCTGCGACGCCACCCGGCCCCACCCCTCGCGTCCGGCGCCGCCCTGGAACCCGTAGCCGCGCAGAAAATCGGGCTGGCTGCCCTTCACGTTGCGGAACCGGGGCACGTAGATGCCGTTCGGGCGGTTCCCGTGGGGGGCGCGGTCTTCGAATCCCGGGATCGTGCCGTTGGCGCCGCCGCCCATCGTGTGGTCCATGAGGTTGCGGCCGAGCTCCCCGCTCGAGTTGGCGAGCCCGGTGGCGAAGCGCGGCGTCTTCGAGTTGAGCAGAATGCGCGTGGACTCGAGCGTCGAGGCGCACAGGAAGATCACGCGCGCCCGGAACTCGAGCGGTTCCCGCGTCTGCGCGTCGATTACCCGTACTCCCGCCGCGCGATCGCGCTCGGCGTCGTAGATCACGCTGTGGACGACGCTGTACGGCCGCAGCGTGAGGCGACCGGTGGCACGCGCGGCGGGGAGCGTCGTCCCGATGCTGTTGAAATAGGAGTGCGTGATGCAGCCGCGCTCGCAGGGGCCGCAGTAGTGGCACGCCGCGCGCCCGCCGTGTGGCACCGTGAGGATGGCGACGCGGCCGATCGTAAGCACGCGCTCGCCGCCGAAGCGCTTCGCCATCCCTTCCTTCACCACCTGCTCGGCGCAATTCAACGCCATCGGCGGCAGGAACTGCCCGTCGGGAAGCTGGGGCAACCCCAACCGCTCGCCGCTCACCCCGACGAACCGCTCTACATGGTCGTACCACGGCGCGATGTCGGCGTAGCGGATCGGCCAGTCCACCCCGAACCCGTCGCGCGCGTTGGCGCCGAAGTCGAGGTCGCTCCAGCGGTACACCTGGCGTCCCCACATGAGGGAGCGGCCGCCGACCTGGCGGCCCCGGATCCAGCGAAACGGCTTGGCGGGATCGAACGTGTACGGGTTCTCGCGGTCGTTGACGAAGAACTTGCCGCTGTACTCGTTGCACGCGTAGCAATGGCGCTGGATGAACTGGTCGCGCTCGAGCGCCTTGCGGTCGCCCATGCCTCGGAACTTCATCTCCCAGGGCGGCACGTGCTCCACGTAGTCGCGGGCGGGATCGATCGGCCGCCCCGCCTCGAGGACGAGGGTGGTGAGTCCGCGCTCGCATAGCTCCTTCGCCGCCCAGCCGCCCGAGATGCCGGAGCCGACGACGATCGCGTCGAAGCTGGGCGCGGGCATCAGAAGTCTCCCGGGTTGGCGCGCCAGCCGGCGAATGGCCGGCAGCCGTCGTAGGCGCCCGGAATCGTCTCGTAATGCAGCTCGGCCTTGGCTCCGACCTCCGACGTGCAGTAACCGAAGACCGTGAGGAACTTCATTTGCTGGAAGAACGGCGGCTGCCGGGAATCGGGCTTCGCCGGGCGGGCGGCCTGCGCCTCGGCATCGAGCTGCGTAAGCAGCGTGACGCGCTGCGCCTCGGTGGCACCGAGGAAGTCCGCCCCGAACGCCGCCCGGGCGCGCGCGTCCACATCCGCGAGGCCCGCGAGAAACCGCGCCCGCTCGTCGTCCGGAGACCAGTCCGCGAGCAGCGTGTCGATGAACTCGTGGACGCGCGCGGCGCGCGCGCCGGGAGTATCGGTCGCCGGGATGATCATGTCGGCGATCGTGGCAACCGTCTCGCTCTGGTGGGGATCGAGCACCTCGAAGCCTCGTCGCCCCACCCGGCGATGCAGCCGCCGGCCCTCGGCGACGAGGCGCTCGGGGGAGAGCCCGGACAGCGCCGGGATGGCGACGCTGGCGCCGAGGAGGTAGAGCAGGTCTCGCCGGTTCATCGGGAACGATAAGATCGGCGCGCATCCGCGCCGGCGCTAGACTCGGGGGGCGTTGACAGCGCCATTGGTGCATGTATGTTTATGCATCCGTTTGCATAAACCCACGAGGAGCGCGACATGGGGCCGCTGGTGGTTCTGGCATATTCGGGCGGACTGGATACGTCGGCGATCGTGCCGTGGCTGCGCGAGCAGTACGGCGCCCGGGTCGTGTGCTTTGCCGCCGACGTGGGGCAGGGGGCGGGGGAGCTCACCGGACTGGTCGAGAAAGCGAAGCGCTCCGGCGCGACGGACTGCGTAATCGAAGACCTCCGCGAGGAGTTCGTGCGGGACTTCGTGTTCCCCACGCTCCGTGCCGGCGCGGTGTACGCGCGCACCTACCTCCTCGGCACCTCGATGGCGCGCCCGGCGACGGCAGCCCACCAGGTCGCCCTCGCCCAGCGCGTCGGCGCCGAGGCCGTCGCCCACGGCTGTACCGGGAAGGGGAACGATCAGGTCCGCTTCGAGTTAACCTACGCCGCCCTCGCGCCCGAGCTGCAGGTCATCGCGCCCTGGCGGGAGTGGACGTTCCAGGGCCGCGAGGACTTGATCAGCTACGTGAAGGCGAAGGGTATTCCGGTCCAGGCGACTCTGGACAAGCCGTACTCGACCGATCGGAACCTGTGGCATTGCTCCCACGAAGGCGGCATCCTCGAAGACCCCTCCCAAGAAGCTCCTGAAGACATCTTCGTGATGACCAAGAACCCGCTCGACGCCCCGGCTGAGCCCGTCGTGGTGCACATCGGCTTCGAGGAAGGGACCCCGGTCTCGGTGGATCACGTGCCACTCGGGCCGGTCGAGCTGCTCGAGACGCTGAACGAAGTCGCGGGCGAGCACGGTGTGGGACGGGCCGACGTGGTTGAAGACCGTCTCGTGGGGATGAAGTCCCGCGGCGTCTACGAAACGCCCGGCGGTACGCTGCTGTACGCCGCGCACCGGGAGCTCGAGCAGCTGGTGCTCGACCGGCGCACCTTGCGTCTCAAGGACGAGGTCGCCCTCCGCTACGCCGACCTGGTGTACGACGGCCGCTGGTGGACGCCCGAGCGTGAGGCGCTCGACGCACTCGTGACCAGCACCCAGAAGCGCGTCACCGGGACGGTGCGGCTCAAGCTGTACAAGGGGAGCGTCATCGTGGCCGGTCGGGACAGCCCGTACGCGCTGTACCAGCCGTCCTACGCCACATTCGGCAAGGACAACGTGTACGACCAGAAGGACGCCGAGGGATTCATTCATCTCTACGGCCTCGCGATCAAGATCGGGGCCGGCCTCGACGCGGTTCGTCGGGACCAAGACGTCGGCGCGGCGGCCGACTGATGACCCGCCCCCCCACCGAGACACATCCCCCCGCCCCGCACCAGATGTGGGGCGGTCGCTTCAGCCTGGGCCCGAGCGAGGCGCTCGACACCTTGAACCGCAGCCTGCCGGTGGACCACCGGTTGTGGCCGCAGGACGTGACCGCCAGCAAGGCGTGGGTGCACGCGCTGGGGCGGGTCGGTGTGCTGACACCGGCCGAAGAGTCCCAGCTCTTGGACGGCTTGGACCGTGTGGCCGAGCGGCTGGCGGACGGCGCGGCGCTGGGCGCACCGGATGAAGACGTGCATACCCTGGTGGAGCGGCTGTTGTACGAGGAAGTCGGCGCCGCGGCCGGGAAGCTGCACACCGGCCGTTCCCGCAACGATCAGGTCGCGACCGACCTGCGTCTCTGGACGCTCGACGCGATCGACCAGCTCGACGCCGACTTGGCGACGCTGGGCCGTACGCTCGTCGCGCGCGCCCGGGAAGGGATCGACCAGATCCTCCCCGGTTACACCCATGGCCAGCGGGCGCAGCCCGTGCGCTGGGCCTACGTCCTGCTCGCCCATGCGTGGCCGCTCGTGCGAGATCGCCAGCGGCTCGCCGACGCGCGACGCCGCGTGGCGGAGCTGCCGCTCGGCTCCGGCGCGCTCGCGGGCTCGGGCTTTCCCGTCGACCGGGTGCTCCTCAAGGAAGCACTCGGGTTCCGGTCGCTCTCCGCGAACGCGCTGGACGCCACCGGCGACCGCGACTTCGTCGCCGAGGTGCTGTTCCACATCGCCCTGGTGGGCACCCACCTCTCGCGGCTCGGCGCGGAGCTGGTCCAATACGCGAGCTCGGAGTACGGCTTCGTGCGGCTGGCCGACGACTTCAGCACCGGCTCGAGCCTGATGCCGCAGAAGCGCAATCCCGACGTCTTCGAGCTCGCGCGGGCCAAGTCGGCCCGGCTGCTCGGCGACCTCGTGGCGCTGCTCGCGACCCTCAAGGGCATTCCCGCGGGCTACTCGAAGGACCTGCAAGAGGACAAGGCGTTGCTGTTCGACGCTTGCGACACCCTCGCGGTGGTGCTTCCGGCCGTGACGGGCGCCGTCGCCTCGCTGAGCGTCGACCGGCAGCGCATGCAGGCCGCGCTCGACGCGTCGCTCCGCGCCACCGACATGGCCGACCTCCTGGTCGAGGCCGGTGTGCCGTTCCGCGAGAGCCACCGCCTCGTGGGGAAGCTGGTCCGGGAGGCCGAGCGCGCGGGGGTGCCGCTCGACCAAGTGCCGCAGGCCGTAGCGGCAAGCATCCACCCCGCCCTCGGCGCGGCGCTGGCGCAGCTAGGCACCTGGGAGGACAGCGTGGAAGGGCGCGCCACGCCCGGCGGGGCGTCGCGTAAGTCCGTGGAGGATCAGCTGGAGGAGCTACGCAAGCTATTCGCTCCGGGCGGGGGGGCATAAAGCTAGCTCTTGCCGTGCGTTAGGCGGGTGTGTAGCATACGGTACCCGTGCGGCGGGCGCTGCGCCTGGTGATTGACCGCAAGGCGGAGATCGTGGAGGCCGACGGCTCCGTGGTGCGCAGCGAGCGGCTGCAGATCCCCCGGCCAGCGGTCATCCGTCTCGTGAAGTTCGTCCACGTCCCACGCCGCTTCCGCCGCCAGGTCACCAACACGTTCCTCTTCGCCCGCGACAACTACCGCTGCCAATTCTGCGGGCGCAGCCAGCAGGAGCTGCGGCACCGGGAGTGCTTGACGCGGGATCACCTGGTACCGCTGTCGCGGGGGGGCACGAACGCGTGGACCAACGTGTTGACGGCGTGCAGCACGTGCAACACCCGGAAGGGGAACCTGCTGCCCGAGGAGGCCGGGATGCATCCGCTGCGGCCGCCGTTCGAGCCCCACTTCGTGCATCTCGCCTGGGCGGTGCGCCGGCTGACGTCGATCCAGTCCAAGTACATCCGGCTGTTTTACGGCGGCGAGGTGCTCGCGACCCTCGAGGCGCTGTAGGGGCCCCCTACTGCGTCCGGGTGACCGTCTCCGACCGTGCCTCGAGGGTCAGGCGTGGCAGGCCCGCGATCCGCACGAGAATCCGCTGTGCGCCGCGCACCAGCGCGCCGCCCACGTTGCCTTCGCCCGAGACCGCGGGGCTGACGTCGCCTTTGAGCCAGCGCGTCAGCTCCTCCAGGTCCGTGTCATTGAGTGTCGTAACGTCGAGGCGGCACAGGAAGTAGAACTTGCCGGCTGTTTTCGGCGCGAGTCGGACACGGTAGGGGATCTCGAGCGCTCGCTCGAGGCTGTCGCCGGTCGCGTAGCGCGTTACGGCTCCACCCGTCCGGACCAGGACGAAGTCGTCCGCGAGCGGGTCGTGGCGCGCTACGGCATCCCACGACCAGTCGCTCACGAACTGATCGAACCAGCCCGAGCGCGCCCGCCACAGCTCGAGGCGATAATGCAGCCGCAGCGGAAACCCCGATCGCATGAGTCCCACGAACTTTCCGTCGGCGAGCAGCCCGGTCGCCTGGACGCGGGGCTCCCCGCTCTGGAGGATCACCGTCAATGCGGGCTGTTGCGCGCTCGCCGGGAGAGGGGGGACGGCGGCCGCGCACGCGAGCAGGGCGAGGAGACGAAACCCCGCCCTCACCTCAGAAGCGATGGTCGAGTCGCAGCGTGAATCGCAGGGGCTCGCCCGCGGTCACGGCCTTCGCCACGTAGATGCCGAACCCACCCCAGTCGACGCCCAGTCCGAGATCACCAAGCCAGCTCCCCAGGGTCGGCAGCCGGTCGCTCGGCACCCGGCCCGGCCCGTTGCCCACCAGCCATGCCTGGCCGGCATCGCCCAGCACCACGAGATCGGGCCCACGCAGCGTGAGCAGCGATTTCGACTCCTCGTCCTCCGGCCGCGACGAGTTGTACGCCCAGTGGAGCGAAATGTGACCCCGATACTCGGCCTGCACGAGGATCACACGGTCGCAGGCCGCGACGAGCGTGCGCGCGAACGCCGCGTCGATGATATCGCGGTTGCACGCGCTGCGGCGGAAGCCGTAGCCCGCGAGCGGGTCGGCGCCACCGATCGAGAGGCGTCGCTGCAGTGGCAGAGGGTCGCCGCCCAACCAGCCGCCGGCGAGCAGGCGGAGGTTCACGCGTCCTGACGGGCTGACGCGGGTGTAGCGGCGCAGGTCGAAGAACGCGCGCGTGAACTGATAGGAGCCGTCCGTCGGTATCGGGCCGCGCACGGCCGCGGGCACGCCGGTCTGCGGGCTCACGTCGTCGCTGCGCGAGTTGTCGAGCAGGGCCGTCAGGAACCATCCTGCCGTCGGGTCGGCGCGGTCGTTGCGCGTGTCCAGTGTGATGGCGCCGCTGACGGTCGTGTAATGCCCCTCGTCGATCGGCGGGTTCGGGCGCCACGGCTGGTCGTTGCGGAACAAGGTCCACGGGTCGCGCGCCGCCACGCTCGTCTGCCAGTCACGCCGCAGTTCGATGGTGAAGTGAAGCAGCCGCGCCGGCTGGACGAAGAGGCGGCCCGCGATCCCCTTGCTCAGGTAGTAGTCGCGGTAGTCGCGCTGGAACAGGAATGCGGCCCAGCCGATCTCGGCGCTGTGCAACCCCCAGTCTTCGACCGGCAGGACCACATCATACGCGCGAAACTCAGCGCCGTAGGCGGGGACTTCACCCGAGCGCAGCTCCGTGCGCAGCATGTAGCCCAGGTCGCTGCGCCGGTCCGTCAGATCCCCCGCCGTTCGGAACACCCCCAGGGCGTCGAGCCGGAACCGCAGGTTCTGTTGCAGCTTCCAGTCGAACATCGGGCCGAACACCACCGGCAGTCCTTCGACCCGGTTGAAGGTTCCCGCAGTGGCGAGAGTGAGCGAGGAGCGTGAATCGGCGGTGCCCCACGACTTTTCGACGCCCAGGCTGCGGAGCCAGCGGCGCGGGCTCACTCGCGCGAGCGCGATCTCATCGCCCTGCGTGCGGTAGCCGAGGGGCGCGGCGTACACGCGGACTTCGCCCGCGACGGCCGCGCCGGGGGCCCGGGTCACGGTGCCGCCGATCACGATCAGGTCTCCGGAAATGGTGGCGCCCGAGTCGATGCTGGCGTCTCCGTTGATGACGAGCAGGCTGCCTTGGATACGGCCGCCCACCGCGACGGCGCCGTTGCGCACCGCCACGTCGCCGCGCCACTCGTTGCCCCGCGGCAGCCGCGAGCGTCCCACCAGCCGCGTGGTGGTCGTGGCGTTGTAGAAGTGGATCGCTTCGTCCGCGACGAGGCGCGGCAGGTCCCCGGGCTGGGGCGCGACGCTCACGCTCTCGGGGTTGATCACGATTGCTGTGTCCTGGGCGGTGGCCACCGACGGGACGAGGAGGCAGAAGAGGAACGGGACGCTCACGCGCATGCGGGGCCTCGATTGGGGGCGCGAGCAGCACGTGCATGGCCCGTGCCGCCCCCGGCCCCGCACCGTCGTGCTTGGCGGGAGGGCCGCGAGGGTGGGAAACGTGTCATCCCGCCACGTTGCGGGGCGGCTCGAGGCCGAGCCGGCGCATCCGCCGGTACAGGTTGGCGCGATCGGTCGCCAGCCGGCGGGCAGCCTCCGCCACGTTGCCGCGCGCGGCGGAGAGGGCGCGCGCGATCAGCGTGCGCTCGAAGCCGTCGAGCGCCTCGGCGAGCGCCACGTCCGCCCAGTCTCCCGCCGGGGGCGGCGGCGTGCCGTCCTGCGGGACGACGCGCGCCACGTCGTCCGCGGCGATGGTCGTCCCCGTCGCCAGGATCGCGAGACGCTCCACCAGGTTGGCGAGCTCGCGCACGTTGCCGGGCCAGCGGTACGCGGCGAGCAACTGCACGGCCCCCGCGTCGAGTCGCACGACCCGGCCGAGGCGGGCGGATTGGCGGGCGGCGAAGTGTTGCACCAGCGGCGGAACGTCCTCCGGCCGCTCCCGCAGCGGCGGGATGTGCACGGGCAGCACGTTGAGCCGGAACAACAGGTCCTCGCGGAACTGGCCCTGTTGCGCGGCCTTGGTCAGGTCTTTGTTCGTCGCCGCGATGACCCGGACGTCCACGGTGAGCGGCCGCTCGCCACCGAGCCGCTCGATCACGCTGGTTTCGAGCACCCGCAGCAGCTTGGCCTGCGCCTCCAGGCTCAGGTCGCCGACCTCGTCGAGAAACAGCGTGCCGCTATCCGCGAGCTCGAAGCGGCCCACGCGCCGCTCGGTGGCGCCGGTGAACGCGCCCCGCTCGTGGCCGAACATCTCCGACTCGACGAGATCCTTCGGGATGGCGGCGCTGTTCACGCACACGAACCGCTTCGGTGCGCGGCCGCTCTGGCGATGGATCGCGGAGGCGACGAGCTCCTTGCCGGTTCCCGACTCGCCGGTGATCAGCACGCGCGCCTCCGTCGGCGCGACGCGCGCGATCAGGGCGCGTACATCCTCCATGGCCGGGCTCACCCCCACGAGCGGGTCCGCGTGGCCCAGCGCCTCATGCAGCCGCCGGTTCTCGGCGAGCGTGCGGGACAGCTCCAGCGCCGCGCGCAGCGTCGTGAGCAGGCCTTCGGGCGTGAGCGGCTTCTCGAGGAACTGGAAGGCGCCGAGTTTGGTGGCGCGCACCGCGTCGGTGAGGTTCGCTTTGCCGCTCATCATCACCACGGGGAGGTCGGGCGCGGTGCGCCTGAGCTGCTCGAGCGTCTGGAGCCCGTCGGGCCCGCCCGGCATCATGAGATCGAGCAGCACCGCGTCCGGTGCTTCGCGCTCGACCGCCGCGATGGCGGCGGTCCCGTTCGCCGCCTCGGCAGTCTCGAAGCCCTCCGATTGCAGCAACGCCCCCACCATCTTGCGGATGTTGGTCTCGTCGTCGACCAACAGGATGCGTGGGCTCACGAGGTCGAGAGCACGATGCAGAACGTGGCGCCGCCGCCCGCCGTCTCCGACACCCGGATCGTGCCGTGGTGGGCCTCGATCGTCTGCCGCACCAGCGCGAGGCCCAGGCCGGTCCCGTCCTGCTTGGTCGTGAAGTAGGGCTCGAACACGCGCTGCCGCTGCTCTTCCGGAATGCCCGGCCCGTGGTCGGCGATGGTCACGAGCACGCCCTGGCCGTCCTTCGCCACGCCGACCTCGATCGGGCCGTGGCCCCCCATCGCCTCAGCGGCGTTGCGGAGCAGGTTCGCGAACGCGCGCCGCAACGGGTCGTATTGGCCCAGCAAGGTGCACGGTCCGCCGTTGGCGCGGACCGTTACCTCGACCGCGGGTGGCACGGCGCTCTTCGCCAGGTCCACCAGCAGATCGACCAGATCGACTTCACTCTTCGGGCCCTCCGGCAGCCGTCCGAACTCGGCGAACTCCTTGGCGAGCCGGTCGAGCCGCTCGGTCTCTGACGCCAGCACTTCCACGGCCGTCGCGGTCCGGCTGTCCGGCTGAGCGCCGGTCCGCCGCAGTTGATCCACCCCGATGCGCATCGCGGTCAGCGGATTCTTGATCTCGTGCGCCACGCGACGGGCCACCTCCCGGAAGGCGCGCAGCCGCTCGGCCTCGAGCTCCTTCTCGCGCGCCTGATCGAGCGCGGTCACGAGCTCGCGCAACGCCTGGCGCAGCGCCTCGAACTCGGGCGCGCCGTGGCTGGGCGGTCCCGCGGGGAGCGGCATGCGCCGGCGGACCAGTCGAGTCCAGCCGACCAGCTCGTCGATCGGCCGCGACAGCTGGCGCGAGAGATGCCCGGCCAGGCGGATCGCCGAGACCAGAGCGAGCGAGCCGAACACGATCACCACCGCCGCGAAGCTGCCGGCGTAATAACGCAGGTACGTTTCGGCGCGGCGCGCGAGACTCACCGAGTTCGACAGCTGCTCGAGATGCTGCCGCAGCACGACGCGCTGGCGGGAGGTGAGGCGGGTCGTGTCGATCTGCTCGATCATCTGGCGTGCCGAGGCGGCGTCTTCCTCCAGCGCCACGCGCGCTCCGGCCGACGGGCCCACCGTGCGCACCGCCAGCGCCCACCCCACCACAGCGAGCGCTGTCGGCACGGCGGTGAGCGCCCCGAGGATGAGGAAGATCCGCTGGCGGAACGGGAGTGCCATATTTGACGGCGCAATCTAGGCGGTAAGGAGGTGCCGGGATGAAGTCCCACACGCACTATCTCTGGTTCTCCACCAAGCGCCGCCAGGAGATCATCGACGTCACCGACGAGGTTGCGGAGCAGGTCCGCGCGAGCGGCGTCCAGGAGGGCTTCGTCCTCGTGAGCGCGATGCACATCACCGCCTCCGACATCCTGAAGTGGCTCGAGGAGACCGTCGCCCCGTGGGACCCAGCGCGCTACCGGCACAATGAGACCGGCGAGGACAATGCCGCGGCCCACCTCCGCAGCCTCACGATCGGTCACGAAGTGATCGTGCCGATCACCGGTGCGAAGCTCGATTTGGGCCCCTGGCAGCGGGTGTTCTACGGCGAGTGGGACGGCCAGCGCAAGAAGCGGGTGATCATCAAGGTGCTGGGGGAGTGATCAGCGCGACGCCGAAGCGACAGGGATTCATGCGGCAACTCTCCATCACGACCTTCACCCGGTAGGACGCCGTCTGGTGGGGCACCAGCCTAACCACCGGTGCGTTTTCGCTCGCGCGGTCGGCCGCCAGGTCGTGGCTCGAGAGGTCGGACAATACGAGACTCAGTCGCTCACAGTCCTCGTCGCAGGTGCCCACCACGATGTAGGAGACTCCCGCCTGGAGCGTCAGTGTGAACGACTGCGACTCGTCGGTGTCGAGCGTGCCGACACGTGCCGTGAGGGACCGCACGGCTCGCTTCGCACCGAGCGACGCTATGGCCCGCTCGAGCTGCCCGCGCACCTGCCGCTCCCACCGGTCCCCCTGCGCGCGGGCGGGCGACGCCCAACGCGGCCGCGAACGCAATGACCGTCAGCCGAGCGTTCATCCGACTTGACGGCGGGTCGCGCCGAGCGCGATCACCATCACGGCTCCCCCGCCCAGCAGCAGTCCGAGCACGGTCGCGCTGAGCGGTGCCGCCGGCCCGAGCGGGAGCCGCGGCACGAAGCGGCGTTGCCAGCGCTCGGTCCACTCGCCGACCGGCGTCTTGAGCGCGGTCGCGAGGGCCGTGTCGACCGGCTCCGGCGAATTCCAGAACCGCAGGAACCGATCGTGGCCCACCTCCCGCACCACGTCCGCCAGGTAGCGATCGCTGTAGAGGACGCGTTGCCCGCGCCACCACCATCTGGGATCGCTCTCGAGGAATCGGGGCAGGGAGTCTCCGCTCGCTTCCTCGGCCCCGGATAGCACCGCGGCCCGGCAACTCGTGGCGCGGCCGGCCAGGCAGCCGATGGCGGTGACCGGAAACTGGTAGACACTCCTCCACCACCAGCGTGTCCCGTCCTGGTACATCACGAAAGAGTCCTGAGGTCGCTCAGGCCGCTCGCGGTCCCAGAAGGGGGCGCGGGCCAGATCGTAGCCCCGCTTGGCCAACCAGTGCCGTATGCCCCTGCTTGGTGTCCCGTAGGCCGCGTAGAAGGCGCAGGCCCCAAGGGCGGTCCGGAGCATGTCTTCGACTCGCTGGTTTCGCACCGGAGGCTCGACCGCGAGCGTCCCTGTCCAACGCCAGGCCGGGATCAGCGCCACGCATGTCGTCCGATCGCTCGAATCGGGAAACAGGTAGGCGGGCGACTCAAAGTCCTGGCTCGGCGTTTCGGCGGCGTTCGTGGAAACGCTGCGCCGCAGGTCAACAATCAGACCCACCGAGACTTTAGTCACGCCGAGCCCCAACTGACGTGAGACAGTATCCAGGGCCGCTCTCAGCCTTTCGCGGACGAACGTCGCCAGGGAGTCGGGTGCCTCGACGAGCAGCGCCGGACCCGGGTCGTCTCGCTCGCGCCGTCGCAGCAATTCCGGCTGGAGCCGCCTGCGATACTCCGGGAGCCGCAGCGACAGGTTGGCCGTACGCCACTGGGCGGCGAGCGCTTGCGCGCGCAAGCGTGCCGGCGTCTGTCGGAACGGCTCGTCGCGCCACCTGGCCTCCCGCGCTGCACCGCGCGGCGGAAGATACGCCACCGCAACGGCGCCGCAGGCGAGCAACGCCGCCGCCAGCCACCACCTCAGCTCACGCGCCATCGCGAGCTCCGAAGGGCGCACACCGCGAAGACGGCCGTCCATCCGAGCGCAGCCCAGGGACCCCACGGCGGAAGGGTGACGGGCGTCGGTCGGGCGGCGAGGATCTCCGATCGCCACTGCGCAACGAGGCTATCGACGCTCACGCCAGCGGCGCCGGCAAGCCGGTCGGCGATCGGTGCACCCGGTGTCGCGACCAGGCGGTGATATGCCTTTCGGCCCCCGAGCCGCAACGCGATCTGCACCAATGCGGCGCGGGCGTCGTAGGTCAGCGGTCGTGGCAGGGCTCCCGGGGGCAGCGATCGCAGCAGCTCGGTGCACGCTGAATCGCTGCCCGCTCTGCACAGCTGCAGCGTCGGCTTGCGCACGCCGTGATCGGCATAGCCGAAGTACTCCGCGAAGGATCTCAACACCAAGGCTCGTCGCTCGCCGGCGCTCGGATACCACTGTTGCAGCGGGTCGGGCGACTCACCCAACGCGAGCGCGTTGCGGCAGTCGCTGATCACGCCGACGAAACAGCTTCGGGCTGCCTGGGAGGGAGCGGTCACGAGCTGCACATAGACCGCGGCGTGGGCCGGCTCGGGATGAATGATCGGAAGCACCGGCCCCCCCAGCCAGTTCTGCAGCGCTGCGTCGGGCCGGCCGATCGGCACGGTGGTCAGGAGCATCGTGGCCAGCGACGCGACATCCTTGTCCCAAGGCACTTGGATCGCGCCGCGCAGCGTCGGCTTCGGGCTGGTGGTGTCGGGGTCGTACGGAGCGATG
>WNGL01027735.1_pt1 | contig 13790 bp, 15 predicted proteins | sample 5400591 | NCBI WGS metagenome assembly WNGL01 (sample SAMN13153377, study PRJNA577476) | soil metagenome | isolation source: 80 cm soil or saprolite under Garry oak tree replicate 1 | place: USA:California | collected 2016-06-15
ATCGCGCGCCGCCGCAATCTGACCTTCGGCTACCTTTCACAGGAGTCCGATCCTGGACAGAGCCACAAAACCCTCTTCGAGGCTGTCTCTGAGGTAACACAGGAACTGGTGGCATTACCTGAACTGCTCAGCGAACTCGAGGCCAGGATGGCTGATCCAGTATTAGCAGAAGACCCGGATGAAATGACGAGGGTGCTAGTTGAATATGGCAAAGCGCAGGAACGCTTCGAGGCTTTGGGTGGCTATACGCTTGAACACAAAGTGGAAGCCGTGCTGCATGGCCTGGGCTTTGGACCTGCCTGGTACGATCTAGAAGTCGGTTCGCTCAGCGGCGGCGAAAAGAAGCTGGTGAACCTTGCGCGTATCCTTATCAAGGCGCCCGACCTGTTATTGCTCGATGAGCCAGATAACCATCTTGATCTCGAAGCCAAAGCCTGGCTGGAGCAATACATATCGAGCTATCCAGGAACCGTACTCATCATTTCTCATGATCGCCAGTTGCTCGACCGAGCTGTCAATAAAATCTTTGAACTGGAGGATGGCAGAATCTCGTCCTATGCAGGCAACTACAGTTATTACTTCAAGGAACGCCAGCTGCGTCTTCAGAAGCAATACGAACTGTACACGCTGCAACAGGACGAAATCAAACGCCTGGAAGGAGTCTGGCGACAGTATCAAGGATGGTCCAAGGTGAACGATAAATTCGCGACCAAAGCAGAAGATACGCTCAAACGTATCGAGCGCATCAAACGGCAGGCCGTCAATAAGCCCATCCTGATACGCGACAAAATCAAAGTCAACCTTGATGCAGACCGCAGCGGCAAGAAAGTACTGGAAGTCCAGGCCTTGAGCAAGTCCTACGATGGGTATGTCCTGTTTCAACCGTTCGATTTCACCATCCTCTACGGCGAGCGTGTCGGCATTGTGGGTGCCAACGGCAGTGGGAAAACAACGCTGCTCAAAGCCATGATGGAGATGCTCCCGGCGGATACCGGCTCGGTCAAAATCGGGGCCAGCGTGGTGGTCGGCTATTACGCCCAGGAACAGGAAACACTGCCCTTCGACAGCACGCCGCTCGATTTCATTCGCCGCATCAAGCCCATGAACGAGCCGCAAGCCATCGCATTCCTGAGTGGCCTGCTGTTCTCCTACGAAGATATCCGCACACCCATCCGTCGCCTGAGCGGAGGTGAAAAGAGCCGGCTGCAAATCGCCCGCTTGATGCTTACCGACGCCAACTTCTTGCTGCTCGACGAGCCCACGAATAATCTGGATATCACTTCGGTTGAGGTGTTAGAAGCCGCATTAGAGGAATTCGAGGGTACCATCCTCACCGTTTCGCATGATCGCTACTTTCTCGATAAAATCGTGTCGAAGATTGTAGCGATTGAGAGCGATGGGACGGTGAGGATGTATCCGGGGAACTTCTCGTATTATTATGAGAAACGGATTGCTTTATACACCTCTTAACAAAGCGGCGCGGGAAGTCCCTTCCCATTCATGTTCTCTGACCTCAGGAGTGAGATTTCACCAGGTTTATTCTAGCTGGTCTGTCAAGCGGCTCTATACGTGGGGTCGACTTATTCGTCGACTCCCTCACCCGTCACAACGGCATGCACGTAGTCGGCGACATAGTGGCGTTCGACCACCCCATCGATGATCATGCATTCGGCGACGGAGACCACCTGCGGCACCGTCTCGTGCAGGAAGCTGATAATGGCCCGCTCGTTGCGGCTGTCGGCATCGCCGTCGGTAATGAAGGCGAACAGCTCATCTGTAAATTTTTCTTCGTTCGCAAGCAACTGGAAAATGCTTGACATAGTAGGCAACGCCTTTCTGAAAGGGTGATGTGGAAGTGAGGTGTGATAGGTCACTCGCACATCGTCCCTAAGCCCCCTGATGAGGCGGTATGAGGATCTGAACAGTTCCTGAATTTGAATGCTACGATGAATTCTGTAGTACAGGAAGTATACGCAGCAAGTGGGTTCTCTGTCAAGCACACCAAATGGGATGGGTGTTAAATCTGCGTCCCACTGATAATCCTCCACGTACCATATTCCTGTCCGGCGATGTATGTTTCATGATAGACATTCATCGTCGTCCCTGAACCGGTCTCCTCGGTAGCATTGACTGTAGCTGCCACCTGGACTGTACCGTTGCTGAGCTGCGTTGTATTATTAATATGCACGTCATCGCTGCGGGTTCGTGAGTATCCCTCGACGAAACTACAATACCCGGTCGTGCTGTGAAAATCGGCTCCCCACTGGCTGTAGGCATCTGGATAGTTACGCGCGTTGATGTCGCTGTAAAACTGCTGAACTACCGCTTGACCTGCTTGAAGAGGATCCGATGATATAGGAGGTGGGGTGACAGAAACTCTCCCTGTTTTGTCGAGGCGCCCACCGCTCTTGATTTGCCACGTACCCGGGTCAACCACCTCGTAGCCATCATACGTTGTTTTCACGGTGCCCGTTGCGAAAAGTTCGGTCGCGACAATAGTTATGGCTACTTTGAATGTGCCACCAGGGAGTGTCGTGACCCCGTTATAGGTTACGTCATCGTGCTCGGTAAGCCTGTAACCATCGACCAGAGAGCAGTAACTGCCTTGTCCGGAATTCGTTTTTTCTAGTGCGTATGCAGCTGTATATTCCCTGGCATTGATATGTTGATAAAACTGCTCGACCACCCCTTGTGCATGTTGAGCGGGCGTTGGCCCCTGGGCCCCCTTGGGCTGCTCAGGCTGGTGAGGAAAAACTTGAGGTATCCCAAGCAGTAGCCCGCCAAGGGTCAGCACAAAGACAATTGGTACAGCGATCCACGCGAACCAGGCATGCCTGGTTCGCGTCGAAGCGGGCCGGGAGGCCTGAGGGCCAGGTGTACCAATTACCGCCGGCATGGTTGGAATGGGAGCGCTATCCACTTGTGTAGACGCAGACCAGTCAGATGGTGGCGAATACGGTGCCAGTATAGTAGGTGCGTAGTGCTGCTGGTCCGCTACAGGGTAAGTCGCTGTGTTCATAGCATTCTTGAGTTCCTGGGTCAGTGCGCCTGCCGATGCATAGCGATCTTCACGATTTTTCGCTGTAGCTTTCTGTATCACCGCGTCCACCGCTGGCGGAACAGCGGGGTTACTAGAATGAAGCAGTGGTACGGGCTCTTGCAGGTGTTTCATCAGAAGGCCGAAATGTGGATCGCCCTGGAAGGGAACAGCGCCGCTGAGCATTTGGAAAAGGACAATGCCCAGCTCGTAGATGTCTGTGCGGCTGTCAACCTGCCCACCCCGTATCATCTCAGGTGCCATGTATTCGGGCGTACCGAGAATTGTGCCCGAGCCCGTCAGTGTTATCAAGGATGATTTCCCGTTCCCCTGCATCATGCGGGCAATGCCGAAATCGGCCAGCACCAGTCTGCCGTCAGGATGGAGTAAGAAGTTGCTCGGCTTCAAATCGCGGTGAATAATGCCGTGCGCATGGGCATAATCAAGGGCCGCCGCTGCCTGCTCAATATACGTAAGCGCTTCTTGCAGTGGAAGCGCACCGCGCCGTGCCAGGACATCGCGCAATGTTCCTCCGGAAAGATAGGGCATCACAAGGTAGGCGATTCCTTCATGTTCCCCGTAGTCATAAATGGGCGTGATGTTGAGATGCTCAAGTCCTGCAATGAGACTTGCTTCGCGTTGGAAGCGGATGAGGAACTCTTCATACAAACTGTTGTCCATCATGACATCTGGCATGAGTACTTTCACGGCGACGTAGCGTGCAAGCTGGAGCTGCTGTGCCAGGAAGACTGCACTCATACCCCCCTTCCCAATAAGCGCCTCAAGCCTATATGTCCCTAGCACTTTCCCAACGAGGTTAGTATTGAGTACTTGCATAGCCCCCCCTTTTTTGGAGCTGAAATGTAGAAAAATCTCCTTTTTTTCACTTCATAATATCTTAGACGTACTCTACTTTAATTAATCAAAATTAAATCAACAACAAATGGGAGGATCGATGAAGTTATTGTAGGGATGATTAGAACTAAGGTTCTATTAAATATCGAGGTTAAGGAGCATGAGGTTGAACAAATGATCTACCCTCGCGTGCAGGTTGAGCAGTGCCTCGTATCACCGCCAGAGGCACCTGCTTGTCAGGGTAGACCTGAAAGGCTTGCATATCGTAGTGGTCGTAGTGCTCGTGACTGACGACGACCCCATCGAGTCAAGGCAGATTCTGCAAAGTAATACCATACGGTTCGCCGTGATAATAGCCATATTTCTCCGAAAACCAGGGATCGGTCAACACCCGGTGCCCGTCGAAGTCGATGAGCACGCTCGAGTGTGCAATACGTGTAATAGTCAGCGTTGCCATATCTGTTTTCTTTCTCTTTACCTGCTTGTTCATCACAAGGAAATAGGGTCAGCGTTTTTCGAACGATCCTGCGACCGGCGGTGGAGCAGTGATGCTGTCCGCGAACCCCCACACGAGTTTGAGCAGGCGCTCGAGCTGCTCGATCTGCGGGAGGTGCCCGGCCTCGGGGATGAGTGCGAAGCGCGCGTTGGGCAATGATTGGGCGTAGGCACGGCCATAGTCGGGGTCTACCACGCCATCGCTCTCACCCCAGACGACGAGGGCTGGAATCCTCACGCGAGCAAGTCGGCGGCGCAACTTCGGATCACGCATGCCCTGCCCCTGGTCGTACACTTTGAGCGCCTGGAAGTTCGCTGCCATCGCCGCCACCTGGTCAGGACTGAGGGTGGTGGGGTCGATGCGAAAGGCCGCCGGGTTGTGGAAACTGAGTGCTGACAACTCGTCAGGAGTCAGGGGGAAGACATCGGCGATCTCGCACCGCCATCTCGGCTGCAATCCAGCCGCCAATCGAGGATCCGACCACCATGACATCCCACAGGTCGAGCCGTTCAAGGAGGTCGAGGTAGGTGAGGGCGAGATCGTCGACGCTGTCGAACCATTCAGGCCGTGGCTCGCCTGCAAAGCCGGGGTGGGTCGGCACCAGGACATGCGCACGCGTGGACAGCGCCGAAGCTACGCCAGACACGGTCTGTGGTCCGCCACCACCATGCAAGACGAGCATGGGGCGACCGCTCCCTCGCTCGTCGATGCGCAGGTTCAAGCCGTCGGCGAAGGACTCGCTACGCGTTCTGGGAGGAGAAGGGGGTACAGTACTCATGGAATTCATCCTTTCTGTTGTGTCCATCTACAAAGTCAGTTCTGAATACGTTGTTTCGACGAGGAGAGCTCTTGCAAAGCTGCGCTCCTTAATATAAAAGCAAGTTTATATAAACATGTTTATTTAGGGATCAGAAAGGTTGAATCCATGACCGTCGAACTTGAGAATCTCGCACTAGCCGTCAAGCGATTGCAGTACCGTCACCACCGCACGCTCGATGCCAGATTGGCACCGTTGGGAATTACACTCGTGCAGTGGGACGCGCTGCGCGCGATCAGTCGGCATCCGAACGCCTCGTCGCACCGGCTAGCGCAACTGACCTTCCAGACCGATCAATCTTTTGGTGCTCTGGCGAATCGGCTAGTGGCTCGCGGGTTGATCAATCGGGTCACAGGACCTGGGCGAGCACTACGCCACTGTCTCACTCCTGCTGGGGAAGCACTCCTGAGCGAGGGCTACCCCGTGTATAATGAGGTACTCTCGAAGTCCTTCTCGCCGCTTTCCTCAACGGAACGTGATACTTTGTACGACCTGCTGACACGCCTGCTGCATGGACCAGATGGGCCTCTTGTGGAGTAGAGGTGTCCATGGCGGAGAGGCAGAGAGCCTGTTTAGGAAGGGATCATCCCGACTTGTTGCAGCAATTGCAGAATGTCTGCACACAGCCAATATTCGACGATTTTCCCAGCCTCGACGCGAAAGAGGTCCATACCCGCGTACTCGACCTGTTTCCCAACGGCAGCAGGCGAAGCGCCTGGCATGCCACCTTGATACGTGCCTCGAAAGAGCCATCGACCAGCAACCTTGTCTTCATCGGCAAGAGGACCAACCGTGGTCGTAAAGCTGTAGTCGGTGAAGGCTGCCGCACTCCCGCCGATCCACTGCTTCAGCCCATCGGGGCCGCGTACCTCAGCAGGACTCGTGCTAGCGGGAGCAAAATGCGCGACGAAGTGTACCGGTATTGGGAACCGATCATGGAGATGCAGAGAGCGTCAGAAGTGGGCTCTCACGAGACACCTGTCTCGGCAGAAGAACAAGAACAGAGGAGAGATCCCTCACTTTTTGACAGAGATTGAGGTTGGTTCAGTACGAGAGAGGTCATGCACGACTCCTTTCTGGCCCACGAAGATTGCTCTGCTCAGGTTCGAGCAAAGCGATGGGCCTCAGTAGGAATCGGCAACTGCTCTACTCATTGGATGTAGCGAATAGGGAAAGTTGTTCTGAACGCGCTGGTAGCTCGCTTTGCTGGTGTTGTAAGGCGGCACTTTCCTGGAGCAAAGGGGAAAGAATGTCTGCAATGTTCTCTGTGGGCCAGGGCAGAGGATGGCCTCCACGCTCGATAAGCGTTTCATTGCCTGCAAGAGATTGAGAGGAGGCTGCCTGGCGCACATACAAAGGTCGCCCCTGTTTTAAGGCTCCGTTGGCACCTTCCCAGGTACCGCCCTTTGTATCTGCTTCGGCCACAATGACGACTTGAGCCAGGCCTGTAACAACCTTGTTGCGTTCCATGGCCCGGCTGACTACCCAGGGAGCATCGGGATGAAACTGGCTCATCAAGAGCACCCTGCCTGCTTCAATTTTTGGGACTAAGCTGCGCATCTGGACACCGCTGAGTTTGCGTATACCGTGCGGCAGCACAACAGTGGTATATCCATCAGTGCTGGTGGCTCCTCTTTTTGTGCGCCGCCGCAGGCGGCGCGCAGGAGAGGAGAAAGTTGGGGCACAGCCCCATAGACGCGAACTTAAGCGATAAGATGGTAATGAATCGGCCCCCGAAGCAGGGCGAGGACAAGCCATCGCCCCTACTATGCTTACGCGTGCATCGGCTGGAGAAGCCCGTCCATAGCGTTGCTTGCCAACGCCTAAAGTTCGCGCTTATTGGGCACAGCCCCAAGCCCCAGGTTAAGGGCTGCCGCCCTTAACAATCCCGCTTACGTTGGCCCCGAAAGGGGCCCTATCATGGACAAATGAAGCCCTTCGCGATCATCTTGCAAGGAAAACTCAACGATCTTTAATTCAAGGTTCATGAGGATAAGCATGGGTAAATCCCTTGTTCTTTAAGAAGTAGTGAAAGTTGATGGGAAAGTGGTAGCCTGTATCTTTGCTCTTGATGTAACTTTTCACTTTCTTGGAGCAGAGGATAAAGAACATCATTGATAGCAGAATACTCTTCTGTATGCCAATACAGAGGGCGCGCTCCACGTTCGATTAGCGCATTATTACCAAGCGATGGGGCGGATACTGTATGACACACATATAGAGGGCGCTGCTGCTGCAAAGCACTATTGGCAGCATCCCATGTTCCCCCATGGGTGTTTGATTCGGCAATTAACACAACTTGGGCTAAACCCGTAACAATCTTGTTGCGCTCCATAGCGCGACTTACCACCCATGGAGCATCGGGATGAAACTGGCTCACCAAAAGAACTTTTCCAGCTTGAACTTTTGGAAGTAAATCCAGCATCCGGACATGGCTGAGTTTGCGGATGCCATGTGGCAATATAACTGTTGTACATCCGCTTGTACTAGTAGCACCATCAAAAGCTGCACGATCAATGCCACGGGCATTGCCGCTGATAACATTTACACCTTGTTCTGCTAAATATCGAGCAGCCTCACAAGAGAATGCAATACTTGTTTCACAAGAATTGCGTGAGCCGATAATCGCAATGGTGGGACGATCAAGAATTTGCAAATCACCAGAGTAACAAAGCACAGGCGGTGTTTGAGTACGCTTGAGTACAGACTTGAGTAACTTAGGATAGTTGTCATCAAGTACTGTAAGTAAGTATATAGAAGCGTGAGATAACTGTTCTGTCAAGGAAATTTGCTCTAAAAGATGCTCTTTAGCCTGTGTCAGTTTCTCTATCATTTTTGCATTAAGATGACATACAGCCTCCCATTCCTGAGCATCGGCGGCAAAAAACTCTTGTAGCGTTCGGCCAAGTTGCTCACACCAAATTACAATGATATCATTAATGATGCGAGCAGAAAGTCGGCTCTTAAATGTCAGCAGCAGCCAACAGGCTTGTTCTCGCAAATCTTTCTTCATTATCGCATTCTCCTTACTGATCATCCGAATGAGTGGTACGGGTAATCGTAAACGGATACACTGCTCTTGCTCCTGCTTGCATCAAAGTCTGACTCACCTCACGCAGCATATGTCCTGAATCATAGACGTCGTCGATGAGCAATAGCGTACGACCGACAATTTGTCCTGGTGAGCGCACACAAAAAGTTCCTTTGACATTCCGAAACTTCTGCACCCTGTTTGTGAGGTCCTTCTGCTCATACGTTAGACGCACTTTTGCAATCGCAGGTAAATATTCTAGACCCAACATACTAGCGACTTGTCGCGCAAACATCTCCACTAACATACCGCTTTTCGTAGGTGGCACACTTACTATACCGTTGATGGTATGTATTGGGTATCGGGAGCTTAACACCTCAATGGAACGATAGACAATTCCCAGTGGAAATGGTCCGGCATCTTCGTACTTACTTGCACGAACAAGTTTGCCGATACGGCTGATACTATAATATGCAAGCGACCAACCAGCTTCATGTATTAAACGATCCTCAATATTGCGTTTTTCGATAGGAGGAAGAAATTCTTCTTCAAGAAAACGATCCGTTGCCCCTTGTATTGTTTGTGAAGGTTTCACAAGGGGAAAGTTTGCATCTAAACAATTACCACAAGCTCCACAATGGTAATCAAGTTGGTCACCAAGATAGTCAGTGAGGTATTCCATATAGCATCCATCAGTGTAAATATAGTCTCGCATGTGTTTTAACTCATGCTTTTTCTGCAAACGAACAGTCTCATAGGGGGAAAAATTTATTCGTCCCGCCAGGGCAACTGCATTATAGATATGAGTGATACGATTGTATTCAATGAGATGTTGATCGTCCAGATCAGCTAGAATAATCTGTATCGCCTTTTTTGAGAAACCTGTTTCTTGCATAAGATCGTACAAATCATGCGGTTTCACATGTAACAAGGATAAAACGGTATCATATGACTTCCCATCGGGCTTCGCATTGTCAATGAAGTATTCTTGTATTGCCAAATCCTCCGGATCGTAGAGTAGGATACACCAGGCAATTTTCCCATCGCGCCCGGCCCTGCCCATCTCCTGATAATAATGAATAAGGGATGCAGGAATATGATAATGCACGACAAAACGAACATCTGGTTTATCTATACCCATGCCTAGGGCAGAAGTGGAACATACTACCTTGTACTGGTTACTCATCAATTTTTGTTCAATGTCTTGTCGAATATCATCTTCACGGTCCGCATGGTAGTACTCAGCCTTCACACCTTGATGCTGCAAGTATGTTGCCACCATCTCAGCACTACTGCGCGTTGCGGTATAGATAATTCCAGTATCCTGCCGCTGAATCAGTACCTCTCCTAAATAACTTAGCTTCTCCCTCTCACCACTTAACTGAACTACATTCAAATAGAGGTTAGGGCGCTGCATCGTGCCACGTATGACCCGGGCGACTTCTCCTATTTGTTGCAAAATGTCCTCTTCCACGCGTTTGTTGGCTGTAGCAGTCAGGGCCAGGACGGGGGTGTTATCAGGGAGAGCAGTTAGTAGTCGGACAATGCGGCGATAGTGTGGGCGAAAATCATGGCCCCAGGTGGAGATACAGTGGGCTTCGTCGATGACGATCATGCTGATACGCATCCTGGGAACGTAGGTTTGCCAGTTGAGGTTATCCAGGCGCTCGGGGGCGATGAACAGGAGTTTGAAACTTCCTGCCACGGCTTGCTCTAAGGTTGCTTTATTCTCGTCTTCGCTAAAGTCGGAACTGACGATAGCGGAGGGCTTGCCTTGAACGAGTTGTTCAATGATGTCGTGCTGACGTGGGTGAAAGCCGGTGGAAATGTGAAAGCATTCTGCTAGCAGTTTTTCTGGTGGATGATTCTGCCATGATAACCCTGACGACATACGAGGCCTCCTACAATGCCACAAAATGGGTGATATAGATGTGTGTCTATATTACCGTATGCATTGTAGTTGGTACAGTTGAGATTGTCAACTATGCTACTTTTCTATTTCCTCAATGTGATAAACTAGTGATGAGCATATGATTTAAAGGAGTAATGTTGTAAGTATGTACCGACTCGTCTTTCGTATTCATGCGCTTAAACGAATGAGACAGCGGAACATTAACGAACAGGATATACGTCAAGTGCTAATAGATGCCTCCATGTCGTAGTAGCTGACGATATTCAGGCTCAGGAAAGCATCATTATCACCACATATGAGCCCAGTCCTTTTGAATGGGAGCCAGATTTGAAGAGGAGAAAGCAATGAAATGCGTCATCTGTAGATATGGAGAAACTGCTCCAGGCAAGGTGACAGTCACGTTGGAACAAGACGGGGCAACGGTGGTTATTAAGGAAGTGCCTGCACGTGTCTGTCAAACCTGCGGTGAGGAATACGTAGACGAAGAAATTGCCGCAAGGCTCCTCAAAATTGCAGAAGAGGCCACCCAGGCAGGTGTGCAAATTGACGTTCGCCGCTACATTGCAGCATAAGTCGCAACCGCTCTTTCTTCTTCGTGCCTCATGAGACGAAACCCACTTTACGACGAGCGCTGACTTCTTCTTCATTGCGAAGCAACACCCTCAACGCGGCCTCTATGACATCAGGATCGAAGTGTGTTGCACTACAACGCACCAACTCGGAGCGCGCCGAGGCAGCAGAGCGCTGGGCCTGATAGGGGCGAGTGGTCATCGATAATCCGTGCTGCCAGGGGGATGTTCTCTCCTGCCAGCCCATCAGGATAGCCCGTGCCGTCCCAATTCTCATGATGGTGACCCACGGCAGGTATGAGATTGTGCAGGTAGGGACTCACTTCGAGAATCTGTGCTCCCAGTTCGGGATGCTGCTTGATGAGCGCCCACTCGTTGGCTGAAAGCGTCCCCGCCTTTTGCAGGAGCAGATCTGGCATAGCGATCTTGCCAATATCATGCAGCAACCCGGCGGTCGAGACGGCAAAGACCGCCTCTTGCTCCATCCCCAGTTCACGTGCGATCGCCCCTGCCAGGTCACTCACCTGGTAGGAATGGGCACTGATCCCCTGATCACGTAAGTCCAATAGTCCCATCAAGGACTGGATGGTGGTCAACTGATTGGCCCGCACCAATTGTTCGACACTGAGTCCATCTAGTGAGGGAGCGTCGCGACGCTCTAAATTCTGGATGGTGGCGGCCAGGGCGCTATCCTGGCTGGCCCGCTGAGCTTCCAGGGCGGTGCGGAGTTGATTGCGTCCCAGGCGTTTGGCCCAATACATGGCCTGATCGGCTTTGTCGACGACCTCGCTGCCAACCTGTCCATCGTTGGGAAAGGTGGCCACACCAATGCTAATGGTGAGGTTGATCCCCCCTTCCACCAGTCCGAGAGCAAGCGGGTGGGCAGCAATCGCCTCGCGCATACGTTCAGCTAACTCGCAGGCCTGGACCGCATCGGTTTCCGGAAGCAGGACTATGAACTCTTCTCCGCCATAGCGCCCAATAGTATCTCCCCCTCGCAGGCTGTCGCGCACGCGCCGTCCCAGCTCTTGCAGTACGGCATCGCCAACGCTATGGCCGTGGGTATCATTGACCCGCTTGAAATGATCGACATCAAAGAAGAGGAGGGATAAATGATGCCCGTAACGGCGCGCGCGCCCGATTTCTTTCTCCAGGCATTCCAGAGTGCGAGAAAACCAAAGGGGAGCATCAGCAATGGGCCGAGCGTCTGTGCCCAATAGTCTACACTGGCCAGGAGAGCCTGATTGTTTATGTTGATGAGCAGCCAGGCAAAGAGCAAACCGTTGAACAGCAAGATCAAGCCGGTGCTGTACCAGAGCGGTTTTGGCAGAGTTATACGGGCGCGAAATGGACTCATTTCACAATCCTCCTTATGAGATGCCGACCACTTCTGCGGCAGCGTTATGTTGACACTTCTATCTCCTAATTCAATCGGCAGAGGAGTCCATTTCATGAGGAGTTTATCAGTCGGGACCTGATTGACCAGTTGACGCATCTCCCAACAAGATCACTGCCATCGCTCCCAGTAAAAATCCCGCACCAAGGAGACCAATAGGACCGAATTCCTCATGAAAGAGTATCCATGCGAGTAAGGCTGCCGTTAAAGGCTCACACATCGTCACGATACTTGCCACGGTCGCGGACAGTGAACGCATGCCCGTCTGAAAGAGGGCGTACCCAAGAGCACTTGGAACACATCCCAGATAGAGCAATAGTAGCCATCCCGAGGCTTGATAGACCAGCATTAATCTGGTTGATGAAGTACAGAAGAGCAGAAGCAGCGCTCCTGTCCCGAACGCCACGAAATTGATCTGTAACGGATGATAGCTGCCGGTGAGCAGTCGTCTGCAGAGGATAAATCCAGCATAGGCGCAGGCCGAGAGAAACGCGAGAAACACTCCCAGGAATGACACGCTCCCTGCGTTCAGGTGAGGACGAGCAGTTACCAGGAGGACTGTACCACCCACAGCCCCTACCAAAGCGAAGAGCGTCAGCGGAGTAAGGCGCTCTCGTGTCATGAGGGCAGAGATGAGGGCGATAATTACTGGAACAATGCAAATGGCGATGAGGGTAGAGATGCTCACGCCAGCAGAGGGAATAGCCGCAACGTAAAAGGTCTGGGAGAGTGCCATCATACTTCCCATACACATCATTACGGCGAGGTCACGATGCTTGATGTGAAAGAGGCGGCGGCCAAGGCGAGTCCAACTGGCGAGAAAAAACAATGGGGTTGCAATAGCCAGACGTAAGAAAGTCAATGACAGAGCATTTGTTGCACCGTACGCATACAGGGCCTGGTTTGCAATGCCGATCGTGCCCCAGGAAACGGAGGCACAGACGATGAGCAAGAAGTCACGACGAGAAGTGTGTTGAGAGAACATGAAGTATCCCTTCCTCTGATGCAAATGGAGAAACAAAGAAACAATGCAAAGAGGGCAGGATGAGCGAACGAGAAAAGAACACAAACCATTACAGGGTGTGCGTATTAGAGAGAGGGTGAAACCGTTCTACCTGCCCTAACGGGTGGCGACGGGAGGTGGGGAACAAATTGGATTTGAACAGTAAAATACGAGACCAACCATGGTAAATGCGTCCTTGTCTATGAAAAAAACGGGAAGTGTTTCACTTCTCTTCTTATTCTACCAGAAAGAAGGAGGGAATTGTCAAGTTTGAGGAGGGAGTTCAGGTTACGAAACGCCGACAGGACTATATCGAGATGCAGATACAGGCCAATCTCAATCCTCATGTGATTGTAGAAGCAGCGCTGCACCACAGCGGCGTCAGCCGGTTTGAAGTGACCGAGCCGTCGCTCACAGATATCTTCATTGAAGCTGTCGGCAAGATCTCGCTGCCGGACGCCCCATCGACACTCTCGGCGTAAGAGGGAGGAAGGTACGTATGAGATAAGCCGAGCGTGGTTACGCCACAGCGATACCGTTGTGGGTCAACACTTTGTCGATCTCGTTCTTTAAGCGACTGGGATGAGGTCCCATCAGCCGGCCAATGAGCTGACCATCTTTGAAGATCATCAGTGTAGGAATAGCCTGAATGCCGAGGTCTGCAGCTAAGCGGT
>WNGL01012582.1_pt1 | contig 13788 bp, 12 predicted proteins | sample 5400591 | NCBI WGS metagenome assembly WNGL01 (sample SAMN13153377, study PRJNA577476) | soil metagenome | isolation source: 80 cm soil or saprolite under Garry oak tree replicate 1 | place: USA:California | collected 2016-06-15
ATCGTCCCCGGCGAGCCAGGCATCAAAGGAGTCCCTGGTCGCGACTTCAAGAAAATTCTGGTTTGCCCAAAGGACTTCGTAGTCGCCGGGCTTGAGATCGCCGGGGGACTTTTCGCCGGGACGGTTCGTGACCGGAGTCACAGATTTCAGCGAGACGCTCGGCACAATTCGCCAGCAATTCCTTGCGCTCGCCTGATCAATGGCGCAAATGCCTTTGTCCGTCGCCACCCAACCGCCGTGGAGAGCTGTCACGATGGCGTCGGCAAGCGGAGAACCCGCCGCAGCCATTGTCGCTGTTTTTCCCGTTGATGGCTGGAAGCTGGCCAGGCCCGCGCAAGGCAACATCGTGCCTTCGTATTGCCGGCGAGTGCCCAAAAGGAGCGCATCGCTTCCGCGCACGCTGAGTTGCGTCACGGCACACGTGGCGAGTTCGGGAGGCTGAAACGCCTTCGCTTCTTTTGCTTTCATGTCAAATCGAACCGCCGTGCCGATGCCGAGTTCTCCTTCTCCCATGGAGTGGCCCACAGCCGCCCAAACGGAGTCGCCCGAGGAATCGATGCCATAAAGAATCGGATCCGCAACCTCGAGTTCCTTATGCAATTTGGCCGCCGAGAGAGTTTTCTGCTCGCGCTGCAGAGCCGCGAGCCAAGCGGTGACGAGCTGATCCCGCGTCCATACAACGACGGACATGACCGGCTCGGCCGCGCCCTCGCGGCGAAGCTCGACCGTGGCCCGCTCGTCATCGGATGTGCCGGAAACGATAAAGTCATCACCGCCCAGCGTGAAGGAGATCTTATTCTTGCGCTCCGGCTGAGATTGGTCCGCGGAATTATCCGCAGGTATGACCGTCCACTCGGGCACCTGAGGCGTTTGATCGTTTAGGGCCGCGGTGAGGGCTTCCACGGTGTGCCGGTAGGTGAATCTTGGCGCGTAAAACTCCATGATCGGCGAGGACTCGCTGAGCGAGCGCTCCTCGATGCGCTGTGGCGCGAGATAGAGCAGATCGCGGGACATTTCCGTAGCGTCGGCGGGGAGCCTTTGAGAAAACACACGCGGAAGAGCTGCAAGGAAGAACGCTAAGCATAAGGCGGCGGGAACGAGAGTGCGTCGCATCGGTGCCGTTGAAAGCTTGTTGGAAGATAGCCTCCGCGTCAAGGTTTGGATGCGTAGGTCGTGCCAGAAGGGTGCCCGCAGAGCCCGCCGATCAGCGGAGGAGGTCTTCGAGCTGGACGCGGGCATCCGTTTTCGCGTCGCGATATTTGACGATAACGGCGGCCTGGAGCGAAAGCCCCCACTTCGCGCCGGCAGCGTGCGAAACAGCCCGCGAGCCGGGAACGACGATGGCTTGCTCGGGAATCACGAGCGGATCGGAGTCGGTCGCGGTGTAAACCGCGTCGCGGATTAGGTCGTACACGGGAATGGACCGATTCAGAATCGTGCCCGTCCCGAGGACCGCGCGCCGTTTGACCACCGTGCCTTCGTAGACCCCGCAATTGCCGCCAACGAGCACCTCATCTTCGAGGACAACCGGCAGCGCGCCCACGGGTTCGAGCACGCCGCCAATCTGCGCGCCGGCGGAAACATGGCAATTTCGGCCGACCTGCGCGCAACTCCCGACGAGAGCGTGGGAATCAATCATCGTGCCTTCGCCCACGTAGCCGCCGACGTTGATAAACATCGGCGGCATGCAGATGACGCCGCGCCCGACAAAGCTCCCATCGCGAATGCTCGAGCCGCCGGGAACGATACGCACGCCGTCGCCGGCGTTGATCGTGCGGACCGGGTAGGTGGACTTGTCGAAAAATCGCTGACGCTTTCCGTCTAAGGACATATCCTCGATGGTGCCCATGCGGAAGCCAAGTAGGATGCCCTTCTTGACCCAAGCGTTGGCGCGCCAGCCGGTTTTGGAGGACGGGTCAGGTTCAGCGGCGCGGATTTCACCACGATTCAGTGCATCCTTGAACTCGCGGAAGAGGCGGAAATGTTCTTCGGTGTACTGCGCCGGAGGCTCGTCGAACAGGCGTTCAATTTGCGACGGCAACATGAGATCTCTCGGCGAGCCCCAGCGATTCGAGAACGCTGCGGATGCGCGCACGATTTTCCGCCTTGGGAGGAACGAGCGGCAACCGCCACATGGGTTCGAGCAAGCCCATTTCCGCCATCGCCGCTTTCACGGGAATCGGGTTTGATTCGACGAAATTGATTTCCATCAATGGCGCGTACCGGCGATGGACCGCGCGCGCTGCGGAAAAGTCGCCTTCCAGGCAAAGTTTTGTCAGACGAGTCATCTCTGCGGGAATCTCGTTGGAAACTACGGAGATGACTCCGCGGCCGCCCAGGGCGATGAGCGGGAGCGTGATCGAGTCGTCGCCCGACAGAACAAGAAAGTGGTTCGGCACCGCGTTCAGGATTGCCGCCATTTGTGCAATGTTGCCCGAGGCCTCTTTGATGCCCGTGATGTTTTCGATCTCGGCCAGACGCTTCACCGTGGCGGGTTCAATGTTCACGCCGGTGCGGCCCTGCACGCTGTAGAGAATGATCGGCAGAGAAACCGCCGCCGCGATTGCTTTGTAATGTTGATAGAGGCCTTCCTGCGTCGGCTTATTGTAATAGGGGGTGACGGACAGAATGCCGTCCACGCCAATGGCCGCAAGTTCGCGCGCCGTGGCGATGACCTCGGCGGTGTTGTAGCCGCCGGCGCCGGCAAGCACGGGAATCTTGCCGTTCGCTACCTCCACGGTGATTTCGGCCACCCGCAAATGTTCTTCCCACGTGAGCGTTGGACTTTCTCCCGTGGTGCCGCAGGGAACGACAAAATCCACGCCCGCTTCGATCTGCCGCCGCACGAGCTTTCGCAGCGTCGCCTCCTCCAGCGAGCCGTCCCGCCGGAACGGAGTCACCAGCGCGGTACCGCAACCTGTAAACCTCTCCATCTTCTCCTCCTCTCTGAGATCCGACCTGAGCCAGGCCGCAAAGGCCGGCCCTTCGTTCAGCTCAATTCGGCAAGGATCTCTCGAAACTCATAAACGCCTTTCTTCCCGATCACCCAGCGTGCCGCCCGCAGCGCGCCGCGCGCAAAGCCGTCGCGGTTGCGGGCAGTGTGGCGCAATGTGATGGTGTCCGCCGCGGAATCAAAGCCGATTTCGTGCGTCCCGGGATGCGCGCCGGCGCGGTTCGAGCTCAAATTTTCTGGGCGGTGGTAGCCGCTTTTGCGCAGCGCCTCCGCGAGTTGTCGCAGCGTGCCGGAAGGCGCGTCCTTCTTCGCCGAATGGTGAATTTCCCACCCCCAGGCTTCGTATTCGGACTGTCTCACAATCAAACCGGCAGCGTGTGAGACGATTTGAACGAAAAGATTTACGCCTACGGAAAAATTCGAAGCCCAAACGAGTCCGGCGCCGTTCTGTTCCACAATCGCTCGAACCGCGGGTAGGTGGTCGAGCCAGCCGGTCGTGCCCGCGACGCAAGGCAGGCCGAGCTCGGCAATTCGGCAGATGTTTTTCGCCGCGGCATTGGGCGTGGAAAACTCGGCGGCGACATCCACGCCGCGGAGAGAGTCCCGCGTGAGGCCCGCGCTGCAGGAATTGTTGCGGCTCTCGAATTTCACGCGCACGTCAAATCCATACTCGGGCGCAAGGTGCTCGATGAGCCGCCCCATCTTGCCGTGTCCCACGATGGCAAGCCCCAAGCTCATGCGCCCGTTGACCCCGCTGCAAGGAGTTGCTTCACCATGCGCGTGTAAATTTCTATGGCGTCCGCAAGTTCTCTCTTGGCGACGCGCTCCTCGGCGGTGTGCGCCAGGTGAATGTTGCCGGGGCCGATGAGAAACGCTTTGCCCCAGGAATCGCCGAACGCGGGAATGTCGGTCGTAAACGCAACGACGGTGGTGGGCAGGCCATTCAAACCCGAAAGGCGCACCGCCGGCGTGTACAGCACTTCGCGAGCTTCGGCGCGGCCAGTGGACGCTGCGGCGACGGCGGCGCGAATCGGTGCGGGGTCGCCGCTGAGGCGAAACATAATCTCGGCCTGCGCGTGATCGGCAAGAACATTCGGCGCGCAGCCGCCGGCGATCATGCCGATATTCAGCGTGCTCGCCCCAAGAAGTGGATCCACCGGCAAAGGAATGTTTTGGATCTCACGCAAGACGTCCAGCAGCAGGTGGATGGCCGAGTGGCCCAGCTCGGGATAAGCCGAGTGCGCAAGTTTCCCTTGCGCGACGATCTCGTACCGAAGTGCGCCCTTCATCGCGACCGCGAGACAATTCCTGGTCGGCTCGCCGTTGATGAGGAAGCGTGAGCCGCGCGCATTCTGCGCCGCGGCTTTCGCTCCCGCGCTGTTGCGCTCTTCCCCAACGACGAACAGCAGGCCGAAATTGCGCGTGCCGCCGGCGAGAAGCCTTTCCGCCGCGCCGACCATTGCGGCTATGATGCCCTTGGCATCGCATGCGCCGCGGCCCCAAATGAATTCGTCGTCCTCGCGCGAGGGAAAGAACGGCGGCACCGTGTCCATGTGCGTGGAGAGCGTGACCACGGGCTCTCCCCAGCACGCATAAATGTTGTCCCGGCCACGCGCGGCTTCCATGCGCTCGAGATTGCCCTTGTAGCGGGTCCCCAGGGCAGAAAGACGCTCGAAGAGGTAGTCGCCGACCTGTCTCTCGTTGTTCGTGATCGACTCGATGTCGACAAGCGCGCGCGTAAGCACAAATAGATCCATTTGCGTCTAAATTTTCGGGATGGATGCGAAACGAGAAGGAGAAACCGCGAGGATACAACTCGGGGCTGCCGCCTCTCGATAGCGCTCCATCCGTTTTGGTCGATCGCTGTGCGATCGCACTCAATCGGATGACAGTGGACAGGCCTTAGACCTGCCCCCCAACCGCGGCGGATTCAGCTTCCGCAGCGATTTCGGCGGATGGCAATTGCCATGCGACCTTCTCGGTCTCGAGAGCCCCTTCGCGCGGGCGTCCGAAGCTGCTCGGAACTGCGCGCCCCGCTACTGATGGCCTCCGCGCCTCTATCAAGAACCCCATCAGTGTAGGGGAGCGATGCGGCAGTGTCAATGAGCGATCGGCGCAGACCCTGAGAGACAGCCGATCTCTAAAGGGTGAGAGGCTTGAGGGGGACGCGCTGGGTAGCGATGAGAAGTTCTCCACGGAACGTTGCTTCCGCCGGGCGCCGGCTGAGGGCCTCTTCGGCCGATAAGCGGGCAAGCTCGGGATTGTTATTTTCCTCGGAGAGATGGGCAAGGACGAGGTAGCGCGCGCGGGAGTCGAAGCCTTCCGGATCGCACAGAAATTCGCTGACGGCGTGATTGGAGAGATGCCCCGTGCGGCTCAGGATGCGCTGCTTCACAACCCACGGATACGGACCCGCTTTGAGCATGTCTGGATCGTGATTCGATTCGAGGATCAGGCAGTCGCACTCGCGAAGATGATGCTTGACGAGCTCGGGCAGGTAGCCGAGGTCGGTAACAAGCCCCAGCTTCGTGCCGTTGCTACGGAACGTGAACGCGACAGGATCAGCGGCGTCATGCGGAACGGCAAAGGCGTGGACTTCAATGTCGCCGACCGCGAAGCACTGTCCCGCGTGAATGGATTCGACGCGGTTGAGGCGCTTCGCCAGCGCGTCGGAGAGAACCCGATGCAACGCGTCGAGCGTCTGTTCGGTGACAAAGAGCGGCGCTTTCCACGTCGCCAGAGCATGCGGCAAGCCGCCGCAATGGTCCGTGTGTTCGTGAGAAATCAGAATGCCGTCGAGGCGGTCAAGATCGATGCCAACAGCGGCGAGCCGCGCCATGGTTTCGCGCCTGCCGAGTCCAACGTCCACGAGGAGTCGGGTGTACTCGGTCTCGAGCAAGGTGATGTTGCCCGAGCTGCCCGACGCCAGAATGGACACGCGCAAGCCGATCGCTTCCCCCCGGTTCGCCTTGCGGCAAATTTTCTGCATCATGGCAGACCGCTGCGCGCACGTCAACGGCGTTGTGACGGTGCCATCCTATGGGACGATGGCATAGGTGACCGTCACCGAAGCCTCTCGCTCCACCGTTCCGGGTTGGAGCTCGAGCATAGCCATCTTTGGGGCGACAACCTTCTCACCTCCTCCACTACCTGCCCGAATGAAGCGATCCGCAATGTTTGTAGAATTCACTACGGAAATGATGTCCCCAAGCTTCAGCCCGGTTTGAGAGGCGGTTTGTTCTGCGAGTTCACGCGCTCGTTTGATTGCAGCGGCGTAGGCTCTCGCCACTAGCTGCTTGGGATCCGCCACTGACCACTCCACATTCTCGATTTGGTTGGCACCTGCCCCGACAGCGATATCAACGATCTTTTGTGCCTCCGATGCCGCGCAGTGAATAAGCCATTGCTGTGTCGCCGTGTAGGTCCGGGGCTGCTCCGGTCTGGCGCCGTAGCGGTTTTGGTCCTGTTCTAGACTCAGCGTTTCCGTCTCAATGGAGGCTTTTGGGACACCGGCCTCGAGAACTGCCTGGATAATCTTGTTTGCCGTGCGAGTATTCTCTGTGTACGCGGCATCTTTCGTTGGAGCTTGATTCTGATAGCCGAGCTTGATGGTTGCAATTTCGGCGATGGCCTGAATCTTCTCCGTTGCGCTGATCTCGATTGACCTCTGGTCCGAACTTGTGGGCCGCACCTGAGCCGCAGTAGCCAAGGGAAACACTAGGAGGGGAACCGTTAGAGTGAGTCTTGAAATCGGCATGAGCAGTCTCCTCAAAACCTCAGACACCGAATGGCACATCTATGTTCCATTCAGAGTCAGAGGGGACGACGAAGGTTGTCCGCGAGAGAGAGGCTGGCAGGGTCGCCGACAAGGGCGGACCCCGAAGGGCTAGCAGGCCAGGTGGGCGCGGTCGAGCGAGAAGCCGTTGAGCGGGCCGAGTACGGTGGCGGCAACCAGGTCGGTTTGGAAGAATTCGCGAGCGATTTGCTGGACTTCTTCGCGTGTGACCGCTTCGATGGAATCGAGGATTTCATCGAGCGTGTAGAAACGCTCGAAATACAGCTCCTGGCGGGCCAGATTGGACATCCGCGCGCTGGTGGATTCGAGCGAAAGCATCAGCGAGCCCTTGAGATGATCCTTGGCGCGGCGCAGCTCCTCTTCGGTAACGGGCGACTCCTTGAGGTTCCGGAATTCCCGCATCACCAGGTCAACCACCTTGCCCGCGGCTTCGAGCGCCGTGCCCGCATAGACGGAGAGCATTCCGGTGTCGGAGTATGGGGTCAGCTCGCTGAACACGGCGTAGGCAAGGCCCTGCTTTTCGCGGATGTTCTGAAAAAGCCGCGAGGACATGCCGCCGCCGAGAAGATTGTTGAGCACGGCGACGGCGAAGCGGCGCTCGTGCGCCAGGGGAAACGACGGCACGCCCAGGCAGAGGTGCACCTGTTCCAGGTCGCGCTTGCTCTCGAGGAGAATTGGCGCGCTGGTCCGGGGCGTGACCGCATTGCTTGCCGGGCCTGCCGGCGCAAGGCCGGCGAACTCGCGCTGGGCCAATTCGAGCACTTGCTCGTGGTGCACGTTGCCGGCGGCGGTCAAGACCAGTCGGTCCGGAGCGAACCAGGCGCGGTGATGCTCGAAGAGCGTCTCGCGAGCAAAACGGCGGACAGTTTCGGGAGTGCCGAGAATGGGCCGGCCGAGGGCATGATCCGGCCAGAAGCCTTCGGTGAAAATTTCGTGGAGCAGGGATTCGGGATTGTCCTGATCCATCTTGATTTCTTCGAGGACCACCTGCCTTTCCTTCTCCACATCGCCCGCATCGAACCGTGGGCGGAGGATGAGATCCGATATGACGTCAAAGGCGATGGGCAGGTGCTCGTCGAGCACTTTGGCGTTGAAGCAGGTGAGTTCCTTGGCGGTGAACGCGTCGAGCATACCGCCGACGGAGTCCATCGAACGGGCAATCTCTTCGGCAGAGCGGCGTTCCGTGCCCTTGAATACCATGTGCTCGAGGAAATGGGCGATGCCGTTCTGCGCGGCGTGCTCCCGGCGAGAGCCCGTGCGAATCCAGATGCCCACGGAGACAGAACGCACATGCGGCATCGTCTCGGTCAGGACAACCAAGCCGTTAGGCAAGACGTGCTTCTGGATGTCGCGCGCGTCGGCGGTCATTCTCACATTCTGACACACGGAAGCGGCGATTGCTAATTGCGACACAGATCGGCATACGTTTCCGTTGCCGATATTGAAACACTGTTTACTCTGCGCTAGAGTCGCCTGCGCTTTATCAATGTCGCTAGGAGGGCACAGATGCCCGCTGCCGAAGTGTCGATCTACCCCAATCGCGCTCCACAGATTGTCGCGAGCAACGGCCTGCCCATCCGCGAAGATGTGGCTTATTCGGACGCTAAAGGTGAAGAGAGCGAGCGGGGCAAGAGGCGCGCGCAGGAGGCCATCAACAAGCTGCACGAGATCCTGCCCAGCCTGCTCGAACCGAACGAGGCCATTTTTTGCCTCGTCCGATGCCAGGCTCCGGTGGGTGCGCTGGAACAATTGTTTGTCGGCTGGTCCATCTACCAGATCACTGCTACCACGCTGCTCTTTACGAATCTGCGGGTCATCCATCTCGGGGTGGGCTCGAAGGGCAGGTGGAAGCGCACTTTGAGAAGTGTCCGCTGGGGCGACATCGCGGAGGCAAAAATCAAAGGGTGGGGCAGCAAGGTGTTCGCCCTCAAGTACGCAAGCGGGAAGAAGGAAAATTACTGGCGACTTCGCAGAAGAGACGCAAAGAAAGTAAAGACCCTCCTGGAAATCCTGATTCCCGCCAGCCGCGGGGAAATGACTGCGGCCCAGGAAATGGTTGCGCTTTGTCCCGACTGCCGCGCGCGGCTTACCCCTGGATCGTATCGCTGCGAGTCCTGCCGGCTGGCTTTCAAAGACGAAAAGACGCTGCTCCTCCGTACTCTCCTGATACCGGGCGGCGGCTACTGGTACGCCGGCCTGTGGCCCCTTGGCGTGATGAGCTTTTTTGGAGAAGGGGTTCTTACCTTATTTCTCATTACTGGAATCTTGTTGGCAACTGGCATCGTCACATCGGAAGCCAAGCCGGGCTCCGCGCCGTCAAGCTCTGCCGAATTCTGGACTGCAGCGGCGACCTTCGCCTTGCTCCTTGCATTGGAAAAAGCGCTTGCTTACATCCATACGCGGCGCGTGATCCGCACATTCCTTCCCTTACAGAAGCCCGGCCAGGTCTGACCGGTACCAAATACGGGCGCAATCCGACTCAGAAAATGAATCGCGAAAGCCACTCTTACAAGAGCTTCTCCGAAGGATTGAGCTTGCCGTATTCGCTCGTATAGTGGAGCGGCACATCCATGTACTTGCCCTGCTCGCGCAGGTAAATCTCGCAACTGTCATAAGGATAGGAATAAACGTGGATGCTCACGGCCTGCCGGGCATACTCCGCCGGGTTCAGTACTTGATGCACGGGCTGGTCCGGATCAACGTATGCGGGGTGCTCGGGGTCCATGTCGTAGGCGTCCGTTGGAGCGAGCCGGCAGCTGCCGCACGAGGCGTCTTGGTCTTCCACGCGAAAGTTTTGCACCCGGAGGCGGCCGATCGGCGTGGCCATCCAGCAATGCTGGCCGCGATGATTGTGAATGCGGCTGACCTGCCCGAATCAGATTGCGGGTGTAGTTGCCCTTCGAGAAGAACAGATACTTGTCGAGGGATTCCGGGATGATGGCGTGCCGGGAGATGTAGTCATGCACGCGCTCGATGGTGAACTCGCGCTCGCGAATGGCCGTTAGGCCTTCGACCCAATTGTGGATCTGGAGTTTTTCCATTCTCTCCTCCCTCCAGCAAGCAAAGCCCCGGTATCCCGGCGTGCCGATTATACCGCCGCGCGGCCATGGCTGGCGTTTGCGAACCAGTTCGGACGGCATGCTACGATGAGGGGAACGAAAACGGGATTCTCCATGCCTGCCGAGCTCCTGGGAAAAGACCGCGAAGAGCTGCGAACGTTCTGCAAAGGCCTGGGCGAACCGGCCTTCCGCGGCGCGCAGCTTTATCACGCTGTGTATGCGGAGAGGAAATTCGCCTTTGCCCGGATGACCAATCTCCCTGCGGCGCTCCGGGAGCGGCTTGTCACCGAGGCCCGAATCTCGTTGCCGGAGATTCAGCGGAAATTCAAATCGCAGGACGGTTCGGCGCGGTATCTGTTTGAGTTGCCGCCGGACGAAGAGCGCAGAACCAGGAATCTTCTCGGGGAACGTCCGGCAGCGCAAAGAACTTCGGTCGAAGCTGTTTTCATACCAAGCGAGGGTCGGCAGACGATTTGCATTTCGACGCAGGCGGGCTGCGCCGTGGAGTGTCATTTTTGCCTGACGGCGCAACTCGGCCTGATTCGCAATTTGACGCCGGGAGAAATTCTGGCGCAGGTGCTCCTGCCGCTCGAAGAGCACAAGACGGAGCTTACACCGCAGACCAACGTCGTGCTGATGGGGCAGGGCGAGCCGCTGCTGAATTTCGATGCGGTGATGACCGCAGTCCGCATCTTGCTCGACCCGGATGGCGTGGCGCTTTCGCCGAAGCACGTGACGCTTTCCACGAGCGGGATCGTGCCGGGGATCGAACGCCTGGCAAATGAACCCGTGCGGCCCAAGCTGGCGATCTCACTGAACGCATCGCAGGACGAGCAGCGCGACGCGCTGATGCCGATCAATCGGAAGTATCCGCTGGCGGTGTTGCTCGAAGCGGGCCGCAAGTATCCACTGAGGCCGTGGGAGTGGTTGACCTTTGAATATGTGCTGCTCGGCGGAGTGAACGATTCGCCGGAAGACGCGCGGCGGGTGGTGCGGCTGCTCGCCCATTTGAAGGCCAAGGTGAACCTGATACCGTGGAATCCGGGCGAGCTGCCCTACCACGAGCCGCGCGCGGAGTGCGTGGAAGAGTTCCGGCGGATTCTCGCGGGGAAGGGCGTGCCGGTGTTTGTGCGGTACTCGCGCGGGCGCGACGTGATGGCCGCGTGCGGGCAGTTGGCGCTCGTCGAAATTCAAGGTTAGTGTTTCGAATTTCCGAGTGACTCGCGGAGGCCGACGACAGCCATGAGGCGGCCGGAGCGCGGACCTTCTTTGCGATAGCTGAAGAAAAGATCGCTGCGGCAGGCGGTGCAAAGGTTGCTGACAAAAATGTTTTCCTCTCGGACGCCCGCATCCAGAAGTTGCCAGCGATTGGCTTTGCGCAAGTCGAGAAGAACGTTTTTCGGCGGGGGCTGGCGTCCCGGCGGCGCCATGCTGAGCCACTGCAGTGGATTGGGCGCATCTCCGGTGCGCAGCTCATCAAACCACTCTGCGGCATTCGCGAATTGCGCCGTGAAGGTGGACGCGACTTCGGTGCCGACTTCGTAGCAGCAACCGCCAATCGCTGGGCCGAGAGCGACGATAAGGTCTGCGGAGCGCGAGCCAAACTCCATCTGCATGCGGCCAATGGTTTTCTGCACGATTCGTTGCAGCGTGCCGCGCCAGCCGGCGTGAACGGCAGCCACGGACGATTCGTTGCAGCGTGCCGCGCCAGCCGGCGTGAACGGCAGCCACGGAATGGCGGCACGGATCGACCAGGAGTATCGGCACGCAATCGGCGGTCTGCACACCGAGGAGCAGGCCGGGACGATTCGTTGCTGATGCGTCGCCGCGACATACTTCTGACGGCGCTTTGTCGAAGAGGCAGACCACATCCGAATGAAATTGCCGTAAAGAGACGAGTGCCTTGTCTGGCGCGCCAAGGGCCGATTGCAGGCGCCGGCGATTTTCCAGGACATTTTCGCTGCTGTCCCAGTCCGTGAAGCCCAAATTAAGGACGAGCTTGCCCTCTAGCTCGCTCACTCCGCCGGGACGCGTGCTGAAGCCATGGACGAGCCAGGGAAACTTGGTGAGCGCGGCAAGTTGCAGGACGCGCAGGCCCTCCTCTTGCAATTCGACCCAATGGGACGCCGAGCGCGAGGCTCCGGGTGCTCTCGCAATGCGCCTTTTTGCGAACGTCTTCATGGAAGCCACAACATTACCAGTATAATCGCAGCCGCGAGCGGAGCCTCTTTCCGCGGCGCGGCAAACCAAACGGAGCGCAAGTGATCGTCGGACTGGGTTTGGACATTGCGGAAGTGGATCGCGTGCGGGCTGCGATTGAGCGGCACGGGCCCCCGTTTGTGCGGCGAGTGTACACTGCCGCCGAGGCAGCGTACTGCGAGGGATTTCGCAACAAATACGAGCGGTACGCCGGGCGGTTCGCGGCGAAAGAGGCGGCGATGAAGGCGCTCGGGACCGGCTGGCGGAGCGGCATTCGCTGGCAGGACATCGAAGTGGTGCGCGAGCCGAGCGGGCGGCCGACGCTGGCGCTGAGCGGCGCGGCGCGCGAAATGGCGGACAAGCTCGGCGTGAAACGCATCTCTCTCTCGATCACGCACACAGCTCAACAGGCGCTCGCACAGGTCATCTTCGAGGCGTAAGCCGCAAGACTTTCTTCCGATACAGGATCCGCGAGCAGACGATTTTCTTCCCTGCCAGTCACGCGCACATCAAGCCAAGCGTTTGGCGGAAATGAGCCATCGACGCGGACGCGCAGATAGTGGCTCGAAAGCGCGTCGGTGGCTTTCACAGCGATCTCTGCTGCGGTGTGCAGGGTCAAAACGCGCATCTTCTTTCCCACTTGGGCGTTGAGAAATTCAGCGGATTTCTTGGCGGCAAGGGCGCGAAGTTCGCGGGCGCGGCGGCGGACGATCGCGGGCGCGACCTGGCCGGGGAGATTTGCAGCGGCGGTGCCGGGGCGCTCGGAAAACGAGAACACGTGAAGATACGTGAATGGAAGGCGAGCGATGAAGTCGAGCGTGGCGGCGTGGTCTTGCTCGGTTTCGCACGGGAAGCCGGCGATGACGTCGGCGCCGATAGCGGCGTGCGGCAACAGCTCATGGATCAGGCCGACACGCCGAGCATAGTGCTCGGCGCGATACCAGCGATGCATTGCGGCGAGGATGCGGTCCGAACCGGATTGCAGAGGGATGTGAAAGTGCTGCGCGACGCGGTTGTTGGCGGCGAAGAGATCGACCAGTTCGCAGGTAACGTCCATTGGCTCGATGGAGCTGACGCGGAGACGTTGGATGGAGGTTTCGTCGAGGATGCGCTTCAGCAGATCGACAAATTCGACGCGCGGGGTGAGATCGCGGCCCCAGGCGCCGAGATTGATCCCGCTCAGGACGATTTCGCGCGCGCCGGCGGCGACGAGAGCGCGGATTTCGCGGAGAACTTCGTTTGGAGCAAGGCTGCGGCTGCGTCCGCGCACGAAGGGAATCACGCAGTACGAGCAGCGGTTGTTGCAACCATCTTGAATTTTCAGGATGGGGCGTGTGTGACCCGCAACGATGCTGTCGAGGCCGGCATCGTCGCCGAAAACGGGAGCCGAGAAGATGTCCGTTTGTTCAAAGATGTTGCCGGTGAGGATTTTGGCGGGGCCACGCGCGAGAGATAGCTCCACGTGTGACCCCGATCTGGTCGGGGCCAACGGCTGGGCGTCGAATACGGTTAAGGGAACGAATGCGGATGACTGCGCCGAAGCGGAGCGCTGCGCGGCCAGCTCGCCAAAAAGGCGAGGAATTTCCGGCTTGTGGGAGTTGCCGACGACCCAGTCCACGCCGGGAAGGGCGGCGAGTTCTTCCGGGGCGCGCTGGGCATAACAGCCGGTGACCAGGATACGGGCGGCGGGATTGCGGCGGTGAATTGCGCGGATGGCTTCGCGGGCCTGAGCGTCGGCGGCGGCGGTGACCGTGCAGGTGTTCACAACGACGACATCGGCG
>WNGL01020767.1_pt1 | contig 13787 bp, 7 predicted proteins | sample 5400591 | NCBI WGS metagenome assembly WNGL01 (sample SAMN13153377, study PRJNA577476) | soil metagenome | isolation source: 80 cm soil or saprolite under Garry oak tree replicate 1 | place: USA:California | collected 2016-06-15
GTTGATCGGTGCAGGCAGCATTCTGGCAGGTGAGCCGATCCAGGACCGTGAAAGCTGACTGGTGATTGGTAAACTCATTGCTCGCCAGGATTTGGATCATGGTGAGGCTACCGCCGGGCACACAACTGCCCGTTCCCGCAGTGGGATCCAGCACCGAGCCATCGGTCAATACCCAGTTATTCTGCTCCGTTGCACTCGTGGCAGGCCAGCTCGCAATCAGCGTTCCTAATGCCGTACATTGGACCACCGTGGTGGCCGGTCTTGGGAGTCTGTAAGAGACTTCCAGGCGCACGACGGAGACTCCTGCCAGGTCGAGGACGCCCTGAGGAGAGAGCCCAGCAAGGCTCTTCGTGGGGTTGGTGGAAGAGGCCAGGGCCACCGGTGGCACGAGCAATGGGAGCAGCAGCAACAGCCCGCCGAGTACCGAAAGCAGGGACAGCCCTCTCTTCTTGTATTTTATAGATCTTGTTGGGGTTGTATCCACAGTGTTCGTCTCTCTCTCTGACACTTTTGGGAGCCCAAACCTGACGCCCACAAGGGGCGTCACTACATCTCGCCTGACCCCCCACCACTTCCCCAGTGCGAAACGAGCTGAGGTGGGGTGTGGTGGGGGGCTACCTCAGGTGTAGGGATGCCCCTTGTGGGCATCCGGTCCCCTTCCATCGAAATGTGTCGGGATTACTTCCCCAGGGTTCGCCCCACCTGGAATATCTCTCCTATTCATTCCCTCGTACTCCTCACACTGATCTACCTCCAGCCTGGCCTATCTCAGCCTTCCAAGCTGCTTCAACGCATTACCTTTCCCAATATAAGCATCACCATCATTAGCATCAAGCTTTAACGCCTGCTCGTAAGCCGCAACGCTTTCCTCATAGCGTTTCAGTTGAAAGAGTACATCGCCTTTTTTACGCCACGCTGCAACATAGTTGCTCTGTAATTGTGTGACTCGCTCAAACGCCTGTAGCGCATCTGTATAACGTTGCATTCGTTCCAGCGTAAGCCCTTTCCCATAATACGCTGTGGTATCGTTCGCATTTTGCGCAATCGCGTTGTTGAGCGAGGCAAGAGCCTCCGAGTAGCGTTTGAGATGATACAGCGTAAGCCCTCGACTATTATGTGCGTAGCCAGATGTAGGATCAAGCGTAAGAACACGCTCGAGCGCCGCAAGAGCTTCTGTATAACGCCCAGACTCAAGATGCGCAAGCGCAGCGGAAAATACCTGCTCTTTCGTCTGTTGAGCCGGGAATACCTGGCTAGCTGCCACAGGTGATGCTATGCTCCCTTCGGCGGCTATCACTTTTGTTTGTAGTGGCTCATTCTGATAAGGAGGAGTACTCTTAATAGCAGGCAGTGGAGGCTGCACCTGTTGTTGAAACTGTGCCACCTGGCTGGCTTTTTCCAGAGCAATAGAGAAATCGATTATCCTGGCGAAACGTTCTTTCGGGTCTTTGGCAAGGCTCCTCATCACGACTTCCTCCACAGCAGGGGAAAGCTTAGGCATAAGATTGCGTATAGGCTGTGGCGGCGTAGAGATATGCTGACCGATGAGTTCAGTCAGTGATCCATGAAAGGGACGTTTTCCCGTCAGCCATTCATAGACTACAATCCCCAGCGAGTACTGGTCGCTTGCAGGGCGCGGCTTGCCCTGTATCTGTTCGGGTGCCATGTAGGTTATGGTACCCGCCATGTCCTGCTGGTTCTGGTAACGCGAGCTTTGTGCCATTGTCGCGATGCCAAAGTCGCTGAGCAGAATTTCATTGCTCCGCCCAACCAGCATATTCTCAGGTTTGATATCCCGGTGAATAAGCTTATCGTCGTGAGCATACTGTAATGCATCGGCTAGCTGCTTAGTGTAAGCAGCGATAGTCCCAAGCGGAAGTCGGCTACCTTTTGGGTGACGTTGGCGAAGGGAGCCATTAGGAGCATATTCCATTACGAGATAGGGAAAATCGTCTTCCATACCGAAGTCGATTATCGGTATGATATGGGGGTGCTTTAGCCGGAATGAACGTGCTTCGTTGAGAAAGTCCTTGAAATTATCTTTGGCCAACCGCGTATGTAGCACTTTGACAGCAGCCATGCTCTTACGATTGGTGTGTTCAGCGAGATATACTTCAGCAAAGCCGCCCTTTCCCAGTAGGCGCACAAGACGATAGCTCCCAAGCTGCTGACCTACGCGATCTTCTCTTTCGGTCATGCTCACACTCCCAATTGAATGATGAACCCTCGAACTCGTTCACACGGTAGCAATAAGTGTCATAAAGGGAAAATGCTTCAAACCGATTATATCAGTAGTTGAGTATTTTCGCTAGATGGGAGTCGAACCAGGTGAATCTTCCTAAGCGCAAACACGCGCACCCTCAATCGTGGACTCAAAGGCATAGAACTCGGCACGCGGGGCGGCAGACTTAGCAGGGGTAAATCAATAAGCTCATAGGCCACCAATCGTATCCTATGAAAACGCGCTCTTCGCTGCATCTTCCAACTACCTCCGCCCCACTACATCGCAATTCTTCGTCTACCTTATGAGAGAGTATACCCTATTTTCGCTATCTTGCGTAGGGGCCCGATTTATTGTGCCCCATAGACGTCAAGCGAAGGATGGCCGAAATTGGCCGCCCCCTGCTTCCAGGGTGAGCCCACTAGGCATCAACCTACCAACAAGCCCATCAACATCCGTAGCCCGCGTCCTGTTCCCTTGGCTCCAATCTTGGAGGAACACGATCGCCCCCACCCCGCGGGCGACCATAAAGGCCCTCCCAACCCCTCATCGTCCTCCCTCGCCCCTACGGATCATCCGGCCCTGTGCCTGGTTTCCCAACTTAGGTTGATGCGTATTGGGTGACCGCACGGGTCGCCCGTCCCCTACACGAACGAGATGGCCAATCGTATAGGGTACGGGCGTGGGCTTGTCCCCGCCCTGGGAGTGGTGTGGGGCCATAGACCTGGGAGCGTGGGGTGCATAAATCTACACCCGCAGCGCCTCCGAGGGCGTCACCCTCCCCGCCTGCCACGCCGGAAGCAACGCGGCCAGCAGCGAGGCCAGCAGCGCAACTCCCACAATCAACTCCAACTCATTCCACGGCACGGAAAAGATCAGGCCCGTATGAAATTGCTCGAAGAAATCCACCGCGAAAATGTTGTTCGAGAGGATCAGCCCGAGGATCACTCCCAGCACACTCCCGGTGCACCCCACGAAAAATGACTCACTGAGGAACGCTCCCTGAATCAAGCGGCGGCGGCATCCCAGCGCACGCAGCATCCCTATCTGCTGGCGGCGTTCAACCACCGCGCGCGTACCGGTGATGGCAAGCGCCGCGATACCCAACAGCAGCGTCAAGCCAACCACACCCAGCAGTACATTGCTGAGCAGGATACGCGGCCCGCGCACACTCCAGATCGCATCTTCCAGCACCGTCGATTCCAGCCCGTTATCGAGAAACGCCGAGCCGAGCGCCAGGGCCAGCGCGCGTTTATCCTGGCCGGGAGCCACCTTAAAGTAGTACGTCTCTGCCTCAGGGGTAGTCGGATCAATCTGGAAGTTGTGATAGGCTGCGCGTGAGATATACAGGCCGAAATGCGAGCTATCGCTGTTATCCACCACACCAATGATCGTCAATTTTAGAGCAGATAACTCCTGAAATCCTGTCACCTGCCGGAAACCGGCCACCCATACCGGCTGGGGCGCAAACGTCGTATCACCCTGATAGATGCCGCTCACAGAATAGGTAAAGTACGGATCGTAGCCGGGTGGAGAGTTGGGAACGCCCGCGTTACTGGCCGAGGGCACGCTCGGGTCAAAAACCGGCGGCAGGCCATTGGGGCGGTACGGCAGCGCGGTATTATCGATCAGTGCGTAATTGGGATGCGATTGCAGCGCCTGCCAGACCGCGCTATCGCTATCAAACCCATTCGCGCGCGCCGTCAGGTGCAGCCCATAGCCCTGTAAGAACCCGCCGCTTACCACCTGCGCGGGATAAATATGCCACGCCGGAGATTGCGCGTCCGTCTGGATAACACCGACCGCCGTTGACGTTTGTGTGCCAATCGCTGAAAAGGCGTTGGGATCGATGCCGTGTTGTTGCAGCGCCGAGCGTATATCGGGAATACCCTTGAAATAGGCCACCGCCTGGATATCGTATCCACCTGTCTGAAAGTTGATATCGGTATAGTTGTTCTGCATGGCATTGGTAATCACCGCCATCACGGTCATGGCGAAAATTACCAGGCTGAACATCACGATGCTGAGACCGGTGCGGAAACGATGATGCAGGGGATAGGCCGAGGCCAGGCGCGTCATGAACTGTAATCCCGGCAGTCTCGCGAAGAGCGCGATGAGCGGCTTGAGCAGCAATTCCGCGTTTGCCACCAGCGCCCACGCTGCTCCCAACACCATCATCGTCCCCGCGAGAAAGAAAACCTCGATTCCTCCCTGGAAACGCGGCAGGCCCAGGCGCGCCAGTACGTCGAATGGCAGCGCCCAGTACGCCATGATCGACAGTCCCACCACCGCCGCGAATATGCGCCGCACTCCCTGCCTCCAACGCGGCCTGCCCAACTTTACCAGCGCCCATTCTACTCCTGCCTTCAGCAGTAACGCGGCACCGATCACCATCAATGATAGGCCGAGCGAGAAAGGCGCGATCAACGACTTCGTAATACCGAAGCGCATCAACCCGTAGCCGGCTACCAGGGGTAGAATGCCGAGCCGCGAGAGAGTGGCAATGAATCCGATGATGGTATCGGGCAGCTGCTCGAAGATCATACGACTGACAAGCCAGGCGGAAATGCCCACTGAAAAGAAGGTAAAGATCACGCCCAGACAGTAGGCGAGGATCAGGCTGCGTGGCTGAAAAACGAGTTTGAGTGGAAAGTTAAAACGCTCCAGGATGGGTCCCAGGAACAGCACCAATAACGTCCCGACGCCTACGCCGATGAGCAGCCCAACGAACGAGGAGAGCAGATCGTACACCGTCCCCTCGAAGAGATACATCAGTATAAGATGCCGTCTCTGCACGCCGATGGCCCGCGCCATGCCCATTTCGGCGCGTCGTTCCGCCGCTAACAGCACGAAGATCAGGAAAATGAGCAGCAGGCCGATTGCCAGCGCGAACAGCGCGAACAGCGAAAAGATGCGCGAAAAAATGTCATCCGCCTGCTGCGATGCATGCACCCCCTGCTCTTGTACCTCGTGGATGGACGCGCCAGCAGGAATATAGGCCCGGATGGCATCTTCTGCCCTCTCCGAAAGGTCAACACCGTTCGTATCGATGTTGTTGTGCAGCGAGATAAACACTTCAGAGATAGCATCGCGATACCCTTCGAATTGCAGGAAGGTTTTGTTCTGGGCCAGGATATAAGGCGTCGAGCCAACCAGCCCGCCATCGACGACAATAGCGCGTACAGACAGCACAAACCGTCTGCCGGGCCAGCGTTTTGAATACAGGTAGAGCGTATCTCCCGCGTGCGCGTTAAGTAGCATGGCAGTCGTGTGATTCAAGAACACCTGGTCAAGCTGAAGTTCAGCAATGGTATGATGGCCTTTCCCGCTGTCATCCTGCATGCCTCCAAAGCCCTGCTCGCTGCCAGGAATTATGGCAAGCGCTGTCACCTTCGAGCGCACCTGGCGCGAGGTCTCATCCGCCAGCAGCAAGTCATGTTCGACCAGCGCCGCCCCGACGGCTGCGATATTAGCATCATTTTTAGCGGCGGCATGAACCTGGAAGTAAACACGATCATCGAAACTTCCCAACGGGCCGCTGCCCCCACCCGTAATCGTCTCGTCCACACCGCCCAGGTTGTAGACAGCCACACTCTGCGCCGCCGAGGTAATCACATCCCCCGTCGCCAGCACACTGGTCAGCAGCGTGGTGGAAAGCATGAGCGCAAAGATAATCAACAGCATTTGCGTGCGGCGTCGTGGAATATTGCGCACACCGATCTTGAAAAAAATGACATTGAAAATAGCCAGTAATAACACCCCGACCACGATAATCGCCGAAGCGATTACCAGGATGATCGTCAATGTATCAAGTGGAATGCCGAATAGTTGTGTCATGTCATTTTCAACGCATCATAAAATAACTTCGCCAGTTGCTGATAACCAGTATCGGTCAGGTGCAGCCCATCATCGCTAATGTATTCAGGATGATTTTGCAGGTTGTACCCTTGCTGTGTAAGATCAACCAGGATCATATGATGCCGCTGCACAATATTGGCAATCGCCATATTGTATTTCTGGACTTGTTGGCGCAGCATCTGCTGGTAGAACGTCGCGAAATAGGGGAGGAGCGTCAGGTCTGGTATGTTCGCGATAGCGATTCGCGCATGCGGTGAACTCGCCTGTAGACGACTCAATAGCGTGTCAAGATCGCGTGCGTAGTTGTTGACCGGCACGTTATTGGCGATGTCGTTGATCCCCAACCAGATGGTGACAAGATCGGGATGAGCATCAACCGCCACGGGTAATTCCAGGCTCAGCGCGTCATGAATGAGAATCGATGGAATCCCCAGGTTGATCAGGTGAATATGCCCGGCGCCAAGCAAAGCAACAAGATCGGTGGGCCAGTTCTCGCTATAGGGGGCTTCGGTACCAATACCAAACGTCTCGGACGCACCGATTGCCACGTAGGTAATCGGCGCGCCATCCTTTTGCTTCGCTGTCGGAACAGTGCTATGCCCCGTCGATCCCTCAAGCGATTGGGCGCAACCCGCTACTACGAACGCGAGCAAACAGAGCATGAAAATCAGCGCTTTCATTCGCGCCGGTAATGCAGAACGGACTTGTTTATGGCAGCGCAGCGGATAATCTGCGCATACAAGTTGACGCGAGGCCATAGAATGAACCAGTCTATCTGGATTGCAGGTAACTAAACAATCACGAAAAGATTATAACATACTGGCTCTATTTATTGGTATCACTCGTATTCACTCACGTAAAATGGGGTCTCCGTCACTTTTACCCCAAAGGCGCTATTGTGCAAACTGTCCAATCCAAAAAGACCGAAGATCAATAAACCCTAAAGATATGGTTTTCATGCATCAAAATAACCTCAATGATACGGGCAATACCATCAATATTTAGTCAGGAAATTGACGGTATTTGTGCATTTTGCACAGATTGCGTAACGGAATTTGTGATACATTGCCTCTATCGTGAAAGAAGATGAAGGCTTTATACTTTCACCAAGAGAAAGTAACCGATACATCAATGATGATGCCTCAATGTACCGCCTGCAATCGATGATGAGAAGCTTGTCCCCGTCCTACTGTCAGGGCAACCAGACCAACATGTACTACATCTATGAAGGGAGCGATTGTTCCTCGTCACTGATGAGCTTTGACTGGCTCCCATTGGTTCATTTTTAGCTGAAAGGGCTTAACGCTTTATGGTGAAACTTCTTGGCATCGCCTGGACGCGCATTCGTACAAACATGCGCGACCCTCTGATCAGGCGAAATGTTGCCTTCTTTATGGGAGGGAAACTGATAGGTCTCGCTCTCGTGCTCGTCGCCATGTGGGTCTTCCTCCCATCCGTGGTCCATGCGATGAATCGAGGTGCGTCTGTTGATATGCCGACGATTAACGCCGTGAACACCGTCTGGACGTTGGTTGCTGCTTTTCTTGTCTTCTGTATGCAGGTCGGGTTTGTTATGCTCGAAGCCGGATTCGCGCGTTCGCGCGAATCTGTCAATATTCTGGTGGAAGGCATTGCTGACACCTGCATCTGCGGTGTCTTGTTTTGGGCCTGGGGGTTCGCCTTCATGTTCGAGCCAGGCACGCCCGTGATCGGCACGCAAGGCTTCTTCTTAATGGGGCTAAGCCCAACTTACCTGACGACTGGTATTCCGACGCTGGCCTTCTGGGTCTTCCAGTTCGCGTTTGCCGATACTGCTTCGACCATCACATCTGGTGCCATGATCGGACGCTGCGGCTTTTGGGGTGACATCTTCTATAGCATTGGTGTGACCGGCTTCATTTATCCGATCATTGGACACTGGACATGGGGGCCAGATGGTTGGCTCGCTCTGATGAATTTCCACGATTTTGCTGGCTCAACGGTGGTGCATAGCATTGGTGGTGCCATCTCGCTGGCTGGTGCGATTGCGCTTGGCCCGCGTCTGGGCCGCATCTTCAAGCGCGACGGCGGTGGTCCTCCGCCTGCCCATGACCTGGTCATCGGCGCGGTTGGCGGCTTGATTCTGTGGTTTGGTTGGTACGGCTTTAATCCTGGCAGCACGCTTTCGGCGCTGGATACGGCGGGTATCGGGCGTGTGTCGTTCAACACCACCTTAGCTGCCTGTTCAGCTGGTCTGGCGGCATTATTCTACTCCTACATTCGCTCGAAGAAGTGGGACCTGGGCCTGACGGTCAACGGGTTCCTGGGAGGACTGGTTGCCATTACCTGTCCGTGTTACTGGGTTGATCCGGTAGGTGCCTTCTTCATCGGCCTTGTCGCTGGCTGTGTGGTGATCTGGGGACTGGACTTGCTGGAGTTCTTGCGGATTGATGACCCGATTGGTGCGGTCCCTGTCCATCTCGCGGCGGGTATCTGGGGGACGCTCTCGCTCGGTTTGTTTGCAGCGGGGGCCTATGGCGCGCCCACCGCGACCGGCCCAAGCACGAGTAGTGTAGTGACGGGCCTGTTCTATGGAGGTGGCTTGACCCAGCTCAGCTTGCAGGCGCTTGGATCGTTCTCAACGGTAGCCGCGACGCTCGCGGTCTCGTTGCTGATGATGTTTGGCTTGAAAAAGATTGGCGTGCTGCGTGTCTCGAAGGCGGGTGAACTTGAAGGTCTGGACCTGCACGAGCATGGAGCGGCTGTCTATCCCGAATTTGTACTGGCTCCCGCGGGTACAGGCTCATTCTCTAGCGGCCAAAACGGGAGTACTGATGGGCATCTTGTTTCCCCAAGGCCAATAGAAAGTGTTCCCGTTGCTGACGACTAATCGTTCAACCGTGTAGGAGGAGTCAATACTGTTAGACAGGTGATCTACCAGGTCTTCTCAAAGCAAGTCATCACTCTGCGAGAGGACCTACTAGATCACCTCGTGAATTGACAACGGTTCAGGTGCTTTACAGAAACTTGGAAAGAAGACAAGACCGTATGACACCAGAAGATAAACTGATCATATTTCGTGTGGCGCAGTGGGTGAGTAGTGGCAATCGCAAAGTGGTGGAAACGATCCGCCAGTTAGCTGAAACGGAGGAGAACTACTGGATCATCATCAGAGAAATTGATCGAGTGGAATCAGAACGTAGTCGCGCGCATATACTGGGAGCCGAAGCCACGCTGACACTTGTGGAGTGGTTCACGACGCTCGTAGACTTTGACTGGCGGTGTGCCTACTGTCAATCAAGACCGTTCCAGGTGATGAGCCATGTGACCCCATTGCCAAGAGGCGGGACCGTACTTGAAAATTGTGTGCCTGCATGCTATCGGTGTAGCAGGTACAAAAAGACTGAACATGTTCGCATTCGAGTTCAAGCGTATCTTACCAAAACAAAGCACCGGGATGAGAACGCACGAACGCAAGACATTCCCTCTACACCTCTCCCTCTTTCATAAGAGAGATACAACCCTCTTCTCCCCAAATCAATCCTACCTACATGAACGATTCTGCCCCCCTCAGGGCTCTGGTGTGGTAAGCTATGAGGAAGAATGGTGAATCTTTTCAAGACCTCATCGTCGAGGTAGGACAAGGAAGAAGAGAATGGACACCTTTGATGCTCTCCAGGCGCTTTTATCACGTGATTTGCACGAGTTACACCAGATTCAGAAGCGGGGGTGGCGCATTCTACCCATGGCACGTATGGTGAAGGAAGAACATCTTGGACGATGCTGTTATCTGGCTGAAGAATTTCTAAGTACATCTGAACTCTGCGCACTCAAAAAAGAGATCGGGCTTGATGAACGGCAATGGCGCGCTTACAAAAGCAAGATTTCCGGGCAGTAGGTGTGTTTCACACGTGGGTAACGGTCCCGATAGTCTAGCCATCCCGACTGCCCTGAAGCACGTGTGCCGTTCACAGCGTGGCTCATATCTTCTGTGCGTACGAAAAGCAGTTCTATTGATGATGGGGCATCGATTTGAACGTGTAGGAGTAGATATGAGCTACACAGGGCCGTTACCGCCGCTCAAAGTGAAGAAAGAGACACGATGGTATAGATTTGTTGGCGATAGCTTCCTGGTACTGGGAAGCATGCTGCTCCTGACTGAAATCATCTCTTTCTTCCACCTCAACCAACGTATCCCAGACAGTTTTTTAGTCTATCTACTGCTAATTCTTGCATTTGCGAGCATACGTGGGTTGTATGCGGCGTTGCTTGCATCATTTGCTGCTTTCTTCTTCTATGACTTTCTTTTTGTTCCTCCTGCCTACAGTTTGTTAGTCTCAAAGTTTGAGGATATATTCGCCCTGGTGGTTTTTCTAGTGACGGCCATTATGACTGCTCAACTCGCATCAGATCTGCGACGACGAGCAGAAGAAGCTGACCGCCGGGAGCGAGAAACGCACATCCTCTACGACCTGGTGCGTGTCACCAATCGTGAAGAAGGCCTGCTGCATCAGCTCCACATCTTCACACGTGCTGTGGTCGATGTGTTTTCCCCCTGGGGCATACGTGACTGCACCTTGCTCCTGCCTGATGCTATGGGAAATCTGGTTCCGCAAAACACTATGCGCGATCCAGGCGACACAGTCATGCTCTCGCCTGCAGAGGAACAGATGGCTGCTCGTGTTATGAAGCAGGCTCAAACGATGGATTTCCATGACGGCTTACAGCGTAACACAGTGAGCAATAATGCGGCTGGCGTGGTGACGCAGAAGGCCGTGGGAGTCACGATTCGCCTCGTTCCGCTCAAAACTGCTCACAAGGTGATTGGCGTGTTACGCCTGCTGATTGATGATGTGCGTTGGCCCTCCTCTGCGAATATGCTGGGCGCCGGGCATGATACTCACGAAGCGCTCTTTTTCTCGACCTTTCTCGAGCAAGCGGTTACCGTGATTGAACGCGCACGATTGTTGCGGGAAAGTGTCCAGATGAAGGTCTTGCAGCAAACCGATGCCTTACGTGCGGCCCTTCTTTCATCGGTTTCCCACGATCTACGCACACCGCTTGCTACCATCAAGACGGCTGCTACCAGTATGTTGCAAATGGTACTGGATGAAGACGCGCATAACTTTGCTTCGGCGATTGAACGCGAGTCTGACCGGCTCAATCGCCTGGTGGAGAACCTTCTGGATATGTCTCGTATTGAAGGAGGGGCCCTACATCCGAAAACAGTCTGGTATCCCCTGGATGAGTTAGTGCATGATGTGTTAGGGCGTATGGAAGTCTTGTTACAAGGGCGTGCGGTCAATGTGCATTTTCCCGAGGAGTTGCCACCGGTAGAACTGGATTATGTGCAGATCGGCCAGGTTATGACCAACCTTCTTGAAAATGCGGTACGATACACCCCCGATGGGTCGCCTATTGACGTAAGCATTGAGGCCCAGGCGGAGCAAGTACTGATAAGTATTGCTGACCGCGGTCCAGGTATCTCATCCAGCGAACGCGAACGTATCTTCGATAAATTCTACCGCGTGCATCGAGAGCCTGCGGCAGCCGACCAGTTTAGGGGTTCGGGGTTGGGATTAGCCGTTTGTCGAGGGCTGGTCGAGGCGCATGGGGGACGCATCTGGGTGGAAGCGCGGGAAGGCGGTGGGGGAGTGTTTCGTTTCACGCTTCCGCGCAGGGAAAGAGGAGAACTGTGATGAGTAAGGGAAAAGCACGTGTTCTCGTCATTGATGACGAGATAGAGATCTTGCGGGTCTTGCAGCGCGGTCTGATGGTAGGCGGCTATACTGTGCTGACGGCTACCAGTGGGGAAAAGGCTTTAGAGATCGTTGAACAGCATCGCCCGGATATCCTGCTGCTTGATCTTGGTTTGCCGGGAATGAGTGGGTTGGAGGTCTGCCGTCGCATCCGGGCTCAGTCAAATCTGCCCCCAATCATCGTCATTTCCGTAAGGGATACAGAACGAGAGAAAGTGCAGGCACTTGACCTTGGGGCAGACGATTTTATATGTAAGCCCTTTGGCATCAATGAAGTCCTGGCACGCATCCGCGTTGCATTGCGCCACGCGGCATATGTGCCCGTAGGAACCTATCCCAGCATGACTATTGGACCCCTGCACGTGGATTTGGAAAAACGCTATGTCTCCATAAACGAGCGGGAGGTCAAACTGACCCCGGCTGAATATGACTTGCTGAAAGTATTGATCAAAAATCGCGGCAAGATTATGACGCCGCAGATGTTACTCACTCAGGTCTGGGGCGTAGACCATGACAAACAATCCCACTTTCTCCATGTCTACATTGGTCAACTACGTCGAAAGATCGAGTCTGATCCAGCACATCCCCGTTTACTTCTAACAGTCTCAGGCGCTGGCTACCGCTTTAGCGACGAGTGAATTTCGAGCAGGTTGCACAAACCGGCGAGATAGCTTCGTGATTGCGTCACGTAAAATGGGTTCACCATCCCTTTTCATTTGAATTGACACGCACTCCATGCATTTCATCTTTTTACCTGGATGGGGGAGGGTCATGGATGGGCTTGCCCCATCCATGACCCTCCCCCATCCATGCCACTCTCCCTCGCTCACCCATCAGCAACAAACCCGTATCATACCTACGAAGTCGTAACCGACCCTGTCCAGGTACCCTGCCCTGCTCGATGAAAGAAGTTCGCGCCATTAGCGTCGCAGTGATACGCGTTTTGTGAAATCGCCGGAAACGTGAGCGTGCCGCTAAACGTGTTGTTGCCGGTATAGCTGCCGCTCAGTTCCATATTCGGTTGCGGCGAGGTCAATGTGCAGTTCACCACCGGGCTTACCAGGTAATACTTGATGGTATCGCTCGTGAGCATCTGCGTATAGGTGAATTTCCCCGCCTTGTAGGTGCCGGTGCAGGAATAGACCGCCGTTTCCTGGAACGCGGTACTGGTGTTAAAGGTGGAGCTTTGGGTCATAATAGGCTGGCCGTTATCTGTACTCTCGCAAACGCTGCCCCCCATAGGATCGGGATGTCCGGTGATAATCACCGTCTGTGTTTCCGTAAATGGAGCGCTCGATCCAAACTGCCCCGTTATATTTGCATTCACGTGGAAGCTAGCATCGTCGGGCGGCGCTCCTAAAGGACCAGGCGTATGGGCCTGCCCCGGCGACACAATCATCACCGTCACGCTGTTTTGCGTGCTGTTGTTGCTGGCATCTTTGGCCGTCAAATTATGCGTACCTGGACTCCAGCCGTTGGTAATCGTCAGGTCTGTTTGGAAGTTGCCATTGGCATCGCTTTTGGCGCCAGTGCTTCCCGGCGCGGGTGCCCCATCCAGCAGGAATGAAATCGTAGAGTTATTGGAAAACTTTGAGCCCTTGACGTGCAGGACAGTGCCATTTGCCCCGGCGAGCGCATTTCCAACTTTGTAGTCGCTGGTGATGCTGATCGCCGGCTGTAGCGGCGGTGTTCGGTTAGCCAGGTATGCAGCCAGCCCGACTCCTCCTCCTCCAATCACGACGACCGCAGCTACCGCGACCAGAATCCACTTGGCAGCAATGCCTCCTGCCACCTTTGTAGCTGCGGCATGCGCGGGAGCCCCGTGTTTTGTAAAATGTTCAGGATGATGCGCCTGGGGTTCCTGCTTCCCCCATTGAGTTGACTGCTGCTGCGGATACGTCTGTGGCGGTGGCTGATTGCCAGGTGGGTAGGAGGTATGCGCCTCCGGATAATATGGGGCCTGGGGTGGT